>Ga0194112_10010974_pt1 | contig 11292 bp, 13 predicted proteins | sample TA2MahC400mmetaG_FD_146191 | JGI IMG/M metagenome (GOLD analysis project Ga0194112, IMG submission 146191) | Freshwater microbial communities from Lake Tanganyika, Tanzania - TA2015016 Mahale Deep Cast 400m | ecosystem: Environmental > Aquatic > Freshwater > Lake | place: Tanzania: Lake...
CCTCCGAGTCTCCTCCGAGGGGCTCCGCCTCCCCGACTCGTAAAGAGAAATAGCCGCTTGCGAAACCCGGACAAGCCCCGCGACCTCGGATTGTGAAAGCCCGAGAATCTCCCGGATAATCCGCAACGGCGGGCCGGGGACCTTGAGCGAGATTGTCTTGACTGACGAGTTATCATTCATTACAATTAGGCAGACAGTTTTTTTTTTATATCTCTAGAGGCGGGAGATGAATAAAGGAATTGGAACTGGACACATTTTCGACTTCAACACGAGTGTAGGTCCCCTGATTCCCAGGATCAAAAAGGGCGATCCAATAGCGGAAGAGCTACTCTTTGACTATGCCTCTCCGCTTATCAGAAGGATAGTTTCAAAGTGGATGAAACGGGCTCAGGATACCGTTGACCGAAGAGAGGCCGTTCTTGATACCTCCCAGGACGTTTGTCTCCATCTTCTCGGTGCCCTTCGCGAATCGAAAAACGATATTGAAAATCCCGAAGCGTTCATCGTCACGCTAACGAAAAATTATCTGAGGAATGAATACTCAAAAGCGATGGCGGAAAAAAGAGGGGCCGGCCTAAAAAGAGAAGAGGTAAAAGATTTTGAGGATAAATCCCGACAAGAAACGGAGGAAGCGGAGGAAACGGAGCAAGAAAATTTCAAGGTTTCATACATGAAGCTCCCCGCCGACCTTCGAGCCGGGATAGAGAGAAGCCTTGGTCTTGTCTTGGATTTATTTCAAACCCGAGCCGATCTTCAAAAGGACATGAGGCGGAGCCGAAAAAATATCAAAAAGATCAACGCCCTCAGAGACGCCCGCAAGGATTTAGAAAAGGAATTTCGCAAGTCTCCCACCCGAGAGGATTTCCATCGCTTGCGTCAATTGGAACGCTTGACGGAATTTCCGCTGTTCGACGGAACGCCCGAAACCGACGCCGGGGCCGACGCCCTCTTGTCTGAATATAGGGAGCTAAGAGAGAAAGTCGGCCCGGCCTATTCGCTCTTCGAGGCGGAAATCAATCTTGAATCGGAAATATATAGCACGCCGGCGACTAATCCGTTCGCCCCCTTCCCCCGAGACGCTAGTCACCCCTGGGGAGGTTTTCTCCCCGAAATAATGGAAATGAGGTTGCGGCCCGAAACCGTGATTTATAAGGTATGGTCCAGGGCGGCGGAATTTAAAATCGGCAAGGTCTCAAAATATCGAAGTCGGAAGCGGATCGCCCTTGCCTTCCAATATCATAAGACGGCCTTTCTCGAAACACCCCGAGAATTTCTCTTCCGAAATATCAAGACGGGCTCGGTCGAAATTGTCGCAAAGTCGGTTGAGCAATTCAGGAAAGCGGGATATGGTCAAGGGCTTCAAAAAAAATATGAGCCGATCATCAAGCTGATATCCCGCCTTTCCTTCCCTGCCCGGAAATTGTGCAAAAAAAATTGACGGGATTAGTGACGGGATGAGCCCGAAAAACCGCCGAAAACCTCCGAAAGCCTCGGACGGTTTACAGGGAAAAAGTCAATTCCTGCCTGATAATTTACGGATTTTGAGTCCCGCGCGTCTGCCAGTTCCACCACTCCGGCACGGGCTTGGCTCTCCCATTCTAGAGGAAAAGCGGCCCCGCCGCAACGGGCCGGCGGGCTCTCCGGCGTTGACCCGGGGCGGCGTTTCGGATAATAATTCCGGAAGATGTCCGACCTCCACCCCATCATCGACCGCTTTCCCCGGCTCCGGATCGCCGTATGGGGCGATTTCATCCTGGACGAATATGTCTACGGCTTCACCCGCCGGATCTCCCGGGAAGCCCCCGTCCTCATCCTCTCCTTCCAGCGCCGGGAATTCTCCCTGGGCGGGGCGGGCAACGCGGCCTTGAATCTGGCCGCCCTCGGAGTCGAGGTCAGAGCCATCGGGGTCACCGGCGCCGATTCCTCCGGACGGGCGGTCCGCCGGATCCTCCGCCTCCACGGCATCTCGGACGAAGCGCTATTCAGCGAACGGAATGGCGTCACCCCCCTCAAGACCCGGATTCTGGCCGGCGAGGAAAACACCAAGAAACAGCAGATCCTGCGCATCGACCGGGAAGGCGAAGTCCCCGAAGGGGCCGGGCTGAGGAGGCAAATCGCCGCGGCTTTGAAAAAAGCCTCGGCCTCCTGCGACGCCTTGATCATCTCTGATTACCATTACCGGACGGTAAACGAGGACCTCTTTGCCGCCGCCCTGCCCCTTTTCCGGCGGGCCGGACTGCCCGTCGCCCTCGACTCGCGCTTCCGACTGACCCGCTTTCCCGGCGTCTCGATCGCCACCCCCAACGAACCCGAGGTCGAAGACGCCTTGAAAACCCGCTTGGGCGAGGACCGCCGCGGCCTGGTTTCGGCGGGCCGGGCTCTCCTCCGGTCGCTCCGCTCCCCCGCCCTGCTCATCACCCGAGGATTCAAGGGGATGGCCCTCTTCGAGAGGGGCAAACCGCCCGTCTTTCTCCCCGTCCACGGATCGACGGACATCGTCGACGTGACCGGGGCCGGGGATACGGTCATCAGCGTCTTGACCGCCGGCCTGGCCGCGGGAGCGTCGTTTCGCCAGGCGGCCCGCCTGGCCAATTACGCCGGCGGACTGGTCGTCATGAAGAAGGGCACGGCGACGGTCAGCCCCCGGGAACTCAAGGAAGCCGCCGCCTCGGACCGGTGAAAAATCCGAAGCGAAGAACCCTGGCCGGCCTGAAGGCCGTCGTCCGCAAGCTCCGGGCCGAAGGCCGGAGGATCGTCCTGGCCAACGGCGGATTCGACCTCGTCCACGCCGGGCATGTCCGCTATCTCCGGGAGGCCAAAGCCCGGGGAGACGTCCTCGTCGTCGCCATGAACAGCGACGCCTCGGTCCGCGCCCTCAAGGGCCCGGGGCGCCCCGTCCTCCCCCAGGACGAGCGGGCCGAAATCCTGGCCGCCTTCGCGGTCGTCGACTATCTCACCGTCTTCGACGACCTCAACGTCGAAAAAGTCCTTCTCGCCCTCAAGCCCGACGTCCACGCCAAGGGGTCCGATTACTCCCCGGCCACCGTCCCCGAAAGGGAGACGGTCCGCGGCTACGGGGGCCGAATCGCCATCACCGGAGGCCCAAAAATCCGATCGACCTCCGAAGTCATTCCCCGGATCCTCGCCCGGATGAGCCGATGGACGAATTCCTGATCATCCGCCTGAGCTCGCTGGGGGACATCATCCATACCCTGCCCGCCTTCGCCGCCCTCCGCCGCCGCTTCCCCGAAAGCCGGATCGCATGGGTCGTCTCCCATGCCGGCCGTTCCCTGCTCGACCTCGTCCCCGGTCTCGACGAGGTCATCGTCCCGGGAGAGGACCGGTGGCTGGGCCGCCTCAGACGCCGGGAGCGGACGGCCCTCGACTTCCAAGGTTTGATGAAATCCGGCCTCATGGCCATGCGATCGCGGGCCCGCCGCCGGCTGGGATTCGGCCCGAAAAACCTCCGCGAGCCCCCGGCCCGGTTTTTCTACACCGAGCGGCTGCCCGAGGTTCCGGAAGAGGACCATGTCGTTCTCAAGAACCTCCGCCTTCTCCGCCTTCTGGGATTGGAGGAGACGCGGTTCGAGTTCCCCCTCTCCGTTCCGGAGGCGTTCCGGGAAAGCGTCCGCCGAAGGCTTGCCGGCCTCGGATGGACGAGCGGACAAGGCCTGGTCGTCTTCAACGTCGGCGCGGCCTGGCCGACGAAACGCTGGTTCCACGAACGCTGGGCGGCGGTTGCCTCGTCCCTGGACCGGGAGCGCTTTTTTCCGGTCTTTCTCTGGGGAACCGACGACGAGCTCAGGATCGCCGAGACGGCCTCCCGGGCCTCAGGAGCGGCCGTCCTCCCTTTCTTGACCATCGCCGGAACGTTGGCCCTCCTCCAGGAATCCGCCCTCCTCGTCAGCGGGGACACGTTCGCCCTTCAGGCCGCCTGCGCCCTCGATGTTCCCGTCGTCGGCCTCTTCGGGCCGACGAACCCGGGCCGCAACGGCCCTTTTGCCCCGAGGGACAAGATCGCCTTTCATGAGCTTGCCTGCAGCCGCTGCTACAAAAGGGACTGCGAGACCGTCGACTGCCTCAAGGCGGTCACGGCCGAAGAGGTCGCGTCTTTCGTCGGCGAGGCCCTGAAAACACATGCCTGAAGGCAAGCTCCGGGACGCTCTTTATCGATGGCGGGTTCGTTCGGCCGTCTTCGTCCTGGTCGGCGTCATCGTCGCCGCCCGTCCGAACCTGAAGGCGATCATTGCCGGGGCCTGCGTCAGCGCCCTCGGCCTGCTCATCCGGGCTTGGGCGTCGGGCCATATCAGGAAGGAAAAGACCCTGGCCGTCACCGGCCCGTACCGATATTCCCGAAATCCCCTCTACCTCGGCAACTTTTTCCTCGGCCTGGGCATCGCCCTGGGAACGCGGAGCTTCTGGGGATACGGCCTATTTCTGGCCTATTTCGCCGTTTTCTATCCCCCCGTGATCCTCGAGGAGCGGGAGCGGATGAGGCGGCTCTTTCCCCGGGAATACGACCTCTATCGCCGGACGGTTCCGCTGTTCTTTCCGTCCTTCCGCTCCCCTTCGCCCAAAGGAGACGTGCGTTGGAGTCTCGACCTCTACCGGAGAAACGGCGAATACCGGGCCCTTGTCGGCGCCCTGGCCGTCTGGGCCGTCTTCACCCTGAAAATGGTCCTCCGGTGAGAACCCCCGAACGGATGGACAGGGTCAATCGCGTCCTGGGCCTCCGCCAGCCCGACCTCCGGATCGTCCTCGAATCCGTGGCCAACGCCCACAACGCCAGCGCCGTCCTCCGGACCTGCGACGCGGCCGGGCTTCTCCAGGTCGACCTCATCGGCTCGGCCGAGGACCCCCTGGCCGTCAACGCGGCCATTTCGACCCGGGCCGACAAATGGCTGAACATCCGCTACCATCCGACGCTCGGCGAGGCCGTCTCCCGGCTGCGGGCCGGCGGCTTCCTCATCGCCGCGACCCACCTCGGCCCGGACAGCGTCCCCTACACCCACGTCGATTTCACCAAACCGACGGCCGTTGTCTTCGGCGGCGAGAAGGACGGGATCTCGGCCGAGGGACTGGCCCTGGCCGACGTCAAGATCAAGATCCCGATGTTCGGGATGGCCCAGAGTCTCAACCTCTCGGTCTCCGCGGGGATCATCCTCTACGAGGCCGTCCGCCAAAGGCTCCTGGCCGGGTATTTCGAACGTCCCCGGCTTTCGCCGGAGGAGCTCGAGGAGTATCTCGACCGCTGGTCCGAGATCTGACCGGTCAGCTCGGATCCAAGATCCGCCGCAGGGAGACGATTCGCCGAACGGCGTCCCCGCTCTTTTTCATGGACCGCGTCTGCTCTTCGAAGGCCTTGCGGGCCTCCTCGAAAGCCCGGGCCAGGTCCTGCCCTTCGGGCCCGAACTTGAAGGCTGTTCCCGTCCGGAAATCCCAGGGCCAGACTCCGGGGCTTTCACGCTGCTCATCGACTTCCACCTCGACGGTCGATGGCTTTTTGTCGCGGAGAATCTCGAGTTTGACCTTATCGCCCTTCTTCAGTCGCTGGATCATTCCGCTCAGCTCATCCCCCGATTCGACGGCCTTCCCGGAGGCCTTGAGGATCACGTCGCCAGCCTTCAGGCCGGCTTTTTCGGCCGGCGAACCGGCCGCGACTTCGGCCACGAGAAGCCCCGAGCCTTCTTTGACCCCGAAGAAGGCCGCCAAGTCTCTCGTCAACGGCTGGACCGTGAGGCCGATGTACTTCCGGTTGAAAAAATCGAAGGGGCGGGGAGGGGTGGGAGCTCTCGGCTCCGGACGGGGGGCCGCCGGCCGGTCCGGCGGGAGGATTCTCGAAAAAAGCCGCGGAAAGTTCAGTTCGAGTTCGCGCCGAGCCTCCTCTTCGGAATATTCGCCCAGCTTGACCTTGACGTCCAGGAGCTTGCCTTCGCGCTCGATTTTCAGGACGACGTCCGTCCCCGGCTTCCGGCTCCGGATTTCGCGGGAGAGGGCCTGCCCGCCGGCGATGTCCTGGTCCCCGACCTTAAGGATGACGTCGTTTTCCCTGAGTTTGGCGATCTCGGCCGGGCTCTTGGCCGCGACTTCCGTGACGACGACTCTTCCTTCGTCCTCGATGAGCGAGACGCCGAGCCAGCCGCGGCCGACCTTGCCGCTTTTCCGGATCTCCGCCGAGACCGCGGCGACGATATCGACGGGCACGGCCACGGCCATGCCCGCCGACGGGGCTTCGGCCCGGCTGAAGACCGTCCCCGAGCCGACGACCTGCCTCTCCCGGAACTCGAAGACGATCGGCTGTTCATCCGTGTAGGCCCCCCGGAGGACTCCGATCATCTGACCGGCGGCGTTGACGACCGGGCTGCCGCTCGAGCCGCGGACGACCCAGACGTTCAGACGGAGGCTGTCCTCGGCCATGGAACTGACGATGCCCTGGGTGACGGCCGGCGTCCTTTCGGGAGAAAGCCCGACCACGCCGATCCAGGCGCCGGGTTTGAGGGCGGCGGATTTCCCGACCGCGATGGGACGGAGCTTGGCCTCCTTGACCTGGACGACGGCGATCCCGGTCTGGGTGTCGAATCCCCTGAACTCGGCCTTGTGGCTCTGGCCGTCCATGGTCACGACGGTCAGCTTCTCATCCCGGGGGGAAATCAAGGCCGTGGTCACGATCGACCCGTCCGAGTCGATGACGACGCCGGTGGCGACCTTATGAACCCCGTTGCGGGCTTCGACCCGGACGACGGACGGGGCCACGGCCGCGGTGATCTCCTCGATGGTCCTGTCCTGGACCGCGGACGAAGGGGACGAGACGGGAAAGGCCGCCGTCTGCCCGAGAAAAAGGAAGCCCGCCAGGGCCGAAAAAAGAATCTTGTTCATGGATATCCTCCTAGTATTTGACCGACGCGTTGGACGCGTAGGAGACGTGTTCCAGGATATAGACCGGGCGCGATTCGGTCGCGTAGCGCCGAAATTCGGTCCCGTAGTCCAGAAATTCGGTGATTGGAAGAGGCTCCCGGCCTCCTTCCGCACGGGCCGCCTCGCCCCGGAAGAGGGACGGGCCCGCCCCTTGAGGGCCGGTGAGCATGTTCAGGCCGACAAACGAGACGAGCAGGACGGCCGCGGCCCCGGCCAAGGCCAGCCGGAATGTCCGGGCCCGGCGCGCGGCCGGCAGGGCGAGACGCCTTTCGGCCAGCTCGGCCATGACCCCCTCCTCGAAACCCGGGGGGGCGTCGACCCGCGGCCAGTTGCGGAACAAGTTAGAATCGTCCATCGCATATCTCCCGATTCGAGAAGACGAACCCTTTTCCGGCCGCCCTCTCGAGCTGTTTCTTGAGGAGGTTTCGGCCCCGGCTGATCCGGGCCTTGACCGTCCCGACGGGGCGCTTGATGATCGCGGAGATCTCCTCCTGGGAATAGCCCTCCATGTCTTTGAGGACAATGGGGATCCGGTAACGCGGGCTCAGCGAATCCAGGGCCCGGCGGAGATTGCCGAGCAGCCCCGAATCCAAGGCTTCCCCGCTCGGCGTTCTCGCTTCCATGGCCGGAGGCAGGTCGTCGAGCGAAACGACCGAGGCCCGCCGGCGCCGCTTGTGATCGGTCTTGGCCAGGTTGGAAGCGATGGCGTAAATCCAGGAGGAGAGGGGCGCGATCGGGCGGTATTTTCCGGCCTTGAAATAAACCCGGAGAAACGTCTCCTGGGAGAGCTCGACCGCCGTCTGATAATCGCCGGTCAATTGACAGAGATAATTCACGATCTTGTCCTTGTAAATGCGGACGATTTGGGCGAATGCCGCCTCATCGCCTTCTCGGATCATTCCGATCAGCCGCTGCTCGTCCATATGCAACCTCTAAAACCGCGAGAATCCTTCGGGCGTTGCATGCCGCTCCAAAAATACCACGGAAGCGGGGGAACGCCAAACGTCCCTCTGGGAGAGCGGACCGTTTTTTTATAGAATACCGGCATCATGTCCCGCTCCCAGAACATCCTCTTCACCCCGCTCCGGGTCGGCGCCGCGGAAATCGCCAATCGTTTCGTCCGTTCAGCGACCCATGAATTCATGGCCGAGGACGACGGCCGGCCGACTGCCCGGCAGGCCGAGGTTTTCCGCCGGCTGGCCGAGGGCGAGGTCGGGCTCATCGTCACCGGGCACGCTTATGTCCATCCCCTGGGAAAGGCCAGCCTCCGTCAAACGGGCATATACGATGACCGGTTCATCGCGCCCTTAAGCCGCCTGGCCTCGGCCGTCCGCGGAACCCGCTCGAAAATCTTCATCCAAATCGCCCACGCCGGCCGCCAGTCCAAGAAAAGGCTCTGCGGCGGCACGCCGGCCGCTCCATCGGCCGTCTATGACCCCTCCTCCAAGGTCCAACCCCGGGAAATGACCGCGGAGGATGTCCAGGAGACGATCGGAGATTTTGTCCGAGCGGCCCGCCGGGCTCAGGCGGCCGGCTTCGACGGCGTCCAAATTCATGCCGCCCACGGCTACCTTCTCTCGTCTTTCATCTCCCCGCACACGAACCGCCGGACCGACTCCTGGGGAGGCTCGGTCGAGGACCGGGCCCGAATCCTTGTCGAGATCGTCGGGGGAATCAAGCAGGCCTGCGGCCGGGATTTTCCGCTGATGATCAAGAAGAATTCGACCGATTTCCTGCCGACCGGATTGGCCCTCGAGGATGCCGTGGCCACGGCTCGCATTCTCCAAGCCGAAGGGCTCGACGCCGTCGAGGTCAGCGGCGGCATGGCCGAATCGGGCCGAGGCTCGGTCTGGACCGGCCTCCGGGTGGAGGAGGACGAAGGCTACTTCGTCGAGAACGCGGCCCGGTTCAAGGCCAAGCTCGACATCCCGGTCTCGGGACTGGGCGGAAACCGGACCCTCGCGGTCATGGAACGATTCGTCCGGCAAGGCCGAGCGGACATGATCTCCCTGAGCCGGCCCCTGATCCGGGATCCGTTTCTCGTCCGCAAGTTCCGCCTGGGCGAAGCCGTGAAATCGGCCTGCCTCTCCTGCAACAAGTGCTTCAATCCGAGAGGGATATCCTGCGGCGATCTCAAGCGGCCGAACCCGCGTTCTTGACAAGGGTCCGGGCTCGGGCCTATCCTTCACGGGGCGATCGGGGCCCGGCCCCGAAGCCCGCCCCGGTCGTCCGGACGCTGAACGGGCTCCCGTCGCCCTCGAGGCCGGACCCCGGCGAATAATCCCCCCTCGAGATCAGCGCGGCTTTGGTCCGAACCGGGGGATGAACTTACCGGTCGTCGATCGGTAGAGACGATAGTTTTCGCCGAATCTTCGAACGAGGCTGTCCTCTTCCTGGACGAGCCGGACGGTCATCAAGAGGACGATGACGGCCGTCCGGAAGAGCGTCGCCTCATTCAAGGCGCCAATATAAGGGGAGGTTTTCTTCCTGTCAAGGCTTGCCGCGCCTCCGGGTCTCATCTATAATCTGGCCGTCTTCGCAAGGCCATGGCCAATCGCTCCCCCCACTTTACGGCGTTCGGGGCGGCCGTCCTTTTCGGGCTCAGCACGCCTCTGGCCAAAATGCTCCTGCGGGACATCTCTCCCCTGGCCTTGGCCGGATGCCTCTATCTCGGGGCTTTTTCGGGGCTCGTCCTGTTTGAGGCCGGCCGGAGGCTCTTGGCCCGATCGGCCTCAGCCGCGGCGGCCTTGACGTCCCGCGACCTGCCCTGGCTTTTCGGAGCGGTGATCGCGGGCGGCGTGATCGGGCCGGCCGCTCTTCTGTTCGGCCTGGACCGTCTCCAGGGAGTCACGGCGTCTTTGCTTTTGAATCTCGAGGCCCCGGCCACGGCTATCCTTGCCGTCCTCCTCTTTCGGGAACAAGCCGGACGTCGTCTCTGGATCGCCCTGTCGGCCATGACCGGGGCGGGTGTTTTCTTGAGCTGGAATCCGGCCTCCGGCTCTTTCGCCTGGTCGGGGGCCCTGCTCATTCTCGCGGCCATGACGGCCTGGGGGCTCGACAACAACCTGACCCGGGTCATTTCCGGCAAGGACGCCGTCCGCATCGCCCAGATCAAGGGCCTCGTCGCCGGAACTTTCGCTTGGGCGGCGGCCCTTGCCCTCGGCCAAAGGATTCCTTCCGGACCGATGCTCGTCTACGGCCTCGCCCTCGGAGCCGCCGGTTATGGGCTCAGCCTCGTCCTGTACATCCGGGCCCTAGCTGGATTAGGGGCTTTTCGGGCGGGGGCCGTTTTCAGCGCCGCCCCCTTCGTCGGCGCGTTGGCTTCCCTGGCGATTCTGGGGGATCGGCCGAGCTGGACGATGGGCCTTGGGGCCTTGCTCATGCTCTTCGGGGCATGGTCGATCCTGGGCGAGCGCCACGCCCACCCGCACCGGCATCCCCGGGTCGTCCACACCCATCGTCACCGCCATGACAACGGCCATCATGATCATGACCATGAGGCCCCGGCCGCCGAATCCCACAGCCACGGCCATGTTCACGAAGAGGGAGGGCATTCCCACGGGCATTGGCCCGACCTGCACCATCGCCATGGCCATTGAGGCTTCGACCGAGGCTCCGCGTTTTTCCGGGAAACGGGCGCGGCCGGAGGCGAGGCCTTTGGCTCCGTCTCAAGGTCTCAGGAATGTCCCGTTGCGATAATCCTCGAATGCCCGGTCGAGCTCGTCCTGGGTGTTCATGACGATCGGACCGCGCCAGGCGACCGGCTCCCCAAGAGGTCGCCCGGAGACAACGAGGAAGCGCAAGCCCTCTTCACCGGCCCCGATTTGAAGGCGGGTCCCGTCGCGGAAGAGAACGGCGTTCCCCGAGGAGACGGCCTGTCCGCCCGGCCCGAAAAGGCCGAGGCCCGAAACGACGTGGGCGAAGACCGTGTTTCCTGAAGGAACGTCCTCCTCGAAAAGGCCTCCCTTCGGCAGGGTGACGTCCAAATAGGAGGGCTCGATGACGATGTCGCGGGCCGGTCCGACGACGCCGCGATAGCGGCCGGCGATGACTTTGATCGTGGCCCCGGAAAGGCTGGAGACTTCGGGAATGTCGCCGCTTCGGATATCGCGATATCGGGGGCTCATCATTTTTTGTCCCGAGGGGAGGTTGACCCAGAGCTGGAATCCTCGGAGGGCTTCCGGCCTGAGCTCGGGCATCTCTTGATGGATGATCCCTCCCCCGGCCGTCATCCACTGGACATCCCCCGCCCCTCGGCCAATATTCACTTATTCCTATAGGATTTATAATCTGGAGGCCGGGCCCTTGTCAACGGGGGCCTCCCCGGGGCTCGGTCCGCGTTCCGGCGTTGACGCCCCCCGGCCGTTCTGTTATGAA
>Ga0194112_10010975_pt1 | contig 11291 bp, 12 predicted proteins | sample TA2MahC400mmetaG_FD_146191 | JGI IMG/M metagenome (GOLD analysis project Ga0194112, IMG submission 146191) | Freshwater microbial communities from Lake Tanganyika, Tanzania - TA2015016 Mahale Deep Cast 400m | ecosystem: Environmental > Aquatic > Freshwater > Lake | place: Tanzania: Lake...
GGTGAACAAATTCATAAATAAACCGCTCAGCCATGCTATCCATTTTAATAGGAGCACCTTGAGTTTTCTCAAGAGCGTAACCTGTTCCTCTAATATCAACCATCCTTTCGGTATGTTTGACAGAATTAGCCTGTTCATAGATTTTGGTATATTCCCCCTTAAACCGATCATACTGAGATTTTACCTCATAAAGACCCGGCCAAAGCAGACTTGGAATATCACCGGTTGTTATAATAGACATAATTAATTACCTTTATTTTTAGTGTTAGTTTTCTTTACTGACCCTGTTTTACAACAGGCATTTTTTCCTTCTACTTCTATGCTCCGGCTGTTGGACCTGCTACGCCGCTTGATCCATACATATGCTTGTTAAACTTAACTAGTAGGTTAGTAAACGGCATATTTACCCCAGGGACTAATCCTGCAGGATTGCTATTTCCGGTAATGACTGGATCAATCCCAATAATTTTTACGTCTAAGGTAGCGGTAGTAGCTGAGTAAGTTGAACCATCGAGATAGTAAACAGAGCCGTATATATTACTACCGGTGCGGGGATTTTGACCACCTGCGATAGCAGTAGCATCCGTGAAGGTTATCCCTGCCACTGATAAATTGGCATTAAGACCAAGCCCGGTTGCTAAAAAAGTAATTCCTGTAGCAGCTGCAACAGAACTTGATACCTGCACTCTAAATACTGCCATTGGATCATCATTAACATATGCAATAATAGGTGTGCCGGCTTTCACCGCTCTACCACCGGGCCAGTAATCAGATTCAACAAGTATGCCGGTATTAGCATCAGTATAAGCACAACTTATGAACACCCCAAGGAAAGCGTCAGCATCTGCCGTTGCAACAGCTTGTACCTGTGTTCCGTTTGTTGAAGCTGATAACTTTTGTGGTGCTATTGTTCCTGCCATGACAGCAAGGCCTGGAGCACTTACAAATTTAATGGGATCACCCTGAAAAATACTGTTTGGCTGTGTAGTTAAGCCGTCAGCGGATGCGTAAATAAAGTATTGACCTAGTTTTTGTGTTCCGCCGTTTCCTATTTGAGACTGAACCACTTCCAAACCATAAGGTCTATTAATGCCGTTAGACATAATTTCCTCATATATTGTTAATTATTAAAAAACGTAAATATTTTAAATTTAAAAAAAGATAAGCTAATTCAAGCTTTTAAAGACCTTTTAACGTCTAGTTATGACGATAAACTTTATTACAGGTAAGTTTCAAAACTAGCCTTTTTGTGTCTTGCGATGACAGAGGTAGCTTTTTAGAAAAGATTTAGCTACAAACTACGCCTTTTAACGTCTAGCAATGACGGGAACCTTTTATAGTCTAGCCTTATGACTTTTTTATTCTATTAGAATAAATTCCTTAACGTAGGATATTTTCCGAATTCTATCGCAACTCCTATTTACTTAAATAATATCAAAGAATTATCCATTTTACAAATCGCACTACTATTTAGAGTTAGTTTACGACATCCTCTAAACCTTCGGCTAATATTGCTTCTAATTTTTCCTCTTTTAATTTTTTTAATATTTTTTGCCATTTTTCAGAGGTCAGTATAAATATACCTGTCTGACTTGCTCGTAATTGCGTTTTGATTCTTTCACTACCTAGTGCCAATCGAACTAATCTAATAAAAAGAAATTTATTATTTTCCATTAACAGACTATTTAGTTTGTTTTCTATTTCTTCTTCGGAAAGTAAATTTTTAAATAAATCTTCTATAAGTTTGTTTGCAAATTTTAAAATGATTTTATGTTCATCTTTTTTGTCTAGGCTTACTTTAACGGAAAAAAAACCCTCAGGATTTAAAAACATTCCTATAACTGTATAATCATATATTTTTAATTCTTTATCTTCCATAACCCATTATTCCTATCAAAATTAAAATAACTCCTTTAATTACTAAATACCACAACAGATACGCCGTCGAGTACAGGAAGTAAATTGCCCAGCGTATCGGTCGCAAAAATGATGACCTCAGTAGCTGACCTAGACCTAAAGAACACCTGAAACGGTGCTATTACTTCCGTTCCTCTGCTAAGCGCCGTTAATACAGCATAATTACCATCAGGAAAAGGAGTAGCAAACGTTATCACATACGACCCTTGCGCTCCGCTAACCGATGCTATATTAAAGCTGCTCTCTATCTGGATATTATTACTTGCAGCATTATTATCATAGAAAAAACAATAAGCTTTAGCAGTAGCAGGATTTATAATCTTCCCCGGTACGCTCATGTTACCGACATTGTCAATTTGAGTACTGTTTAAATTGATTACTCCATCATCTACAGTAGCCAGGTTAATATCCTGATCGCCGCTTGCGGTAGTAATGGTATTTACCGAGATTAAGAGATTACCTACATTAATACTGGATAATCCTACTAGAGAATCGGCTAAATTGATAATTACATCATTTGTTTCCCCATCACCGCTTTGCACATTTATATTAGAGCCACCTCCTATCTTTCGAGTTACAAAACTTAATGGAGTATTACCGGTTATTACTAAAAAACCATTCTGTACCTGAGTAGTTAGATTGTTTAAATTATTTAACGAATCGGCAATTTTAAAAATGATGTTACCGGTCGGAGGAGTAACAGTTGAATTTGTAATCTGCAAGCTATTATTCTGGCTTTCTGTAGAAAAGCTTACTATACCACTGCTACCGCCCCCAAAAGGTATTACCTGCCATAGTCCCGTGCTAGTTAGATTCTCAGTCAGATATATCTGTATTACTTCCCCAGGAATAATTACGTTAGTTAGCGGTGTTCCATCGTTATATAAGAGGGTAAAGTCTTTTTGCCCGACATTATTAAACAACAAGCTAGTACCGGTTTCTACAGTATTGGCAGGTGGTAGAGTAATTGTATACGCATCATTTTCAGAAATCACATTATTAATGTCACTAGCAATCTCCCCTTCAGTGCGTGGATAAGGCCAGGATAGTTTAATATCGCTATTTAGTATGATTTTAGAATAAGACATAATATCCTACATTGCCCTGTCTGAAAACGGCATGACCGGATTATAGATGTCCGTTTGTACTTTCTGCAAAGTATCACGCATTACTCTTATAGCCTTGTTTTCGTAATATTCCTGCTCTTTAATCCCGTAACGTTCATCACGTGCTAAAACAATAGTATCACCGGTAGTAATACAATCATTTTCCGATCTTAAGTCTCCTCTATAAGTACGTTTGTTTTTAAGCCTATCAGGAGATACGATATACCACTTCTTTGCGAGTAACCTGTTAATACGTTCAGGGCTATTAAAGGCAAAGTAATATTCTTCCCCCGGTTGCATTATTTCCTCGATTAAAGCCTTGAAAGGACAGGTTGAATCAGTGAACATCAAATCAAAATTATCCTGTTCCAAATCATGCTCCCTGATATCTCTATCTACAGACTTAAACTCATTATTTTTGTCTTGTTTATATTTAATTGCCATTTTTTGACCTCATTTCTTTATTATGTTTATCTAGAAGCTCCCTATATCTCTCGTAAGACATACCAAAAGCAAGTGCTGCCTTTTTCTCTCTCTCGCTTAATTCCCTTGTTTTTGGATCAGGTACTCCCTCCATATGAGTCCGACTACGGACTGCCCCAAAATGTTTGGCAGGAGTTGTAGTCATATCCTGTGCCTTTAAATTATCGATATACTCATCTATCATGCTGTAATAACTACCAGAACCTATTAGATGTGCCTTATTGGTAGTCTGATATTTACGATCCAGTTTTGTAATAAATGATAGTACCTGACCTGCCAGCTTTTCATCATACTCGGGTGTATTTCTATCTACTTCCGGGTTACTTTCAAGCCAGCTGTATAATCTATCTTCATATTCCCTAGCTCTAAGTTGACTTAACTGTTCTTCGGAATATTCTTCTTTAGGAAAACTTGCTATTCTAGATGCCTCATTCAAAGCATGCGTTGCCTTTGAAATCTCCGCTGTAGCTCTGCTAACTCCAGCAGCATCTCCGCTCTCTAGTGCTAGCTGCAACCTTGCCTGTGCCATTTCAAGTTCGCTGGCAACATTGTTCTTATAATGGGTAGAACCGGTATTTATAGCTTGACGGAGCAACTGTTGCATTTGTAGTTTTTCTTGCTGCAACTGCTCTAGCTGCTCGGCCATTGCCGCCTTTTCTTCCCGTTCTTTTTTTAATTTAGACCAGTATTTTTCCTTGTCTTTGTCAGGAGTAGAGGTTTTAGTAGGCTTTTCTTCTTTTTCGGAAACATCTGCAGGAATATCGGTTTTATTATCCTCACCCTCTAAGCCCTGTGACCCTTGCTCCGGTTCTGCATTAGCAGTTTGCTCTTCTTTATCCTCGCCCTTCTCGTCCTTATTTTCGGCTATTTCTTTTAAAGGTGGAATAGCAGCGTTTAAGTCGCTTGTATTTTCAATATCTATTTTAAACATATTCTTACCTTGATACTTTTGATGGATTATCGACTAGCAGTTTGATTTTAAAATCTTCTACCATAATTATCGGCTCACCTTCATATTTTGACTGCAGAGATGAACCACGGGGAAATATGACCCAGTCTCCCTCTTTTACATAAGGGCCGCTTGGAAACTGATCACCCTTATAACTATCCGGGCCAAGCTTTAATACCATGCCGACCATTGAGTTGTATTCGAGGTCGTCTTTTACGGCGGTTTGCGGTATATACACTCCTCCTCTCGTTATTTCTTCCACAGGCGGTTTGTAAATAAGAATTAATACATTGATCCCTGTAACCGATATTTCCTTAAATTTTTCAATCATTGCTCCTTTATTAAAAACTGTAAGATCGATACCTAAGGACTTAAAATCTTCGGGTTTGTAATTGGTTGTGTCACATTTAGTCATTGTTATTTACCTCTATTATGTGTCTGTTAAACAGTTCAAGTGCTATATCAAGACCGGCAATTACCCCGACATGATACTTGTAATCCTCTAGCGTAGAGATGCTGGCCGGATTACTTAAAATGCTCCTGTATCTATCAATCTCAGCTTCAATATTTCCTATAACGCCGGAAGTAAAAGAACCTCGGCTATAGATATTATTTCGGTTAATTCCAATCATTTACCGCTCCTTCCCATATTTCTAGGCTTTACTGCTGCGCCGCTCTTGGTAGCTACTCCTTGTCTGACTTTAGCCGCTCCCCCGGCAGCATACTTATTGCAAGCTATGTCTTTTTCTCTGGCTCTTTCTTGCATTTGACGCATTGCAAGCTCTCTTTTTTGTCTATCCATAAATGATCTCCTCTTGTGTTGGTTCGGGTGGAATTTGCGACCGTAGTGCTTCTACTTGTGCCTTTAACTCAGCTTCTTTCGCCTTGTACTCAAGCTTTAGTAATTCAAGCTCGGTCTTACTGTTTATTTCCTGCTCCTTAGTTAACGTATCTATTACTTTTTCTTTCTCGTTTAACTCGATCTTTAAAAGTTCAATTTGATATTTCTGCTCGGCAAGCTGTTGTTGTTCGGATACTTTTAACTCGGCTAAATACTTCTCTTGCTCAAGCTTCGCCTTATCAAATTCAATGTTCATTTGGGTCTTATAGCCGTCAGCTTCAATATTTAAATGAGCTAGCCGTTCTTTTGACTCTACTTCAAGTCTTCGCTGCTCAATATCGGCAATCTGTACCTGCAGAGCAGGGTCTATAGGTTGCTCCTGCTGCTGCTCCGGCGGGATTTGAGGAAGTAGTATCTTATCAATATCGTTGATACCGAGTGCCTGATATACTTTTAAATACACCTCTCTCATGTTATGTAGCTCGGGATTGCTGCTAGCTAACTTTAAAATACTTTCTGCCTTGATTATTCGCTGCGTAGAAGATTCAACAGACGGATCAGATACGGGGATAACTTTCAAACTCTCTTTATCCAGAGGTAGAGACGGCAAATTGAACATTTTATAAAAGAGTTGTAGCTCTTCACTAAAACTACTATGGACTGTTCTCATTATTGCCGATTGCATCCGATTGGATACTTCAAGCAAGGCAATCGTAGTACCGACAGGCGTATTCTGATTATTCTCTGCTAACCCTGCTTCCGTTGTAGAAGCTAACTCCTGTGTCTGAGCAGTTATCCGGTTAATATATTCAAGTAAAGCAGGTGATGGCCCATTATAAGGAAGCGGCATGATTGAATCACGCAAGGACAAATTACCAGTTTCAACAGTTACGAATTGCCCGGGTAATATCGTTAAATCATTATTGGTAGTCTTTATTCCCTTGGACTTCATCCCTCCCGGGAAATTCTGGAAAATAGCTGCATCAATTGCCATTTGCTGCATGGAAGTCAAGCTCTTTGAATTAGAGCCGAGAATTTGAGCAAGACCTAGTCCAAAAACATCAAACCCGGGGAATAAATTATAATGAATAAAGCAGTTAATCCTTGTTTTGGTTGGATCGTTTTCATCCCAGTTTGGCGTAAGTGATACGATCTGATTAGTAACACCGCATCTGGTAATAACATAAGGTAGTGGTATGCTGTAATCCTCTAGCGAAGAGCTATCATCAAAAAAATCATTTAAAACCAGATATTCGTGTGTTTCATAAAAAGGAAAACGGGAGCCGGTCGGATCAACCTGTTTTTGCTCATTTTCATCCTTTGCTTCTTCGCCCTCGCTGCTGCCCACGTTATCTAGGTAATCAAGATCAAGTTTGGAAAATATCCCGCTATTCATATTAAAGAGGATTTCCCTTTTTGAGAGATATCTAATATGAGTTAGACGATTTGATTCAGTAATACTTGAGCAGTTATTATCAAATAAAAAGTCCTCAGGCATGATAAACCGGCTCAATGGCTTACCTGTAATAGGATCGTAGTAGATTTTACGGAATACACATCCGTATAAAATTAAATACAATAAGAACCGATCGTAATCAGGATAAAAGCCTTTATCTTCAACAGTTAAATATTCGTTTAAAATATCCCTGACCATCTCGCCTTTTAGCTCATAGTCCTCATCTACGCTTACATCAGTCCTAAATCCTACAGGGCCAGTGGAGGGCAACAGCTCGGAGCGAAGCGTTGCCCAGAGCCGAAGAACGCTGCTAGAGAAGGTAGTATCGTAAGTCTTAACCTGCGCAGCGTTTCCGATGGAAGAATTGGATTTACGAACGCTCCCATTATCTCCATCTTGTATTTCCTCAATTTTAAAGCCGAGTAAGGTTTTGGCTTTTTCAATTATATCAAGCCAGGGGGTGCGGTTTTTCTTATCTTTTTCTGTTACCTCTTCTAAGTAAGTAGCTATTTTATCTCTAACGCTTTCCGGTATATCATCTGCAAAGTTACTATTAAAGGTAGCATCGGCAGGGGCTAATTCCTCCGCTTCGTTATCCATACGTGATAAGATTTGATCTTCTAAAGATAAAAGAGGGTCATCTATTCCTTCGGGAAATTCTAACTCTTCCGGTAAAATGCCCATATCTTCTTCTAGCGGGATTTCTTTCGTGTTGTTGTAATAGGTAGGGGTTAAATCTTCCGCTACCGATAAATCAGTAAACGGCACTTCTTTTTTTCGGCGTTTCTGCCTATTCTCTTCAATAATCGGTAGTTCTTTACTTAAATTAATGTAGTTAGGCTTAAGGTTTTCGGTAACCGAGAGATCAGGTAGAGATTGCCGCCCTCTCTTCCTCCTTTTTCTTACACTTTCTAATTTTGCCTCTTTTAAGGCTCTACTTCCTACTGCCATTAGTATAATTTCTTGCGTTTAGTAATGGTTTCCTCTTCCTTAACATCGCTCCTGTGGGTTAAGGAATCAAAGTCTCGGAGGTACAAAATTGCCTGTGTCATCGAGTCAACGAGGTCTTTTGACTCTCCGTTCGGAAAGGTTATCACTGTTTCTAAAAACTCTTCGGCAAAAGCCTCGAGCCTTTCAGAGTTTTTCTCTTCAGTCGGTAAATAAATAAGCCCACACTCAATAAACGGCGCTGCTCTCTGGACTCTTGCATTCTTATCGCCTTTTGGGGTGTAGCCTCTAGCAGGAATCCCTCCAAGCCTTAAATCTCGAATTAACGGATCGCCCGTTGCCTTAGCTTCTATTAGACAAAAATCAACAGTTCTTTGAGCAGGAATTGGGTTTTTATGCTCACCTATATCCTTATAATCTTTGCTTAAGCGCTGCGCTCTAGCTCGCAGCTCGGGGTATCCTACGCGGTCACGCCAAGTAGATAAGAGCATCATCTTAAATAACTCATCCTCGGATTTTTCGCTCCATACTCCCCATGTAGTACAAGCAGAATACGCAGCTGTAGGCTCATCAGAGATTGCCGTATCCCAGCTTTGCAATATGTAATCAAATTTAGGCTTAATCGGGCTAGTCCAGTGCTTAAACCATTTTTTCTTAAGTATTCCTCCGCCGATAGGGGAAGGTCTTTGCTGGCATTGCCCTGCATATCCATAAGAGCCGAGTGATCGTTTAAATTCATCTACTTGTTTTTTAGGAAAACGTAAGTCATTAAGTACTTCTCCCTCGCAGCTTCGAGGGTCTTCCCACATAATTTGCTTTTTGCCGAGAGGTACTGTTATACACTTCCGTTTCTCTTCAAACTCTAGCGGTAGCACCAACTCTACCCATTCGCTATCGCTATCGTTCTTTCGGATATAACCGGTTAAATCGTTCTCATGTGTTCTTTGCTGGACAACTATTCGGCAGTCATTAGCAGGATTGTTCGAGCGGGTAGACATTCTCTGCGTCCACCAGTTAATTACGTTCTGGCGTTTTACTTCAGATAAGTCCCCCGGGTCATTAGGGTCATCAATGATAATAATTGAACCGCCTTTACCGACAGTTTTAGATACTACGCTTGTTGATTGCCTATATCCTGTTTTGCTATTTTGAAAGAAGCTTTTAACGTTCTGGTCTTTTAGAAGTGGGAATCTATACCCCCAGTTATCCTGATACCAGTTGCTTTCGAGTAAAGCTCTGTTTTTCTGCGCATGCTCAAGACTTAAACCGTTTGTACAGGATACGCACAGAAAACGCTCAGCAGGGTTATGAAGCCAGACCCACGCAGGAAACGCTACCGATATTAAATTGGTTTTACCGGTGCGAGGTGGAACGTTAATAATCAGCTTCTTTATTTGCCGTGCGTAAACCGCTTCTAAATGCTCGGCTATAGCTTTAATATGCCAGCTATCAACATAAGGCATATTACCTTCCATATAAGGCCATGCTGCTTTAAAAAACTCATATAAAGACCTTGTACTATCAGCTCGTTCCTCAGCATTAGAAAATTTTTGATTCCAATTTATCACAAAAGAAGAATTTAAAAATTGATCCTCAGAGAGAGAGTTGTAATGTTGCATCATAAAATTACGTTTCCTTTACTTAAATTAATTATAACACAACTCTTTTTTATCTTGATTTTCTCGTGCTTTTTTGAGTTTTATGCTTCTGTTGTTTGTGTTATACATAATAAAATTTTAGTAATTTAAAACAGGAGAGAAATCTTATGAAAAAAACATCATTATTGCTTGGCATTTTACTTGCAAGCAGCAGTGCGTTAGCTAGTGATCCATTGCCGGTAGTATCGGATTTAAATGTAAAACTTGGAGCTTTTGCCGTCTTTGAAAGCGGATTTAGCAATCAAAGTAAACTAAAGGGAACAGAGAAAAATTTATCGGCTAATAAAAAAGGCATGGCTTTTTTTAATAACTCGGCTTTTGTTGCTAATATCTCAAATACTGCCAACGATATTACTTATGGAGCTAAAATTGTTTTAGTTCCTACGACAAAAAGAAAAGTTAACAATGATTATAATGGTTCTCATGTATTCTTAGAACATGAGTTTGGAAAAATTGAAGCAGGCTCACCGATCCCCGTTGCAAGAAACATGACCATCAATGATGGAGCTATACCTGCAAACTATATAAAAACAGGTATAGAGTATTTAAAACAAGGAACAAAGGCTAGTCCGTCTTTCTTAGTTAGCGAGGAAACTATCCTTGGTGATTCTATAACTGCCGGCTTAGATTCAGCGACTTATAGCAGCGAGCCACCAAGAACAATAAATTATTATACTCCTAAATTTAATTTAACCGATTCTAGCAAATTGCAGTTTGGTATATCCTACACCCCTGATTCTGCTAATACAGGCATAGACAAGCCATCAGATAAATCAGACGGCATAGCAAAATATGCAATTGAAGAAACAACGCTAGACAGATTTGAAATTGATAAATCTGTTAAGGATGCGCTAACCGGCGGAATGGTATTTGAGCAAAAACTAACGGAAGAAGCAGAATTAAAACTAGCTCTAACTGGTGAATACGGCAAATCTGCCGGTAAAGTTAAGCAATTTGCCAATAAAGACGATAAGAATCCACTGGTGTATAAATTAAGTGGCTTGAAAGCTTATAATATCGGCGGAGAATTAAAGATTGGTGATTTTAAGTATAATGCCTGTTACGGCTCTTTTGGTAAAAGCTTGACTTCTAAGGAATTACATAAAGCAGGTAATAAGTCTCATTATTACAACGGGGGTATTAGCTATACTTATAATACTGCTACGACAACTTATCTAGGATATTTTGCTTCTGATAAATTTAAAAATAAAGTCAATTCAGTAAAATTAGGTGTTAGCCACATACTTGCACCGGGTCTTAAGCCTTATGCTGAAATACATGCCTATACTCTCAAAGGTAAACCTGAGTTTTATCCTAATTTAAAAGCAAGAAAGGTAAAAGGTACTGTAGCTCTAGTTGGTGTTAAGTTGTCCATTTAATAAAAAAACAATAGAGGTAAAACAAAAATGAATAAGCAAGAATTCGTAAAACATATCGCAGAGCAGCATAAATGTACCCAAGTAGAAGCAGAGAAAGCTATTGATGTGTTTACTTCCTCGGTAAGTGATGCTTTGGGAGAGGGGAAGGAAATATCCCTCATCGGTTTCGGGAGTTTTTCTGTAAGCAAAGTTGAAGCAAGAAATGGTATTAATCCAAAAAGTAGGGAAAAGATAAAAATAGCTGCCTATAATCAACCAAAGTTTAAAATAGGGCAAAAACTAAAAGATGCCGTTAACAAAAAATCTCGTTGACCAAGAGTGTGATTTTATATATCTTCTCGAACATGATTTTTTTTCAAAGTTAATTTTCTGTAGACGTACCGACTTGTTAGTGAATTTCCAAGTTGGTACGACTTTCTTATTCATCCACCACCTCCCAATCGTTAGCTAGAATATCATTTAAATCAAACTCAAAACGATTAGTTGCAATAGCATCTTTACCTCTACTACATACAAGTAAATCATTTTTTAAGTATATGTCGTCCCAGTCCTTA
>Ga0194112_10010976_pt1 | contig 11290 bp, 8 predicted proteins | sample TA2MahC400mmetaG_FD_146191 | JGI IMG/M metagenome (GOLD analysis project Ga0194112, IMG submission 146191) | Freshwater microbial communities from Lake Tanganyika, Tanzania - TA2015016 Mahale Deep Cast 400m | ecosystem: Environmental > Aquatic > Freshwater > Lake | place: Tanzania: Lake...
GCGTTAAAGACGCAGACAATCCAACATTTGCCACGGTCGAGAAAAAGGCGAGTTGGGATCCGAAAAAGACGGCCCTGATCATCTGCGATATGTGGGACGATCATTGGTGCAAGTCGGCGGCGCGTCGTGTTGACGAATTGGCCAAGCCAATGAACGACGTCGTAAAAACCGCGCGATCCAAGGGTGTCTTCATTATCCACGCGCCGAGCAGTGTGGTGAACTTCTACAAAGAGACACCCCAACGCAAACTTGCGCAAAATGCGCCGTTCGCCAAATCGACAGTGCCTTTGTCCACAGCGGAGCGCTGGGGCACAACTTGGTGCTGGCCGGACTCTGCCCGAGAAGGCGAACTGCCGATCGACGACTCCGATATGGGCTGCGATTGCGCCACGAAATGCACGATCCGCGATGCTTGGACACGCCAGATCGCGACGATCGAGATTGCCGCCGGCGATGCTATTACGGACAACGGGCAGGAGACTTGCAATCTGCTTCACGCTCGAGGCATTGATAACGTGATCCTAATGGGAGTGCACCTGAACATGTGCGTGCTGGGCCGGCCTTTTGCCATCCGTCAGATGGTGAACATCGGCAAGAACGTGGCTCTGGTGCGCGATATGACAGACACGATGTATAATCCCGAGAAACGGCCTCACGTGAGCCATTTTCAGGGAACGGTTCTCGTGGTGGAACACATCGAGAAATATTGGTGCCCGTCCTTTACCAGTTCAGACATCACGGGCCGCCCGCCCTTCCGTTTTAAGAACGACCCACGCGGACAGTAGGCCCAATTAGCGCCAAAAACGCGTGGTGGCTCCCATAAACTGTTTGGCAGGAGAGTGTGTCCCGCCTGTCCATCAACTGCGCACACCAAAAGCTGGACCGGCGGGGCCGCGCTCTCCTGCCTGCTTGTCTTACTTAAGCTCGTGGTCTGCGGGTTTGATGCCTTTCTTACCCTTGTTAAATCCAAAAAAGGTCGGCTTGAATTCACCAACATAATCAACGTTGCTCTTCGCGGGAATCTTGCCTTGCAACCCCAACCCCCAATAACAGGCATTGACGAGCAACCGGCGCAATCCCTCGCTTTCGAGGTCAGACGCTGCGCCAATGGTGCTGCCAATGATGCGCGATGTTTTCCCGGTTTCGCCGGTGTAATTGCGGACCCATATTAACGGCATCATTGGATTGTTCTTCGGGCCTTCCACAGGTTTATCGCTCGGATTCATGCCGGCCAGCACTTGGCCCAAGACGAGCACTTTCGCGTCGGCGGGTAAATGAATGATCCCATAAACATCCGTCGGTCCCCAGATGTCATCCACACTTTTGAGAATGGGATGATCTTTCATTGCGGCGTTAATAATGCCTCGCGTGCTTTCTTTCCCATGATTGCCATGGTGACTGATCCAGGTATCACCCAGCACGTGTTGGCCGAAACCGCCGGGCCATTCTTTGCTGCGCCAGTCGTACTTCGCGTAAGCGCTTTGTTTGTTTCGCTTGATTTCGAACGCATGTGTCGAAGTGCGCAATCCCAGGATCGGTTTTCCCGAATTCACAAAGTCGACGATATACTTCATCTGATCGTCCGGGGGCTCGCGGAACCGCGCGAAGAGGACCATCATGTCCGCATTTTCGAGCGCTTTCAGTCCGACGATGTTTGTCTGGTTATTGGGATCGATCGTGCCGTCAGCCGGGTTGATCGGAAAAAGCACGGTGCACTTGAAGCCGTGGCGAACGGCGAGAATCTTGGCGAGCATGGGCATGCCTTCCTCCGAGCGATATTCTTCATCGCCGGTGACGAAAACAATGTGCTTGCCTTGGCCTGGCCCTTCTTTGCCTTGGTAAACAACCCAATCCGCGGCTTTCATCTGCGCGCTTCCGACGAGATTTAGAGCCACGATCAGTCCTGTTAAATATTTCATAGCGTTTCCTTGATTCAAAGTGGTTCGTCTGTTCATAACTTAGCCGATAGAAAAAAACAATCAAGGAACCGGCTTTGGTTCGGCTTTGTCTCCGTTGTGATCATGGCCGTCGTGCTTGTCATTATCATGCGCCTCTGTTTTCGTGGTTCCGGTCCTTTCCGCGTGGTCGTGACCTCTTGTCTCAAATTTCCCAATCACAGCCGCGAGAAGCAACCCGGCGATCAAGGCGACTGACAGCTTGCCCCGATCGTGGGCGTGAAATTGAAGCTCAGGAAGCAGGTCACTCGCAGCGGTGCAAAGGAACGTTCCAGCAGCAAAAGCCAGAGCGCCACCCAGGAACACATCGGCCGAACCGCCATACGCGTTGGCTCCTAGATGAAATAACGCAACACCCACTGGAATAGCCAAAGCAAAAGCGCTGTTGACGAGATGCCGCGACTGCTTCGACCAACCGCCCGCGGCCATGAGGGTGCCAATGGCCATTGCGTCAAATGGTTTGTGCAAAATCACCACGAGAAAAGTCTCGAAACCCGCCAGCAATTCAACGCCATCCGCTTGCGTTTCCGCTTTGACACTCGCGGCCAGCGCAATCCCATCGATTAATGTGTGCAACGTCAATCCGAGCGCCGCGCCGCTCCACGACAGATGGCCCGCAGATTTGTCGGCCAAGGTGTGCGGTTGGTCGCCTTCGGGCGCTTCCTCGGGAACATCGTGATGATGGAAATGAAAGAAGCGTTGGATAAAAAACATGACCAGGAATCCAGCGAGCAAACACCAAGCAGTCCGGTCGATGGAACGTAACTCGAACCACGCGTGCGGGAGCAAATGCAACAGGCCTACCCCTAACATCAACCCGGCGACGAAGCTGGTTGCCACCTGCATCCGTGTATGAGTCAGCCGGACAAATAACGGAATCCAACCACCCGCGAGCGACGCCACCAAGATGAGAACAGAATACAACAACAGAAGCACGCCGGGTGAAATTAGGTTTTCGTCCATCTGGAGGTCGAAAGTGTACAGGGTTCTATCGCGTTGTCAGCACTCTTCTGCTCTCAGGACGCTCAGGACTGTCACCGCGCGCATCTCAGTTTCTTGCAATCTATGTTGCTATGCGTTCCCTGTAAAGCAAGGGCAAGATCAGAATCAACGAGCAAGAACCAAGCTTAACCAAGCTCAGCTCATATCCCTAATGCAAAGGGACTGGCGCGCCATCCCATCCATTCGGTTAAGGTATTGGCTGACGCTTTAGGTTCAGCGGGCGGGCATAGCGCCATCGATCCGTTCCTCTCGATCTTAGGTTGCGGGATCGAGGGCGCGTCGCCAAGCAACCGAAACGTGCTGGACTTTTTTAGCGACCGGATGCATTCGCTGTGTACAATGCAACTTAGTCATGAAGGTTAAACACGAACCCCTCGCAAGCTTGTGCAATGCCGTGAACCCTCAACGGCTGGTTCAGACAGCGGTCCAGCTAGTCTCAGCCCCAAGCCCGACCGGGGACGCTGGAAAAGCGGCCGACTGTTTGGCGGAGATTCTGCGCGCGGATGGTTTTGCTGTGACAAGGCCGGCGGCAGGCCACCCATCTTCGCCAGCTGTAGCAGTTCGTTTCGACAGCGGACGCAAGGGGCCTGTTCTGCAGTTCAACGGGCATCTGGACACAGTCCATTTGCCATTTGTGCCGCCCCGGGTTGATGGCGATCAGCTCACAGGCAGCGGGGCAGCCGATATGAAGGCGGGCATGGCTGCAGCCGTTGAAGCTTTGCGCGCGTTACGCGACGCGAACGCTCTTCGTACTGGATCAATCCTGCTGACTGGTCATGACCTTCACGAAGCGCCTTGGGGATTTGGCCAACAATTGGATCACTTAATTCGCGATGGTTGCGTCGGCGACGCCGTGCTAATTCCCGAACCGCTGAGCACTCAGCTTCCGGTGATTGGCCGCGGTGCGGCGACATGGAAAGTCTCCATTCGACGAACTGGCCCGCCGGTGCATGAAGTGATGAGGCCCAAGGACGAACCAAGTGTCATCGCGGCAGGCGCTGAATTGGTCGGTCGTTTGGAACGATTGAACAGGCAGTTGGCCTTTCAGTCGGACGCACTGGCTGGAAGCGCCAGTCTGTTTGTCGGTCAAATCCATAGCGGCGAGATATACAATCAATATCCGCAAGAATGCTGGCTCGAGGGAACACGGCGGTGGTTGCCGGGAACCGCGAAGGAAACGGTCAAAGCCGAATTCAGGGATATCTTGTCGCGCCTCGAAAAGGAAACTGGCGTTAGTATTGCCGCCGATTTTCGATTTATCCGCGACGCTTTCTTTTTGGAACAACAGCATCCATTTGTATCGGCCTTTCAGCAATCGTACCGAGCTGTCACGGGCCAAGACTTGCCCATCGGTCCAAAGCCCTTTGTCGATGACGGAAATAGTTTCTCGGCTGATGCCAAGGTTCCCGCCATTACGCACGGGCCACGCGCCGGTGGACAGCATACTGTCAATGAATGGGTCTCAATTGACGATTTGGTGCGCGTGGCTCAGGTGTACGCGCTGACGGCAGCGGCATTTTGCAGTTCGCCGTAAGTGATGAACCGCGTAGGACAGCGCGTCTCGCCTGTCCTGCCAGGCTTGGTGCACGCAAATGCCAGACAGGCGGGACGCCCGTCCTACGAGCCATTCCGCGGCGTGGAATCACTTCGCAGCCACGAGAGCATTTCGAGGAGCTTGGGCGGCTGGCCGGTGCGAAGAATTCCGATGCGAAAAATCTTCCCAGCCAGCCACAATACCCAGCCAGCCGAGACGAGCATCAGAACCAGCGTGCCAATCAAATCAAACAGAGGCGGATCAGCCATGGCGCGGTTCATCATGATGAAAGGCGTGTAAATAGGGATCCACGATAGAATCGTTGCCAACGCGCCATTCGGGTCCCGCGGGATGAACATCATCGTCAGCAGCGGCGCCATCATCATCATCGTAATGACCGACATGTAGCTTTGGGCTTCTTTCAGAGAATTGCAGACGCTTCCGATGGAGAGAAAGATTCCGGCATAAAGCAGGTATCCGAGAAGAAAATAAATCAGAAACGCTGGCAATAAATTCGATGTGCGAATGACCATGAATGCCTGGCTGGCCAATTCCGACTCCGGGCTCGATTTCCACGCGAGCACGCCCACCATCGCGAGCAGCCAAGCCCCAACCAATGTCAAGCCAATCGCGGAGATGCCCATCAACTTGCCCATCATCAGTTCTCCTGGGGTTACTGACGACAACAACACTTCAATCAACCGGTTTGATTTCTCCTCGATCGTATTGTTCAAGAGCATCTGGACGATTGAAAAAATGGCGAGCCACAACAGGTAAACGAAAGCTACCGGCGACCATTGACGAATCCGATCAGCCAGACTGACTGTCTCCTGACCAGCCTCTTTTTGGGGATTGAGATCGACGACGGGAACATGCGTTTGCAGCACATTGCGCATAGCGCCAACATCCAAACCTCGATCGAGCGCTTCACGACGGCGAACCTCGCCGTTGACCGCTCGTTCGATTTCATCGCGAAGCTGTGGGTCCGCAAGATTACCCGACCAATATTCAATTCCTTTGGGCGCATCTAACCCGGGCGCACCGGACGCAGACGCACCCCGCACAATTTTCTGATCGACATCGGCGGGAATCAAAATCGCGGCATGCAACCGCACCTTCTGGCCATCGACGGTGATCCGCTTGTCGCCACGGAGATATGGTTTCAACTCTCGGGCGAGCGAGGGCATATCCCAATCGGGTGTTATTTCTTTGGGCAGAGGAACTCTGTGAAAAATTCGCTTCGGCTCGATGAATGGCGGAGCATTCTCCCGGAGGTACGGCTTCAATTGGAGGAGTTGAGCCTCTCTGCTGCCTGGATCCTCCGCGGGACGCTCCGCTTCCGGCCCCGTCAAGCCGCCGACGAAATCGTCCACTCTTCGATTCGGAGCCGGGATTCTCTCCAGATCGATCTTGGTCAAAGCGTGCTTGACGGTATTGGGTTTGGAATATCGGACCGTGTATTCGTTCAAAGCTTCTCGAACTCTCCTATCGTGCGCCCGATCAAGACGCGCCGCGACGGTCTGCTCAAACTTGCCGGATTGATCCACGAAAACGAAATGGCGGATCGGGGCAGCTTTCTTTTCGATCCAGAGGGGTACTTGAATGCTGCCAAACAGGAGTAACGGAATAAAGGTCAGACCAATCCAGAATCCTTTGGTCTTGGCGTTGTCGCTGTATTCGCGCAGAGCGATGATGAATGCGTTTTTCATGGGACTACATGGCAGGACAGCGCGTTTCTTTGCCCATGAGCGGTACGGAGCGCGGACAGCTTTGTCCGCGTATCGCTGGCAGTTTGTTCGCATCGCGCGGACAAGGCTGCCGGCACTCCGTGCCGTTCATGGGCAAAAGCATCACTGATTGCATACTCGCTGATTAGGCATTGTGTTTGATGGAGGCGCAGCGTCGGAGCCGACGAGATGAACGAAGACTTCATGCAAACTCGGTTCGGCTTGATTGAAGCTGCGCAAGCGAATGCCTTTCGTGAAGCACGCTTGCAGGATGATTTGAGGATCGGCATTTTCCCGCAGTTGAAATTCCCAATGCGAACACGGCGGCGCAGACACCCCACCGCGGGCAAGTCCGTCATTTGGAAAGATTGCCAGGACCTCTGGCAATTCTCGCAACTGGCCGATGTCATCCTCAGTTTCAATACGGACTCGTCGCGGTATGGCTCGGCGCGCTTCTGGCAAGGTGCCGTCAAAAATCTTGCGGCCTTTGGCGATCAATAGAATGCGGTCGCAAAGGCGTTCCGCGTGCTGCATGACATGTGTCGAAAAAATTACGGTTTGGCCGCGATCAGCCATATCTCGAATCAGAGTCTCCATCACTTGCTGATTCACGGGGTCCAGACCCGAGAACGGTTCGTCGAGGATCACGAATTCCGGATCGTGGGCCACGGCGGCCAGCATTTGAACCTTTTGGCCCATGCCTTTTGAGAGAGCTTCGGCCTTGGTTTCCGCAAAGGCGCCGAGGCCGTAGCGTTCGAGCAATTCGCAGGCACGCTTGCGGGAATCGCGCCGGCTCATTCCTTTCAGCATGGCGAAGTAGCTGATGATGGCCCACGCTTTCATCTTCTTATAAAGCCCCTTCTCTTCCGGCAAATATCCGAGCCGCTGCCTGACTTCGAGCGCAGAACGTTTTCCGAGCACAGTAATTTCGCCTGAACTCGGCTTGATGATGTCGAGAATCATCCGGATCGTTGTAGTCTTGCCAGCGCCGTTCGGACCGAGAAACCCGTAGATCGAACCCCGTGGCACGCGGAAACAGAGATCATTCACGGCTTGAAAGGCGCCGAAGAGCTTAGTGACATGGCTCAACTCCAGAACGGTGCGGTCATGTTCTCGATTCTGCATGTGTGGCGCGTAGATCTTAGAAAGCGCTCAAGTGATACCGTTGCGCGAATGTGACCGGCAAATCGATTCTATTCCTAATTGCATTGTTAATCCTTCGGTTTTTGCTAGGGCCCAGCGCGTGAATGCGCCGCCAGCAGACCATTCACCCTGGCGCCAATTCCAGCACTGTGAGACGAAAGACTAAAACTCTGATCCCAGAGCGCAACCGTTTTCATCTGCCGGCTCCCGATCGGGCCAAGTCCTCCATGCGCGCCGAATCGCAGCGTCTCTCAGCGATCATTGCCACGCAACAGAAAATAGCCGCGGCCGCGCCGGATCCGGCTGGCATTATGAAGCTGGTTGTGGATCGAGCGCAAACGCTGACTCGAGCGGAAGGCGCCGTTATTGAACTCGTCGAAGGAGATGAGATGGTCTATCGCGCCGTTAGCGGAATCGCGTCGGCTCAGTTAGGCCTTCGGCTGGGTATTGCGACGAGTTTTTCCGGATTGTGTGTGCGTACCGAGGAGATTCTCCGGTGCGACGATGCCGGAGTTGATCCTCGCGTGGCCGGGGAACTAGGCCATTTGGTGGGGGCTCGCTCGGTGATCGTCGTGCCATTGAGACATCAGTACAATTCGATGGGTGTCTTGAAGGTGCTTTCTCTTCGGCTCAACGCTTTCAACGAATCGGACATTCAGACGTTGCAATTCGTCGCTCATTTCATGGCCGTGGCGGTGAATCAAGCCGTGGCTTTCGGAGCAAAGCAAGCTTTGCTGGCCGAACACACGCGGACAATTCTCCCGTTGCGCGAGAGCGAAGAACGGTTTCGCAGCGCGTTTAATTACGCGGCCATCGGCATGGCATTGGTCGGGATTGATGGCAAATGGATGAAAGTCAACCAGACCTTGTGCGACATTGTCGGTTATTCACAGGAGGAATTGCTGGCCCGCTCGTTCCACGATTGCGTGCATCCGGACGACTTAAAGAACAGCCACGAGCACTTTCAGCAGTTGCTGGCCGGAGATGTTCGGACCTATCAGAGAGAACTGCGCCATCGCCACAAATCTGGAGCAATTGTGTGGATTCTCCTCAACGCGTCTTTGCTGCGAGACGGTCAGGGAAAACCGATTCATTTTATCGCGCAGATCCAGGACATAACGGAGCGCCGGCGGGCGGAGGAAGCGCTGATCATGCAAGCCCAGGTTTTGCAGAACATGTCCGAAGGCGTTTGCCTGACGGACGAAAACGGGTTGATGGTTTACACCAACGCCGCTGAAGAGGCCATGTTCGGCTATGAACCGGCTGAACTTATCGGAAAGCATGTCGCCATTCTGAATCAATATCCTCCTGATGAGAATTCGCGCATCGTTCAGGAGGTGATCGACCAGGTTCAGACAACGGGCGCTTGGACCGGTGAGTTCACAAATCGAAAAAAGTACGGCAGCGACTTTACGACTTCGGCGAGGATTTCATTGCTGGAGATTTCGGGCCGCAAATACTTTGTCTGCGTCCAAGAGGATATCACCGAAAAAAACGGGCGGACGAACAAATTAAGAATTCTCTCAGAGAAAAGGATGTCCTCCTCAAGGAGATTCACCATCGAGTGAAGAATAACCTGCAAGTGATCTCGAGCCTTCTCAACTTGCAGTCGGGTTACATTCAGGACCAACAAACGCACGAACTCTTCCGCGAAAGCCAGAATCGCGTTCGATCGAGGGCGCTCATTCATGAGAAACTTTATCAATCGCAGGACCTTGTGAAAATTGAGTTTGAAGAATACGTCTTGAGCCTCGTTTCGATGCTCTTCCGCTCGTGCGGAACGAACTCCGGGGCAGTCAAACTGGACCTCTCGGTCGCTCCAGTGTTTCTGAACATTGATACCGCGATTCCCGTTGGCCTAATGATTAATGAATTGGTCTCCAATTCGTTGAAGTACGCCTTTCCCAACCGACCCAACCTCGATCCCCCCAACGGCCCCGTGCATCTTGAAGTTGTTGGTGATTCTGCAGGGTTCTGTGGGGGGCAGAGTTGAGTGAGTGTGAATGAACGGCTCTCGAAATTGGACCGAAAACCGCGTTGTAAAACTCCCCAGAGTTTGGGCTGAATTCCCACCCGCCGCGGACCGTGCAATTCGCTTTCTGGCCAGCCTGGAGATCGTTGCGAGACAGGCAAAACAAAAAGGGACAATGCGATTGGAACAAGAGAAGAAAATGCTTCAGTTTATCCTTCTGAGCCTGGGATTTGAGAAGGTGCTCCAGCCGGTTGATCACGAGCGCTTCATCGCCGTGGCGCAGAGATTGAACCTGCTCGGCCAACCAATCTTTGGCCCGCTGAGTTCCGATCCCGTAGAGAGACTCAGCGATCGTGTTGAGATGCTCCCTGGCGTGATGGAAATCCAAGGTCTTGACCGCGGCTTTGAAGCGGTCGTCCGCTAGATCCCAGAGCCAAACGGCGCCGTCCATGGCCAGGTAGACAGTCTTGGCCCGAGCCAGGCCCCGGCGCATGGCCTCCTCCCGCACGGCTTGGCCAAAATCCAGCGGACTGGTATCCGGCGGTGTCGCCACCACGTGTTTTTCCAACAGCAGGCCGCGTCCGGAGGTGTTCTCGGCTCGTTGTTCCAACCGATAAATCACCGCCGATTTGATCTCCTTCCATTCGACTGGTTCGGGGTCTTTTTTCCGAGGTCCGGCGCTCCAGTCTGGTCCACGCTCACGCGTCAACCATCCGTCCATCATGAGGACCAGATCAAAGGGCGCTTCCCGCGGCGCGGGCACCGGAGTCGGCATCACCAACTTCTGGGCGGGAGGTCCGAGTTCCTGCACGCACTGATGGATGGAGGTGTCACTGACCGGTGTTCCCCAGATGGCCGCCAGCTTTTGGGCTTCGGCGTAGGAGCCCACCACGGTGGCGGTGCAGGCCAGGCGCTCTCGCAACTCCGGAGTCTTTCGTTCGTAAGGCTTGTGAGCCCCCAAGCCTGCCGCGTCGGACAGACCGAGCCCTCCTCGGGGCCATACCCGTGACGGACTTTGAGATTCACCTTTCCCACCACCGTATCGAGCCCCATTGAGCGCCTGCGGGTGTTCGCCAACTCTTCACCGGTCTTGGCCGAAACCATTTCGACCATCAGGCACTCCTCTTGCAGACGCTTCTCCAACAGCGCTCGCGTCCATTCCCGGCCCCCGGCCAGCACTTCCTGCTCGATCTGTTGCAGTCGATTCAATGCCCCCTCCGTTTCTGGAGGGCATACAAATACACATCCTTGACCGGAACTTGCCGTTGATGATCTCGATCCTGACGGCTGCGTCCCTGGGTCTGCCCCACCCATCGCCAATTGGCCGCCCGATAGCAGCTGCCCCGGAACCGATCCCGGTCAACGAACGTCTCCAGCCAGTCCAGGCCGTGCCCGTACTTGTCCTGCCAATCTCGTTGAATCCTCCGGGCCGCCTGGCTTAACACGCAGCTGGCCAAGTGCCTGACCCGGACCCACGGCAACACCAGGAATCGGGTGTTGTTGACCACTCGCAACAGCCCCTGCTTTCTCTCCTGGTTACTCCATCCCAAGGCCTGATCGCGCGGCGCGCAGCGCCACGCTGCGGCGCCGAAAAGCAGACAGGCGACCTCTCGACCCTGCGCGTCCCGGGCCAGATACCCCATGTTCTCTCCAACGACCGCCAAGCCCAGATAGTGATAGCGATGCAGGTAGAATCGCCATCGCCGGTCGGCTTCGGTGCCTGGCCTCACCCGCTCCAAACCGATCGGTGAAACCTCCGGCAGGCTTGCTTCCCAGGCCGTCGGCTCTTCCCACCATTCCCATCTGGGCACTCCCCGCGGTGCTCGCCGATTGTAGAGCCGCAGTGGCGGCAGCTTCAGCACCCCACGCGCTTCCAGTTTGAGCAAGAGGCTGCGCGCGGCGAAGTCCTTCAATCGACCCTGCCCATCGACCCATTGCCACCGCAGGCACAGTTCAC
>Ga0194112_10010979_pt1 | contig 11289 bp, 13 predicted proteins | sample TA2MahC400mmetaG_FD_146191 | JGI IMG/M metagenome (GOLD analysis project Ga0194112, IMG submission 146191) | Freshwater microbial communities from Lake Tanganyika, Tanzania - TA2015016 Mahale Deep Cast 400m | ecosystem: Environmental > Aquatic > Freshwater > Lake | place: Tanzania: Lake...
ATTCGGAAGAGATAACCGCTGAAAGCATCTAAGCGGGAAGCTCGCTTCAAGATTAGGTTTCCCATTGGTTTACCAAGTAAGGCCCCCAAGAGACTATTGGGTTGATAGGCCGGAAGTGGAAGAGGCGTGAGCCTCGGAGCTGACCGGTACTAATAGGCCGAGGATTTAACTACAAAGTTGCTACGCGTCCACTGTGTGGTTCCCGAGATACGGTCGGGAATCACGATCGAAAACTCAATAGCGTTTCGGCGGTCATAGCGAGAGGGAAACACCCGGTCCCATTCCGAACCCGGAAGTTAAGCCTCTCAGCGTCGATGGTACTGCACGGGTCACCGTGTGGGAGAGTAGAACGCCGCCGGACTTAAATTAGAAAGAGGGGTTACAGATTTCTGTGGCCCCTTTTTCATTTTCTAAAGATAAAAAACCATCTCGCAGTAATTCACGCGATCGCAAAAGTGTAGGTGGAGCGCGCCCTGCGCGAAAAACTTCTGATCGTCCAGCCCGCGACGGCGACAAAAGAGGTAAACCAAGAAGTGACAGACCAAGAAGTGACAGACCAAGAAGTGACAGACCAAGGGACGATCGCAGAAGACCGCTAGAAACAGGCGAAGAAGAGCGTCGTCAAAGAAGTTTTGAAACTCCTCCAATTCCGGCTGAAATCACTGGTGAAGAGCTTGAGAAAAAAATCATTTTTCAACTTGAATCTTTAACGCCTGGTAATGCCAAGAGCGTTGCGCGCCACTTAGTGGCGCTAGAGAGATTTTTGGAAGAGGACCCTCAACGCGCGAATCTCCATGGAAAAGAGATCTCTTTTAGAGCAGGGCGACTTGCGATTGTTCGCGAGCGAGCCGGTGTTGCTGCACTTCGAGCTGGATTCTTTAAGGAAGCGCTGAAAGACCTTCGCGCCGCACTTCGAATTGGTGGAAGTATCGAGATGCAACCCTTTATTGCTCAATGTGAGGCTGAGTTAGGAAATGCGCGAAAGGCCCTTGAAATCGCGGGCTCTGTTGATGAAGCCAAATTAGGTAAGAGCGGTCGGGTCGAGATGCGAATTGCGGCGGCAAAAGCGCGATCGATTCTTGGCCAAAATGATGCGGCGGTTGTTACATTGAAGTGCAGCGAACTTAATACAACAGATGCAACATGGAGCAAGCGACTTCACAAAGCTTATCGCGATGCTCTAATTGCTTCTGGCGAAGTTTCTCAAGCAAAGGATTTTGAAGAAAGGTTTCCACAGAGCTTTTCATAGAGCGCCGGGAATGTCGGAGCCTTCTTGCAAGATTCTCCCTATCGGTAGAGGTAAATCTCAAGAGATACGGAGAAGTAGATGCGCTATAAGAATCGAGTGAATTTAGTTGGTCGCCTAAGTGGCCCAGCCGAAGAGAAGACCCTTCCAAGCGGTGATGTACTAGTTGAATTCCGCGTTGTAGTAGATCGAGATAATCGAGAAGGTGTAGATACTCTCGATGTTGCAACCTGGAAAGCTCCGCTGCGAAAGCGAGCGTTAAGCCTCGAGCAAGATGAATGGATCGGAATAAAAGGGGTGCTGAGACGTAGGTTCTGGAAAACTGCGACGGGAGTCGCAAGTCGTTGGCAGGTTGAAGCGCGCGAGATAACGAGGGTTTAGGTACCTTTACGCCATGGCTAATGATCTCTTTTCAGCTCTCCGTACTTACCTTATGAAATTGAGTAATGGCGAGAAGACCCCTCAAGAAGTTGCCGCAGCCCTTAATGTCTGGGCTCGGCAAAGTGGCGAGGCGATAAAGGTAAAGATTGAGCAGGAAGTTAAGAAGAATGTCTCGCGAATGGGCTTTGCTAAAGCTACTGACTTGAAGCGGCTTGAACGCGAGGTTATGGAACTCAAGGCGATAGTTAAAGGTAAGGGCGTTACTGCTAAGAAGGCCGGAAATAAACCTGCCAAGAAGAAGGTTGCCAGGAAAAACGTTGCCAAGAAAAGTGCCGCGAAAAAGATGAGCAAATGACAAGTACTTTGAATTCCGAGAATCTAGAGCGGATTACGAGCATTAAAAGAAAAGTTAATGAGATTGGTTTAGCTCCTCTTGAGGAACACGGCGCTAAATTTGAAGAGGTAAATCGCGACCTCACGGATGCGCTCTCATCCGTTGAGGGAATCTCAAATCAACAGTAAGCCGGCTTAGACAGAAGTGAGATGAGAACTCGCCTAGATGCTGAACTAGTTCGCAGAAATTTGGCGAGATCACGTGAACACGCACAAGATTTAATAGATAGAGGTTTTGTAAAAGTTGGTGGTCTTCCGGCTGGCAAGTCTGCCTCGCAAGTCGATCCGGAAGTTTCAATCACGGTAGAACTTCCTGGCGAGGATTTTGTTTCAAGGGGCGGACATAAGTTAGTTAGCGCACTCGATGCATTTCCTGATTTAACTGTGGAAGGAAAGCGATGCCTCGATGCCGGGGCTTCTACAGGTGGCTTTACTGATGTTCTCTTAAAACGGGGAGCTGCGAGAGTGATTGCAGTTGATGTCGGCTATGGGCAACTTGCCTGGGCGCTACAAAGTGATGCGAGGGTTGAAATTCATGATCGGACCAATGTTCGAGAATTGACACCGGCGAAGATTGGTGGCCCGGTGGACCTAGTTGTTGCTGATTTATCTTTTATCTCGCTAAAGACGGTACTGCCAGCTCTGACTGATTGCTCAACTTCAAATACAGATCTACTTTTAATGGTTAAACCTCAATTTGAAGTTGGACGTGAACGATTAGGTGCCGGGGGAGTTGTAAGAGAGCCCGAACTGCGCGAACTGGCGGTAAGGGAAGTTGCCGCGAGAGCTGCTGAGTTGGGACTGGGCACACTTGGTGTAGTTGCTAGTTCACTGCCCGGACCCTCTGGAAATGTGGAATATTTCGTCTGGTTGAAGTCAGGTGCACCTAACCTTAGGGAAGAAATGGTTAAGGATGCGATTAAGAAAGGACCGAAGTAGATGACACGTAGCATCACTCTTCTCCTTCATCCCTCACGCCCCGAAGCTCATGATTGGGCAAAGAAGATAGTTAAGGATTTGAATGCACGGAATATTGAAGTTCGCAGTGCAAGTGAGGTAGCAATAGAGGGCGCTACAAAAAAGTCAGAGCAGGAAATCAAGAAATCAGTTACTGATTGCGAACTTGTTCTCGTTCTTGGTGGAGATGGCACGATTTTGCGTGGTACAGAGATTGCCCATGGAAGTGATGTTCCAGTCCTTGGAGTCAACCTTGGCCATGTTGGATTCTTAGCTCAAATAAATCGTCCAACTATTGATGTTTTGGTTGATGCAATAGATAAGAAGAAGTACAAGACCGAGCGCAGGATGACCCTTGCTTACAAGATTGAACGAAAGGGTTCCTTAGTTGGAGAAGGTTGGGCACTCAACGAAGTAGCGGTTGAACGAAATACCGAATCGATGATTGAGTTGTTTGTACAGATTGATCACCGCCCCCTCTCAAGATGGGGTTGCGATGGAGTTATATGTGCAACTCCAACGGGATCTACTGCCTACGCATTTTCAGCTGGAGGCCCGGTTGTCTGGCCTGATGTTGAGGCGTTGGTTCTACTTCCGCTTGCCGCGCACGCTCTCTTCTCAGACCCAATGGTGGTTTCACCAGAATCTGAAATAGCAATTGATGTTGAGAGCGATACTGGCGTTATCTCGGCAGATGGTCTGCGCAAATTCCAACTGGCTGCGGGTGATCGAGTATTACTAACAAGTGAGAAGACCTTCGTTTCCCTCGCTCATCTCGAAGATGTGGCCTTTACAGATCGTTTAGTAGCGAAATTCAAACTTCCGGTAGACGGGTGGCGCGGTGAGTGAAGCGACTAATGAGAGTCGCACACGACTAGAAGAAATTTCAATTCGGGGACTTGGCGTTATCGATAGCGCAACTATCGAATTCACTCCGGGCTTAAATGTAATTACTGGTGAAACTGGCGCGGGAAAGACGATGGTTATTACCGCTCTTTCATTGGTTCTAGGTGGGAAAGCAGATTCCGATCTGATCCGCAGGGGAAGCGAACGTTTAGTTGCAAGTGGTCGTTTTGCCCTTCCCGCAAAAATGCCCAAGTCTCTAAAAGGACTGATTGAGGAACAAGAGTTGGAATTGGATGATCGCGAAATTCTCATGTCGCGAACTGTTAATGCGGATGGAAAGAGTCGAGCGCAGATCGTAGGGCTTCCAACAACGGCCACAGTTCTAGGAACCTTTGCAAGTGAATTAATTGAAATTCATGGGCAACATGGAACTCTCCAACTTAGCAAGCCCGCAAAACAACGCGAGCTACTAGATGCCTTTGGTGGCGAGAAGTTATCCAAATCTCTAGATGTATATCAAGTTCTCTTGAGGAGATATAACGAAGCGGTTGGAAAGATTAAGGAGTTAGAGCGAGCGGCAAAAGATCGCGATCGAGAAGTTGAGGAACTATCAGCTCTCGCCGAAGACTATAAGAAGCTTAAGCCAAACCTGGAAGAGCTTTCTGAGATGGATCAAGAGATACGAAAACTGGAGAGCGTTGAGGAGATCCGGCAAAGCGTTTCTCTTGCCACTTCAACCCTCGATAACGATGAAGATGGTGCAATTTCAAATTTGAATTCAGCCCGTCGGGCGCTCCAAGGAGCGCGTGGCAAGGATCCCAAAATAGATGAAATTGCGGCAAGAATTGATGAGACTTTTTACAACCTCTCTGACGCAGGTAGCGAGATTGCGAACTACTTAGAGCAACTTGCTGCCGATCCAGTGCGGTTAGAGGAGTTGATAAATCGAAGAGTCGCCTTACGCTCCTTTGCTAAGCGATACGGAACGGGAAGTGATTTGAGTGAAGCCCTCGCCGTAGCAATTACGCGAGCAGAACAGGCAAAGGAACGAATTGCCGATCTTCAGGGCGGTGAAAATCGGGTAGCTGAATTACGAAGGGAAGAGCGGGAGCTTTTGAGAGAGCTATTAAGCGCTTCAGCAACTCTCTCTGAGATGCGAGCTAAGGCTGCTACATCGCTAGACAAGGAAGTAACTCTTGAATTGCACTCGCTCGCGATGCCTAAAGCAACTTTCAAATGCAAAGTTGAGAATCAAATTACCTCGGCTCAAGAGAAGCAAGAGTTCGGTCTCTTTGGTAACGACGATATCCAAATGCTTTTCTCGGCGCACAGTTCTGGCGAATTACTGCCCATTTCAAAAGCTGCAAGCGGTGGTGAACTTTCTAGGTTGATGTTGGCAATTGAGGTAGTTGTCGCGGCAACCTCACCCAAAGGCACATATCTCTTTGACGAAATTGATGCGGGCATTGGTGGAAAGGCAGCCCTTGAGGTTGGTAAGCGACTAAAGAAACTTGCGCAGCACTCGCAGATAATTGTTGTTACGCATCTGCCACAAGTTGCAATTTGGGCTGACAATCACCTTCGCGTTGTAAAGGACAGCTCTGGATCAATCACCGAAAGTTCGATTTCAAATGTTGTAGAGGCAGAACGCGAGGTTGAAATTGCTCGGATGCTCTCAGGTCTCGAGGAGTCCGAACACGCCCAAGAGCACGCTCGCGAGCTCTTGGATTTAGTAAAAGGTTGAGCGGCTGATAAGTTAGCCCTCCATGACCGCCCCTCATGTGACAAAGCATCTATTTGTCACCGGCGGAGTCGCCTCAAGTCTCGGCAAAGGTTTAACAGCTTCTAGTTTGGGTCGCTTGCTACGCGCAAGAGGTCTTCGAGTAACGATGCAGAAGCTCGATCCCTACATAAATGTTGATCCAGGAACGATGAATCCATTTCAACATGGTGAGGTATTTGTAACTGAAGATGGCGCAGAAACGGATTTAGATATTGGTCATTACGAAAGATTCTTAGATACAAATTTGCACGGTTCAGCAAACGTCACTACTGGTCAGGTCTACTCAAGGGTTATCGCACGAGAGCGGCGCGGCGAATATTTGGGGGATACCGTTCAAGTAATTCCTCACATAACAAATGAGATAAAAGATCGAATCCGAGCAATGGTTGCTGCGAATATTGACATTGTTATTACTGAGGTCGGTGGAACTGTCGGTGATATTGAATCTCTACCTTTTCTTGAAGCAGCAAGACAGATTAGGCAAGAAGTGGGTCGAGAGAATGTCTTTTACCTGCACGTCTCACTCGTTCCATATATCGGTCCATCGGGTGAGTTAAAGACAAAGCCAACACAGCACTCCGTTCAAGCTCTTCGCTCTATCGGTATTACCCCGGATGCAGTAGTCCTTCGCTCTGATCGTGAGATCCCACTTAGCGTAAAGAAGAAGATTTCCTTGATGTGCGATGTTGATCAAGATGCTGTAGTTGCAGCTGTTGATGCGCCATCAATTTATGACATCCCAAAGGTTCTCCACCGAGAAGGGCTTGATGCCTACATCGTTCGCCGGCTCGGCCTGCCATTCCATGATGTCGAATGGGCTGAGTGGGATGACTTACTAAATCGAGTTCACAAATCCTCTGCCACTGTAAGAGTTGGCCTAGTTGGAAAATATGTAGATCTGCCAGATGCCTATCTTTCAGTAACAGAGGCGCTGCGCGCTGGTGGCTTTGATAACAATGTTAAAGTCGAAATTAAGTGGGTGGTTAGCGACAATTGTGAAACGGCAGCTGGGGCGGCAAAAGAACTATCTGATGTTGATGCAATTTGTGTCCCGGGGGGTTTTGGCGTGCGCGGAATTGAAGGAAAAGTAGGTGCGCTCAAATACGCGCGCGAAAATAAGATCCCAGCTCTTGGGCTATGTCTCGGTTTACAGTGCATGGTCATCGAAGCTGCGCGTAATTTAGGCGGAATAGCAGGTGCGAACTCGGCAGAATTTGAACCAACTACTTCCCATCCGGTAATTGCCACAATGGCTGGTCAAGAGAAGATTGTCGCGGGCCAGGCCGATATGGGTGGAACGATGCGACTTGGTTCCTATAAAGCTCTGCTCAGCAAGGGATCTATCGTGGCTGGCGTTTATGGTAGCGAAGAGGTTTCTGAGCGCCACCGCCACCGTTATGAAGTGAACAATAAATATCGGGAAGAGATCGCTAAAGCGGGGCTGATATTTAGCGGGGTATCTCCGAGTGGGGAACTAGTTGAGTTTGTTGAATTGCCGAAAGATGTTCATCCTTATTACGTAGGAACGCAAGCCCATCCAGAGTTTAAATCTCGCCCAACGCGGCCTCATCCACTCTTTAGTGGTTTGATCAAAGCTGCGATCACTCGTGGAAAATAGCGCTCGCTTACAAAGTTTTCTTGGCCATCTTGGCGTAGAACGAGGATTGAGTTCAAACACAATCTCCTCTTATCGAAGAGATCTAGAGAAACTTCTTGAGTTTCTAGAAATCAATCACCTCGATTTGCACTCGGTCGAAGTAGATCAACTTAGAAAGTTCATCACATCTCAAAGAGCTGCTGGCCTCTCGGAATCTAGCTTGGCTCGGTTGACCGTTGCCATTCGAAGTTTCTTTAGATTTCTCGCGAAGGATCAAGGTTTAAGTGATGTGGCAAGGGAGCTTGCGCCTCCGACGATTCCGAAGAGGTTGCCGAAGGCGCTGACAATTGATGAGATGAACGCCCTTTTAAGCGCGCCAAGTGATGAAGGTATGGGAATTCGCGATCGCGCCCTGCTTGAACTGTTATATGCAACGGGAGCACGGGTAAGTGAAATTGTTGCCCTCGATCTAGATGACATACGTTCTACCGATGAATCAATTACGACCATAAGGGTGATGGGTAAGGGCAAGAAGGAGCGAATTGTTCCGATGGGCAGCTACGCGAAGAAGGCCCTAGATCAATATCTCACTCGAGTTCGGCGAGGGCTGTTGAAGGGGAGTGAACCAGCGCTATTTCTTAATTCCCGCGGGGGCAGACTTACCCGCCAGAGCGCCTGGGCCATAGTTCTTGCTAGCGCTAAAAAAGCAGGAATAAAAAGGGAGATTTCACCCCATGCGCTTCGTCACTCATTTGCAACTCATCTATTAGATGGCGGCGCTGATATCCGCGTTGTTCAAGAGTTATTGGGACACGCTTCAGTTACAACAACTCAGATTTATACACTCGTAACTATCGATAAATTGCGAGAGAGCTACGCCAGCGCGCATCCACGCGCAAGATAGAACTAGCGACCGCGAAGACGGCGCGCAATAATCGATTGGTCACCCTTTGATTCAAGGTCGGCAATCACAATTGATAGCGCTTCACGTACGATGCGACCGCGATCAACAGCAAGACCTAAATCGCCGCGAAGATGCAAACGCGCTTGTTCCAAATCAAAGAGTTCCTCGGGTGAAAGATAAACAGTAATTTTCTCATCATGCTTTTCGCGGCCGGATGGACCCTTATCAATTCCAGTTGGCCGGCGACGCGGAGTTTGACGAACGCCTGTTGAGCGAGGTTGTGTCTTAGCAGCCGTTGAAGTAGTTGGACGGTTTGTATGGACAACCTCTTCCGCATCTTCTACTTCATCTGGTACAGCGCTTAAAGTTGTTTTTCTAAAAAGTTCATCTGCCCCAGGCAGACTTATACGTCGTGTCATCGGACACCTCCATTGGCTATAAGTTCACGGGCTAGGCGACGGTAAGAAGCCGCGCCAACTGAAGAGCTTGCGTAAGAAGTAATTGGCTCGCCCGCAACAGTAGTTTCTGGGAAGCGGACAGTTCTAGCGATAGTTGTGTCACAAACCTTATTTGGGAAAGCCTCGCTGATCCGCTCAAGAACTTCGCGGCTATGCACGGTTTTGCGATCAAACATGGTTGGCAGGATGCCAAGGAGCTTTAGATCTGGATTGGTGTTTAGTTGAACCTTTTTGATGATGTCATCCAAGAGGGCGACACCGCGAAGCGCGAAATACTCACATTCAAGCGGGACAAGGACCCAGTGCGAGGCGGTGAGTGCATTTACCGTTAATAGGCCAAGAGAGGGCTGGCAATCAATCAAAATCACATCGTAGAAATCTAAAACCGGCGCGAGTACTCGCTTTAAGATCTTTTCGCGCGCGATCACATTTACAAGACCGCCTTCAGCTCCAGCAAGGTTTTCGTGCGCTGGAACCATATCCATTCCCGGAACACTTGTTTTCAAGAGGAAATCATCGATTTTTGTAGATTCGTCCATCATCAAGTCATAGATCGAACCTTCAATTTCACGGGTTGAAACATTTAGGCCAACCGACAATGAATGTTGCGGATCAAAATCGACAAGCAGGACACGTCTTCCCATTTCAGCGAAAGCTGCACCAAGATTGATTGTGGTTGTTGTTTTTCCAACTCCACCCTTTTGATTTACAACTGAAATAATGCGGGCGTCACCATGAGATGCAAGTGGTGGTGGCTCAGGAAAGCGCGGAGTTGCTTTACCAAGAACTGATGAGGTTGTTACAACCTCGCTATCACTCTTTGAAGCGCCACGAATTGTCGATTTAGCGTTCAATTGAGAAATCTCTGAAGCACTTTTTGCCATGGCGCGACTCTACGCAGATGGATACTCAATAATGGAGCGACACGCGTAGAGTTCGGTTGCCATGTCGACAGAAAATACTGAACTCTCAAGTGAAACTTTAGGTTCCACTGGCTCAGCCATTGAGGGGACGGCTGTAAATAATTCTGCGCCAAGTCGTATTGCTGGCTTCTCCGTTTCACTAAAAAACTTCGATGGGCCATTTGATCTTCTACTGCAACTAATTTCGCGGCACAAGATGGATATCACTGAAGTTGCAATCGCAACCGTGACCGACGAATTTATAGCGTATATCAAGGCTTTAGAGGGCACCGAAGAGGGATGGAAGTTAGATCATGCAACTGAGTTCTTAGTTGTCGCTGCAACGCTGCTAGACCTTAAAGCCGCGCGCCTTCTCCCATCGGGGGAGATTGATGATGAGGAAGATCTGGCACTCCTTGAAGCTCGAGATCTGCTCTTTGCTCGCCTTCTTCAATACCGCGCCTTTAAGGAGATTGCATCAATTTTGGAGCAGCGCATTGAAATCCAGGAAAAGACTTTTGCCCGAAGTGTGGCCCTTGACCCGGTCTTTGCCAGCCTCTTACCTGAAGTTCTAATTGGGGTCACCCCAGAACGCTTTGCCGCAATCGCCAATCGAGTTCTGACTCCGAAAACCACTCCGACCCTATCTACAGCCCATCTGCACCTTGCCATGGTGAGCGTTGCAGCTGAAGCCACCCATGTGATTGCTCAACTCCGTCGCCACAAAACCGCGACCTTTCGCTCTCTTGTTGCCGATGCCCCGAATACGCTGGTGGTCGTAGCTAGATTCCTAGCTCTTCTTGAGCTGTATCGCGAGGGTCAGATTCGATTTGAACAGGTCATTGCTCTGGGTGAGCTTCAGGTAACTTGGACCGGGAGTGAGAGCGGAGAAGTCACAGTCAGCGATGAATTCGATCAGCCGGTGAAAATGGATAGCGAGGATGGAAATGTCTGAACGCGAACTTGAACGCTCAATAGAGGCGATTTTGATGGTGGTGGAAGAACCGCTCTCCGAGGTTGTATTGGCACAAATTATTGAACGCCCGACTGAGGAGATACTGGAAGCGCTACATCGCCTAGCGGGGGAGTATGAGTCCCAGGCTCGCGGCTTTGAACTCAAACAGATTTCAGGGGGTTGGCGCTTTTATAGCCACCACGATCTTGCGCCTCTAGTGGAGAAATTTGTACTTGATGGCCAACAGGCCAAGCTCACGCAGGCGGCGCTAGAAACTCTCGCCGTAATTGCTTATCGGCAACCGATCTCTCGAGCTCGAGTCTCTGCGATCCGTGGCGTAAATGTTGAGGCCGTGATGAAGACGCTCGTAAATCGGGGTTTGGTAGAAGAGTGTGGAATAGAGCATGAGACGGGTGCGATCCTTTATCGAACAACCAACTACTTCCTCGAGCGGATTGGCTTAAATCGGGTGGAGGATCTTCCCGCCTTAGCGCCATTCCTTCCAGATGTTGATGGCCTCGATGAGGTCATAGCTTCATTAACAGATTAGAGGTAGAGGCCCATAGACTCGGGGCATGTCTGAACTTCGGCTTCAAAAATTCTTAGCTGATGCCGGGGTTGCCAGTAGGCGCAAGTGCGAGGATCTGATTGTCGAAGGTCGCGTGAAGGTGAATGGCCGAACAATTACCGCTCTCGGCACAAAAATAAACCCGTTAAACACTATAGTTACTGTTGATGGTTGGACAATCAAGGCAAAAAATTCCATGTTATACATTGCGTTTTATAAACCAAGGGGAGTTTTGTCCACCATGTCAGATGATCGAGGAAGAAGTTGCATTGGAGACTTCTTCGAGAGTAAAAAAGAGA
>Ga0194112_10010982_pt1 | contig 11288 bp, 7 predicted proteins | sample TA2MahC400mmetaG_FD_146191 | JGI IMG/M metagenome (GOLD analysis project Ga0194112, IMG submission 146191) | Freshwater microbial communities from Lake Tanganyika, Tanzania - TA2015016 Mahale Deep Cast 400m | ecosystem: Environmental > Aquatic > Freshwater > Lake | place: Tanzania: Lake...
CAGCCTAGCGTCACGCGCAACCCTCTGCACCACACGCTTTCGCGGATGGTTCCCCCCGGCGATCCAAGCCGCTAGAACAGCGGCATGAGCACGCGCCTGATTGCCGACGAAATCCTGACCGCCGCCCTGGCGCGGATGCTGGCCGCCGACCTGGTTCCGGGCCGGACGGTCCTGCTGGACGGTCCCGTAGGGGCCGGCAAGACCCATTTCGCCCGGGCCTTTATCCGCGCCCGCCAAGGCGAGGCGGCCGAGGACGTGCCCAGCCCGACCTTTACCCTCGTCCAGACCTATGACGACCCGATGGGGACCGAGATCTGGCACGCCGACCTGTACCGCCTGACCGATCCCGCCGAACTGTCCGAACTGGGCCTGGACGAGGCGATGTCCGAGGCGATCTGCCTGATCGAATGGCCCGACCGGCTGCAGCCGCCACCCCCCAGCGCGTTGAGGGTCGCGCTGTCGCCCTGCCTCGACCCGGACATGCGCCAGATCGCGCTGGACTTTCCCGGCGCCGACCGGTTGGCCGCGCGGGCAGGCTTTGTCGCGGCGGCGGGATGGGGCGAGGCGCAGGTCGTGCCGCTGGCGGGCGATGCCTCGGCCCGGCGGTATTTCCGGCTGCACCGGGGGGATGACCGCGCGGTGCTGATGGACGATCCGGGCGACAGCATGGGCGCGTTCCTGGCGGTGACAGGCTGGCTTTCCGATCGCGGCTTTGGGGCACCGGCGATTCTGGCGCAGGATACGGTGCAGGGACTGGCGCTGGTGCAGGACTTGGGCGACGACCTGATGGCCCGCGTGCTGGAGGACGACCCGGCCCTGGCCCCTGTCGCCTATGACCGCATCGTGGACCTGCTGGCCGACCTGCACCGCCATCCGGTGCCCGATTTCATTCCGGCGCTGGACGGCGCGGCGCTGGCCGACCAGGTCGGGCTGTTCGCGCTGTATCCGCAGGCCCTGGGATTGGAGGCGCCGCAGATCGGCCCGATCATCGCTCAGCTTCATGCCAAGTGGGCGGCCGACCTGCCCCCCGTCACTGCCCTGCGCGACTTTCATGCGGAAAACCTGATCTGGCGCGGGGCGGCGCCCCTGGGGCTGATCGATTATCAGGACGCGGTGACGGCCCATCCTGCCTATGACCTGGTTTCGGCCCTGCAGGACGCGCGCCGCGACGTGGACCCCGCCATCGAAGCGGCGGCCATCGCCCGCTATCTGTCCGCGACCGGCCATGACAGGGCGCGGTTCGGCGCCGCCTATGCCCTGCTGGGGGCGCAGCGGAACCTGCGGATCATGGGCATCTTTACCCGGCTGGCGCAGCGCGACGGCAAGCCGCGCTATCTGGACCTGATGCCGCGGGTCTGGAGCCATGTGCAGCGCAACCTGGCCCATCCGGCCCTGGGGCCGTTGGCCGCCGCGCTGGCCGGCATTCCCGCGCCCGACGGAACCATCCGCGAAAGGATCCGCGCCGCATGCCGCCCCTGATGATCTTTGCCGCGGGCCTGGGCACGCGGATGCGCCCCCTGACCGACATGCGCCCCAAGCCGTTGATCGAGGTGGCGGGACGGACCCTGCTGGACCGCGCGCTGGACCTGGGCCATTCGGCCGGGGCGGACCCGATCGTCGTCAACACCCACTACCTGGGGGCGCAGATCGAGCGGCACCTGGCTGGCCAGGACATTGCCATCAGCCCCGAGCCGGGACAGATCCTGGACACCGGCGGCGGGCTGCGCCAGGCGCTGCCGCTGCTGGGCCCCGGTCCGGTGATGACGCTCAATCCCGATGTGGTCTGGACCGGCCCGAATGTGCTGGGCGCGCTGCAATCAGCCTGGGATGGCGATCGCATGGACGCGCTGCTGGCGCTGGTCCCGCTGGCCCGCGCCACTGCGCGGCAGGGGGCGGGCGACTTTGCGCTGGACGGGAAAGGCCGCCTGACCCGCAGCGGAAACTTCGTTTACGCAGGCGCGCAGATCATCCGGCCGGACCGGCTAGCCGAAATCCCCGACCGCGTCTTTTCTCTGAACCGCCTGTGGGACCTGCTGATCGCGGAAGGCCGCGCCTATGGCATGGTCCACTCCGGCGGCTGGTGCGATGTCGGCTATCCGGCTGCCATTCCCCTGGCCGAGGCGATGCTGCATGAGTGAGATGCGCGGCCTTTACGCCCTGCCGTCCGGCGTCGATTTCGCCGACTGTTTCGTTCAGGGCCTGCTGGCGCGCATGAAGGGCCAGCCGCCCGAGGCGCTGGCACGCGTCACGGTGCTGACGAACGCTTCCGCCACGATGGGGGCACTGCGTGAGGCCTTTGACCGGGCTGGGCCGTTGCTGCTGCCGCAGCTGCAAACGATCACGGGGATCGATCCGGGGCCGCTGGCGATGCCCGACCCGCCCGTGCCCCCGCTGGCGCGGCGCCTGCAGCTGGGGCGGCTGATCGCCCAGCTGCTGCAACTGCGGCCCGATCTGGGGGCCGGCCACGCGATCCCCGTTCTGGCGCAGTCCTTGTCGCAGCTGATGGTCGAGATGCAGACCGAAGGCCGCGACATCCACGCGCTTGAAGGTATCGACACCGGCGACCATGCGCGGCACTGGCAGAACGCTCTGGCCTTTCTGCGGATTGCAGCCGACTTTCACCTGGGCGATGCGTCGCAGGATCGCCCAGCCCGTCAGCGCGCGGCGGCCGTGGCCGCGCTGGCTGACTGGCCGCGGGGGGTGAACCTGCCGCAAGGGCCGGTGATCGTCGCGGGTTCGACCGGCTCGCACGGGGCGACCCGGCTTTACATGGAGGCGGTGGCGGCCCTGCCCAATGGCGCAGTCGTGCTGCCAGGGTTTGACTTCGACCAGCCGCAGGAGGTCTGGGACCGCCTTGACGACGCCTCGGACGACCACCCGCAGGCGCGCTTTGCGCCGCTGATCCGGGCGGTGGGCTATCCCGAACGCTGGACGGATACCCGCCCTCCCTCCGAGGATCGCAACCGCCTTGTATCGCTGGCCCTGCGCCCGGCGCCCGTCACCGACCAGTGGATCGCCGAAGGACCGGGGCTGCCCGACCTGATCCCGCCCACCCGGGGCCTGACCCTGATCGAGGCGGACCAGCCGGGCGCCGAGGCCGAGGCCATCGCGCTGATCATGCGCGACACCGCCGAAAAGGGCGAACTGATCACGCTGATCGCGGCGGACAGCGGGTTGATCCGCCGGGTCACCGCTGCGCTGGACCGCTGGCACATCCGCCCGGACGACAGCGCGGGACAGCCCCTGCCCCTGACCCCGCCGGGCCTGTTCCTGCGCCAGGTGGGCGCGCTCTTTGGCCAGCCGCTGACGATCGACCGGCTGCTGATCCTGCTCAAGCACCCCCTGACGGCCACGGGCTCGGACGTGATCGAGCGCAACGACATCCTGCGCCAGACCCGCGAGCTGGAACTGCAGCTGCGCCGGCACGGGCCCGCCTTTCCCGACGCGGCGACCTTGACGGACTGGGCCGACAAGGGCGACCGGACGCGCAAGATCTGGGCCGAATGGCTGGCCGGGATGCTGGAGCGCATCACGCCTCTGGCCCGCGACCGCGCAGCCCGACCCCTGCCCGACCGGCTTGCCGATCTGATCGCCCTGGCCGAGGCGCTGGCGGCGGGACCGCAGGGCGATCCGGCAGGTTCGCAGTTGTGGGAGAACAGGGCGGGCCAGATGGCCCGGGCGGTTCTGGACCATCTGGCGGAACATGCCCATCACGGCCCTGATATCACGCCCTCGGATTTTTTCGCGCTGCTGATTACGGAATTGCAGGCCAAGGCCCTGCGCGAGGACGTGGCGGGACACCATTGCCTGCGCATCCGCGGCCCGCGCGAGGCGCGGCTCTATGGCCACGGCCATATCATCCTGTCGGGCCTGAACGAAGGCGGCTGGCCCCAGCCCTTGTCGCCGGACCCCTGGCTGTCACGCCAGATGCGGCTGGCGGCCGGGCTGCCGGTGCCCGAACGTCAGATCGGTCTGGCCGCCCATGACTTTCAGCAGGGGATCGCCGCCGAACGCGTGATCCTGACCCGCGCCCGGCGGGATGCCGAGGCCGAAACCATCCCGTCGCGCTGGCTGAACCGGCTGATCAACCTGATGAGCGGCCTGCCCGACCGCAACGGCCCGCAGGCCCTGGCCCTGATGCGCGCGCGCGGTGCCGAATGGCTGGCCATGGCCGATGCCGTGGCACGTCCGCCTGCCCCTCTGGCACCCGCCGCCCGCCCGTCGCCGATCCCGCCCGGCCCCCCGTTCCACGAACTGCCCGTGACCGACGTGTCGCTGCTGATCCGCGACCCTTATGCCGTCTATGCCAAGCGCGTGCTGGGGCTGCGCCCGCTGCCCTCGCTGCGGCCGCAGCCCGATGCCGCGCTGCGCGGGCAAACCCTTCACGCCATCGTCGAGGCGATGCTGAGAACCCGCCCCGCCCCGGACACTCCGCCCGAGATCCTGCGCACGACATTCCTGTCACTGACCGCCCAGGTTCTGGCGCGCGAGGTTCCCTGGCCCATGGCCCGCGCCTTCTGGCAGGCGCGGATCGAAGGCATCGCCGACCGGATCGTGGCGGATGAGCTGGCCCGGCTGGCCGAAGGGCTGCCGATGGTGATCGAGAACCACGGCCGCGTGTCCCTGCCCGGAATGGAGTTCACCCTGACCGCCCAGCCCGACCGCATCGACCTGCTGCAGGACGGGCGCGTGACGGTCTATGACTACAAGTCCGGGACGCCGCCCACGGACGCCCAGATCCGTCATTTCGACAAGCAGCTGATGCTGGAGGCCGCGATGGCCCGACGCGGCGGCTTTGATGCGCTGGGGCCGGTGGACGTGGCCGCGATCCGCTATATCCAGCTGGGCGGCGAGGGGCGGACCTTTGACCGCGAACATGACGAGCGGATCGAGGGCGAGACCTGGGACGGCTTTGTCCAGCTGGTCGCGGCCTATCTGACGGGCCAAACGGGCTTCACCTCGATGCGGGCGCCCGAGCGGACCTCGTATTCGGGCGATTACGATCATCTGGCCCGCTATGGCGAATGGGCGCTGACCGATCAGGCCCATCCGGAAAAGGTCGGCGATCATGGATGAAGCCACGCTGAACCAGATCGCCGCGGCCGATCCACTGCGCTCGACCTGGCTGACGGCCAATGCGGGGTCGGGCAAGACGCGGGTGCTGACCGACCGCGTGGCGCGGCTGCTGCTGGCGGGCACCGCGCCCGAACGCATCCTGTGCCTGACCTATACCAAGGCCGCCGCGACCGAGATGCAGAACCGCCTGCTGCGGCGGCTTGGGCAATGGGCCATGCTGCCCGAGCCGCAGCTGCGTGCGGAACTGGCCGAACTGGGCGAGGCGGGCGAGCCCGACCTGCCCCAGGCCCGCCGCCTGTTCGCCCGCGCCATCGAGACGCCGGGCGGGCTGAAGGTGCAGACGATCCACAGCTTTTGCGCGGCCCTGTTGCGGCGGTTTCCGCTGGAGGCCGGCGTGCCGATGGGCTTTGCCGAACTGGACGACCGCAGCGCCCATGCCCTGCGTGCCGACATCCTGGAGGACATGGCCGAGGCCGGCGATCCCGCCATCCGCGACCTGACGCGGCTGCATTCGGGCGACAATCTGGACAGCTTTCTTGCCGGCCTGTCCGAGGCCGATTTCGCGGCCCCGCCCGACCCGGCCGCCATCTGGGCCGCGCTGGACCTGCCCCCCGGCCTGACGGAGGACGCGCTGCTGGCGCAGGTGTTCCTGGGCAGCGAAGGGGATCTTTGCGACGCGCTTGTCCCCCTGCTGCGCGCCGGCAAGTCCACCGATGCCAAGCTGGCCGAGGTGCTGGCGGGCGGCAAATGGCGCCAGCCCGGTTTGGCGGATCTGGCGCGGCTGTGCGACTGCCTTCTGTTCGGCGCCAAGACCAAGGCACCCTTTGCCGCAAAGATCGGGAAGATCCCGACCAAGGACCTGGCCTCCGGGCCTTGCGCGCCCTTCATGGACGACCTGCATGCGTTGATGGAGCGGGTCGAGCTGGCGCGGCCCCGGGCGCTGGCGCTGGCGGCGGCGGACAAGACGCTGGCGCTGCACCGTTTCGGCCATGCCTTCACGCAGCGCGTGGCACGGGCCAAGGCCGCGCATGGCTGGCTGGATTTCGACGACCTGATCCGGCGCACTGCGCAGTTGCTGGAGGAATCCAGCATGGCCCAATGGGTGCTGTGGCGGCTGGACGGCGGGATCGACCACATCCTGGTGGACGAGGCACAGGACACCAGCCCGGAACAGTGGCGCGTGATCCGCCGACTGACCGACGAATTCACCAGCGGCGCGGGAGCCCATGACCGGCCCCGCACGCTGTTCGTGGTGGGCGACCCCAAGCAGTCGATCTATTCCTTCCAAGGCGCCGACATTGCCGTCTTCGAGGAAATGCGCGACCGCTTCGACCAGGATTTCCGGGCGGCGCGGCAGCCGATGCAGCGGCGCGGGCTGGCCCACAGCTTCCGGTCCTCGCCCGCGATCCTGCGGCTGGTCGATGCGGTTTTTTCGGGCGAGGCTGCGGCGGGCCTGGGCGATCCGCCACGGCATGTGGCATTTCGGGATGCGCTGCCGGGTCGCGTGGACATCTGGCCCCCCCTGTCCGAACCGGACACGCCCGAACGTCCCGACTGGACCCAACCCGTGGATGCCCCGGCGGAAAACGACGCGGACACGGCCCTGGCCCGCGCCATTGCCGCGCAGATCCGCATCATGCTGGGGACGCCGATCCTGGACGCCAAGTCGGGCGACACGCGCCCCATCAACGCCGGCGACATCCAGATCCTGGTCCAGCGCCGCAGCGACCTGTTCCAGATCCTGATCGCCGAGTTGAAGGCCGCGGGCCTGCCCGTCGCGGGCGCCGACCGGCTGAAGCTGGCGGGCGAACTGGCCGTGCGCGACATCACCGCCACCCTGGCGGTCCTTGCCACGCCCGAGGATGACCTGTGCCTGGCCGCCGCCCTGCGCTCCCCGCTGTTCGGGCTGTCCGAGGATGACCTTTACCGGCTGTCGGTCGGGCGTCAGCGGGGCGAGTATCTGTGGGCGCGGCTGCGCAACTCGCATCATCGCCATGTGTGGGACGTTCTTTACGACCTGGCCGACCATGCCGACTTCTACAGGCCCTATGACCTGATCTCGCGGCTGCTGACCCGGCATGGCGGGCGGGCGGCCCTGCTGGCCCGGTTGGGGCCCGAGGCGATCGACGGCATCGACGAACTGCTGTCGCAGGCCTTGGCCTATGAGCAGGTCGAGACGCCCTCGCTGACGGGCTTTCTGGTCTGGCTGCAAAGCGACGAGGTTCAGGTCAAGCGACAGCTGCCCGGCGGCGCGGGCGGGTTGATCCGGGTGATGACGGTGCACGGCTCCAAGGGCCTTGAAAGTCCCGTGGTCATCCTGCCCGAGACGCAGAAACGCCGCCCCGCGAACGGTCAGCGCGTGGTCCAGGTCGAGGGGATGCCCGCCTGGCGGGGCGCGGCGGCCGAGCGTTGCGATGCCGTGGCTCTGGCGGTCGGCCACTGGGAACGCCGGCAAGAGGAGGAACGCCGCCGCCTGCTGTACGTGGCCATGACGCGGGCCGAAAGCTGGCTGATCGTGGCGGCGGCGGGCGAGACGGGCGAGGCCACGGACAGCTGGCACGCCATGATCATGGACGGCGCCGGACGCAGCGGGCTGACCCGTGGCACGGTCGAGGTGCCGGGCCTGGGCCAGGCGCTGCGCCTGTCCTTTGGTGACTGGCCCGAGCAGGCGGAGGCGGACACACGTTCCGCCCCTCGGCCCCTGGCACCGCCGGACTGGGCGCTGCGCCTGCCCCCGCCCGCGCCAGAGTTCCATGCGCCCCTGATCGCCAGCAACCTGGGCGGTGCCAAGGTGGTCGGCGGCCCTTCGGAAGGCGATCGCGACGCGGCCATGCTGCGCGGCACGCGCCTGCACCTGCTTTTGGAGCATCTGCCCGCGCATCCCGTGGTCGAGTGGCCGCGCATCGCCCGCGCCCTGCTGGCCGGCGCCGAGGGCGGCCTGCCCGACGCCGGGGAGATGGAGGACCTGCTGGCCGAGGCGCAGGCGGTTCACACGGCCCCCGCCCTGCAAGAGATCATGACGCCGCCGCCGGGCGCGCAGCTTTTGAACGAGGTTGCCCTGACCGCTCCGCTGGAAGGCCTGGGCGTCCTGAACGGCATCGTGGACCGGTTGCTGGTGGCATCGGACGGTATCCTGGCGGTCGACTACAAGACGAACACCGAGGTCCCGGACATGCCCGAGGCCGTGCCCGAGGGCATCCTGCGGCAGATGGCGGCCTATCGCGCGGCCCTGCGGTGCATCTGGCCCGACCGCCCCGTGCGGACCGCCATACTGTGGACCGCGACGCGCAGCCTGATGGAACTGCCCAACCCGCTGCTGGACCGGGTCATGGCGGGGTTGATCGCGGCAACACCCCCCTCTTGACCATGGCGCCCCTCGCCCATAGCTGTTGAGGGAACGTTTTCGCCGGTCCGCCGGCCCCCCGATCAGAAGGAGCCAAACATGGCCACCGTGCATGTGAATGACGCCGATTTCGACGCCGAAGTGCGTCAGGCCGACACCCCCGTCGTCGTGGATTTCTGGGCCGAATGGTGCGGGCCCTGCAAGCAGATCGGCCCCGCCCTGGAAGAACTGTCCGATGAATATGCCGGCAAGATCAAGATCGTGAAGATCAACGTGGACGAGAACCCCGAGCAGGCAGCGGCGCTTGGCGTGCGCGGCATCCCCGCGCTGTTCATGTTCAAGGGCGGCGAGGTCATCTCGAACCGCATGGGTGCGGCTCCCAAGGCGGCGCTGAAAAGCTGGATCGACGAATCCGTCTGATCGCGACCGCGCGCTGACGGAAAAGGCGGCGGCCCTCAGACGGGCCAGCCGCCTTTTTTCATGGCCGCCAGCAGGCGGTTGTCGGCATCCGGCGCCATCATGTCCAGGCTGGTACGGCGCAGGAACCAGTCCAGGAACCGCTCGACCGGCGGGGCATGATCCGGCGCGCGCGCCATCGCCGTTTCCGCTCCCAACCGGGCCACGTTGAGCGTGACGTGGTGGTAATCGCTTTGCCCGAACAGCACGACCGGCTTGCCCAGGATCAGCCCGTCGAACCCGACCGCACTGTTCTGCGTCACGACAAAGGCGCAGTCGCGCAGCAGCGCCGGGGTGTCCCCGCCGACGGCAAGGTTCGGGAACCGCCGGGCCAGATCCCCCAGCGCGGCGTGGTCGTCCTTGTCATAGAATTCCTTGGGATGCAGCGTGGCGATGCAGGGGCGGCCAGTCTCTGCCGCCGCCCGGATCATCCGCAGGGGGCTGGCCGTCTGAAAGCTGCGCTGGCGGCGAAGATGTCCCTGCAGCGGGATCACGATGTGGTCGCCCCGCACCGGCGGAGGTCCCGGCAGCACCCGCTCGCGCAGCCGTTGCGCGAAATTGCGGGCAGCCTCCGCCTCGATGGCGGCGGGATCAAACCGCGTCAGCGCGATGGGCCAGCGCCAGCGCTCGGCCACCCGTTCCAGCCGCCAGTAAGGATAATGGTAGGCCAGCCGGAAGGTCAGCGCGCGGTCATGTGTCGGGCGCTCCATGTTGAACAGGGCATAGCCGGGCCGCTTCGGGGCCTCGGCCCGCGCCCTGGCGCCCGAGCGCAGGATCTCGATCTGCCAGCCACGGGGTTCCAGCAGACCGCGCAGGCGGTTCAGAAAGCCCAGCTTGCCCGCCTGCGCGGTCTGCAGGATCGGCGCATGCAGATAAACGGACAACAGCAGATCGTCGCTCATGCGCGGGACGCTAGGGCGGGTGCCTGCGGTTTTCAACGGGTTGCAAGCGCCGCAGCGCGCCCATATCTGCTGCCCAAGCGAAAAGAAGACGGAGCGCCCCCGATGGCAGAGGACAGATTTCCCGGTTGGCACGGCACCACGATCCTGGCGGTGCGCCGCGGTGGCAAGGTGGTCGTGGCGGGCGACGGACAGGTCAGCGTCGGCCAGACCGTGATGAAGGGCACCGCGCGCAAGGTGCGCCGCCTGAGCCCCGGCGGACGGGACGTGGTGGTGGGCTTTGCCGGCTCGACCGCCGATGCCTTTACGCTGCTGGAGCGGTTGGAAAAGAAGCTGGAGGCGGCGCCCGGACAGTTGCAGCGCGCTTGCGTCGATCTGGCCAAGGATTGGCGGACGGACAAGTATCTGCGCAACCTGGAGGCCATGCTGATCGTCACCGACGGTACGGACCTGCTGGTGGTCACAGGTGCGGGCGACGTGCTGGAGCCGGAACATGACGTGGCGGCCATCGGTTCGGGCGGGAACTTTGCCCTGGCGGCGGCGCGCGGCCTGCTGGAAGGCGATCTGGACGCCGAGGCGATCGCGCGCAAGGCCATGGCCATCGCGGCCGACATCTGCGTCTACACGAATGGCCGCCTGACGGTCGAAACCCTGGGATAGGCCGCACCACCGGGGGCGCGTTGGCTCCCGGCACCCAAGGATCATTGCACACAGAAGATGGGGCCAAGCGTGCGCGGCACCTGCCCCCTGATCGGAGAGATCGGATGACAGACCTGACCCCCCGCGAGATCGTGTCCGAGCTGGACCGCTTCATCATCGGCCAGGCGGACGCCAAGCGCGCCGTGGCCGTGGCCCTGCGCAACCGCTGGCGCCGCAAGCAGCTGGGCGACGATCTGCGCGACGAGGTTTACCCCAAGAACATCCTGATGATCGGCCCGACCGGCGTCGGCAAGACCGAGATCAGCCGCCGCCTGGCCCGGCTGGCCAATGCGCCCTTCATCAAGGTCGAGGCGACCAAGTTCACCGAGGTCGGCTATGTCGGCCGCGATGTGGAACAGATCATCCGCGACCTGACCGACGCCGCCATGATCGACACGCGCGAGCGCATGCGCGAGGCTGTCAAGGCGCGGGCTCACAAGGCGGCCGAGGAGCGCGTGATCGAGGCCTTGGCGGGCGAGGGCGCCCGCGACGGCACCCGCCAGATGTTCCGTGACAAACTGAAGCGCGGCGAACTGGACGATACGGTGATCGAGCTGGAGGTCCATGACAACTCTAACCCGCTTGGCGGGATCGAGATGCCCGGCCAGCCGGGCCAGCCCCTGGGCGGCATGATGGACCTGTCCGGGTTGATGAAGGCCTTTGGCGGGCGCCGGGTGCGCCGCAAGGTCACCGTCTCCGAAAGCTATGAACTGCTGATCGCGGAAGAGGCCGACAAGCTTCTGGACGACGATGCCGTCAAGGCCGCGGCCCTGGAGGCCGTGCAGGAAAGCGGCATCGTCTTCATCGACGAGATC
>Ga0194112_10010983_pt1 | contig 11288 bp, 11 predicted proteins | sample TA2MahC400mmetaG_FD_146191 | JGI IMG/M metagenome (GOLD analysis project Ga0194112, IMG submission 146191) | Freshwater microbial communities from Lake Tanganyika, Tanzania - TA2015016 Mahale Deep Cast 400m | ecosystem: Environmental > Aquatic > Freshwater > Lake | place: Tanzania: Lake...
CATGTCCGCCCCGGCGGCCGACAGAAGCCGCGCGAGCACCCAGCCCGCCTTCTCCGACAGCGTGACCATCTGCGCGGCCTCGCGGCCCTCGCCGTCGGCGAAGATGAGCATGATTTGCTGATCGCCGTCGCGGCTCTTGAAAGCGCCGCCCTTCTTCGAGCCGAAGAGCAACCGCTTGATGACCACGTCGTGGACACCAGCCGGAATCCGCTCGGCATAGTCGCTCGCTGCTTGCGTGGATGCCTTCTCCCAGTCGTAAGCCATAGGTCATGCCCCTTTCGTGACGCTGCGTTCGATCTTGGCGACGATGGCGTCGACCTGCTGTTGGGTGAGATGGTCGAGACTCGCAACCTTGAAGTGGCTGCACCAGGCCGCCTGCTGCTGGTCGGTGAGGTTGTGCTCGGCGATGAGGGCCTGAAGGCGCGAGAGGTCCGGGCCAGCGGGCTGCGCGGGGGCCGCAGGTTGCGGTGCCGGAGACACCGAGGGCTTCGGCGGTTCCGGCGCGAGCGCAGCCTGCGCCGGCGGCCTGACCGGCGCGCCCTCGGCGAGCCACGCCGTCAACTCCCGGCCGAACGCCTCGTCGGGCTTCTCGATGATGCGATCCTGGAACTTGCCGGTGCGGTCCTTGATGACCGTGCCGACGTGGTCGGTCGAGAGTTCCAAGAGAAGGTCGAACTCGTACTCGATGCCCTTGCCCTGCTCGGGGGCGAGGCCGATCCGCACGGGCCGCAGGCGCCCCGTCTTCTCGTCCGTCTGCTGGTTCCACTCGGTCTTGGAGCGGATGGTGGCGATGACGTGGCCGGGCCAGTCGGTGAGGGCGTCAATCAGGCGCCGCTGCTTCGGCGTCCCCTCGCTCCACGCGGCCCACGTGTTGCCGCTGAAGCGGGCCTTGGCCAGCCGGTCCACCTCCTGGAGGAGTTCCTGCCACCCGTGCGAGAGCGAGTCGATGATGAGGACGTCGTATCCGCCCTTCGCCGCCGCATCGAGCGCCGCCAGGTAGCCGTCGATGGTGCGATCCTCGAGCTGGCAGGCGTCGAACTGGAACCGGTCGGCGTACTTGGACGCCGAACCGCGCTCGGTGTCGATGACGGCGATGCGCCCGCCGATGCCGGTGGCCATGCGCAGGGCAGAGTACGTCTTGCCGCTCCCGGACGGGCCGAACAGCGCCGCCCGGAGTTTCGCCTGGGCCTTCGTGGCCGGTTGGAACTGAACGGGTGCCATGGGTCGTTTCTCCTTGTCTGGGGTTCGCGTTTACCGCCGCCGGACCCGCCTCGGACGAGGACGGGCGTCCTCAGAGCCGACGTCCCAATCGCCCTGGCGCTGGCGGCGCTCGCTGCGCCGCATGGACGCTTCGGTCCGCGGCAACTTGCTGGGGCTGTTGTCGTAGCCGCAGTACGGGCAATCCGTGCCGCGATACGTCCGGAACTCACGTCCGCACGCCTCGCAGGTGATCACGCCGCCACCTCCTCGGCCGCACCCCGCGTCAGGCTGGCCCGCGCCCGGCGCCGCGCAGCCAGGCGCCGGCGATGTCGAAGTTCGATCTGCTCCTGGTTGATCTTGTCGATGCAGCAGTCCACGTAACGCTTCCCGCTGCCGCACCCGCACGGGTGGTTGTGGATGCGCTCCTCGTGGGCCCGCAGCCGTTCCTCGTGGCCGGGCAGGTCGCAGCTCCTGAAGGACCGCTTGGCGCGCGGCAGAATCTGATCGTGCAGCCGGACATCTCGCATCGGGTTCATGGGTTCCTTTCGTCCTGGGCGTCAGCAGATGGCCGCCTCGCGCTGGGCGGCCCTGGTGATAAGGCGATGGAGGCTGGATGCCTGGTAACGCACGGCGGCCCGGCCGCCGGGGCGGGTGCTGGGGATCAGCACCACCCTGAGGCCGCCGGCCCGCAATCGCGGGCGCAGGCGCCAGAACGTCTGGCGGGAAACTCCGAGGCGACGGGCGGTTTCACCGACGGTCAGAAGCTCGTCCACGGCTTGTCCTTCCTCCGGAAACGACGTATGATTCCAGAGGCAAGGAATATCAAACTTCTGCATCGTGTCCAGCGCATAATGCCGGTTTTTGATTGTGCACAGCGGGAAGTTGAGCGTAACACGTGGATTGTCGAGCGCTTACGCGGGGAAAATAATTTGCATCCACAGCGAAGATTGTTACCGTGGCGGGTATGAAACGCGCCTTCGACCGGATACGGCTACGCGAACTTCGACGTGCCAAGAGGCTCAAGGGCATCGAGTTTGCCAAGAGGATCGGCTGCTCGAACGACCACCTGAGCCGCATCGAGAACGGCGGGACCTCGCCCAGCCGCAAACTCGTGGAGCGGATGGCCAAGGTGCTCCGCGTGCCGGCGGAGTCCCTCTACGTGGCCGAGGCGATGGCGGGCGCACTTTCCACGCGGTCCAGGGAGGAGAACGAACTCCTGGGCGCGTTCCGGCGATTATCGCCCCAGCAGGCCGACTACGTCGTGGCCCTGGCCCTCAGCCTTGCAGACGGCGGGTCGCTCGATGCGGCCGCGGCCGCCGCCCAAGGCTACATGGCGGTTCAAGAGTCACGACGAGCCTCCGCAGCGCAGGCAGGAAAGCCTGCACGTCGCGGCGGGACAGACGGTCGGCAAGCCTGAGAAACTCGACGTACACGGGGTCGGCGAGTTTGGATGGGTCGAATATCGCTTCCAGACGCAACATCGTACGGCCGACGGTTTTCACTGCGATCCCTTTGAGCCAGCCATCCGTTCAGCCCTCTACCGGTTGGCGGGATTTTGGACCGGATGGTGGGCGCATATTAAGAGGGCGCACAGGACGTGTCAATGCGGAAACCGCAAAGAAAACATTCCTTGCGCAACTCCTTGCCTAGCGGCCACTTGCGCCTGCCAGAAAATATTCCCGCGGAAGATGCAAGGGGCGAGTGTACCGGCCCAGGGCGGGGGCTGCATTTCTGCCGTGGTTGCATTGAGTGTAATGACAATGATTGGTGATTGCACTTCCATCTATTAACAACGACTACATATCATTGTTGCCGGCAACTCGCCGGCTGCTGAAGGCCGGGCGTTTCAAGCTCCAACGCCGAGGTCGAGCGGCATCCCGGGCCGGCTGCGCGATATTGCGGAGTCACTTACCCTACAGGCCACAGACGGAGTTTTAGGGAAACACAACGGGTGACGGGGTGGTGTCGTAGCCTTATCGCATGCCCGGGTCGATCCGTCGCCGGCCTCTGCGGTTCCCCCGCGACTTGCTCTTCCTGACCTTGGCCGGGTCCAAGCCGGCTGCGGAAAGCGCCGCGTCCCAGGAGCCAAAGAATACCCTTCCTCTTCGCCGGAGCGAGTACGGCGAAACGGCCTTGGCGTTCAGCGGTTCGCACGCCCGCGCCTTTCGTCGGATCTCCCGCACGACCTCGTCGGGCGTCCACGGCTCGCGGTGAAGGCGGACCGTTTCCGGGTCCAGGCATGCTGCGCGAAGGGCGGCATCCCAAGAGCCAAACAGTAGCGTGGCTGCCCGGGTAACGGAGTTGCGCCGCAGCGCCGCGTGGCTGACAGAGCGGCCGCCAGCATGGATGCTCTGGATCGCTCGTATCACTCGCTCGCGCGTCCATGTGGGTACGCGCCGGGTCCAACGAGCCGGGGCGATCCCCGCCGCATCGAGCGCCTCGTCCCAGCTACGGAACCAGCGAAGCGCTGCGCTGGCAAGATTCGGCTCGGCCTTCTGGACGGCCGCCGCGTTGAGGGGGCGGCCTTCCACAGCAAGTCGTAGGATGCTCTCGATGACCGTTCGGCGGCTCCACCGGCGGTAGCAGCGGACGCTGTCAGGGTCGATTCCGGCAGCGCGCATGGCCTGATCCCAACTGCGAAACACCCTAAGGATCGCGTTGTGCAGGGCGCGGTCTTGCCGCATGAGGGCCGTGCGGTTCAGCGGCAAACCATCATATTCTCGCTTCAGGATCGCCCTTAGTACGTCGCGTTCTGTTGTTGCCGCCACCTGTTCAGAAAACGACGCGGCCTCTTCGGCCACCATGGTCTCAGCACCTCCGGCCATTTGCCTGCCTCCTCTTCCGGCGCCGGTGGTTACCTTGCGACCTGCGGTAGCCGATCTTGGCTGGATCAACCTTAGCTGCGGCCGTGGCGTTCTCCAGTGACCCAAAGAAGACGATGCAGGCCCGCACCAAGGACACCGGTCGAATCGCCGAGATACAGGTGGCCGGCTGACCAGCAACCGCTCGCCGGCGCAGCTCACGGGTCACGTCTTCAGGCGTCCACGGCCGACGCTTTCGGCGTGTACGGACGGGATCAATGCCTGCCGCGCGCAAGGCATGGCTCCATCCTTGGAAGTAGCGGCGCGCCGCATCGTAGAGGCGCGGAGCGTCCTTGACGACAGCCGTGCAGTGGAGGGGCTTGCCTGCGCTGAGTCGAGCATGGATCGCATTGATGATGGCAGTTCGTGACCAGCGCGGGAACGGACCGGCCAGATGCAGGACGCCGGCCTTCCGCAAGGCCGCCTTCAAGGAGCCAAAGAGCCGTCGGGCCGCGGGCGGAATCGAATTGGAATTCATCCCCTTCTGCGTCATGGGCGCGCCGGCCGCCGCTCGCGCCTGGATGGCTGCAACGACTTCTGACTTCGTCCAAGGCCGACGGCTGCGGCGGATGTCGAGCGGATCATAGCCGGCCGCCCAAAGGGCATTGTCCCAGGATCCCAGCAACTTCTTCGCTGCTATCACCAGACCTTGGTCCACGCGCGTGACCGATGCGTAGTTCAGCGCAATGCCTTCACGAGCGAACCTGTGAATGGCCTGGATGACTTGGTCGCCCGTCCAAGTTCGCCTGCCGGACACAGCCTCATCATCGAGCCCCGCCGTCCGAAGGGCGGCACCCCAGGCCCGAAAGTGCCGTATGGCGATGACGAACAGGTTGTGGTCGTCCTTCTTCACGACCGTTGCCTTCAGGGACGCTCCTGACATTTCCCGCTGGAGGATAAGACGGATGACTTCCTCGCGCCCCTCGGTTCTGGCGTTCGCTTGCCCTCGGCTTCGCGCTCGTGGCGTCGTCATGGCGTTCCGTCACATCAGGTCAAAAAAACTATCCTTGCCCAGGTGTGGCAGGTACTTCAGCATCGCCGCCGAAAGCGGCAGGACCTCCAGCCGCAACCACCCGCTGTCGCCAGTGAAGCATACCCGCTCGACGGCGAAGAGCCGCTCGTTCTTATCCTCGATCACGAACCGCAGCAGCGGGTAGAAGCGAGGGCGCCTGGCGCCTTTCTCCTTCCGGCGGGCCCGGAACAGGGCGACCAGATCGGGCGAGTACCTTCCTGCGAGGGTCTTGGTCAGCGCGTCGGCAAACCCGTTGGCGAACTCGGCGTCCAGGCTTTCGGCAAAGCACTTCCGGTCCATTGCGGAGGCGTACACCGTGGCCGTGCGACCCACGATGTCCAACCTGTGGGCAAAGGGCCGCATCCGTCGAAGCTGGCTGGCGAGCATGTGCTCTTCGGCTTCGGTGAACAGCTTCGGCCGACGGCGACGAACCGACACCTGCCCGTAGACGTTCTCTCGAACCTCGTAGGCCTCTGGCAAGGCCGCGATCGCGCCGTCCGGCCTCTTGCGCATGACATACACGGTGCATCCCTTGCTGCGCCGCACGGCGTGAACGTAGTAAGTGTCGCCGTATTCGTTCGTATATGCCAATGGCCTCATCGTGTCTTCCCATATGCAGCGTCCGCTTGTGTCGTGCGTGGGAACCGCGTTGGCCAGCCCACTTCACCGTCGACAAGCTGGGATGGGCGAAGCGGTCCATCTTTTCGGCGCCCCGCAGACGCCACAACGGGCCCCAGCCAGGACGTCTGTTTGCCGCCGTACCTTAGACCGCCGCCTTGGTCTCGCTCTGAGCCAGCAGAGACTCGAAGAACTGCAAGGCCTCTGGGTGGTTCTTCTCCAGGTAATCGCGCAACGCCGGCCGCGTGACGACCTGGCGAACGTAGATGGACAGCTTCAGGAGATCGCCGACGTATTGGCGGTACAGCCCGCTGTAGAAGTCGTAGTGCTTCTCGACCTCCGTGAGTTTCTTGACCAGGTCACGCTTGGTCTGCTGGCCCTTTTCCCACGGGGCGTTCTTCCGGTGCTTCTTGCTCCGCGCGTTCGGCGAGGTCGCCAACACCTGCGCCTTTGCAAACGCCAGGCTGGAATCGCCACTCTCCTGCATCATCCGCAAGATCTCGGCCTGGCGGCTGGGCACGACGTACGTCAATTCCTTCGCTGCCGATTGAGGGATTTTACCCTTCTCCAGGGCGGCGACCACCTGGGGGTGCAGGTCCCGGAACAGGGCCGTGTTCAGGCGGGTTTTGATCGAGTCCATCCCAAAGGCGCTGGCAATGGTCTTCTCGTCAAGCCGTTCGAGGGCTTTCCGCAACATCCTCACTTCCTGCTTCGGCGACAAGTGACTGACCTGCCGATTGGGCGTGTAGAGGTCCCGGCTGCCCAGCACCAGGCACGGCACGTTCTCGACCCCCAGGTCCACGAGCGCCTTGTACCGAATATAGCCGTCCAAGATGAAGAACTGATCGCCCTCCTGACAGACCAGGAAGGGCTCGATGAGGCCCACAGATTTCAGATTGGCCAGCAGTTTGTTGTAGTTCCGCGGGCTGACCGTGCGTTTCCGCAAGGGTATCAGGTTGACGATCGGGACGTCCATTCCCTTGACATTGGCGGGTTGTAGATCGGCCATCGTGTTTCTCCTTCCGGTTTCCAGGCCCATGGTCAGATGGTGTACTGACCTTTCAGTTCAGGTGCGTCGGCGAGGCCTTCTGTACCCAGCAACGTGACGAAACCCTCGTCGCGCCGGAGTTCCTTGAGCGTCACGAGAACCCGCATGAGCCGGCTTTCTCGCTGGCCCGCCTCGAAAACGAACGCTTCCTTCTGACACGTCATGTTCCGGATGTCGCTCTTCAGCCGTTCAACAGTGTATGGCGCCGGCGCCTTCCGGCCCGACAGATCCTTACCCTTCTCCAGGCGATCTTCGATGATCTTCCGGACACGTCTGAGGTTCCGCGAGTTGACGATGCCGCTGTCGAAGGCGTCCATCAGCAAATGCTGGATGGATCGGTCCGAACTCTGGGCGACGCTCATCGCAAACGCCAGCGGGAAGACCCCATCCTCCACTCCCTTGACCAGACGCTCCTCTCCCTGTTCCACCAGCCGGATGTAGTCCTGGATGTAGGCATGGCACTTGCCGGTAATGGCGGACAATTCGTCCCAGCCCATCCCGTAGTCGTGCATCTCTTTCAGTGCCCGGGCGAAGTCAATCGTCTGCGGCGGAGTCCGCGCGATGTTCTCGCCCAAGGTCATCAAGTGAGCCTGGATTTCGTCCACGTCCCATACATCGGCTTGGATGTGTGTCCTGCCGAGTTGCACGTGCGCCAGCAAGCGACCTTCCCCGCAGATGAGTTCGTACATTCCGGAAGCCTGCAGGTTGCGCTTGTTGACCAGAATGGGCTTATAGAGCCCCATCTCGCCAATGCTGCGCGCGTTTTCCTCCAATTGCTTCTTCTCCCGGCTGCGGGAGTTGACCACCCGGATCTTGTCGACAGGGATCATCCGGTAATCGCGTTGCGCCATGCTTCGTATAGGGATTTTGTCCATGCGTCCTTCTCCTTTCATTGAATGAGCTCGCGTATGAATTCCAGCCCGTTATAGCCCTGTAGTTCGATCCGCGCCTCACTGCGGCTCGACAGCCGCACCCACGGCCCCCGGACCATCAGGCGCGGCAGTGCCAGGTAGCCGAGAATCTCGTACTTGTCGCCGTTCGACAGCGGCACGCCAAGCGTGATATCGATCACCGGCCGGTGATCCGGCTGAAAGGCCCAGAACGAACCGTACCCGTCCGGGACGGGCACGGACGGCTGCACAAGCACCGTGAGACGCCGGTTGATGACAAGGAAGTCCTCGTAGACCTCCACCATCTTCACTTCCTGACGGATGGCCTGCAGGACCCTGTCCCTGACCCGGCCCAGGACGTCGGCAAACATCGCTTGGAACGCGCCCGTCAAGCCGTTGAACTTGCTGGCGTAGAACTCCGGTGCGGGGCACTTCTTCTCGAACCGGACCAACCGGGACGTGATGACGTGGTACTTCTCGTAAAGGTCTCGGAGGTTCGCCAGCATCTCGTCGCGGTCGTACCGGCGCTTACGGCCATCGAGGATGCCCTGCGCTTGCTCGAACAGCTCCGGCGGCACGACTGGCTCGTAAGCCCCCGGGGTGACGATCCAGTCCTGGTGCGGGTTGCGGCGCGCCTTGGTCTTAAGACGTTTCGTGGTCTTATTGTAGACCACGCAGCCTGCGTACTGCTGGTTGGTCAGGATGTGCCGAATGGACCCTTCGCCCCACCGGACACCGCCAGGGGAAGGAACCCCGCGAGAGTTAAGCTGCCCGGCGATCTGCCGCTCGTCGAAGCCCTTCTCGGCGAACAGGATGAAGATCTCCTGAACAGTCTTGACCTGGTGCTTCTCACCCGGCACCAGGATCACCCGCCCGTTCTGGAGCGCCTTGCGCTGGCCGGGTTGCAGGATGCGGTCCGGCTCCTTGTGCTCGTCTAACATCATGCGATGGAACCCGTAAGGCGGCGATCCGCCTGGACGGTAGCCCTGCTTGGCGACCTTGGCCGCGCCCTCGAAGACCTTCTGGCTCAGGACCCGGCTGAACTCGGCGCTCTGGTAGCGGTCGATGCTCTTACGCAGCTGACTGATAAGCCGGTCGTCGTCGCGGGGAAAACCGATCTGCGTGTAGACCACCTGCTTGCCATGCTGCGTGCAGAGGGACTCATAGTGGGCCGACAGGTCGGTGTCCTGAAACCGACCCCACCGGCTGACGTCCAGAACCAGCACGAGGACGAAGTCGTCCCGGGTGCGCACCCACTCCATCATCTCGTTGAAGGCGGGGCGGCCCTCGGCATTCAGGCCGCTCTTGCCCCGGTCGGCGAACTCGTGGATGATCTCGACGTCGTGCTTCTTGGCAAACGCCACGACGTTGTCCTTTTGTATCTCGACCGAGTTCTCCTGGCCGATTTCAGCCGAGTGGCGGTAATAGGCCACCGCCCTCAGACGGGGCTTCGGGTCCGACCGCTCATTCTTCTGCGCCCACCAGGCATCCATTCGCTCACCCTCATCCCGGGACAACGCTCCGCGTCCCGCCACCCAACACCCGTCGACAGGGGTGCCGATGGCGCTTGTCCGTTCGCCGGCGACCGGCTCGCCAACGCACTATCGTGGCATCAAGCTCTGCTGTCATACATGATTTCCACATATGTCACGCATCCCGACTAAGCTCCGGCCGGGCACCCTACCTCCGCGGGGGGCGATTGCAAGGGGATTCCGAAGGCAATTCGCGGTTCAAGCCAGCGGGCCGCAATGCATTGCAATGGCATCAGCGACGTGTGCGGGGACAGACTTGGCTCGACCGTCCAAGATTAGCGCCGACAGTCAACAGCATGAACCGCGTGCGGGCCAAAACGGTGAACGAGAAATCGCCGGAACCCAGGACGAAGGGCATCCGGCGTGACATTGCCAAGGGTCTCGTGGTACAGTTCGGCTTGTGCAAGATGATGATGGGGCGCCCTATCCCAACTTCCGCGCTGCTTCAACAGCCAGCGCCTGGTCGAGTTCGGCGTAGGTGTCGGTGATGCCGAGCGAGCGGTGGCCTAGGAGCGCCCGGGCGGCGTCGAGGCCCATCTCGCGGCGGATGATCGTCGCGGCGGTGTGCCGCAACTGGTGGGGGTGCCAGTGCGGGATCAAGTCGTTTTCGCTCACCTCGCACCCCTCGGCCTTGGCAGCCTTCGCGGCCGCCCGGTTAGCAGCGGCAGTGGCGTACTCTATGGCGCGGCGGTAAGAGTCGGTGTCGTACCGGTCGCCGGGGAACTTCTCCGGGTCCGGCTTGCGGCGGTTCTGCTGCGACGGCTGGACGGGCGTCTGGCGGTTGGCCCGCATGACGGCGTGGCGCTGAGCCTCGGCCTCGTCGGGCGCAAAGCAATAGTCCTCTGGCGGGCGGGCCAGGAACGGCCGCAGGACCTCCTGCCCCCGCGGGCCGATAGGCACCACTCGCTTATGGCCGTGGTGGGCCGTCTTGTGGTTAGCGGGCGTGTACAGCCACACCCTGCCCCGCCGGTCCACGTCCATCGGGCGGATGATGCAGAGTTCGCCCGGCCGCATACCGGTCAGCATCTGGAGCTCGACCATCGCCGCCACCGTGGGCGGCAGGAACTGCATCGTCCGGCGGACCCAGCCTTCGGCGATGGACCGGACGGGTTCGCCTTCGCGGGCACCCGACCGGCCGCGCCTGAGGCCCATCACCGCCTGGAGGCCGTGGAACACGCTCGGCGGCACCAACTGCTCCTCCACCGCCCAGCGGAACATGCGGCGGACCATGTTCACGCGTTTGTTGACATAGGAACGGCACAGGTCGGCCTCAATGATCCGCTGGCGGTACTCCTTGAGGGCCAGAGGGCCGAAGTGCTCGGCCAGCAGCGACGGACAATGCTGGATGAGCGGCCGCAGGGCGATCTCGATGCGGCCGGCCTCGCCCGTGGACTCGCCGTCCTGGTTCACGTAATACGTGCGAGCGTAGCCGAGGTACTCGCGGACGAGGGCGGCCATTGTAAGGACGGCAGGACGCTTTTCGCGCCTCGGCCGACGCGAGGCTTCGGTGGCGCCGGCGGCGAAAACGGCGCGGGCGTACATGTCGCGGGCAACTTGCTCGGCCACACCGGGGTCATCCGTGGCAAATGCTCCGCCGTCGGGAATGAGGGGGCGGGCCTTCAGTTTCTTCTCGCCGGGAAGTGTGACCCGCCACCAGTAGCGGCCGTGGTTGATGAAGATGCAGCCGGGAACCTGATTCCTACGTCGCATTGGCCTTCCTCCATACGTCGCCAACGCGATCATAGAGCGGGTGTGCAACGGCTCAAGGGAGAAACGAAAAATTCCGGCGTGTGCCGGGCACAATTGTCATAAAAATTGTCATAAAACACATCTTATCGCCGGACCTGCATATTGGCGGGAGCGCCGTAAGTCTTTGACGTGTCGCGGTTTACGTTGGCGTCCCCAAGAGGAGTCGAACCTCTAACCTTTGGCTCCGGAGGCCAACGCTCTATCCAATTGAGCTATGGGGACGCTCCGAAAACGCATTCTAGCCGCCCGCCGATGGAGAGTCAATCCTCCGCCGCGCGACGCAGCGGTGAAGAACCTCCCGACTATGACACGGCGGGACTGGGATGTGACGAGGTTGAGGACGGTCGCGGCGCATGGGGGGCGTGGCGGCCGGTTGGC
>Ga0194112_10010994_pt1 | contig 11282 bp, 3 predicted proteins | sample TA2MahC400mmetaG_FD_146191 | JGI IMG/M metagenome (GOLD analysis project Ga0194112, IMG submission 146191) | Freshwater microbial communities from Lake Tanganyika, Tanzania - TA2015016 Mahale Deep Cast 400m | ecosystem: Environmental > Aquatic > Freshwater > Lake | place: Tanzania: Lake...
CTTCTTCGTGGATGACGTTCGCCATCCAGGCGTGCCAGCCGGCGAAGCGCTGGTTGTTGAAGCGACACCAGTCGTAGAAGAGCGGAGTCGTCTTGGGCGCCTGTTTTGCCGGCACCGGCACGTTCTCGAACGACCCATAGGCCGCCCGATGGGCCGCGTTGAGGGCCTCCACGGCGCCATACCGGGTGTGGAGCCATGCGGCCCACTGCTGCGCGTTGCAGGGGTCCTTTGAGGGGTCCACGTAGATCGGCTCGTTCGAGAGGCAGTAGCTGTGCAGGCCGGGTCTGCCCTTCAGACGAGAGGCAGTCAGCCGCAGGTGGCGTTCGATGACGGCGCGGGCTTGCGGGGCATCGACGGAGAAGCTCATGAAGCCGGCCTCCACGCCGCCGATCTCGGGCCACTTGTCGTAGGCCCACTGCGGGAAGTAATGCGGCGATAGGAGCAGGTTCACCGCGACGTTGCTCGCCGCCGCCCGCTCGAGGAGGCGCTCGAAGACCTCCACCGGCTCGGCGCTGTCCTCCGTCTCACCCACGACCGTTGACTTCGGCCCGAACTCGACCTGGATGCAGTTGAGGCCGTAGTCGGGGAACTTCTCCACATCACGCCGGACCGAGCCGAAGTGCCCGTAGCCGGTGAAGAAGACCGGGCGGCGCTCTTGGCGGCCATCGGGCCAGCGGACCGTCGCCACGAAGGACGTCCCTTGGATGTCGATCGGGCTTGTCACGTAGCGGGGGACCGGAAGCTCCTTCGCGCCCTCGTCGAGGAGGCCGCGCAGCTCCTTCTCCGCCCGGTCCAGTACGCCCGCGAGTTCGTCGAGCTGCTCGCTCGCGCGGATGACTTGCAGATGGTCGAGGTCCTCCGAGATGAAGTCGCAGAAGTTGCCGGCGACGGTCAGGCTTACGAGCGGATAGGCGGCGTCAAAGCCCTTCGCGCGAGCTTGGTCGAAGAGTGCACGGACGGCCTGCGCGCGCTCGCGTGTGGCGGCGAGTCGGTCGCGCGCAGGGCCAACCGTGTGTAGGGCGAACCAGGCAGAGGCTGAGCCCGCCGTGCGCTGCTCGACGGCCACCTCGACACCGGCATGGTAGGCGGAGGCCGCAGCGCGCGGGATGCCGCAGCGGAAGGCGATGTAGGCGGCCCCTTTGTACAGGGCACCGGTCCAGCGGGCCTCGAGGCTCCTCTCTGAGCCCGGCGGGCCGTCCGGGGTCAAGCGGAACGTCAGCGTGGCCTGACGGAGGTCGGTTGGCGCGCACACCCACGCCCCGAGTCGCAGTTCGGCGTCGGCCTGAACGTCCCGGGGCGCGTCGATGGAGACTTGGGCACGGTCGGCACCATCCTCCGCCATGTACGGTGTCGGCTCGGGGCCAGCCTCGAGCTTCACGTCGTCGATCCAGAAGCCCTCCGTGGGACTCTCCGAGACGACCAGAAGTGGGAATCCGGCCACATCATCGCCTGTGCGGAAGCTCTGAACGATGCGCTCCCAGTTCCCCTCCGTGCGCGGGAAGTGAAGGCGGATTGACCAGCCCGGGCCGCCGCCGATCCAGGAGACTCCCGGGTCGGCGCTGCGGACATAGCAGCTCAGCGTGTAGTCCCGGTTCGGTTCGAGTTTCAGGCCGCCGCCATAGCTCAGCAAGCTGTAGACGTGCGCGCCGAAGGTCGTGCCGTTCGTGAACTTGAGGGATCGCTGGCCGGAATGAGCAACGGTCTCGTCCACGGCCATCGCGCCGTCGGTGTTGCGCCTGTCGAAGGACCAGCTCTTCGGTAGGCCGCCGTCGAGGGTTTCGAAGCCGGAGTTCTCGACGAGGTTGGGGGCCACGGAGACCCAGTCGCCCTGCAAGACGGTGAGTTCCGTCTGGCCGGGCTGCAGGGGCTCGCGGTAGACGTACGGCGTCGCCGAGGCGCCGGGCTCGAGCTGCACGTCGTCAACCCAGATCCCCGGTGTGACGCTCTCGGAGAGGATCATCACTTGGAGAGAGCTGTCGTCGGCCTCGAAGGCGCCGACGACGCGCGTCCAGTCCCGCGCGACGGGGAGCGGGAAGCGGAACTGCCAACCCCGCCCGGTGCCGATCCACGCGGTGCCGGGATCGTCGGTGCGCACGTAGCAGCTCAGCGTGTAGGTGCGTCCCGGCGTCAGACGGACGGGGGTCAGCAGCCGCCCGTACACGTGCGGAGACGCCGGCGTAGGGTTGGTGATCCTGAGCGACCGCCTGCCGGAGTGGGCCACGGTGTCATCGAGGGTGAGCGTCGCCTTGGCCGAACCGGGCTCCCAGCTCCACACGGCGACCTGGCCGCCCTCAGACTCCTCAAAGGAGGGGTTCGGCAGCAGATTGCGCTCGGTCGGCGGGGGCTGAGCGACAGCCGACGCGGCGGCGAAGGCGATGGTCAAGCATGAGAGCGACATGGGGTCCTCCTCGTCCGAGAGCCACGGGAGCGGCCCCGGCACGTCAGGGCGGTTCGACGCGGGCGGCCAGTTACCTTGCGGACAAGAAATGGTCTCAGAGACGAGGGCGCCTGGGGTAGATACCCCTCAGTCAGAGGGCGACTTGCCCGGCGTGCGCGACGAGGGGCACGCACTCCTGTTCCGGAGCGAGGGAGGTGTGGATTTGGCCTCCTCTGCATTCCTGCGACCCAGGCAGTCTACGAGCGCCCTGCCCAAACCTCAGACGCTGCTGGCGTTGATCCGCGCGGTCACTCTCGCGACCTTCGCGCTCTCCGAGACACCGCTGCCCTCCAAGGTCCTGGGTGCGGCAGCGCTGTATGTGGTGGGCGCGTGCGTGCTGGGGAACCTCAAGCCCAAGTGGCGTAGCACGGACATTGCACTCCTCGCTGCCATAGTCTGCGCCGACATCGCGTGGTGCACTGCCGCCTTCGTCTACTTCGGCCCCGAGCACTCGCTGCCGGCGGTGCTCTACGCGGCGCTGGTGGGCGCGGTTGCTGCATCCGCCTCGGGCTGGACGGCGATCACTGTAGGACTGGCGACCGCGTGCGTCTATGCCGGCACGATGCTGTTCAGTCACCGTGACGCCGCTCTGGCGCCGGCGAGCGTCCATCTGGCCGTGTTCCACGCCCTCGTGATCGCTCTGACGGGAACGTTGAGCGGCTGCCTGGCCGATCAGTGGAGGCGGCTGTGTCGGACGCGGAAGACAGCCGAACGGTTGAGCCGGATGAGCCACGTGCCCTGGCAGACGGCGCTTGCCACCGGCGAGGACCGCGCCGTGCTGCAAGTCGCAGCCGAGGCTGCCGCGGACGTGCTCGATGCCGGTCGCGCGTGGATCATGGTCCCGCCGAGCAGCGAGGAGGGAGCTTTCGAGCTGGTGGCGTGGGCGGGGTTCGAGCCGCCGGACCGACAGCACCGCCTGTGCCGCGCCGACGTTGGCGTGGTGGCAAGAGCCTTCGACACTCGCACGGCCGTCCTGATAGGGGCCCAGGAGCATCGCGGGACGCAGCTTTCGCCCTTGACGTCGGCCCTGAGCCTCGGCCAGTTGCTGGCGGTCCCGCTCCACGGGGGTGACGGCCCCCTCGGGGTGCTGGTGGTGACGCGGGACAGCCACGCTACACCGTTCGGCGAGGAGGACCTCGCCGTTCTTGGACTCCTGGGAGACACGATCACTCGGATTCTGAAGACTGCCGGGCTGATTCGCGAGCTGCACCTGAGTTCCACCACGGACTCGCTGACCGGGCTCTACAACCACGGCACCTTCCTCGAGAAGCTGGCCCAGCAGGTCCAGCACGCGCGGGAGACCGGCGCGGAACTGAGCCTCGTGGTGCTCGACATGGACGGCTTCAAGCAGATCAACGACACCGCCGGCCACTGGGAGGGCAATCGCGTCCTTCAGGCCCTCGCGAACGCCCTCAAGGCTTCGTGCCGGGACGCCGACGTCATCGCCCGGTGCGGAGGGGATGAGTTCGCGGTGATCCTGCCGGGCACGGGGCCGGAGGGCGCCACCATCATGGCGGAGCGAACGGCCCGGGTCATGCGGAATGCGACGATCCGCCCGGGGCTGCGCCAACCCATCACCGCCAGCTGGGGGATCGCCTCATACCGCTACGACGGCTCGACCGACGAGGCGCTCTTCCGCGCGGCAGACAACCGGCTCTACGAGGCGAAGGGGGCCGGCGGCAACCACATGGCCTTCGACCCAGTCGTGGCCGGTGGCGAGAGCAGCGGGAGCTACGTCAGGGAACTCGGTGAGACCCCTACGGGGGAGTTGGTACTGCCGCTCGCTCAATGATCGTCTGGCCGCGATCGGCGTACGTGGTCTTCTGCGAGGCCGGTACCGTCCGCCAGATCAGGAACTGCTTGCGCAGCGAGCCGATGAAGAGCGCGTTGGTCTTCTTCCAGGAATTCGTATCCCCCGCGAGTCGGTGCAGGCTCAGGCGGATTGCGTAGATGTCCGATTCGCCGGTGGGCACGCACGCGAGCTCGAAGTCCTGACTCACCCCCAGGTCGTAGGGAGCCAGCCACTGGCGCAGCCGCACCGCGATGCCGGGCCCGCTCGCCGTGTCCACCGCCTCCAGGCGGACGTCGTCGGCGAGGAACTCACCGCCCGCATAGCCGACGTACTCCTGGAAGAACTCGTTGAGGAACGCGACGACCCCCAGCGCATCGCGGCCGGTGACCGTGAAGGGCAGCGAGGCGCGGATGAAGTCCCCTTCGGGCTCGGGCATCTTCCACTTCCGCTCGATGCCGGGCGAGGCGAGCTGTGAGGCCTTGCGCGAGGGGAAGAGCGTCGAGAGCAAGACGACGATCATCACGATGACCGTGACGCCGACCGCCGACAGGGAGGAGTAGTTCAGCTCCAGCACCCCGGCGCTGCCGTGGCTGCTGAGCGTGAAGAGGATGCGGGAGAGCAACTGCCCGACAAGGTAGCCGAGGATGGCGCCGAGATTGGCGAAGACGCAGGCCTCGGCGATGAAGAGCATCGAGATGTGCGCCGGGGCGAGGCCGAGGGAGGAGTAGATGAAGATCTCGCGCGTGCGCTCGTAGACGGAGCCGAGCATCGTGTTCAGCACGATGAGCGCGGCGATGAGGATCGGGATGCCGAGGCTGGAGAGGCCGGCCAGGGAGGTCAGCGCGACCGAGCTGTAGAGGTAGGTGGTATCCCCCACCCCCGCGTAGACGCTCAGCGCGAAGCGGTTCATCAGGTCGTTGACTTCCTTGCCGACGAGGTTGGGGTCGTGGTAGCAGATCGCGACGGAGCGGAGGGTGCCGCCGAGTTCCAGCACCCGGGTCTCAGGCAGGATCACCAGCGACTCGGGGCTGAAGTGCTTGTACTCCTGAAGCAGGGACTGCGCGCCGCCCGTGCCGAGCTTGAAGCGCTCCTGTGCCTGGCGCTTGATCTCCTCCAGAATCTCCGGGCGCATGACGGCATAGTCCACGGGCGCGAGGTTCTCGCCATCCAGGTCGGTGAGGTTGCGGAAGCGCTGCTCGTCGAAGATGCCGACCACCCGGAAGGGCGTGCCGAAGATCGCGACCTGCGCGGAGCCGAGGTGGTCGGACGGGATGTCAAGGCGCGTGGCGATCGCCGAGGGGATCACACACACGTTGCGGTCCCCATCGGTGATCCAGCGGCCGGCGACGAGGGTCTTGTCGATGCCCGTGATCTCGCGCTCTTGAGGCGCAAGGCCGAGCAGCGTGTTGGCGGCGTAGGACCTCGTAGGATCGCTGACGGAGGTCACGTCGATGAAGAGCTGCTTGTCGAGCTGGGCCGAGGAGTACCACGCACGCGGGGCGACCGTGCGCACGCCGGGCTGGGCCAGCTCGTTACGGATGATGAATGCGGTCGGCTCCTCCAGCGAGAACCACGCGCGGTCCCGGATCATCAGCCCGGGGTAGGCCGGCGAGTGCTGCAGGCGGATGCTGTTGGCGCGAAGGTAGGACTTCACCGAGGTGAAGGACAGGACGGTGAAGGTCAACAGGACGAGGGTGACGGCGGTGAGGAACGTGCGCGCCTTGCGGCGGCGCATGTTCGCGACGCCGAGGCCGAACGCCGCGCCCGCCGCCGAGAGGCGGCCCACGTCGGCCTCGTGGACGCCGCTCTCCTCCTGCTTCATCTGCTTGAGCTGCCGGTTGAACTTCATCGTGACCAGCGAGATGACGATCACCGCCAGCGCCATGATGACGAACGAGAGCAGGATGATGAGCGGCTGAGTCGAAAGGTCGAAGGCCGGGTGGACCTGGCTGAGCACGATGAAGACCAGCGCGAACATGACGCAGGTCCAGAGGATCTGGCCGTTGATCGAGCGCGCGTGCACGAAGAGCCGCTCCGCGAAGAAGGCGAACGGCATCAGCATCGCGAGGTAGAACAGCACGCCCTTCACCACGTCCTGGGTGGTCTTCATCACGTCGGGGTAAGCCCGGGACTCATAGCCCCAGGCGTGACGCGCCGCCGCGACCGCCGCGTCATAGCGGCGCTCGGTCAGCGCCGTGCGCGCCTGCTTCAGGGAGGCGTCGGCGTAGGTGTGCAGGTCCATCAGCCGGCGGTTCTGGATGCCATTCTCGCGGAGCCGCGCCATGCGCGCCTCGTCGAGCGTCCACATGTCCGAGGCGACCTGCAGCGGCGTGAGCCCGATGGCGCCGGTTCGCCGTGCCGAGAAGCCGCGCCCGAAGGGCTCGTCCTGATCGGCGTTGATCGCCACCATGCGCAAGCCCAGCAGCCCCATCCCCATCGCCACATCGATGCGCGTGTTGCGCAACGAATAGACGACCGCACACGGCTCGGAGTACGAGGGGAACTCGGCGGCTGAGGCGGCCTGGTTCGAGAGCGAGTACCCAAAGGAGATCGGCTCCGCATAGTCCGTCGCATCATAGACGAACAGCTGCTCCAGAGTCTCGAAGTAGCGCTCATCAACCAGGTCGTAGAGGTCCAGCGCCACACACGGGAACACGATGACCGGACGGTTGAGACCGGCGCGACCGTAGATCTCGCGGGGGTACTTCACGTCCCCGTCCGGCCCGCGATCCGGCGCGTAGACGATGTCGCCCGAGTCCTCGTCGAAACCGTAGGCCTGAAGCTGAGCGGACTGGTTGATCATCTCGCCGCGCACGGTGAACTCGCTCAGCTCGTTGGCCATCGTCATGAGTTCGGTGTGCACGCCCATCATCATCCGGTAGTTGCCCTGCGCAAGCACCAGTGCGTCGGCGACGGGCGTGTTCGGGAGGAAGCTCTCGCGGCGGCGGAACTCCAGCACCGTCCCGACGACGTCGCGCAGCTCGTCGAGCTTCTTCAGCGCCTTGACGCGCTTGAGCGCCGTGTCCTCGAGACGCGGATCGTTGAGGAAGGCGGTCAGGAGGCAGTAGACGAGGCGCGTCTGGCGGGCGAGGTTGGGCATGTTGACGCGGTCGGGAGTGTCCAGCGGCGTGTCGCACAAGGACCGCGCGTCGGTCACCGTCGCAAAGACCAACCCGGGCCGCCCGCCGCGGATGGCCATCTCATGGTCGAAGGCGATCTTGCCCGGGAAGTGCGTGTGCCACTCGCGGCCCTTCACCGGGTTGATGCCGTCCACGAACCCCTCCCCCGCCTCCAACCCCAGCGCCGGACCGACCTCCTCGTCCACGAGTTCGGAGAAGAACTTGCCGACCGGGCTGTAGAAGCGCAGCAGGTGCGCCTGGGCGTAGTACCAGCCGCAGTTGAAGGCGCCGACCCTGTCATTCTGCGTCGAGAGATCCAGCGACACGAACATGTGGATCTTCGGACAGCGGCGCTTGATCTCGTCCAGCAGGCCCAGGTTGCGGTCGAGGCGCGCGATCTCGCGCCCAAGGCGCTGCTCGCGAGCCTGGCGCACGCCCTCGGAGACCTTGAAGCGGCCGATCACCACGGTGGACCGGCCCGTGGCCCGGTCCAGATCCCGGCGCGGGTTGCGGGCCTCCGCAAGAGCCTGTTCGAGCTGCCGGCGCTGCTTCCGCAGCTCTTTGAGGTGATCGCCCTCCTCCTTGGCCTTGCGCGGCTCCTTCCCCCACAGATCGACGAACTCGCGGGCGCCGGCCAGCGCCTCGAAGTGACCCGAACAGGCGAGGAAGATGACCGAACGGGCCGGCGGGTGCGCAGCGTACGCGCGCAGGATCTCGAGCAGGGCAGTGATCCCGGCGGCGTTCTCCGCCCCCGGCGAGAGGCTTGGCACGACTGAGATCGAGTCGTAGTACGCCTCGAGGATGACCCCTTCCTGACGCAGCTTCGGGTCGGACCCCTCCAGGAAGCCGATGATGTTGCGGTTCGTGCGGTCGCGCCACGGCACGCGAGCCGTCACGCGCCCGCGATTGTCGCCCACCGCGATCGCGGCGCGCAGGTCCGTAGCATCACGGCCCGACAGGTAGAAGCGGGGCACGTTGACGGGGCAGCCGACGAACTTCGTCTCCGCCTCGCCCCGGGTGGTCGTCTCCGGCTCCACGAAGAGTACCGCCGCCGCGCCGAGAAGGGGCGCGTTCAGCCAGTTCTGGCCGGAGTCGAAGTCGAGGACGACAATCGCGCCCTTGACGTTCTTCCCGTTGTACTCCTTCAGCAGGCCGGAGCCGACGTAGATGACCTCGCCCTCGATCCCCGCCCGGGGCAGCTGCGGCGTGCGCGCGAGGTTCGGCCAGAGCGCACGCAGCCTGTACTCGCGGCTGCCGACGCTCAGTTGCGCACCCTCATCGAGCGGGATGGGCAGCTCGAACTCCTGCTCATACACGTTCTGCTTGCCGAGCAAGCGCTCGAACTCGGCCCGGATGAGGTCGGCGGCCTGCGCGTTGCCCGGATACCCGCTCACGCGCGACTCCAGCCCGCTGAGCCGCTGCATGTCCGCCGACATGCGGTCCTGGCGAATCTCCTCAGCGAGCGTCGCGAAGGACGCGGCCGAGGCGGGGGAATGCCACGTGCCGCAGAGCACTGCTATCGCTAACCCAGTCACCATTGCGGCCTCCACCTGTCCTGGCCGTGGGAGCGCGGACGCCCTCGTCCGCTGCTGTGGCGGATGGCGAGTCGTTCGTGTACGGCACGGCGACGGCTGCCACCTCGGAGCCACCACGGACCAATCCAGCGGACGAGGGCGTCCGCGCTCCCACGGCTCGACATCGTCATACGTACTCGGCTCCTGCCTCACCCGAAGTGCACCACATAGTACCGGTACATCTCGTTGTGCAGGCTGATCGAGCCCCAGATGATTCCTGCCACGAAGAAGTGGGCGATCACGATGCCCAGGAAGAGCGGGATCAGGCGACGATACAGGCGCATGCCGCCGATCCGCAGCACAAGGGTTTTGATCAGCCAGACGAGCAAGAAGGGCCCCCAGAGCGGGTGGCCGTAGCTGGTGACCATGGCGTAGCCGAGCGGATGGAGCGGGAAGCGCAGGAAAAGGATGCGCATTACGATCAGGAAGGCGCAGACGCCGAGGCCCACGCCGCTCATGCCGGTGCGCGTGAGGTCAGGAGCCTTGGGGGCGAGCGCGTAGCCCGCGGTCTCGAGGAACTCCCCGCGCGCGAGCTGCGTGCGGTAGCCCCCCTGAGTGGTGCCGCCCTCCAGGACGTTGTTCCCGTACTTGTAGTAGGCGCCCAAGTGGATGTAGTAGGCGCCCCAGATGCCCACGATGAGCGCGATGAACAGCACGAAGGACATGGCGCGCTGGCGCAGGTGGGTCTCGGTGGCGATGCGGCTAGCCTCGACCTGATAGGCCATCATCGACTGGAAGTACCCGCGACTCATCCACATGAAGTAGGAGAAGATGGTGAGGTTGCCCCAGTCGTTGCCCCCGCTGAGCCGCGCCGACCCGAGAGCGTTCAGGATGGCGCGCTTGTGCTGGTAGAAGGGGAAGAGCCAGACCATCGCGGCGCCGGCCTCGGCGCGGGCTCTGGCATAGACCAGCGCGAAGAGCAGGATGAGGCCGAAGTAGAGGGCCGCCGTCCAGAGCCACATGCCCGCCTTCACGGCGAACAGCAGCATCCCCCCTACCCCGAGCACGAAGGCAATGACCGCCCACGAATAGGGTACCGGCTCGTTTTGGTCGTCCAGCTCGCGGAGCCTGCCGACGGCCTTCTCCACGACCGTGCGCAGTTGATGCCGGCCGACGTAGAGCAAGAAGGCGCCGAGCGCGATGTAGGCGCCGACCGACTGCTCCTGGTCGAAGGGGAAGCCCGCGATCTCGCGGCCGGCCGCCACCGCGACGACATTGGACAAGCGGAGGAGGAGGTAGAACACCCAGACCGTCAGGGTGATCTCGGTGGAGACGAGATAACCGAGGCCGATGTTCTCGGGGCGCCAGGCGATCGACAGCGGGCGGATGGCGGAGAGCGGGCGCTCGGTGAATAGCGCGCCGATGTCGTACTGCCGGCCCAGCGCGGGCACCGCGGGGTTCCAGGCCTGGAGGATGTTCATCACGTTGTAGATCGCGCAGAGGCCGAAGCCCGCCCACATGAGGGGGTTGCGGAAGAAGCCGCCGACCAAGCGGCCCCCTCCCGGGTCGGAGAAGTCCATGACCATGTGCACGATGGGGAACGTCAGGCGCTCGCGGTCGGACCACTGCCGCCGGAACATGACCATGAGTGCGAACATGGCCGTGTACCAGGCGAGGATGAACAGCATCCACATGGTGAGGGGTTTGGCCCACGCGCGCCAGGGGATGGGCTCGTCCTCGCCCTCGTACATCTGGCGGATGGCCTCGTTGTCCGTCGGCGCAAACCAGCCCGGCACGTACTTCCAGTAGGCCTCGAAGTTGTTCTCCGGCTCGGCGAAGTACCGCAAGGCCGTCAGGTTCGGGAAGATCAGCCGACAGGCCCCGACCGAGGCCATCGAGGTCGAGACCGTGAGGAAGACGTAGACGGCGAGGATGTCCGCCTGCGACAAGCGCAAGGCCCGCGGGAAGCGGCGCAGCAGCGGCGCGATCAGCGTGAGGAGAATGAGCGCAGCAACGGCCGGCACGACCGGCACGCTCTCGGTGATCTGGGTGCTGTGCGCGATCATCTCGACCCGCAGCACCCAGTACAGCGAGACCACCAGCAGCACGAGCGCGAGCACAACGGCCTTGATGCTCAGGCCCTGCAGCGCAGAGGGCTCTGCGGTCGTCGCGGAGCTGACCTGGATTTCCTCAGCAGCGCTCACAAGGCGTCACTCGCCGGGAGAGGCAGGATACTGTACGGGAATCCGCGGCATCGGTTCTGCGGGCGCCATGTTGGTCATGTACGAAATAACCTGACATCATCGGGTCGTTGTAGGGGCAGAGCGTGCTCTGCCCACGCCGTCGGTTCGGGCAACACCTGGGCAGAGCACGCTCTGCCCCTACAACGACACCCGCCAAGTTATTATGTGCATGGCCAT
>Ga0194112_10011001_pt1 | contig 11277 bp, 11 predicted proteins | sample TA2MahC400mmetaG_FD_146191 | JGI IMG/M metagenome (GOLD analysis project Ga0194112, IMG submission 146191) | Freshwater microbial communities from Lake Tanganyika, Tanzania - TA2015016 Mahale Deep Cast 400m | ecosystem: Environmental > Aquatic > Freshwater > Lake | place: Tanzania: Lake...
CAGCTCGACCTCCGGAATCCCTGGGTTTTCTCCTATGCCCTCAACAACTACTGGATGACGAATTTCAAGGCGAGCCAGGGCGGGACTGTCGTCTTCCGGTATTCCCTGACCAGCCGGGCCGGCGGCGCGGACGCGGTCGCCTCGTCCCGTTTCGGATGGGAAGTCCACACGCCGCTCGTCGCGGCCTGGCTGCCGGCCAAAATCGCCGGAATGTTGCCGGCCGATGCCGAGAGCTTCTTTGCCGTCGACAAGCCCAACGTCTTCGTCCAGGCCGTGAAGCGGGCCGAGGACGGGGAGGGCGTCGTCCTCCGCCTGCGGGAGCTCGCCGGCCTGGCGACGGAAACCCGAGTTTCCACCCCGCTCTTCCGGGGCGAATTCCTGAACTACAAGGTCGCCGATATCAGTGAGAATCTCGGCAACAGCTTCACTGTCGTCCCCGGCTCGATTTACGTCAAGCTGAAGCCGTTCGAGATCGTCACCGTCAAGATCTGGGAATAAAAAAGGGGACGGGACACGAATTTCCTGGAATTCGGGTCCCGTCCCCTGAACGACGACGGATTATTTCTTTTTTCGGAGGTAGATGTCGCCGTTGAAGTTCTGGAGCTTGATCTCGGGCCCGCCGCCGTTGATCGAGCCGGCCACGGCCCTCTCGAGGGAGACCCGGAACCGGGCTTGATCCCTGCCCGTCGTCTTTTCAGGCTCGGCCGGGAGCGTCTTGAGGGCGATGTCGAAGTCGGTGTAGAGCTGGCCCATGTTGGACTTGATCCGGAAGCTGGCTTTGGCGTCGGAAGGAAGGGTCAGGTCAAGGTCGCCGTTGAAGGTGGCGAAGGACATCGGCTTGTCGGCCGCGACCCGGGTCAGGACGGCCTCGATGTCGCCGTTGGTCGTGCTGGCCGTCACCGGTCCTGAGACATTGATGAACTTCAGACGGCCGGTGGTTGAGGAAACCTCGACGGCCCCGGAGACGTTCTCGACCCGGATTTCGTCGAGATTCGCCCCGCCGAGGTCGAGCGACGAGCCGGAGGGAACGCGGATTTCGAGGTCATAGGCCCGGCGCCAGGACTGGAGGCGGATTTCGACCTTGTTGTCGTTCTCCTCGATCGTCAGGCCGGAGCTTTCGAGGGGGATCTGCTTCATCCCTTCCTTCTTGGCCTTATCGGCTTTCTCTTGTTCCTCGTTCTCCTTGGCTCCGGTCGCCCGGCCGAACGGCACAACCACGCGGGGCGGACGCGGAATGTCCCGGAGGGTGTCGCGGAGGGCGTCCCGGACGGCCTCGCCGACGACGACCGGGCCGCCGAGGACCTTCTCCCGGGGCGTCGCCGTCACGAGGACCTCCTTGCCTTCGTAGCCGATGACCTTCATGGTGCCGAACATGATGTTGGCCTCGATGACGGCAGGCTTGGCCGGGTTGGTCAGGGGGACGGTCACCTTGTCGGGCGTCGGCGTCTGGGCCAGGCCGCCGAGAGCCATCAATCCGAAGGCCGCGATCATCGCGGAAATCATTCTTTGCGCTTTCATGTGAGACTCCTTTCTCATCCGTTTTTTTTTATGAAAATATCGCCGTTCAGGGTATCGCAGCGGATTTCCGGGCCGCCTTTCCCGACGCGGACGCCCGTGAATCCCGCGCGCCTGAAGACGGTTTTGCCGTCGATCGCTTCTTTTTTGACCGGCTCTCCGGGCAGGGCCGTGGTCGCGAAGTCCGAATAGGCCGCGGCGGCCAGGACGAGAGCTCCGGCGGCGAGGAGGATCCATCTCTTGGTCATGGCGGCTTCCCTCACGAAGTCAGGTTTTTGACGCCCTGCTTGGCTTTTTCCCGGACGTCGGGATGGATTTTATCGTCGGCGATGAGCGCCTTGAGGGCGTCAACGGCTTTCTGCTCGCGGGCCTCGGTCAGGAGGTCGATCAGGGCGACCTGGACGAGAGGGGATTCCTGCCGGCCGAGGGAGGCGACGAGGCCGTCTTTCACCCGGTTATCCTTGGCAAAGAGGAAGAGGGCGTCGACCACAGCGAGGCGGACGTTGACGCTGGGGTCGGTGTCGAGGATCCGGAAAAGGGCGGTGAGCGTCTGTTCGCCCGGCGCCCGCATCTGCTCGCTGTAGCTCACGCCGAGCAGGCGTTCGGACGAGGACGGCTGCCGGAGAAGGGAAAGGGCCGTCGTCTGGCGCATGTCGTCGACCTGGCGCTCGAGCCGGGCGAACTTCTCGTTGAAGGCGCCCGAGCGGCCGACGAAGAGGCCGCCGGCGAGGCCGACGAAGAGAAGCGCGGCCGCGGCGGCGAACCGGAAAGCCGGCCGCTTCCAGGAGAAAAATTCCCTGATGGAGAAGGCCTTTTCCGCCTTCCGGTCCGCCGTCCGAGCGTCGAGGCCTTCCTTGTAGGCTTCGAGCATCGTGTAGAAGCGGTCGCGGAGGGCGGCCGACGGCTGCTCGACGGGCAGGACGCCGAGTTTCATCCATGTTTCACTCACCTTGTGGAATTCCTCGGCGCACGCGCCGCAGGCGGCCAAGTGGGCGTCGACGGAGCTCTTGGCCTTGGCTGAGAGCTCCCCCGTCAGGAAATCGGGCAGATGGGCCCGGGCATCGTCACATGTCATGGCATTTCTCCCGTGTCAGGGCGGCGTATATTTCGCCCAGCTCCGCGACCGCCCGGTGGATCATGGCCTTGACCGTCCCCACCGGGCAGTCCAGGAGCTCGGCGATTTCCCGATATTTCATGTGCTGAAACCGGCTGAGGACGAGGATCTCCTGCTTTCGGGGCGGAAGGAGTCCGAGGGCCTTGGAGACCAGGGCCGAGTCCTGCTCCCGTTCCAGCCTGTCCTCGGGCAGAGGTTCGGCATCGGCCGGCTCGGCGAGCTGCTCATCCAAAGGAAGGGCTTCTTTCCTCCGCCGCAGGGCGTCGATGTGGGCGTTCCGGGCGATTTTGAACATCCAGACGATATATCGGTCCTCGCCCTGGTATGTCGCCCGGTACTTGAGAATACGGGTGAAAACGTCTTGGACGAGGTCCTCGCTGACCTCCCGATTTCCCGTAAGGCGAAGAAAATAATTGAAAAGAGAGACATAATGACGCTCGAAGAGGATGGCCAGTTTTTCGACATATCCGTTCCGAACGTCCGACATGATCTGGTGGTCCGTCATGGGCTTCAGAGGATAAGACTCGGATTTACGGAAAAGGTTACAACGACATCGAAGTTTTGGCAAACTTCGATCCCCTTCAGACGGCGGGCGTCGCCTGCTTGGGGACGTCCATCTCCTTGCCCAGGGCCAGGAAGCCGAAGGCCGCCAGGATCCCCGCGCCGCCCATGATGAACCAGAGGGCGTCGCCGCCGGCCGCGCCGTACAGCCAGTTGCCGCAAAGGGGGGCGACGAACATCGCCAGGGAAAAGACGAGGCTCAGGACGCCCATATAGCGTCCCGCCGACGCTCCGGCCCGGTTGGCGGTGACCGTGGCCGCAAGTGGCATCGTCAAGATCTCGCCGATCGACCAAACGAAGACGGTGAAGGCCGCGTAGCCGAACCCCCGGCCGAGCGGCATCAGGCCGAAGCCGAGACCGATGAAGACGGCGCCGAGGGCGATGATTTTCGTCTCAGACCGCCGGCGGACGGCGTGGATGAGGATCATTTCGACGGCGACGATGAGGATCGTGTTGACCGCCCATAAAGGCCCGATCCGGTTTTCCTTCAGTCCGTAGACCTGGTTGAGGTAGAGATTGAAGGTTGAGAAGAGCTGGGAAAAAACGACGGCCAGGACGAGAAAAAACCCCATGTAGGCCAGGAAGGGGATGTCTCGCCAAGGGGAACCGTTCTTCGGAAGAGGCCTGGCCGGTCCCGGCCCGGCGGTCGAGGCGGGGATGAGCTTGACATATCGGGCGATGACGACGGCCGAGGCCAGGGTCGTCAGGCCGTCCGCCCAGAAGAGCCAGCGGTAATCGATCAGGATCAGAAAGCCGCCGATGACCGGGCCGAAGGTGATTCCCAGATTGGCGGCCAGGCGCCGGAGAGCGAACCCCTTGGAACGCATTTCACCCGAACAGAAGCGCGACATGGCCGTGTCGTTGGCGGGGAAAAGGGCCGTGGCGACGACGCCGTAAAGGAAAAGAAGGACGAGGAGGAGGGCGTATCCTTCGGCGTAGCCCGAAATGATCAGGACGATGCCGGAGAGGACGAGGCTTCCGATCTGGACGCGGCGGACGCCGACCTTGTCGCAAAGGGCGCCGCCGAGATAGCCGCCGGCGATGGCCCCCAGGCCGTAGGCGCTCAAGACGCGTCCGGCCTGGAGGAGGGTGAAGCCGAGATGGCGGGTCAGATAGATGTTGAGGAAGACGAGGACCATGAAGCCGCAGCGGTTGATGAACTCGGCCAGGGCGAGGATCCAGGCCCCGCGCGGCACGCCGGCATAAGCGTTTCGGTAGAGGGAAACGACGCTTTTCAGCATGAAAATAATAGGGGGACAGGTCCACTATTCCCCAATTCTTTTTACGAAGGAAATACAGGGACACATACCTTAATTGTCCAACAACGGACAATTAAGGTATGTGTCCCCGTATTTATGGCGGAAAGAGATCAATCAAAAATGAGAAGGCTGTCCGGCCGGGGCTTCCAATCCTTCAGGGCGGGGCCCGTCCCCCAGAAATTCGTCGGCCGGTAGAGAAAAATCCACGGGGCGTCGTCGCGGACGATCGCGTAGATCCGCCGGTAAAGGGCCTGCCGTTCCCCGTCCGCAAGCGTGGCCTGGGCCCGAAGGATGAGGGCGTTGACCTCTTCGTTTTCGTACCCTTCCCACCACGGCCCGCGGAGGGTGGACTGGAGCTTCTCCCTCAGAACCCGGAAGGTGCTTCGCGGACTCGAGTCGAAGCAGCAGGCGTCGCGGATGTTCTTCTCCCGGACCATTTCGGAGTAAGCCGCCCGGTCGGCGTGTTCCACGATTTCAACCTCTATGCCGGCCTTCCGGAGCTGCCCGGCCATGATTTCCGCCAGTTGCGGCGCCTCGTCGGGCATCGTCGTCGGGACGTCGAATCCGAGTTTCAGCCCGTTGGGGTAGCCGGCCTCGGCGAGGAGGCGGCGGGCCGCGGCCGGGTCATGCGGGTAGACGGGCGTCTCCGGGTTGTATCCGAAGTGGTGAGGCGTCAGGTAGCCGTTCAACCGGGTCGCCGCTCCGGGCTTGACTTCGGCGATGATCGGCTCGACGTCCAACGCGTAGTTCAGCGCCTGCCTCACCCGCCGGTCCCGGCACGGCCCTTCGAAACAGTTCAACATGAAGATGATGCACAGACCGCTTTCCTGCCGATGGAGGGAAGCGTTTTGTCGGCCCAGGATCCTCTCTCTCCCTTCCGCCTCGACGCCGGCGACGATGTCCGCCCTCCCGTCGAGGAGGGCGTCGACGCGCTTCTCCGGACTGGCCTCGGCGACCCAGCGGATCCGCTTGTATCTCGGGGCCTCGCCCCAATAGGGGGCGAAGGCTTCCAAGGTCATGACGCCGTCGCCCCGCTCGAGGACTTTGTAAGGGCCGCTGCCCACGTATTCCCGGGGCAGCCGGCCGAGCGCCCCGGCCGGGCTGATGGGCATGGCGGCCAGGAGATCCAGGAGGTCGGCCATGGGTTCCCCCGTGACGATCCGGACCCTTCGCTCGTCGAGTTTGTCGATCTCAGCGTTCCCGAGATAGCTGAGATAGACGCCTTGAGTGCCGAAGGCCCCCCCGATCGCCGGGTCAAGGACTCGCTTCAGGGTCGCGACGACGTCGTCGGCGCGGAGCGTTTCGCCGTTGTGGAATCTCACGTTTTTCCGGAGATCGAACGTCCAGGTCGCGGCATCTTCCGATACGGTCCAGCTCTCGGCCAAACAAGGTTCGAAGGAGCCGGCGGGATTCATCCTGACGAGAGCTTCATAAACCGAAAAAAGCAGGCTCAGCCGGTTCGTGGAATCGCTGCAGATATGGGGATCCCCCGGATCCACCGAGGATTGATAGACCGTGATCATCTCTTTCTCTCCGTTCACGATATCTTGCCAAGCGAAGAGATCGGGTTTCAGCTCATATCCCCGGAGGGCGGCGGCGACTTCGGGCGAGATCCGGGCAAGCCATTCGGAAAGGGACGACCGCTTGCCCTCGGCGATCTCGACCATCGAGACGATGCGGGCGGCGATCGTCGTCACGGCGAAGCGCGATTTCGAACCGGCCGGGAAGACGGCCTCGATCATCGCCCGGTTCGGGTTGAGGACGGCCTTGAGGTCCGCCCCACGGGAGGCGAAGGCCTGTGTCCAATGGTCGAGGACATAGCCGTAATGGGTGCAGACGAGGGCGGCGATGACCGGCGTCTGAGGATACGGAAGCTTTCCCAGCGCCTCGTCGACATAGGCTTCGACGAGGAGGGCCGTATCCTCGCTTTTCCAGTCGTTCTCGATGAAGGCGGCCAGCTCGGGGCAGCCCTGGGAAATGACCCGGTCAGCCGCGATGCCGCGGCCGAGAAGCTTTTCCCGGTGCGTCCCCTCGGCGATCGTCGTCTCCGTGCCGAAAAGAATGACCGACGCGGACGGATTGTCGTCCAGGGCGCGGGCGATCATGTCCACGCCGGCGTCGACGATGCCGACAACGGGGATCTTGGAGGCCCGCACGAACGGGACATCCTCCGTCAGGACCGAAAGCGTGTTGCAGCCGACGAGGAGGAGGTCGGGCCGGACGTCGGCGGCCATTCCCGCCAGGGCGCGGTCAAAGACGCGGATTTTCGATTCCCGGTCTGGAAGGCTGTTGTAGCCGCTCTCGTTAGAGAAAAGGGCGTTGGCGAAGACGAGATTGACCTCCCGATACATCCGGTGTTCCTTGAGCCGGGCCGCGGCTTCGGCCATGATCGAAAGCCCTCCCAGCCCGGAGTCCGTGACGACGACGGTCAGAGCGTCTTTCCGGGGAAGGATGCCCGATTCGGCTTGATTCCGGCAGGCGTAGAGGAGAAGCACGGAAAGGCCGGCGATGAGAAAAACGCCTTTGTTCTTTGCTTTTTTCAAGTGATTCTGATTTCCAAATGACGACATGACGCCATTATATGCCGGCGAATGATAAAAAGGAACGTAACGGGCCGATTTGTAAATTTTTCTTAAATGAACTATTCTATGAATACAAATGAATCATTGGATGAATAGGAGGAGCCGTGAAGTCGATGTCGATTCATGGGGTCGATAGAGAGTTGGCCAGGCGGATTCGGGAGAAATCGGCTGAATACGGCCTGAGCGTGAACCGGACGATGAAAAAGCTCCTGGGGGAGTCCCTCGGCCTCGACAATGAAAAATCCAAGCCCAGCGGCGAGTTCGACGATTTGTGCGGGGCTCTCCCCAGGAGGGTGGGCGAAGAATTGGCCGCTCTTCTCTCGGAGATGGACATGGTGGACCCGGAGGATTGGTCGTGACCAAGATCGTCCTCGATTCGAGCGCCTATACGCGGTTTGTCATGGGGGATCGGGAAGTCTTAGGGGCTTTGTCCCGAGCCAAAACCGTCTATTTCTCCGTTTTCGTCCTCGGCGAGCTCCTGGCGGGATTCAAGGCCGGGACGCATGAGGCGGAAAACAAGAAGGTCTTGAGCGCCTTCTTGAGTAAACCGTCCGTCGTTGTTCTCCCGGCGGGCGAAGAAACGGCGGATTGCTATGGCCTCATTTGGGCCGCCCTGCGGAAGGCGGGCCGGCCGATCCCGACGAACGACGTTTGGATCGCCGCCCAGACAATGGAAACCGGCTCAGTCCTGATTTCTTACGATGCCCACTTCGCCGCCGTTCCCGGCTTGCGGCTCTGGGACCGGCTTAACGAAATTCCGCGCTGACGATCGTGATCCGGCCGGGGTAGGTGATCGGGCCGATGGGCGTCGTGACTCGCGGCTGGGCGTCGAGCGAAATCCGGGTCGAATCCCCGCCGCGGCCGCCGAGGGCCAGGGCCAAGCCGATGACCTCTTCGTATCCCTTGTTCCCGAAAAACTCGTAGAGGTCGATCCCGAGACGGATGGCGATGACCGTCTCCTGGCCGGTCCCCGGGATCTCGACCGGCTGGTCGATGTTGCCGGTGATCGTCGGCGTCCCGTCGATGAGCAGGCGCGACTCGAGGCTGGTCAGCGTCGAGACCGTCTGTCGGCTGCCGCCCGTCCCGTCGTTGGGGTTGATGGCCAGGACGTCGAGGACGAACTCGGCTGGAAGGCGTTTGGACCGGAAGCCGTCGAAGAGCCTCAGTCCGTCGGTGAAGGAGAAATCCGACAGCCGGCTCGCGGCGCCGATCCGGATGCCCAGGATCGAGAAGTCGTGGATCGCGCCCAGCTTGAATTTCAGCCGTTGGAGGTTCATGAGCGTGCCCGCCAGATTCTCGAGCGTCGCGCAGCTTTGAAAGCTCAACGCGGCGAGGGTGATGACGAGAGAGAATCCGAAGGTCTTTCGAAATTTCCGGATGGTCATGTGGCTCCCCCTTCCCTTTCGGTTGGATAGAGGATCTTCCCGTCCAATTCAGCCTCGGCGACGATCGCGATTATTCTACCATCTTAGCGGGGAAAAAGGGGACATGGTTGACTATTCCGCTGATAGCCGAGGACACAAAGCTCCGCCGGCCGGTCGCTTTGAAGCTCCTGCCCTTCGAGTTTTCTCAATCCCCCGAGGCGAAAGAACGGTTCGTTCGCGAGGCCCATGCGGTCGCGGCCGCGCTGGCGTTCTGGTTCGAGTGGGATTGGGAGGCTGCCGGCAAGAGCTTCGACCGAGTCCTCGCTCTGAATCCGGGAGACGCCATGTCCCATGGCACGCGCGGCTGGTTCTTCTTGAACAGGAGGCGTTTTAACCAGGCGATCCTCGAGATTAATCAAGCCCTTGAGCTTGACCCCCTCATGCCTCTTTATTATGGCTGGTCGGTCGGCCTGCGTTGGTCCGTGGGAAAGCCTGACGAGGCCTTGCGGGAACTTGTCAAAGCCCTGGAGATCGACCCCAACATGGGCCTGGCTTATTTTCATGGGGGGGTGGCCTATTTCCTCAAGGGGCAGCTGGACGAGGCCGGCGACACTTTGGAGAAAGGGAAAAAACTCTTCGCCCCGCCCGGCTGGATGGAGGGGGTGCACGGCATCATCCTTTCGATCATGGGAGATCGGGATAAAGCGGCGCGAATCCTCGAGGAGATGATCGAGGCCAAAAGGACGGTCAAGAATGTTTCGGCCGTCTGCATCGCCTGGCTGGCCGGGAATGTGGGGAATCTTGACATGGCCTTTGAATGCCTCGACACGGCGTACGAGGAGCGCGACATCTTAATGTGTTTCATCCATGTTTACACCGCGACGTTCTGCCCGGCTATTGCTGCCGATCCCCGTTTCAAGAAACTCCTGGCCAAGATGAAGCTGGATATCTGATTTCCTCTTGACGAAAGGGCCTTTTCAAAGTAGAAAATAGGGCCATCGTGAGTCGAAGCCAGCGGAAAGGAAAGCCCATCGTCATTCGCCGGGACTGCCCTGACTATGACCTTGCGGCAATCGAAAGAATCATCCGCGAGGGGCTGGCCGAACTCGGCCTGGCCGGCCGCCTCCGCGGCCGTCTATAGGATGATTTTCCGGGGGGCCCGGTCTTTTGCCTCGCGCTCGACGGGATCGGGCGGCTTGCGGAGATCATCGTCAGAAACCGCGCCGGCGACCTCTTCGTAGACCAGCATCTCGTTTTCGTTCTTGGTGACCCGGTCGATGAAGAGCCCCTGGCCTTCGTCCCTTAGATTCCGGGAATTCATCACCGCCTGGGCGGCGGTCATCCAGCCTTGGATCGTCGCATTGTCGGGATGGTGGCCGGCCTTGGCGTTGATGGGGTAGAGGATATGCTTGGCCGCCCAGTAATCCAGGGCCAAAGGGTCTTGGCCGGCGAGGAGGCGGTTGGCCTGGAAGGTCGTCCCGGCGGGGTATCCGCCGAGGGATCCGTAAGACACCCAGATGCAGTCCAGGATGTTGAGAACGGGGGGTCGGACGAGGGCGACCATCTTTCCCACGGTCTCTCCGTGGCCGGAATAATGGCGGAAATTGGACTGGCCGTCGTTCATCGACAGGACACCGTATAAATGCTTGAGCGAGGCTGTGATCTCGGAACCGCCGTGCGTTTTAAGGACGGGGACGTTGAGGAGCTTGAGGTTTTGGGAATAGCCCGCTCCCGTCCAGATTCCCTCCTTGAGCTCCACCCGCGTGCCTCGAGCCGTGGTGAAGCAGGGATAAGAGACGTTCTCCAGCTTTCGATAGCCCTGCGTCACATGGTCGGCCGCCCCGATGAACGTCCCCCGGATGGGGTCAAGGAGATAGGCCGAAACGCGGGGATCCGTGAATATCCGATCCACGAGGTAGGTGAACGAATGGCTCTCGTCGACGGCGTTGGCATGGACCGATCCGTCGGCGTATGTCCCCCCGCCTTTCGTGTCGCAATTCAGGCTTCCCCGGCCCTGGCCGTTCTCGAAGATGACGACTTCGCCCCGGAAGCCGTCGGGATGCTCCAGGACGCGCTGGACGATCCCCCGGACGACGTCGCTCGAGGTCGCCCCCCGGTATTTCCACTGGGCGTTGACCTTGACGAGAACGACATCGTCGGCGGCAATGAGGCCCTGCGGGCCGCTCAGGCCTTGAACCGAGGACGACCGGTAGAACTTCAATCCCGCGCGGCCCATGGCTTGGAGGAGGGATTCGACCCCGAGGTGACGGTTGGGAGACCGGGAGTCCGCGAAGGGAAAGCCGGGGATCTGGGTGATGGAAAAGAGGCTGTTCTGGATCGTCCCCGTGGCCGTCTCTCGCCGGCCTCTGCCGGGAAAAAATGAGGCGAGGCCGCCGGCTCCGGCGAGCCTGAAAAATTCCCGGCGCCTGAGTTTAACGGGCATGATCCGGCTTATCCCCTTGGTCCGGGTTCGCGCTCCGGATGACCCTTGGGGTGACAGGATTCCATTGTATCATAGGCGTTCACGGATATCCTTGCGCAGCGCGGCCGTCCAGTTCAAGACCACGACGATTTTTGTCGAGACAACGTCCTGATCGTTGTCCTTGATCATCAGAAAACGCTGGCCGTCGGCGGTCACGTCATAGTTGGCCGAACTGACTCCGGGGGGGCCGCAGGAGGAGCTCATGCCGTGAGAGAAATGGCCCTCCCAGAGCAAGGCGGGCTTGCCGGCTTCGAATCCCCCCGCTGTCTTGATCGGAACGACCATCATCTTGTCGCCATTACGGTAGACGATTTCCCGATCGCCGCGGCAGAAGAGGGGATCCGTGCCGCCCTCCGACGACAGCTTGATCTTCCATCCGGGGCCGGGCCAGGGTTGGACG
>Ga0194112_10011006_pt1 | contig 11272 bp, 4 predicted proteins | sample TA2MahC400mmetaG_FD_146191 | JGI IMG/M metagenome (GOLD analysis project Ga0194112, IMG submission 146191) | Freshwater microbial communities from Lake Tanganyika, Tanzania - TA2015016 Mahale Deep Cast 400m | ecosystem: Environmental > Aquatic > Freshwater > Lake | place: Tanzania: Lake...
CGCAGGAAGAGCCCCGCCAGGAAGAAGGCCGCGACCCACGGCCCGCCCAGGCTCGGCAGCGACTCGTACATGTTCAGCGTCATCGGCCGGACCTTCTGCCAGATCTCCCTCGGGTGCGCGATGAGGAAGCTCACCGGCTCCACCGGCTTGGTGTACTGTCGGAAGAGCGAGTGACCCTTGTAGGTGGTCGTGTTGCTGACGATCTCGCCCAGCTCCAGCGTGAAGAACGGGCTGCCCGCCACTCGGGTGTTCCGGATCGCCCACGGCGTCGCCACCAGCACGAACGCCGCCAGGCAGATGGCCATCTCTGCCCACCAGCGCTTGCCCTCGCGCAGCACGACCACCACCAGCACCGGCGCCAACAGACACAGGTAGATGTAGTCCACGAGGAAGCACAACGAGGCCGCCGCCCCGCACAGCGCCGCCGTCACCGGCGCCGGCTTCTCGCCTGCATGCAGATGGAAGTACAGCGCCAGCATCAGCACGGTGGCGAGCAGCGTCGCCAGGCTGGTCTCCAGCCCCGACACCGCGTACTGCAGCGACAGGTAGTTCACCGCATACAGGGCCAGCGCCAGCAGCGCCACGCGCCGCCCAAAGAGCTTCAGACCCAGGTAGAACACGAGGGGCAGCGACAGCAGGTAGGCCACGCCGCACGCCCATGCCGCCATCTGCGGCCTCGCTCCGCCGACCCGGAAGAACAGCGACATCCACAGCGGATGCAGCGGCGCGTGGTACAGGTCCGGGTGGTGGCTGATGTTCTGCACCCGCGCCAGGCTCATCGGCCGCACGATGCTGGTCGTGAACCCCTCGCCGCGCGCGACGTTCCGCGCCACCTGCGCGTAATCCATCGCCGCCGGGTCCAGGATGTCGCTCGCCCGGGCGCTGTTGTACACCAGGTAGATGAGCAGCGCGGCCACCGCGATCAGCACGCCGTAGCCTATCTCCCGCGGATCGACCTTCGGCAGCCGCGGCCCCGCAGCGCTGCGGCTCTCGGTACTCTCTTCCGCCATTCCATCAACCTCCTGCGACCGGCTACGCCCTGCCAAGGGGACACCGGAGTGTACCACACAACCCAGGGGGGCGCAACGACGTGGCCGGCAGCGGGTGCGAGCATAAAGAGTAGGTGGGTCGTTCCGTTGGAGCGCGGACATCTTGTCCGCATGCCGTTCCCGCGACGTGTTGCCGTAGCCTCCGCCGTCGCCTTCCGTGTGTTCAGTGTACTCCGTGGTTCCTCGCCGTCGCCGTCTCTCGCTCCTCACTCCTCTCCCGTCACTCCTCGCCGTCCCCGTCACCCGTCCCCTCCACCAACACATAGTCTATCCCCGCCATGTGGTTGATCGGCTTGGCCTCGGGGTTCGTACCCACGCACCGCAGCCCGATGAGGTTGTCTCCGGCCTTCAGGTCGAACTCTCCCAGTTCCACCTTGAACGGCCGGAACGGCGGCGGGGTATAGAGGTCCAGGGGCTGCCCCACGTCCTGCCCGTTGACCATCGGCTGGTGGATGCCGTAGTCCCACGACTTGGTCAGCCCGAGGGTCACCTTGTACCGACCCGCCTTCTCGACGGGCGCCTTCAGCTCCAGGATGTCGCCCTCGTTGGGGTTGAGCCACCACAGGTGCTGCTGGCCGCTGAAGTCGCCGCCGCCCACGTCCTGCGGTTCCGCCCTCCCGCCGGTGCACCGCGCGATCTGCAGGGCCTCGCCCTCCAGCGCCCCCTTCACCTTGAACCGCTCCGGCAGGGGTCGCACCCGCCTCTGCTCCACCGGGATCGGCTCGAAGAAGTCGGTCGCCCCCGGCGCCGCGTACCAGTATGTCGTGCAGCAGTACTCCCGGTCCGCCGCATCCCACTTCTCGATGTCGAACTTCATCTGCTTGCGGAAGGGGATGTCGTCCAGGACATGGTACCGCGCGACCGCCGTGTACCCGAAGTTCCCCGGCCCGGTGCAGATGCTCTGGTTGTGGTAGGCATGGGTGAAGGGTGTCGGGTTGCACCACGCGTAGCCGAAGTAGTCCTCCGAGCCCGTGCCGATGTAGCTCGGGAACGTGTCGTCATCCACCCAGACCTTCTCGTCGCCCTCGCCCCACCAGCCCTGCTGCGTGTTCATCACCCCCAGCATCACGCCCACGAACCGCCCCGGCCCCGTGCCGTCCAGCATCCGCCAATCCAGGAACTGCGGCTCCGCCGGCAGCCACTCGTTCCGCCACTTCGCGTGGAAGTACAGCGACCGCTGCGGCCTCCATTCCGCCTCCCGGCTCCACACCGCGAGCTGCACCTTCACCGGGTCCGCCGACTCGTTCTTGACCGCGATCTCCGCCTGCTTGCTGAAGGGCATGACCCAGTTCGCGTAGCACAGCCCGTCCGCGTTCATCCCGACCGGCAGGCTCGCGTACGCATTGATTCCCGGCTGCGAGCCGAAGAAGTCCCCCAGCGGCGCCCATACGCACGGCGCATCCTCGCCATCGAACCGAATCGTCAGCAGCGACTCCCTCAGTGCCGCGAAGAGCTGCTCCTTGGGGACATCACACTTCATCTCGATCCGCACGATCTCCCGCTCCCCGTTGAGCTTCAGCGTCTCGCTCTTCCCCGGCGCAATGGTCCACTCCCGGGCCGCCCGGCTATCCTTCGCCGTGAGGCGCCGTTCCGCGGGCGCCGCAAGCACCGCCCCGACCTCATCCACCGTCCCCTTCACCTTCGCCAGCGCTGCCATCGAGAACGGTTCCACCTGCGTCCCCTTCGGGTAGGTGCGATACCCGATCTGGTAGTACAACCCGGGCTTGTCCACCGTGCACTTGCAGCGCGTCTGGTACGGGATCGGCAGGTACAGGTTCGCGCCCAGCGACCGCCGCCCGCTGAAGGGCCCGGGGAACTCGGCCATCGTCCCCGAGGTCAGCTTCAGGAAGTCCTCCTCGATGGCGGGCTTCTCCATGTCATCGACGTAGACGCGGATGTTCCCGCCGCCATCCGGGTTCGCCGACCAGATCCGGCAGATCACCCCCGGCCCATCCATCTCCGCCATGACCCATTCCCTGCGCCCTGCGTGCTCCTCGTCTCGGATGAACTGCCCCGCATCGCCGTTCGCAAACCACCCCTCCTTGTCCGGCGCGACGCTCGCCCGGTCGTAGCTCGACTGCTGATCGCTCTCGTAGTACGGTTCAGCAATCACCGTGAGCCGCCGCATGTCCACCATCTCCCGCAGCAGCGACTCCATCGTGATCGTCTGCGCCTGCAGCGCCCCCGTCGCCGCGCAGACGCAAGTCAGCAGTAGCGCGCGTGTGAGCCTCATGGTGCCCTCCCTCAGGTTCGCGATGTTCGCCGTCAGGGACTGTCCCGTTTCCTGCCCGTTGTTGGCAGGAAACGAGGACTGTCCCTTGTTGACGTTCGCCCTCTTGAGCCACGTCCACCGCATCCAAGGTCTCCCCCCAGTTGCGCCGTTCATCCCCTCCCCACCTCCCGGAAGGACCTCCTTGCCCCCAGGCCGAACCCGCCCTCCGGAGGCCGCCCATGAAACTCGCCTTCCTGTTGCTGCTTCTCGTCGTCCTCGCCACTCGCTCCGCTCACGCCTCCTGGCAGGACGTCTTCACCCATCTCGACCTTTCTCGTCCGGGCCTCGAGCCCGTCCGCCAGGCCGTTGATGCCGGCGACATGCCGGCCGCCGCGGCTGCGCTGAAGGCGTACTTCCGCCAGCGCCAGACGCCGATCTACCTTACGGACCGCTTCTCTCGCCCGCAGCCGAACCCGAACTACAGTACAGACAGCGCGCAGGAGGTCTTGCGCCGCGAGTTCACCTTCGTCGGCAAGCCCTACACGCTGACCCATGACATCGACTGGAACGCGAACCCTCTCGACGACGTCGAGTGGCCGATCGAGCTGAACCGCCACGGAATCTGGGTCGAGTTGGCGCGCGCCTACTGGAACACGGGGGACGAGACGTACGCCGAGGACTTCGCCTATCAGCTTGCCGACTGGCTGGCCGACAATCCCCGGCCCGCCTCTCCGCGCGAGGCCCGCTGGACCTGGCGCACGCTGGAGTGCGGCATCCGCCTCGGCGGCTCGTGGAACGAGGTTCTCTTCCGCTTCATCGACTCCGACCGCTTCGCTCCCGAACTCGTCTGCGGGATGTTGGAGGCGATGGTCGAGCAGGCCGACTACCTGATGCACTTCGGCGGCGGGGGCAACTGGCTGGTCTGCGAGAAGAGTGCGCTGGTCACGATGGGCATCGTCTACCCCGAGTTCACCGATGCGGCTGCCTGGCTGAAGACGGGCTGGGACACGCTGTCTCGTGAACTCGAGACACAGGTCTACCCGGACGGCGCGCAGATCGAGCTGACTCCGCACTATCACAGCGCCACGCTGAGCAGCTTCCGCAACGCTTATGACATCGCCGACCGCAACCATGCGCCGATTCCCTCCGCCTACCGCGATCGCATGGAGCTGATGTACGAGTACCTCATGTACGTGGTGAAGCCCGACGGCTTCATCCCCATGTTCAACGACTCCGACCATGGCAATATGCGGGGCTGGATGCGCGACGGCGCGACTCGCTTCGACCGCCAGGACATGCTCTACGTCGCCACCGGGGGTAAGGAGGGCACGTCCCCCGAGGGACCCTCCCACGCCTTCCCCTGGGCCGGCCAGTACGTCATGCGCAGCGGTTGGACGATGGATGACGTCTACCTCGCTATCGACGCCGGCCCGTATGGCTACGGCCATCAGCACGAGGACAAGCTGACCGTGGACGTCTGGGGCTACGGCCAGGAGATGATCCTCGACCCCGGCCGCTACACCTATGCCGCCACCAAATGGCGCTCCTACTTCTTCAGCACGCTCAGCCATTCCACGATGCTCGTCGATGGCGGCGGCCAGAACCGCCGCGCCACTCCCCGCGAGACGTGGGTCCCCCGCGAGCCTCGCGAGAACCGCTGGGTCTCGACCCCGGACCTCGACTTCGTCTGCGGCAGCTACGAGGATGGCTACCCCGGGGCCGATGACGTGATCCACGTCCGCAAGGTCCTCTTCGTCAAGCCCAGCTACTTCATCGTCAGCGACTTAGGAATCCGAGGACATGACCCAATTCAGTCGCATCCGGGAATCCGGGGACATGACCCAATTCGGTCGCATCGAATTGGGATCGTGTCCCCGGATTCCCCCCAGGGCTCCCCGACTGGGATCGTGCCCCCGGATTCCCCAGAACTCCCAGAGCACGAAGCGACCGTCCAGTGGCAGCTCGCCCGCGCCGGCGCGCAGTTGGACCAGGCGACCCTCGCCGTCCGTTCCGTCGGCCCGCAGGCCAACGTCCTCGTCCAGGGAATTCGGGGACATGACCCAATTCAGTCGCATCGAATTGGGATCGTGTCCCCAGAATTCCCCACCCTCCACGAGGGCGAGGAGGACCCGCCCGCCGGTTGGGTCGGCTGGAGCCTCCACCAGGCCCTCAAGGAGCCTGCCACCCTCGTCCGCTACTCACTGAAGGGCGCCCCGCCGCTGCAGTTCGACACAGTCATCTTCCCCTACAAGGGGGAGCAGCCGCCCGCCCTGCAGGTGAAGCGCCTCCCCACCGATGGCCTCGCGACCGCGCTTGAGATCACTGGCCCCGGCTTCCACGATGTCTGCCGAATCGGCCATTCCCCCGGCGACGAGGTCTCGGTCACCCGCCTCGGCGACGGCACCCAGCCCGCCAGGACGCTGACCCTCGAACCCGCCATGCCTTCGGCCGACGTCCCCGCCGTTGACCTCACCGAGAACCGGATCGAGGTCACTTCCGCCCAACCGGCGCAGTTCCGCCTCCGCTACGGCTACGCATCCGGCGGCGGCTACCTGTTCGAGAGCCCCTGGACCGATCCCGCCACCACTGCCACCCTCCGCGTCCAGGACGCCCGCCTGGAGCTGCCCTACGCGTACGAGGTCCAGGCCCGCTCAGGTGACACCATCCGCGCCATCCAACGCGGCACCCTCACCATCCCGCAACCGATGGCCTTCGACTTCGAGGACGGCACACTCCAGGGCTGGGAAGGCGAGTCCGCTCGCCTCGTGCAGGGGTTCGACGGCTCCAAGGGCGCGCTTCGGATCGAGGCCCCCGCGACGCAGGAGGTGCGCTATATCACGGCCCAGCGCCCGCAGCGCCTGCTGACTTCGGACCAGTTCTCCGCCGCCTTCGCCTGGCGCGCACCCATGGCGGCGGGCGGCGACTGGTTCTACGCCAAACTCACGCTCCACGACGAAGCCGGCCTCGACTGGTCCTCCTACTTCGCGAAGTCGCCTCAGCCCGACTGGCAGTCGGTCACCCTCTCCCTCGCCGACTTCCGCGGCGACACCTACAACCGCCCCGACCAGCAGGGCAAGCCCCTGCCCACCGGCCTCCGCATCACCCGCGTCCTCTTCACCTTGCGCAAGGACGCTACCACCCAACCCATCCAACCCGCCCTCGAACTCGACAACATCCGCTTGACGCCGTAGCGCCGTCGCCGTATCCTCCGTCGTGGTCCGCCGTTGCCTTACCCATTCGTGTATCTCGTGTGTTTCGGGGTTTATCCACCCACCCGAAGGAGTCCCACCGTGATCGACTTGCGCTTCCGCCAGGTTCACCTTGACTTCCATACGTCCGAGCAGATCGTCGGGATCGGCTCGCAGTTCGACGCCGCGCAGTTCGCGCAGACGCTGAAGGCTGCCCACGTGAACTCCGTGACTTGCTTCTCGCGCTGCCATCACGGGATGATCTACCATGACACGCGCTTCCCGAATCGCCATCCGCACCTGCAGGTGAACCTCCTCGCCGAGCAGATCGAGGCCTGCCACGCGCTCGGCATCCGCGTGCCGATCTACATCACGGTCGGCTGGGACGAGGCGATGTACCGCGAGCACCCCGAGTGCTGCGAGCTCTCGCCCGACGGGCGCCTGCCCGCGGGCCCGCTCGACGCCCGCTGGCACAAGATGTGCCTCAACCTCCGCTCGCCCTACATTCAGTACGTGGAAGCGCAGACCCGCGAGGTCCTGGGGATGTTCGACGTGGATGGCTTCTTCTTCGACATCATCTTCCAGGGCCAGTGCCTCTGCCGCTTCTGCCTGGAGGGGATGCACGAGGCCGGTCTTGATCCCGCGTCCGAGGCGGATCGCGCGCGTCACTCGAAGCTCGTCCTCGATGCCTTCAAGCGCCACTTCACCCAGGTCGTGCGCTCGCTCAATGACACCTGCACGATCTTCTACAACGCGGGCCACATCTACCCCGACTGGCGGCCCATCCTCGACACGTACACGCACCTTGAGCTCGAGTCCCTGCCGAGCGGCGGCTGGGGCTACGCGCACTTCCCCATCACGATGCGCTATGCGCGCCGCCTCGGACTCGACTGCCTCGGCATGACCGGCAAGTTCCACACCACCTGGGGCGACTTCTCCAGCTTCAAGCACCCCGAGGCCCTCGAGTACGAGATCTTCACCCAGATCGCGAGCGGGGCCAAGTGCTCCATCGGCGATCAGCTCCATCCCACGGGCGAGATCTGCCCCGAGACCTATCGCCTCATCGGCAGCGTCTACAGCCGCGTCGAGGCCTTGGAGCCCTGGCTGCAGGGCGCCGAAGCCCTGGCTGAGATTGCCGTCCTGAACCCCGAGGCGGTCGGCAAGGAAGACGCCCGCGTCGACAGCGCGGCGTCGGGCGCGTATCACATGCTGACCGAGACCCACCACCAGTTCGACTTCGTGGATTGCGAGAGCGACCTCTCGCGCTACTCGGTCCTGATCCTGCCTGACAAGATCACGCTGGAGGGCGACTTCCTCGCGAAGGTCGAGAGCTTCCTCGACGCCGGCGGCTCAGTCCTCGCCTCTCACCGCTCCGGCCTTCGTCCCGATGCGCCCGAGTTCGCCCTCCCGCATCTCGGCATCTCCTTCGTCCGCGAAGCCGCGTTCAGCCCCGACTTCGTCCTCGCCCTGGAGCCGATCAACCAGGGCACGCCCTCGGTGCCGCACGTGATGTACGAGCGCGGCCTGGAGGTCGCGCCGCTGGAGAAGTCGCGCATCCTCGCCGAGACCTATGACCCGTACTTCAACCGCACCTACGAGCACTTCTGCTCGCACCAGCACACGCCGCTCAAGGGCAAGGCCGCGCGGCCCGCCGTGGTCGCCGGCGTCCGCAGCGTGTACCTCGCGCATCCCGTCTTCGGCATGTACCACCGGCGCGGCGCGCGCTTCTGGAAGCAGCTCGCGATGAACTCCCTTTCGCTCCTGCTGCCCAACCCACTGGTGAAGACCAACGCACCCACAACCGCCCAGATCACCGTCACCCGCCAGCCCGCCCAGCACCGCACGATGCTCCATATCCTCCACTACATCCCGGAGCGCCGCGCCGAGACCCTCGACACCATCCAGGACCGCCTCCCGCTCCACAACATCACTGTCGCCTTGCGCTGCGAGCACGCGCCCTCCCGCGCCTACCTCGCGCCCGATGGCGCCGCCCTCGATCTGACCTATGCCGCCGGCTACGCCTCGGTCACCGTACCCGTCGTGGATGGCTACGCCGTCATCGTCCTGAAGGACTGAGCCGTTCGGGACTGTCCCGTTTGCTGCCCGTCAAGGGCAGGAAACGAGGACTGTCCCCTGTTGGCGTTCAAACCCCGAAGACTACGCCTACCCGCCCCTACGGTACCCCCAGGGAACGGAGTCCAACCCCATGCCCACCAAACCCGCCTCACCCAAACCCATCCGCGTCCGCGTGAAGAGGATCGCGATGGACCCTCAACAACGCTGCCTCGTGATCCTCGGCACGCCCAAACGCGACGTCCCGATCTGGATCGGCGCCGCGGAGGGCCAGGCGATCACGCTGACGCTCCAGCGCAAGACGATGCCTCGCCCGATGACCCACGACCTGTTCGTGAACGCGCTCTCGGCGACCGGCTGGCAGATCGAGAAGCTGGTCATCTCGGACCTGCGGGAGACCACCTTCTACGGGGAACTACACTTGCGCTCCGGCAGCAGGCGCACGGTCCTCGATTGCCGCCCGAGCGACGGCATCGCCCTCGCCCTCCACACCAAAGCCCCCCTCTACATCGCACCACACATCTTCGACCTGGTGAGCGCTCCTGCACCGACCGACAACAAGGGGACGGAGTAGAGGGAGTACCCATGTGTCACAACGGCGTACGACGTTCTGACTTTTACCATGCCGAGCCAATCCCCTATATACTACGTAGTAGTATATAGGGGATTGGCTCGGCATGGTAACGCTCCCCCCTTTCACCCCGGAGCACCCCCCATTCCCTAGACTCCGCACCCCTGAGTGCCGGGCAAGCAGGACCGCCCCTTGGGCGAGTAATCAAACGTCCGTTCGACGACCACACAGAATGCCCCGTGCTTGCGTCTACGTGCATTCTGGCGGGCTCCGAGGGCCGAAGTGGGACCAAGGGTGCCGGAAGAGGAAAACGGGCGCTCAGAATCGGTCTACGGGGCGAGGACGGCGGGAGTCAGGAGGTAGAATTCAGGAGTCAGAATAGAGCGATGGCCAAGGAACGGGACAGTCACTCCATCGGCCAGGCGGGGATCGCCTCATCGATTTCGGCCATGAGACGGCGGGTCTCGCGGAGGGCGACAACCACCTTGCCGTAATGGCGTACGTCTTCGAAGGTCAGCGTTCGACCCTTGCGGTCCTTGAGCCACTTGTTGAGGACCTCGTACCCGCCGACCTGGAAGGCGTACACCTCGGGCTCGACCGGCGCGAAGTACTGCTGCTTGTTGATGTGCACGCGGTGCGCCTTGTCGTCGTATGCCACCGCCTCGACCTCGTTCGTGCCGGCGGGCTCGAGCTTCGCCGGGGACTCGTCCAGCATCGGGTGCTCCATGAGGTGCAGGGCGACCAGCTCACGGCCCGCTGCACAGAGCCGGCGGAAGAGCCCGAGGTCGCTCGTGAGGGGGATGCGGGGGAAGTCGATCTTCAGGAACTCCGCGTAGCGCTCGCGGTAGGTCGGCGAGTGAAGGACCGCGTAGATGTAGTCGAAGACGTCCTCAGGGCCGAAGGTGCCCTCCATGGTGGCACGCGCGGCCCGCGCGTGATCCTCGGTGGCATGCGCGGCTCGCGCATGAGATGCTGTGGAGGCATTGTCCTCCACCTCACCCACGTGCGAGCCGCACGTGCCACGACTGGCGGGCGTGCCACCATTCACACCACACCAGGGCCACTCCTCGAGGCCCGCCTTCGCGGGGTTGCGCAGCACGTAGTCGATGGCGTGCTCGAACTCCCCCTCGTCACGGATGAGGTGGTCGTAGTACTCGGTCTGCCAGAAGCTACCGGTTCGGCCCAGCAGTCGGTTCGCGGCATGGGCAGTGTAGGACTTGCGCGACTGCATGATCTCGTCGAGTTCGTGGCCTGGCAACGGCCGGAGGACAAGGTGTACGTGGTTGGGCATGAGGCACCACGCGATCAACTCGTAGCGCTCACCGGCGAAGTGGAGGAGGGCCCGCTGCACCATCTCGGCGACTCGGGGATCGCGTAGGTAACAGGCCCCGTGCCCTGCATCCAGGTAGGCCTCGATGCGCTCGGACTGCAGCTCTGCCAGGCGCTGCTCCAGGGCGGGACTCAGCGCCCGGTCGCTCCCGGCGGCCTGGCGGATGATCTCGTCGCGTTCGGCCCTCCACTCATCCAGTACGTGTTGAGGCAGCGAATCATGGAGGCGGAAGCTCACCGCATACGTGCCGCCGTCGCGCGTCCAGTGGGGCAGGTAGGCCCCCTGGCGGACGCGGACCGGTGCGCGCCAGTCCGGCCATTCGGTGGCACGCCCGGCTCGGGCGTGATCCTCGGTGGCATGGGCGGCCCGCCCATGAGCTGCTGCGAAGGCGTTGTCTTCCACCGCACTCACGCGCGAGCCGCGCGTGCCACCATTCACCCCACCCCCCAACCCCAAGTCTCCGCGCCCCTCCGGAACGAAGCGCAAGCCGAGGCGCGCCTCAAGGTCTGCGATGAACTTGGGGTCGAGGTTGGGACGGCGGAGTTCGTGGCCTGCTGGGAGAGTATCGCTGGACGTGTAGACGTACAGGGGGAAGACCTTGGCCTCGCCGGTTGAGCCCGCGAGGAGGCGCTTGTCGGGCAGAACCCGCGAGCAGAGGCATGGGCCTGTCTGCGTGAGCAGAGTTCCTCGTGAGGCGAGCAGGCAGAGGTTATCCCTTCCCGCCATGTGGTCCCGGAGTTCTGCGCGCTGCCGGTGTACGAGGCGCGGATCGTAGATGATCTGTCTGTTGTCGAACGGGCGGTAGGCGTAGGGCAGGATAGGGATGCCGTCGACGCAAGCGGCGAAAGG
>Ga0194112_10011011_pt1 | contig 11266 bp, 3 predicted proteins | sample TA2MahC400mmetaG_FD_146191 | JGI IMG/M metagenome (GOLD analysis project Ga0194112, IMG submission 146191) | Freshwater microbial communities from Lake Tanganyika, Tanzania - TA2015016 Mahale Deep Cast 400m | ecosystem: Environmental > Aquatic > Freshwater > Lake | place: Tanzania: Lake...
CATCAGCCAGCGAATTGCCGTGGACATGCTCCGCGATGCCCGAGCCCACGGCCGGCTCCTGACGACCCAGATGCTTCACTATGCCAGGACTGGATAACATGTTCTCAGGTAATGGTGCTACAGTGTCAAAAAGCGCGCGATTTTGCCTTACCCATCTTACCATTTTGCCCCTCTACCCCCTCTGGCGCTAGCGCCAGGGCCGTTTTGCCCCTCCGGAAGGGGTCAAAATGGGCATTTTCGGGGCGCGCCGGCGCGGTCAAAAAGTTGTCCACAGGTACGGGCGAACGCGGGAGGCGGGAATCGTAAGTTCGGGAATCGGGGACGGACACGAGGCACGAGATACGCTGGCGCGGGCGAAGGCCAACAGCCGACGCCACCAGGAACTTCGAACCTCGAACTCTGAACTTCCGTTGGGGCGGCGGCACGGGGGCTAAATCCGGCCGCGCATCGCCCGCGAGGCCAGGAGCACCCCCAGGTACGCCGCCCCCGCAAGGACGATGACGGTGGCCCCGGCGGGCAGGTCGGGCTTGTACGAAATGGCCAGCCCGAGCGTGGTAAAGATGGTGCTGAAGACCGTGGCCAGGGCCATCATCTGCCACAGGCGCCGGGCGAAGTGCCCCGCCACGGCCACCGGCAGCGTCAGGAGGGCGATGACAAGGACGATGCCCACCACGGTCACCAGCAGGACCACCGTCAGGGCCGTCAGGCCCAATAATAAGAGGTAGTAGAACTCCACCCGCAGGCCCCGCACGCGGGCGAACTCCTCGTCGAAGCACACGGCCAGGAACTGGTTGTAGAAGGCCAGGCCCAGCGCAACGACCAGTGCGTCCAGCGCGGCAATGAGCCACAGGTCGGCGGGGGCCACCATGAGGATGTTTCCGAAGAGGTAACTCATGAGGTCCTGGGCGTATCCCGGCGTCTTGGCGATGAAAAGCACGCCGACGGCCATGCCGATGGCCCAGAGTGCGCCGATGACGGTGTCTTCGCGCTGCTTTGCGCGGAGACTGACAAGGCCGATGATGAGCGCGGCCGCCAGCGCCGCCGCAATCGCCCCCACCAGCGGCGTCAGCCACGCCCATCCGTGCACCTGCTGGAAGTAAACCGCTGCGCCTATGCCGCCCAGGACGCAGTGCGATATGCCCCCGGCGATGTACGTTATCCGGCGCACCACCACGTAGGTGCCCACGACGCCGCAGGCTATGCTCGCCAGGACGCCCGCAAGGAGGGCGTGCTGGACGAAGGAGTAGCGGGCGGCGGCGTCGAGGAACTCGGTCACGTGCGGTCTCCCGGCGGGCGGTGCCGGTCGTGTCGAATCATGCAGACGTCGCCGCCGTACATGTCGCGGATGATTTCGCCGGTGATTTCGCTCGTGGGGTGCACCACCACGCAGCGCTTCACGCAGATAACGGTCTTGACGAAGCGCGAGACGAAGCCCAAGTCGTGCGAGACCATGATGATCGTCAGGCGCTCGTTCAGGCGCCGCAGGAGTTCGTACAGGTCGTTCTCGGCGGTAACGTCGAGGTTGCTGGTGGGCTCGTCCAGCAAGAGGAGTTCCGGCTGGGCCGCAAGGGCCCGCGCGATGAGCACCCGCTGCCGCTGGCCGCCCGAGAGCGCCCCGAACGGCCTGTGCCTGAGGTCGTCCAGGCCGACCTCGCGCAGGGCCTGCCAGGCGGCCTGGCGGTGCGGGCGGCGGTAGGGGCCCACCTGTGCGGCCCGGCCGAGGCGGCCCATGAGGACCACGTCGGCAACGCTCACGGGGAACCGCGGGTCGACCTGCGCGTGCTGCGGCATGTAACCGATGCGGCAGCGGGCGTGTTCGGGCGGGCCGCCGAAGACGCGTATGCGGCCGGAGGCGGGCTGAAGGAGGCCGAGGAAGAGTTTCAGCAGGGTGGTCTTTCCGCCGCCGTTCGGGCCGACCATGCAGGCGAAGTCGCGCTCGGGCACCTCCAGGCACACGTCCTGGAGGATGGGAGTGGTGTCGTATGTGAATGAGACGTGGTCCACCGATATGACGGGCCGGGTCATTTTTCCGTTCCGAGGGCCGCGCGGATTTTCTCGGCCATCTGCGCGAGGTTGGCGATGTAGTCTTTCGCCAGCGGGTCCATGGGAACCACGGCTGCGCCGACGGCGTCGGCCAGGGCCCGTGCGCTTCGGGCGGAGAACTGGGGCTGGACGAAGATGACGCGGACGCCCTCGGCCTTCGCGCGCCGGACGAGGGCCGCAAGTTGGCGCGCCGCGGGTTCCTTGCCCTCGATCTCCACTGGCGCCTGGCGCAGGCCGTAGGCGTCGGCGAAGTAGCCGAACGCCGGGTGGTACACGAAGAACGACTTGCCCTTCAGGGGCGCGAGCGTCTCGGCCAGCCCGGCGTCGAGGCGGTCGAGGTCGTCCTGTAGGGCGCCGAGGTTCGCGCGGTAGTCGGCGGCGCCGGCGGGGTCGGCTGCCGAGAGCGCGCGGGCGATCGTCGCGGCCATGATGCGGGCGTTGCGCGGGCTGAGCCAGGCGTGCGGGTCGGGCTCGGCGGCCTCGCCGGGGCGCTCCGCGGCGCCGGCGGCGTGCTGCGCGGCGCCGGCGGCGTGCTGCGCGGCCTCGGCGGGGTGTTCGGCGGCGTGAGCGTCGCGCTCGGCCGGCGCAAGGCGGCGCAGCGCAATACCATCACGTGTGTCGATAACTGTAAGATTCGGGTTGACGGCGGCGGCCTTCTCAAGCAGCCGCTTCTCGAACGGCAGGCCGACGGCGAAGAAGAGGCGCGCCTCGGCCAGCCGCGCCATCTGCTGCGGCGACGGCTCGAAGGTGTGCGGCGACTGGCCGGGGCCGACCAGGACGGCCACGTCGGCTCGCGGCCCGGCGATGCGTTCGGCCAGGTACGCCTGCGGCGGGATGGCGGCGAAGACGCGGACCTTATCGCGGGCGGGCGGCGTGTACGTGTCGAGCGTCTTTGCCACTCGCCACTCGCCACTTGCCACCTGCAACGGCAGCAACAAACTGCAAGTCACAAGCGACAAGTGGCGAGCGGCGAGTGACAGACGGTGAGCCGGGGCGATGACCGCGTACGGCGCCTGCGCCGCCGCGCCCGCCGCCAGCGCGGCCAGGATTGCGGCCAGGCGCCAGGAAGTCTTGCAGTGCTTCACTTTTGTCGGCCTCCGCCGGATGACGCGCCGCGTCCACTCATGATTGTGCCGCGGGGCGGCGTGCGGGTCAAGTGCGCGGCGGAAAAGGGCGGGCGGGGCCGCCGCGCGGTCATGCACAACGACCGCGGCCGTACCGGCTGCGGCTAAACGTGTGCGAGCGCGGCCGTACCGGCCACGGCTAAACGTGTTCGTGCGCGGCCGTGCCGGCCACGGCCGGGCCGTTGTTTAGCCGTCGCCGGCACGGCGACGCACAACGACCGCGGCCGTGCCGGCCGCGGCTAAACGTGTGCGTGCGCGGCCGTACCGGCCACGGCCGGGCCGTTGTTTAGCCGTCGCCGGCACGGCGACGCACAACGACCGCGGCCGTACCGGCCGCGGCTAAACGTGAGCGACCGCGGCCGTGCCGGCCGCGGCTAAACGTGAGCGACCGCGGCCGTACCGGCGGCGGCTGAACGTGCCGTTGCGGATGCGTGGCCTCCGGCATGTTAATCTGGGGAAGATGCGCAATCGGGCGAAGGCGGAGGGGGAAATTTCTTGAAAAAACGCCCCCGGCGGTTTGACTTGGCGCGAAGGGTGGGGTATATTCCTACAGCCGACAGCAGTCGGCCGCATCATATTTGGCTCGTCGGGCACATGGGGGTGCTTCATTTCGGTTATACGCGCAAGGGTGTAATGCCAGGAGAAACGTCAACGCACGTCTCGACGGCCTCGTTTACGAACGCTTCCTCCGGAGGCGGAGGAAAGCGTGCGGATATTTTGCTTAATAACCATATGTCATCCTATCACGTCAAGGAGACTGTCATGTTGCGCCCGAATCAATTCCCGATGTTCCGCCTGCTGGCGGCCGCCGCCCTCGCCCTGGCGCTGGCCGCGCCCGCACGCGCCGTTGACTACACCTGGGTCGGCGCGGACCCCGGCGGCGACCTGTGGGACACGGCCGCCAACTGGTCGCCTAACGGCGTCCCGGCGGGGACCGACAAGGCCACGTTCGATGCGACCGCGCTTGCGGCCAACCGGGCGGTGGACCTCGGCCTTGCGAACCAGGCCGCCGACGTGGTCGTCCTTCAGACCAGCGACGGCACGGGGTACACCATCGGCAGCACGGGCGGCTTTACGCTGACGGTGAACACGCGAATCGAGCAGGGCGGCACGGACGCCGCCGCCATCACGTGCAAGGTGGCCACGGGCGCAACCGCGGTGGAACTGAAGGTGGCCGGCTCTCTGACCATCTCGGGCGCCATCAGCGGCGCGGCCGGCCTGACGAAGACCGACGCGGGCACGGCCGTTCTCTCCGGCGACAACTCCTTCGGCGGCGCGGGCCAGTCGGTCTCCGTCCAGGCCGGCACCCTGCAACTGGGGCACGACAACGCCCTGGGCAGCACCAGCAACGACCTGGTCATTTCCGGCGGCGCGACCCTCGACATCGGCGCATTCAATCCGACCGCTGGCGCCGTGACCCTGACGAACGGCAACATCATCGGCACCGGCACGCTGACGGGCGCCTCCTACGACGTGCGCAGCGGCGCCGTGAGCGCCAAACTGGGCGGCGCGGGCGTGGGCCTGACCAAGACCACGGCCGGCACGGTTACCCTGTCCGGCGCGAACACCTACACCGGCCTGACGTACGTGGGCTTCGGCACGCTGGCGCTCGGCGCATCGGACGTGCTGGCGGACGCCAGCAATGTTTCGGTTGACGGGGGCACGCTGGCCATCGGCGCCTTCGACGACACGGTCGGAGCGGTGACGCTGAACGCGGGGTCCATCACGGGCACGACCGGCACGCTCTCGGGTGCCTCCTACGACGTCCGCAGCGGCGCCGTGAGCGCCAAACTGGGCGGCGCGGGCGTGGCACTGACCAAGACCACGGCCGGCACGGTGACCCTGTCCGGGGCGAACACCTATACCGGCGGGACGAACGTCAACCTGGGCACGCTGGCGCTCGGCGCGAGCGACGTGCTTGAAGACACGGGCGCCGTCGTCGTCGGCGGGGGCACGCTGGCCATCGGCGCCTTCAGCGACACGGTGGGAGCGGTGACGCTGGTGTCCGGCGCCATCACGGGCACGACAGGCACGCTTTCGGGGGCGTCGTACGACGTTCGCGGCGGCAGCGCGAGCGCGATTCTTGGCGGCGGCGGGGGCGGCGGCATGACCAAGTCCACCGCCGGCACGGTCCTGCTGACCGGCACGAACACCTTTACCGGCGGCGTGGCCATAAGCGACGGCACGCTGTCCATCTCCAAGGCTGCCGCGCTGGGAGACGCCGGCAACACGGTCGCCCTGGGCGGCGGCACGCTTAACGCTACGCAGAGCATGGCGCTGGCGTACCCGATGACGGTTACCGGTGCGGGCAGCGCCCTGGGGGCCGACGCCGGCAAACGCATGGTAGTTCTCAGCGCCGTTCTCGGCACCGAGGGCCTGGAGAAGAAGGGCGACGGCTGGGTGTATCTCTCGAACGTCGCGAGTTCCTTCGGCGGCGCGGGCGACGCGATGACCGTCAAGGACGGCATCCTTTCCATCGGCAAGTGGCAGGTCCTGGGCGACGCGGCCACGAAGTTGGTCCTTGACGGCGGCACGCTGGAAGTGACGAGCGGCGTGAATCCTGGCGGCAACCCGTTTGGGAGCCCGTTCCCCGGCTCGCGCGACATGGAGATCGCCGCGGGCGGCGGCACGATTGTTACGGCCCAGGGCCAGACGCTCATCAGCACCTCGGCCCTGACGGGCAGCGGGGACCTCGTGAAGTTGGGCGGCGGCGAACTGCGCTTCCTGCAAAACACCTCCGGCTATACCGGCGCGATTACGCTGGGCTATTCCTACGGGAACACGAACACCGGCGGCGCCCGCCGCAGCGAATTCCGGCTCCGCAACAATGCCGTCCTGACGGGCGTGACGGGCCTGACGATCGAGACGGCGGCCCTGTTCCACCTGGACAACGACCCCGTCCTGATTGCCGACCGGCTGAGCAACACCGCGCCGATTATCATGAAGGGCGGCGAGTTCCGCCTTAACGGGCGCAACGCCGCCAACGCGGCTACCACCGAAACGGTCGGCGTCGTGTCGATCGACAGGGGCCACTCCATCATCACCGCCCGCCGTCCGCAGGGCAGTTCGAGCGTCGTGCTCACCCTGTCGGGCCTGACGCGCAACACCGGGGCCACCGTCACGTTCTCGAACGACAACACCGGCACGCTGGGCGCCACGGGCAACAACGCGCGGATCATGCTCGCGGGCTACTCGACGGCCAGCCTGAACGACGGAATGATAGGCGGGTGGGCGACGGTGTCCACGGGCACGGCCACGGGCCTGTACACGACGGGCGACTTCTGGGCCACGTACACGACGGCGGGGGGCATTTATCCGCTGGCATCCCCGGCCACCGCGAACATCAACACGGCCGCGGCGACGGCGAACGTCAGGATCGCCGCCGCGCAGACCCTGACGACCGACCGCACCTGGAACTCCCTTATCATAGCGGGCAACTACAACCTGCCGCAGTCCGGCGCGCGGAAAGTCACCCTCGACTCCGGCGGCCTCATCAAGACCGGCAACAACAACAACACTATCAGCGTCGGCACGCTGACGGCCGGCACGACGGCGGCCCCGGCGGAACTGTTCATCTGGTGCAACTTCGCCGGCGGAAACAACCTGAACATCAGTTCCGTCATCGCCGACAACACCGCCTCCGGCAACAAGGTCACGCTCGTCAAGGAGGGCGGCGGACGGCTGATCCTCTCCGGCGCAAACACCTACACCGGCGGCACGTTCGTCAACGGCAACGGATGCCTGGAGACGGGCACGGTCGCCGCCAGGACCTACCTGGGCAAGGGGCCGGTCACCCTGCGGCAGGGGTCGTGGCTGGACCTGAAGACCCTGGGCGCGGCGGCCGACCCGCTCAACGCCGGCAGGACCGTAATCAACGTCGAGGACAACGCCGACCTGGTCCTTTACGTCTCGCCGAACGCCAGCGAATACTACAGCATCGGGCCGAACGCGGGCCTGCTGGCCTTGAGCGGCACCTCGCTGGCCGGCCTGGCGTGGGGGACGAACCTCACCGTTTCCACCGGCGCAACGCTCAATGAATCGACCGCCGGGCAACTGGCGGCCATCGGCGGCACGAAGCCCACGACGCCGACCGCCTACTTCGGCCCGTACGGCACGGCCATCGCGGCGACCGAGGCCGTGACGGTCGGCGCAGGGACGCCGTGGCTCGGCATCTCGACGTTCGCCGGCACAGGCACCATGAGGGGCACCATCACCGCCAACAGCGACTTCGTCCTGCGCGGGGCGATGTACGACTCCAACACGGCCCCCAGGGCGCTGACCCTGGGCAGCGGCACGACGGGCACCGACAAGTGTGACATTATTGCGGCCACGCCGGTGGTGGCGAACGTCGTCGGGCGCGTGGACCTGAACTACAGCGCGGCCAACTACGGGAACGTGACGTTCGCCGTCGGCCTGGACGGCGAACTGCGGCCGAACCAGTCCAACTCGATGGGCGGCGGCGGGACGAACGACCCCGCCAAGATGGCCTCCATCGTCGTCTATTCGCACGGCGTGCTGAACCCGGCCGCCGGCGCGGGCCTGACGAGCATGAACGGCCCTGTGACCATCATGCCCGGCGGGCGGATCATAGTTGACGACGGCGCACTGGCGGGCACCGGCGTCATCACGCTCATGCCGGGCGCCATCGTCCAGGCCGGCAACAACCTGGCCCTGTTTGGAGGGCAACTGAACGCGGCCAGCATCCAGGCCAGCACCATCCTGCGCATCAGCGCCGCCAGCATCGTGAACCTGAACTTGGTCAACGGCGGCGCCACTTTCGAACTGACGGGCTCCTACGCCATCGATGGCATCGACATTAACCTTGCGGGCGGCCTGCTGACGCAACTTCAGTCGAACGACTACACGCTGTCGGGCACCGGCAACGTGAACATCAACAGCGCCTCGACGATCGCCTCCTCGACCGACCAGACGCTCACAATCAGCAACACCGTGCAGGGCACCGGGCCGCTCAACATCGGCACGACCGACCTGGTTGAGGGCACGACGAAGTTGGGCACCGTGTACCTGTCGGGCGAAATCACCGTCCCGACCATCAACATCCCGATGGGCACCCTGATCTTCCGCAAGGGCTACGACGGCGGGCCGGGGCTGCCGAGCACCATGACGATCAACCTCTCCGGCACGGGCGAAGTGCGCGGTCGGACGCTGGAGACGCCCACCCTGCCCATGAACGTCAACCTTGTTGAGGCCGTCGTCAATCTTTCGGGCGTGGGGCCGAAACTGAACGTGGAGCGCGACAACAACGACACGTTTGACGGCCTGCTGTATTACCGCGACGTGCGCGTGGCCGACGGGGCGGACTTCTACGTTGACCGCTCCAGCGGCAGCATGGTGGCCAACGTGGCGCTTGCCGGGAACGCGGCGGTCCAGAATGCCGCCGGCGGCACGTTCGTGGGCCTGGCCGACATCACAGGCAGCGGCGGCGGCAGCACGCTGGAGATCAAGGGGTCCCAGCCCTTCCGCCTGGTCGGCGCCCTGAACAACGTGGATCTCCTTATCACCAGCACCGGCACGACCGTCCTGGCCGACTTCACGAACCTGGTGGGCCTGGGCAAGAAGTTCAGCCTGAACAACCGGATCATCGATGCCCGTGCCGGCACGCTCCAGGTCGGCGGCGGGTGGGGCAGTACGACCGCCCAGGAGCCCCTCTGGAACCTCGAGATGGGTCCCGGCACGATCCGGCTGCTGACCAGGGCCAACACGGCCACGGCGCCGATACTGGAACTTCGTTCGTACGCCGGCACCGACGCACTGCCGGTGGGCACCGGCTGGGGCGCCGACCTTACGCTGGAACTGGGCGCCGGGTCGCAGGTGCGGGGCAGGGTGGAGGATGCCGTCAACGCGAGCGACCCGCGGTACGTCAACCGCTTTGACGGCCTCATCCTGGTCAAAGACAACTACGCCGGCAACTACGACGCCATGCTCACCGCCCAGCGCCTGACGGACAAGGGCGGCAACTCGCAGTTCACCTTCAACCGCATCCGCCCCGAGAACGGCGCGACGGTGGCCATGGACCAGGACAACGCCCGGTTCGTCGGCAACTTCGACCTGGCCCTGGGCGCGGGCGAGAAGGCCTACATCCGCGCAAACGACGACAACGACGTGGCCGTGGGCAACCTGACCGGCACGGGCGAACTGGAACTCCTTGGGGCCGTCAGCGGCAACCGGCCGGTGGACTTCATCGGCAGCCTGTCGCCGGGCATGACGCTCTCGGTCAACATCGGCACGGTCGCCAGCACCGGGTGGGTCCGCGTGCGCGGCCCGGCGGACGGCGGCAACGTAGGCCCGACGGGCTTCGAACTGAACGGCGGCACGCTGAAGGTCATCCATTCCGGCCTGGCGTATTATGTGGAAGTCCAGGGGAGCGCGCCGAAACTGAACAACGGCTACATCGTGCTGGGCGAGATCGGCACGACCGCCGGCGGCGGCCTTGAAGTCCGACACGGCGACGACGGCTCCACCTACGCCTTCGGCGACGGCGTTACAGTGACAATGCAGAACGGCGTGGCCCTGCGCGGCTTCGTCCGCCGCGGCACAACCACCCCCATCACGCAGGTCATGAACGCACCGGTCACCGTGAACGACGACGACGGCACGCCCGACCAGGCGGTGGACGGCCTGCTCGCCAGCAGCAAGTCGGACATCAGCGCGGCGACGCAGGGCAGCCTCCTGGGAACCGTACAGTTCACCGACGTTACGCTGGGCAACGGCTCCCGCACGCGGCTTGAGGCTGCCACGAACCGCAGCGGCAGCGAGTACCTGGTCCTGGGCGGCCCGAGCGGCACGGTGACGGTGGTCGGCAGTTCCACGGTCCCCGGCAGCGCCGCGCTCGTGAACGATTCGTCCGACTTCCTCATCTCGGTCAGCAACCTGACGGGCGCCGCGCACACGGCGGTCTTCGCCGGGACGGCCGGCCTGTCGCGCTGGACGCGGCTGGACGGCGCGGCCACGGTTAACCGCATCCAGGTGGGCGAAGGCTGGACAAGCCCCGGCCCGCCGCCAACCGGCCCGCTGCCCGGCAGGTTGATGCTCGTTTCGGGCGTGGACCTCTCCGGCATGGGCGCGGGCGGCGTTCTCGTGGCCCCGAACGGCGAACTCCTTATCGCCACGCCCGTCAACGGCATCGTCGGCAACACGACGGCCTTCACGGTCCAGGCGGCCGGCTGGATGTACGTGGCCGACAGCACGTTCGCCGCCACGACGCTCACGCTGGACCCCGGTTCAAACACGGTCATGGTGGCCAACTGGACGCTTCCGTCCGCCGCCACTCAGACCGGCGCCAACCTCTACATGGGCCGCGAGGAGTACACCGCCACGCTTAACCTGAACACGGCCGCCGCCGCGGGGGTCAACATCGGCGTCTTCCTGCACACCGGGGCGACGATGGTCAACCCGCTGGCCGGCGGCCCGGCGGGCGCCGCCAACGTCAAGTTCCAGGACGGCGGCACGGAGACCTACAAGGACGCCTGGCTGACGCTGGGCGACGGCCTTGACCCCCTGGCCAAGGTCATGATTGCCAACATGGGCGGCCCGACGGCCGTCACCATCGACCGCAACCTGATCCTGAGGAACAAGAGCACGTACACCGGCGGCACGACGATTGATTCATCCAACACCTACGGCACGAGCGGCGTGAGCGACCACACCGTGGTCGTCCTGCACAAGGATGCGCTCGGCACAGGCGGCGACGTAACGCTCCAGGCCTCTGCGGCCGTTACGGGCGTGCCGCCGCTGCCCGACCTGCCCGCCCGCCTGACCACCCTGTCCATCTGCGCCGACGGGTTCACCCTGGGCGCGGGCAAGGTCATCCTGAATCCTCGGACGCAGGTCCGCCTGCACTACGACACGCCGGTCAACATGGAAATGAACGGCGGCGCAATAGTCGCCGCAGCCGACGTGACGGCCGGCGGGACGATCACCGAGAACGTCGGGTTCTTCGCCAACCAGGTCTTCGACCCGGCCGGCCACACCCTGACCTTCCAGAGCGGCGTCAACCTGCTGAACCCCCGCACGTGGGACGTGAAGGCCGGCACGGTCGTCGTCAAGGGCAACGTCACAGGTTCGAGCCTCACGGTGCA
>Ga0194112_10011014_pt1 | contig 11265 bp, 9 predicted proteins | sample TA2MahC400mmetaG_FD_146191 | JGI IMG/M metagenome (GOLD analysis project Ga0194112, IMG submission 146191) | Freshwater microbial communities from Lake Tanganyika, Tanzania - TA2015016 Mahale Deep Cast 400m | ecosystem: Environmental > Aquatic > Freshwater > Lake | place: Tanzania: Lake...
TGGCGTTCTTAGTTTTAAGTAGAAAACCGGCTCGAAATATCGGAGCGCGCCAACCAAATACTCGAGTAAATATCTTCCTGCGGGCATCTAGATCTTCAGGTGTTCCCCATTTCGATGCTGAACTCTCTGTGGGGTGTGTAGCGATAACTGTGGGAAGATGTACTCCTTTAAGCCCGGCACGTAGCGCATCCGTTATGAAGATGTATTCATCTCCAAGATAATTTGTAGCTCCAGCCCCAAAGTCTTCATCAAAATTAATTCCCTTTGATCTTATCGCATCTACTCGTACGATTAACTCATAGGTTGCAGCTCTGGCTGAATTCGTTAATCTCAACGATTTTATCTCTTTAAAGTAATCTTTTCTAAGCGCCCCGCTGTCATCTCTAGCTTGAGCAAGAATAATTGAGCAATCTGGATTCTGCTCTAAATACTGAATTGCTTCACTAATTCCTGTTTCATTAAAAAGAATGTCATCATCTCCAAATAGTAAATATTCACCGCTAGCGCGCTCGAGTGCAACGTTTCTACTCTTGGCCACACCGATGTTTCGCAGCTCAACTAATTTGGCGCTACGTTCCTCAAGGACATAGGAAGTTTCTTTGGGATTTTGGACTAGAACCAAGATTTCGCGATCTGCTCTGCGAACTGGAAAAACTATCAAATGCACTCGATTCGGTAATGTCGAGTAAGCAATAGTTAATTTGGGGCGGTCACTCATCTTCGTCGTCATCACGCACTTTGGCGCCGGCTTTAGCTTTCGCATATCTCATAAGAGACCGAGAGCCGCTAGTTAAAGAGCCATTTTGTAGACGAGTTGCAAAGAAGATAATCAAGGTATTCGCAACCGTTATTTCCCCACTATAACTGAAGATCAATAACGCACCGAGGAGAATCACCATGCCACCACTAGCTACCAAAGCCCCAGTTTCGGCCGCTCTTATACGTGAGCTATATCCTTGATGCGGTGCTGCCGCTTTACCGCTCAGTTTCTTTTTCTCTTTAAATTTTATCTGTAGCCGTAACTGACCTTTCAATAATCTTCCTAGATACGCAATGACGGCTACAAGTACTACCAAATTAAGAAGTGCGAAGTAGGGCTCGAGAATAAATATAAAAACGAGAACTGCAAGGAGCTGAGTTGCATTTGTTAATAGTGAAGAGATTTCAAAGGCCATAGCCCATTCGGGATTCTTAGCGTCTTTATCCTTAATCTTCTTAAGTGACTTAAAGGCTCGCTTAAAAGCGGTGACGCGATAAACCCGCTGGAAATATTGGCTTAATCGCATTAGAGCATAGAAAATTCCAAGACCGATTCCCAGCGCGATAAATCGCTCTTTCTCTAATTGCCCCTCGGCGTCTACGATCTTTATGAAAAATCTAAGAACCAGCAACTCTGAGATTGAGATAATTGCACCTAACATCGATAGCACTATTAATACATAGCGAAATCGACCACCTGGGAATAAGACCTCAAAGCTGTCTTTCAACTCACGAAAAATTGTGATCATCGAGATTTCTCAAATTTACTTGAGCCAATGATTGAGATTAAGTGTCCAGCGGTCACAAAAAGAGCGAGTGGCAATCCATATCTAATCAAGTTCGGATTTGCGGCGAAAATCGCTATCAGAATGCTCATCTCAACTGAGTGAAAGAGACGTTGTACTGCGAATATGCGAAACGGTGCTCTCGCGACTCTTAACATCGTGGATTTTGGCGAGCCTACTGATGCGCTATCGGCAAATTTGGGTAGTTGCGAAAAGGCTCTTGCAACATGAACGGAATCATTAAAACCCTTATTAAGAACTATTAGTAGTGAAATTAGTGTGGCTAGGAAGAGAAGTTCATAATCGCTACCCTCTCGAACTCGGTTCGCCAAAGCGAGCGGAATCAAGGCCTCCGTTAAATAGTGGCCGACACGATCGAGAAATATTCCTTTGGGGGATTGGGTGCCACGCCACCTTGCAATCTCTCCATCGCAACAATCCCAGAGCATCTGAACTTGAGAGAGTATTAAAGCCAAAATTACTCCCCTCCAACCATCTATTTGAAGAGCCAAACTGATTGATAAGCCGGTAACAATCATTAGGTAAGTGACAGCATTAGCCGTGATTGAAGTTTTCAAAAGAATACGCGTCAAGTAAAGAGAGATGCGACGAAGATATAAATCAGCAACCCAGTGCTCGGCATTAGATCTTCCGGTTACGGATATTGGCTGACAGACTGTCCGCAATTGGGCGATTGATGGGTTTACTGGGCGTTCGCTCACTCGCTTACTTTATTCTGCTTATGCGATAACACCCATTGTCCTGAAGCTATAAATACGAAAAGTAGGGTGAAATACCAGGTGGGTATCGCTTCAGCGAGACCTAAAATAAGCAAAATTCCAATTACTAGAACTCGCCCGCCCAAATAAAGACCGGCAACTTGAAGCCAGATCGGCTTCTTCTCATTTTGTAACGCTCTATATAAGGAATCGTAGTGATGAAAAAGAATCGCAAATAAGAGAAGGAAGGTGTTTGCGCCCATCAAGCCTTGCGATTGAAAAATTGAAATCAAAATGAAACTCTCAATTGCTACCCAGATGGAAGGTTCTATCCAACTAGAGCGTGTGAAAAGAGTCTTTTTGATCCCAAGTAGATCTAACTGATTGATAATTAGATTACTTGGTAATCTAGTTCTTTCCATCTTCCCGGTGCGAATGATTTGGCCACGATACACAACTATTGCTGAAATCAAGGCAAGGATCGGCATAGCGGTAAAGGTAAAGGTTGCTCCACCCATCACGGCGGTAGCGCTGATTACTAGCCAACGCTCTCCGATTGGAAATTGGATTATTTTGCCCAACCAATAACGCAACCTTCCCTTTGATAATCTTTCACTCGGAATAATTCCATCAAATTCCGCCATAAACTCGACTGGGACCTTTAACAATTCCTCGTTGCGAATCTTTACAGATTGTGCGAAGTTGTAATCCGTAAGATGGCGGAATGTCTGAATTAACATCATAAGAATTGCTGGTAGCCATAGATCTTTTCCTTCACGCGCCGCTCCGTAAGCTAAGCCAAAGAAGACCAGATACTCCTTGACGCGATCTGTTACTGCATCTAACCAAGCCCCTAAACTGGAAAACTTTCTGGTGTAGCGAGCTAATTCACCGTCAACGCAGTCAACGATGATGCTTAATTGCAGTAGGAGCGCTCCGATTAAAGTTGTTACAAATTCACCTTTTGAGAAGGAGTATGCCGAATACAGGCCAATTGCAAAAGAAAGTAACGTTACCTGATTTGGCGTTGCGCCAATTCTTACAGCTACCCAGGTAAGAATTTTTGAAAATTTGCGCAAGAAAAAGACTGAAAAGAAACCGTCATTAGCGCGGTTTACCATGCTTAATCGAACTCGTTCAATATTTAGGTTGTCTATCTCCTTTTTTATTTCTGCACGCTGTTTGGCATCATCATTTCTGGAATAAGGAGCGCCCCAGATATCGACGGCATCTACGCGAATAGCAGCACGAACTAGCGCAACCAGGGCAAGATCTAAGGCATGGCCTTTCGCGCCATAGCCAGCTGCCTTATTAAGAGTTTCGATTATTTCTATCCGATTAAAGCGCGAGAGAAATAATGCGCCTACGAAATCTCGATTTCCGATTGTGACCTTATGTGAAGCGGATGATGCACTTGCCACCCGGTTCTGGCGACTTAATGTATCTCCATTCTTCTGAACTGCGACTAAAGCCGCCGAAGCCTTACGAGGATAATCTGTTAATAACTCAATATGGGGTTCTGCAAGAACAGTGCGCGAATCTAATAAAAGTAAGTCTCCGCTTCTTTGATTTAATTCATCGACTATTTGCGCTAAAGAGGTATCCTCGTTGACAATCAAGGATCTAATCGCGCTATTCATCTAGAGTAGTATAAATCTATGGCCATCCAAGTAGTAATTCTTGCAGCGGGAATGGGTACTCGACTTGGAAAACCTTGGCCTAAACCACTAACCCCACTCGCTGATGGCCGTTCTATTTTGCAGCAACAGATTGAAAATGTCCGCAGTGTTTTCTCAGACTCAGCTCGAATCTCAATAGTGGTCGGTTTTAAACTTGAAATGATTATGGAAGCTCACCCAGATGTTTCTTTCATCTACAACGAGGCCTATGACCAGACCAATACCTCAAAGAGTCTTTTAAAGGCTCTGCGCGCCTCTCAAGAAAGCGGAGTGCTCTGGATGAATGGTGACGTTGTCTTCGATGCTCGAGTTCTCGATAGAGTGAAAGATCGAATCATTGGAGAAAAGTCTTTCGTCTGTGTAAATACCGCCACCGTAGGCGAAGAAGAGATTAAGTACACCTTAGATTCAGAGGGCAATATCAAACTTCTCTCTAAACAGGTAAAGGAAGCTCCTGGTGAAGCCGTTGGTATAAATTTTGTTTCAAAGGGCGATAAGGCTGCCGTTATTAAAGAGCTGACTAGCTGTGCTGATAATGAATATTTTGAGCGTGGATTGGAACTAGCCATTGAATGTTCAAAGATTGAGATTGAACCCGTTGATATCTCAGATCTTTTTGCGGTCGAAGTTGATTTTCAGGCTGATCTAGATCGAGCAAATTCACAACTCCACTAGGAGCGATGAGTTTTACCCGTCTGACGGAGATTCATAAATCCTTAATTGACGCCCGCAAAACCTGCACCGATAACTAGTCCTAGCCAGAGAACATGGAATATCGGCATAAATCCAGTTATCGTTACAATCGATGCTTTTTGATTTAAATCCTCGGTATTAGCGCTCTTCAGTCGTAATAACTCCTGAATCACGCTAGATAAAATCAAAAACGTTCCAAACCAGGCAACCATGCAATAAGGGCAGAGCGCGCCAATTACAAAGGTGGTTTGGTATGCCAGCCAGTGAGAGAAGAGAACTGATAAGGCAACTCCGAAAAGCGCAATTTTCCAGAACCAAGCTGGGAATTGAATATCAGCAAATAGCGCGACGGCAATCACAATAAATATGGCAAAAGCTCCGATGCCAATAAGTGAATTTGGAAAACCAAATACTTCAGCTTGCTTCGAAAGTATGACACTCTTGCAACTCAAAGTTTCTGAAATATTGCAGGAGGGTACAAAATTTGCATCTTTAAGCAATTTTAATTTATCTATAGTCAAGAGAAATGACGCAACAAAACCGGCAACGGAACCGATTAACATAAAGGCTCCGGTGAATTTTCTAGCTGTTAAAGTTGGCATAATAGCCCAAGTCTACAAGCGCGCCCGGAGGGACTCGAACCCCCAACCCTCAGATCCGAAGTCTGATGCTCTATCCATTGAGCTACGGGCGCTAACGAGGAGATTCTAACCTTTAGCACCACCTTAAATAACCCTGATATTTTCCCTCAAAAGGCGATTATTCCAACAACTTGTTAGTCTGTAAACATGTTCAGAATAGCAGCACTTCTCATTCTCGCAACTTTTCTGTCTTCCTTTAACGCAAGCGCAACAGTTCGCATTGGAGATTTGGATCTAAAAACTAGTTTTGTTGATGTCAAAGTTGCTCGATCACTCGGCGGAAATGAGAGAGGCCCAGCACTTGGAGTACTCTCAAATGGTTCTCTAATTCTTGGCGGTGGAGATAAAGGCGGAACCCTATTTCTCTGGAGTGAGAAAGATGCAAAATTAAGAACGCTCGGGGATTTCATAAATCCTAAAGAACGTATACGTGATTCACGATTCGCTATCACTGATATCGCAGTACTTAAGGAGAATGTTAATTCTGCAAACATTTTGATTTCATTTCCGAGATTAACTAATAGAAACTGCGTCGAGGTTGTTGTAGACGAAATCTCATTAAATCTGACTGCAACAAGTGCCAAGAAGATAAATCGTTGGTTCACAAGCAAACCTTGCGTACCGGTTTCAGCCGTTCAACATGCGGCGGGACGAATGGAAGTAATAAATAATAAATCCGTATATCTAACTATTGGCGATCTGGGTTACCGAAAAATTGATTCGAGGAGCTTAAGAGGCGATCTTGGATCAGTTTTTAAAATCTCTAAGAAGAAAATTGAGAAGATTTCATCTGGACATCGAAATCAACAAGGAATTCTTCTGGTTGATGGAAACACCTTAATCACATCCGAACATGGACCTCGTGGTGGCGACGAGATAAACGTCATTGAAAAAGGTACAGATTACGGTTGGCCCTTCGTAACTTACGGAGAGCCATACACTCAAGGTGATTACGTAATTCCGAGAGAAACTGGAACTCATAAGGGTTTTCGTGAACCAATAAAAGTCTGGACGCCTTCGATTGCTCCCACTGAATTAATTCAGCTTCCTATAAACGGATTTGGAAAATATTCGGGTGGAATTGCTATGGGGACTTTGCGTGAAATGGCTTTGGTATTTATGAAGTTTGAAAATGGCAAAATCACTTCAAGCGAAGAAGTAAATATTGGTGCTCGAATTCGAGATCTAGACGTCTTGCCAGATCAACGAATAGTTGCTTCGACCGATGATGGTCGACTCTTGTTTATATCAAAGTGAACTTGTTGCTAACACGCCTGCAAAAATCTGCCAAGCCAGCGCTGACTTAGCAATAAATGAAAGCGTTATGTAAGCCCGCTCGCCCACTAGATAATCCGCAAATCTTCCAATTTTTTTGTATTGAAGCCATTGAACTATCGCAAAAGAGTTAAAGAATAAAAAGAGCGAGAAGACCACACCGTAGACAAATCCCGGTGCTTCAGCACTGCTGCCAGGCGAGAAAAGCAACCAGAACATAGCGATCCAAGGAACGATTCCAGCAATACAACCAAACCAGAATGGCAAGAGGCTACCTTTTCCTGGTTCCTCATACTTCTCTTGCAACCAACCAAAAAGAATCATTGCGATATTTGCGCCCGCAATTGCAATTAATGCTACGACATCCCAAACCGCATTAATCATAGAAATTAAGATGATCATCAAAGTCGATGAAATTGAATACTCGATCCAGCGAGCAATATTTCTCATATTGCTGAGGTCATTCGCATACTTCTTGAAGCCAGGACCAACAATCCAGAAATGAGCAATTGCACTAAGTAAAGAAAATAGAGCCACGCCTAGGGCAATCGGAAGATTAAATAATGAAACCTCTTCAAACTTTGCCCCCGGAATCGGGGCATCCAATAAATAACTTACAGATACCGGAAGGGCAAAATCATTCGCTAAAGCAACTATTGCGATTGCTTGGATTAAGTGAAAGATACCCGCAATAGCGTTATATCTTCTCAAACCCTTTAGTCGTTCTGCTGGAATTTGGATTGGTGATGATGCGGCCATTTGGCTCTCCTAGCTCTTACTAATTGGTTGGCGCGCCCGAAGGGATTCGAACCCCTAACCTTCTGATCCGTAGCTTGTGAACTTCTAGGAACTGCGTTCATCTAGAAATTCACTAAGTCTCTGACGTGCTTTACAGCAGTCAGAGGACCAGACGCTCTATCCGTATATCTTTTCTAAGTATGTCGCAGAAATGTTTGTGCGGCAAGAACCCCAAAACCAGACCCCACGTTGCTTATTAGCAACGCAGTGCCGGATGTACTACCCCTCTAGAAAAGTCGACTAAAAAGAATCCTGCCTATTCCGTACTTTTTGTTTCACTACTATCCTGTCTAGGTGTCCTGGATACAGAAAATTTCCTCTCCACAGAGAGTATAAGCAATTGAAATAGAAAAAATTTAATTATCTGGTACTTGTATCTACTTCTTTTTAAATCCTTTTGGACATTTTGGATTAACCGCAGTTACTTTTTTAGTGCTCTTACCCTTAACACAGGTTATAGTCTTTTTAGCGGCCACTAGTGTTGGAATTTGATTTGAAATTTCGCTAAATGCATACGCTGTGGTTGGACTTGGTCGCTCTCCTACTCTTATTGAATAACCCCGATCACTACTACTTGGGGTGTAGGAGGAGTTGGTGGCCCCTGGAATATTGGTACAGCTAGTAGCTGATATACATCTTTGCCAAACATATGAAATATTAGAGATTGCTAATCCCTCCCAGGCACCTTTGAAAATATCTATTTTATCTCCAATATATGCGGAGGATAAAAGTGTTGGTGGAATAACATTTGTATAAGCCTTTTTGATAATTGGGGTTTGATTGCTAAATGCTTCAACATTTTTTTGTGAGTAGGGTGCGATGATCTTTACCCTAATTGTCTTGCCAACATCAGTGCTACTTGCAGTATAAGTAGCTGAGGTGGCGGATGGAATATCGCTGCAACTTATAGCAGTAGTGCAGATTTGCCATTGAGTTAATAACTTACTTTCTTCAATGCCACTCCACTGTCCCTTAGAAATTATATTGATAATCGAAGTTTCAAAGGGTGAACCTGAAACAATTGGAATACTTGTATTTACAGGTGGTGCAGTCGCTGCCACTTGTGCACTAAAGCCTGAATAAATAGTAGAGCCGCCCACCTCATTAATTGCGGTGACTGCAACCCTTAGATATTGATTTAAATCTAATTGTGATACTAGGTAACTTGCGGTGGTAGCACCGGAAATATTTAGACAAGCTGTTATGGATTGAATGGAGCATCTTTGCCACTGATAAAGATAGGTAGTATTTCCGGAGGTACTCCAGGTTCCTCGATCTATGGTTGCAGTTCCACCTACGTAAAGGTTTGAGGTAAAGGTTGGAGTTGATGAAACTGTTGGGCTGCCTAGTACTGGTTGAGTTGTCAATGATTTAGCAGAGCCACTAATTCTATTTGTAATATCTCTTACAATTACATTTACCGCCAGCCTAAAACTTGCATCACTATTTTGAACTGTGTAGGTATTACTTGTGCCAGTTAAAATCACTGTGCAATTACTAGTATCAACTGAGGTACATCTCAGCCATTGGTATTGATCACCAGTTGCTGCCGCTCCACTCCAGGTTCCTCTAGTTGCTTGTAATGCCGAACCTGGTGTTGCCACTCCAGTGATCACCGGTAACACACTTGCTTGTGGGGGTGTAACGACTGGGCCCACTAAAGAGGTAAAGACAGTTGAGCCACCGGTCGCATCTAAAGCTGTCACCGAAGCTCTTATATATCTAGTTAGATCAGATGTAGTGATTAAATATGTACCAGTAGTCCTACCTGATTGCGCTACGCAGCTGGTAGAAAGATTGGTTGAACAGGAAAACCATTGAATATTAAAAGTTACTTGCGTACTACTCCAACTGCCAGTATTAACTGTAAGTGAGGTGCCTACAGTTGCCTCACCAGTAATACTGGGTAGAGATGTATTAGTAGGTGCAGCGGCAGCATAAGGAATACCACCGGCAAGAAATATGGCTGAAAAAGTTAATAACAAAACTTTATTACAGTAAATTTTTCTCACTTAATTATCATAACTTTTTAATACAGAGAATTTGCTCAAACACGCATCGAAAAAGAATTTATTCGGCATATTTCTAAAGTATAAAGTAGCCTGAGAGTAATTTATTATATGAGTTGTGTGGTTCAGCCTAAATATTGGCGCGCCCGAAGGGATTCGAACCCCTAACCTTCTGATCCGTAGTCAAATGCTCTATCCGTTGAGCTACGGGCGCAATGAGTCAGCGAAGCCTAGCATCTCCTTACGGTCAATAAATTTAATGCGCGGTTTACCAGATGAGGAACCAGCCGCAACTTCTGCGGAATTTAGTTTCTCCCAATTGCCTTGCGAGATATGTACGACGCCACGTTCCTTCAATAAATTAATAATACCGTTATTCATTTTTGGTTCTCTTAAATCTGATACAAGATGTTCGATGACAGTCGCCGAATCGCTCTTATTGGTTCCGATAACTCCAGATGGTCCTCGTTTTGCCCAGCCAACGACATAGATATTGGTACCGCTAACGCGCCCTTCCACATTTTCTACTTTTCCATTTGAATAGGGAATACCCTCAACAGGCTCTGATTCATAACCAATCGCTGAAACAAACAAACCTGCTTTCACTGCGAATGTTTCTTCGGTCTGAACCGCTTTCCCGTCTTGGACTTTATTTACTGCAAAAATAATTTCCTCAACTTTTCCTTCACCCTTGATCTCGATTGGTGAGGCTAGGAAATGAAAATTGAGTGTTCTTTCATGATTTGCACCTAGATTAATTGCAATTGCCATCATGGCATCTAAATTAGATTTAACATCTTTTGGGATTTCCCCGGCGCTTTTAGCGCGTTTTATGGCTTCTTTGATCTCCTCTTTATCAATGACGACGTTGGTGTGTTCTAACTTGGGTAGTTCCCTTAACTCGGGTGAGGTAAATGCAGCATGCTCTGGACCTCGTCGGCCAAAAACATGAACAGTTCGAATTTTTGAATTATGAAGCGCATCTAGCGCATGAAGTGCGGTGTCGGTTATGTCTAGTTCTCGAGGCTCTAGAGCGAGCATTCGAGCAACATCCATCGCAACGTTGCCTGCGCCAATTACTACGGCTGTATCGGTGTCTAAAGGAACTTCAACATTTACGTAATCTGGGTGAGCGTTGTACCAGGGCACGAAATCAGCTGCGGATAAAGACCCTCTTAGATTTTCACCCGGGATATTTAGTTTCCTACCAATGCTGGAGCCAGTCGCAATTATTACAGCGTCATATGAAGAGGTTAATTCGTCCGTAGAAATGTCTTTTCCAAGCTCGACATTGCAAAAGAGTTGGAATCCCACGGTGGTTGCTATTTTTTCAAATACTTTTGAAACAGTTTTAATCTTCGGATGATCCGGAGCTACTCCGCTTCGTACCAGACCCCAGGGCGTGGGAAGTTTTTCAATCATGTCGATTTTGAATTTAAGTTGATCAGTTTGAAGATTTTGAAGTGCTTGAGCTGCAAAATAACCGGCGGGTCCAGCGCCGACAATTGCAATTGAGAAGGTGCTCATTTCTTAATCTTAGCGATTCTGACCTTTTCTTAGGTACTAAATTTGTCTTGCAAGTCATACTCATGTGTAATCAAGCCACTCGAGGAAGGTGTATCTCCATTAAAGGCATCCCACTTGAAAATGGAGATTGGCTAAATCCACCTTTGAGCGCTGAACTCATTGGCTCTGAATTTATTATCACTGCGAAGGAAAAGACTGACTTTTGGCAGAAAACTTCTTATGGTCTTATTCATAATTCTAGTCATGCGCTTCTCAATGATTTTCCTGAGGAGTCTTCACTGGAGGCAAGTTGGATTCTTGATTATAAACATCAATTTGACCATGCCGGATTGATGGTCTATTCAGATGAAACTAATTGGATTAAGGTGGGCGTCGAATTT
>Ga0194112_10011017_pt1 | contig 11263 bp, 8 predicted proteins | sample TA2MahC400mmetaG_FD_146191 | JGI IMG/M metagenome (GOLD analysis project Ga0194112, IMG submission 146191) | Freshwater microbial communities from Lake Tanganyika, Tanzania - TA2015016 Mahale Deep Cast 400m | ecosystem: Environmental > Aquatic > Freshwater > Lake | place: Tanzania: Lake...
CCCGACTTCCTGGTCCCGGACGACGGTCCGGCGCGGCGCCGCCGCGAGCTCGACCGGGAGCGGGCCGACCGGGAGCTGGACGCGGGCGACGAGGTCTTCTGGATGGTCTGTCCCAAGTGCGGCGACCATCTCAGCGAGCACGAGTTCGACGGGGTGCACGTCGAGCGCTGCGAGGCCTGCGGCGGGCTCTGGATCGACAAGGGCGAGAGCGATCTGCTGCTCTCCCTGGCCGCCGACGACCGCGCGCTGGCGCGCCGCGCCCGCGGCATCCTGCAGTAGGCGCTCGCTCCCGCCCGCGGCGCGGCGGCGCTCACGTCCGCCGGGAGCGGGCGATCCGTTCCGTTCCCGCCCGCCGCGCGCGGCTCGCCGTCCGGGTCCGTCGCCCGCGGCTCAGCTCATCCCCGCCCGGTGCCCGCCCGGCAGCGTCACCTTGACGGCGAGCACGCCGTAGGGCGTGGCCTCGAGCACCTCGAAGGCCGCCCCGGCGATCGTGAAGCGCTCGCCGATCCGGGGCACGCGGCCGGCGCGCTTGAGAATCATCCCCCCGATCGTGTCGTACCGCCCCCGGGGAAGCTGCAGCCCCAGCTCCTGATCGGCGTCGTCCACATCCATCAGGCCGTCGAGGATGAAGCTGTCCGGCCCGACGCGCCGCAGGGTGCGCGGCGGTCGTTCGTGCTCGTCGGCCATCTCGCCGACGATCTCCTCGGCGATGTCCTCGACGGTGACGATGCCCTCGCAGGAGCCGAACTCGTCGACGACGACCGCCATCGGGCTGCGCGTCTTCTGCAGCTCGACCAGCAGGTGATCGATGCGCTTGGAGTCGGGAACGATGGGGATCGGCCGCATGTAGGCGTCGACCGTCCCGCCCCGCTGCGGGTCGTAGAGCAGGTCGAAGGCATTCACCAGCCCGACCACCCGGTCGCGCTGGTCCTCGTAGACGGGCAGGCGCGTGTAGCCATGGGCGCGGACCGTCGCCCGCCAGGCGTCGGTGGAGGCGCCCCGCTCCAGCGCGACGATGCGGTTCATCGGGATCATCACCTCGCGGGCGACCGTGTCGCGGAAGTCGAGCAGCGAGGAGAGCATGCGCCGCTCGCTGCGCGCCTCCTCGGAGTCCCCCACCGCCTCGCGCACGAGCAGGCGCAGTTCGTCGCGGGTCAGCGTCCCCGCCCGGTGGCGGCGGCCCGACAGGCGCCGGAGCGCGCGGACGTAGAGCTGGATCAGCCCGGTCAGCGGCATCGCCAGGTGGTGCAGGAAGTCGAGCAGCCGGGAGTCGCGGGCGAGCATGGCCGTGGCGCGCTTGCGGGCGACGACCTTGGGCAGGATCTCGGCGGCGACCACGACCACCGCGGTCAGGCCGAGGGTGACGACGAGCGGCGCCATCCAGGGGGCGCGCATCAGCCGGTCCACGGCGATCGTGGCGATCGCCGCCGCCAGCACGTTGGCCGCGGCTGCGCCGGTGAAGCAGAGCGTCAGGACCTGATCCCGATGCCCGAGCAGGCGCAGCGCCCGGCGCGCCCCCGCGTCCCCCTCCTGGGCGCGATGGCGCAGCCGGATCTGGTTGGCCGACAGCAGCGCCATCTCCGCCGCGGAGAAGTAGGCGCTGATCCCGAGGAGCAGCCCGATCAGGGCCAGCGGCAGGAGCAACGCGGTCATGCCTCCTCCCCGTCGCCGGCGCGGTCGGGCAGCTCAAGCAGCGCGCTCTGCACGCGGTGGCGGGCCACCTCGAGGATGTGGAAGCGGAACCCCTCCCAGGCGATGACCATCCCGGGGCGCGGAATGCGGCCATGGATCCCGCAGAGGAAGCCGCTCAAGGTCACCGCCGACTCCTCCGGGAGCGAGAGATCGAGGTGCCCGTTGAGCTCGGCGAGCGCGATCCTGCCCGGCACGACGAAGAGCCCCTCGCCCTTGCGGCGAATCGGCGTCGCTTCGAGATCGAACTCGTCGTAGATGTCGCCGACGATCTCCTCGACCACGTCCTCGCGCGTGACCAGCCCGACGACCTCGCCGTGCTCGTTGACGATCATCGCCAGGCCGGTGCGGGTGCGCTGCATCTCCTGGAAGATCCGGTCGACCCGCGCCGTCTTCGGGAAGAAGGCCGCCGGGCGCAGGCAGGCGCGCAGCCCGCGCCCCGGGTCGAGCAGGTACTCCTTGGCCTGGACGAAGCCGACGACGTTGTCGGTGTCGCCCGTGTGGACCGGATAGCGGGAGTGGCGCGACGCGCGCATCTCGGCGACGATGGCCTCCTCCGGGGCGTCGACGGCCAGGTCGACGAGGTCGATGCGCGGAGTCATGACCTCCTCGGCGGTGCGGCCCGGGAACTCGAGGATGTTCTGGACTAGGCGCGCCTCGCTCGAGGTGATCGCCCCGCCCTCCTCGTCCGTCTCGCGCAGCAGGGCGCGCAGCTCGGCTTGGGTCAGCAGGCCGCCCGGACCGGGCGCCTCGCGGGGCAGCTTGAGGGCCCGCAGCAGCCAGCCCGCCAACCCGTAGAGAAGGGTCCTCAGCGGGCCGAGCAGCTTCTCCGCCAGACCGAACCCGCCGGCGTGGAGCCGCGCCACGGCGGCCGGGGCGCCCATCGCCAGCGTCTTGGGGGTGATCTCGCCGAAGATGAGCACCGCCGCAGTGACCGTCAGCGTGGCCCAGGCGAGGGCGCGCCCGCGATCCTGCAGCAGCATGAGGAAGCCCGCCGTGGCGAAGGCCGAGAGGGCGATGCTGGTCAGGTTGTTGCCGACCAGGAGCACGGCCAGCGTGCGCTCGGGCCGCTCGAGGAGTTTCAGCAGCCGGCGAGAGGCGCGGTCCCGGCGCTCCCGGAGCTGGTGGATCTGCAGCCGCGTGAGCGAGAAGAGGGCCGCTTCGGTGGCCGAGAAGAAGGCCGAGCAGAGGAGGAGCCCCAGCATGCAGGCAAGCAGTAGTGGCTCCACCCGTTGTCCTCCCCAGTCCCGCCGCGGCCGGTCCGGCGGCGGCCCGTAGTCTAGGAAGCGCCTGCGGCAGGGTCAAGAAGACCGCGGCCCGCCCGCCGAACCGGGCCCGCCCGCGCGCTCCGCGCCAAGGGCCTTCGCGGAGTTCCGCGGGGGGGGGCGAGGCGTCCGGGAGGGCCGCCGGGGCCGGCCCCCACCCCTGGCCCACCGCGCGGGCCGGGGAGGGGGAACATGCGCGCCCGACGCACGCGCCCTCCGCCGGCCCGGGAGGGGGAGGCAGTCCTTGCGGCCCCCGCGCGCCGTGCCTTACAATGCCATGTCTTCGGATCGGCCCGTCGACAGGGCCCGCGGCGGCTATTCGGCGAAGGGGATCACGGGAATGGCGCTCTTCGAGACGATGCGTGAGAACACGAAGATCATCCTCTGGATAACGGTGGCCGCCTTCGTGCTGCTGATCTTCCTGGCCTGGGGGGCCGACTTCGCCACCGGCGGCGGCCCCGGCCGCGGAGAGGCGGGCGTGATGGCCCGGGTCAACGGGGAGCGACTCTACGACCGGGAGTACAGCGACGCGCTGGAGCAGGCCCGGCAGCTCTACGAGCCCCAGCTCGAGGGGCCTCCGGACGAGGAGTTCCTCCTGATGCTGCGCGCCAACACCTGGAGCCAGCTGATCGACCGCAAGCTGCTCCTGCAGGAGGCGAGACGCCACGACATCGTGGTCACCGACCGCGAGGTGGCGACCGCTCTGCTCTACAACCCCCCGCCGCGCCTGCGGGCCAACCCCGCCTTCCTCAACGAGCAGGGGCAGTTCGACATGCAGCGCTACCAGTCCTGGATCAGCCAGACGAACACGGCCGCGCTGGAGCGCGAGTACCGCGAGCTGGTCACCCAGGAGAAGCTGCGCATGATCCTGCTGGCCGGCGTGGCGGTATCCGAAGAGGAGCTGCGCGAGACCTGGCTCGACCGGAATCAGCGGGCCAGCCTGGCCTTCGTCCAGATCCCCTACGTCGCGCTGCTGCGCGACGCCGCGCCGGACGACGCCGCGCTCGAGCAGTTCCTGAGCGCGCGCCGGGCCGAGTTCCGCCAGCCCGAGCGGGTGCGCCTCGAGTTCGTGCGCCTGCCGAAGGGACCCGCCCAGGAGGACACGCTCGAGGCGCGCAGCGAGATCCAGGAGGCGCTCCAGGACCTGCGCCGCGGCGACGACTTCTCGCTGCTCGTCAAATCCTACTCGCAGGCCCCGCGCTCCCGTTGGGGCGAGGAGGAGGGCGTCTACCTCTCGCGCGAGGAGCTGCGCCCGCCGGAAGTGGCCCAGGCCGCATTCAGCCTGCCCGTCGGCCAGGTCAGCGACCCGCTCACCAGCGCCGATGGATTCCATCTGCTCCGCGTCGTCGACCGGCGCACCGAGGACGGCGTCGAGAAGGCCAAGATCGCCGAGCTCTTCGTGCCCATCCGCATGTCCTACGAGACCAACTACGCGCTCCAGGAGCGCGCACTCGACCTGGCCGACAGCACCGAGGCCGGCGACTTCCGCCAGGCCGCGGCGTCGCTCGGCCTGGAGATCCAGGACACGGGCCTCGTCGACCCGCAGGGCTTCCTGCCCGGCCTCGGACGCCTCGCCGCGGCCAAGGAGTTCGCGCTGCGCGGCCGGGTCGGCCAGTCGAGCCGGCCGATCGAGGCTCAGGATGCCTGGTACGTGCTCCATCTCGCCCAGCGCCAGCCCGCGGGGGATCCGCCGCTGAGCGACATTCGCCGGCGCGTCGTCAACCGCTACCTCGAGGAGCAGCGCCGGCACCAGGCGATGGACAGGGCCGAGGCGATCCTGGAGCTGTGCCGCACCGGCGTGCCGCTGGCGTCGGCGGCCGGGATCGACTCCGTCGCCCGCTACGACGTCGCCGAGGATGTCCCCCGCCAGGGCTTCGTCCGCGGGCTGGGCCGCGAGCCGAAGCTCCTCGGCCTCGTCTTCGCCGCCAGGGAGACGGGCCTGCTGCCGCGCATGGTCGTCGGCCAGATGGGCGTCTACGTCGCCGAGGTGATTCGCCCGGCGGTCTTCGACGAGCAGGCCTTCGCCGCCGGCAGGGAACAGCTGCGCCGCGAACTCGTGCAGGAGAAGCAGAGCCGGGTGATCAACGACTGGCTGACCGAGCTGCGCGAGAAGGCGCGGATCGAGGACTTCCGGCCGGTCGTCGCCTCGACATAGCCCGTTCGGCGCCGGCCGCGGGGGGCCCATGCGCGCAGGCGCGATCGTCCGCGAGGCGGTCGCCAGCACCTTCGCCCGCCACACGGCGATGCTCGTCTCGGGCACGGCGGTCGGGTACATCCTTACCGCCCTCGCCTCGCCCCTCCTCGGCCGCCTTTACAGCCCCGCCGACTTCGGGCTGCTGGCCCTCTTCGCCTCGCTGGTGGGCATCCTGGGCGAGGCGGCCACGGCGCGCTACGAGCTGGCCATCGTCCTGCCCGAACGCGACGAGGAGGCGGCGAACCTGGTCGCCCTGACGGCGGGGGTGGTCGTCGCCGCTTCCCTGGCCGCGCTCGCTCTCGTCGCGCTGGCCGGCGGGGCCTTCGCCCGCCTGCTCGGCAGCCCGGAGCTCACCCCGTTCCTCTGGTGGGTGCCGCCGGTGCTGCTCGCCCTCGGCCTGGACGCGGCGCTGAGCCACTGGATGACGCGCCGGCGCGCCTTCCTGCGCCTCTCGGCCATGCAGATCGGCCGTTCGGCGGGGACGGCGCTGACCCAGGTCGGCGCCGGTCTGGCCCGCGCCGGGTCGGCCGGGCTGGTGGCCGGCCGGGTCGTCGGCGAGGCCTGCGGGTTCGCCGGCCTCGCCCTGCAGCTGCGCCCGGCCGACCGCGAGCTGTTCCGCCGCTCGATCCGTCTCCCCGAGATCCTCCGCCTCGCCCGCGCCTACAGCGACTTCCCCCGCTTCAGCATGCCGCAGGGGCTGCTCAACGCGGTCTCCCAGAGCTTGCCCCCCTTCCTGCTGGCCGCCTTCTACGACACCTCGGTCGCCGGGCTCTACGCCATGGGTCACCGGCTGCTCTACCTGCCGGCGCGCTTCATCGGGCAGGCGGTGCGCCAGGTCTACCTGCAGCGGGCGAGCGAGACCCGCGCGCGCGGCGGCGATCTCCACCGCCTATTCACCCGGGCGACGCTGGGGCTCGCCGCGCTCGGCGCGCTGCCGGCGCTGGCGATGGTGCTCTGGGGCCCGGACCTCTTCCGCCTGGCGCTCGGCCCGCAGTGGGGCGAGGCGGGCGTCTACGCCCGCTGGATGACGCTCTGGCTCTACTTCGCCTTCGTCAATCCCCCGGCGATGGTCCTGATGCAGGTCCTGCGGCTGCAGCACCTGCTGCTCGCCTACGACGCGACACTGCTCGTCGCCCGCTGCGCCGCGTTCGTCCTGGGCGGAATGCTCCTCTCGCCGCTGGCCACGATCGCCCTCTTCAGCCTGATCGGCGCGCTCTTCAACGCCGCGCTGCCGGCGGCCCTCTGGTGGCACACGCGCCGCACCCGGCCCTCGCCCGAGGCGCCGCGCTAGACCGCGCCTCGCTTGACAGCGGTCGCGGCGGAAACCATGATCCCGGCGATGTTGCAGGCTTGGATATCGCTCTCTTCCGCCGCGGAGGCGGCGCCGGAGCCCCGCGCGCGTCCGGCGCCGGCGCCGGTGGAAACCCTCTACGACCGCCCGATTGCCGGCCGGCGCGTGCGCGTGCTCGCCTCCCCCGCCGGGTCGGGCGCCGCGGCGGCGCGCGCGGAGACGGGGCGCTGGACGCTGCGCCTCGGCCGCTGCGCCGCGCCCCCCGCGGAGGCGGAGGAGGACGCCGAGCCGACGCTGGTCATCGACGAGGCGCGAGAGCAGGCGCGCTTCTTCGTCCCCTTCAGCGCGACCGGGCAGCTCTTCCAGGCTCGCCGCGGGGAGGCCCTCTGCTTCGCCACCGATCCGCGCCTGCTCGCCCGGCCCGGCGCGACGCTCGATCCGCGGGCGATCCTCTGCCTGCTCGAGTTCGGCGCGCTCACGCCGCCGCTCTCCCTCTGGCGGGAGGTGCGCCGCCTCGCGCCAGGACGCTGGACGATCGTCTCGCTCGCGGATCTCGCCCAGGAGACGCGGCTCGTCGATCCCTGGAGCCCCGCGCCGGAACCAGATCTCGCGCGGCTCGACGCGGACTCCTGGGAGGCGCTGGTGGCCGCGCGGCTCGATGCCGCGCTGCGCGAGAGCTGCCCAGCCGGGCGCCCGGCGATCCTCTTCAGCGGCGGCGTCGACTCGGGGCTCCTCGCCGCGCGGGCCGCCGCCTTCGGCTGGGGCGACACGCTGCTGGCCAACTACAGCCGCGGGCCGGACGATCCCGAGGCGGCGCTGGCCGCGGCGATGGCCGCGCGCCTCGGGCTGCGCTGCGTCGCCCTCGCCGATGATCCGGCCGACTGGGCGGAGCCGATCCGCGGGCTGGCCGCGCACTACCCGCAGCCGCTCGGCGACTACTCGATGATCCCGACGCTGCTCCTCCATCGCCGCGTCGAGGAGCTGGCCGGGTCCGGCGCGGTCGTCTGGGACGGATCGGGGGCCGACGGCGTCTTCGGCGACTTCCTCAAGCTCGCCCGCTGGCGGCGGCTCTACCGCTGGCCAGCGGCGGCACGGCGCCTAGCCGGCTGGGCCTACCGCGCCGGCAGCTTCTGGGGCGCCGACCGCGCCCTCGCGCGCCGCCTCGCCGCGGCGCGCATCTCCGGGGAGACCCCCTTCCTGCTCGCCTCGATGATCGCCGAGCACCCGCTGCGGGGCATCGCCTACGACGCCGACCCTCGCGATCTGCGCGCGCTCCACGAGGCGTTCGCCGGGGCCGTCGCCGAGATCGCCACGCTGCCGGAGCCGGAGGCCCCCTCGCGGATCCTCGATCTGCGCCACATCGTCTGCGACTTCACGGCGCAGAAGGACGCCCCGCTCGGCCTCGGCCGCCCCGTCGACATCGCCTATCCCTTCCTCGCCCCCTCCGTCGTGCGCCTCGGCGTGCGCGCCGCGGGGCTGCGGCGCGAGCCGGGGGAGTCGAAGGCGGTGCTCAAGCGCCTGCTGGCCCGCGCCGTCCCGCCGGAGATGGTCTACCGGCCGAAGAGCGGCTTCATGCCGCCGATCCACGAGGCCTTCCGCGCCGGGCCGGTGCGCGAGGCGCTGGCCGAGGCGATCGCCCCCGGCAGCCCGCTGGCGCCCTGGCTGCGGCGCCGCCCGATGGAAGTGCTCCTGCGCGCGGCGGGCCGCCGCCGGCTCGCCCACCGGACGTACAACTTCCTCTGGATGGTGCTCTGCGCGGCCCACTGGATCCGCCGCTTCGACGACGCCGGCGGAGAGGCCGAGCCCGCCGGCGGGCCGCGGCGCGCAGGAGCGCCTCCCGCCGGTCCGGCGGGCGCGGCGCCGGGGAGGCGCGATGGCTGAGGCGGCACGCCGGGGCCCCCCGCCGCTGCGCACGCGCGACGGCCTCGCGCGGCTCGAGCCGGCCGGCGACGAGGCGTACGAGCGCCTGCTCGCCGGCCGCCCGGAGGCGACCTTCTTCCACACCCGCACCTGGGCGCGGATCGTCGCCCGCGCCTTCCCGCACCTCGAGGACTGCTCGGGCATCCTCTCCGTGGAGGGGCGCCCGCACGCGCTGCCCCTCTTCCGCTGGAGCCGCTGGCGCGGGCTGTCAACGACGCTGCACAGCGGCTTCCCCTTCCTCTACGGCGGCCCCGTGCCGGCCGACGCCACCGCCTGGCGCGCCTGCCTCGCGCTGCTGGCCGACAGCCGCGCGGCCGTGACGCTGATCGGCAACCCGCTCGCCCCTCCCCTGGCGGAGACGGACCCCCCCGCCGGTCTGTCGCTCCGCGACGAGGAGACGCACCTGCTGGCGCTGCCCGAGTCGATCGAAGCCTACCGGGACTCGATCCTCAGCCCGCGGAAGCGCTCCTACATCCGGCGCCTGGCCCGCGAGGGCGTTTTCGTCGAGCCGACCCGCTCCGCGGAGGACCTCGCCGCCGTCTACGGCCTCTACCGGCGGCGCATGGCCGCCTGGGAGCGGGAAGCCGGCTTCGTCTACCCGATCGACTTCTACCGGGCCATGCTCGAGATCGGCGGCGACGCCGTGCGCCTCTACGCCGCCCGCCGCGAGGGCCGCCTGATCGGAGGGGCCTTCATCGTCCGCTGGAACGGCTGCGCGCACTACTGCACCGGCTTCTACGACGACCAGGCTCGGGACCTGCGGCCCAACCTCATGATCCAGGAGAAGGTCATCGGCGACGCGATCGCCGACGGCTTCCGGCGTTACGACTTCCTGCCCAGCGCCGGCCTGGCCGGCGTCGAGGCCTTCAAAGCCTCGCTCGGCGGCGAGCTAGTCCCGTTCCCGCGCTGGGAACGCAGCAGCCCGGTGCAGCGCTGGGCGCGCGTCGCGCGCGCCCTCCTGCGCCGCGGACCAGGAAGGGAGAGACATGGCGACGCCTGAGCTGGCGCTGCGCGGCGGCCCCCCGGTGCGCCGCGCCTACCTCGTCTTCGGCAGCCCCGACCTGCGCGACGAGGAGATCCGCGAGGTCGAGGCCGTGCTGCGCTCCGGCTGGCTCGGCACCGGGCCGCGCGTGGCGCGCTTCGAGGAGGCCTTCCGGGAGTACATCGGCGCCCGCCACGCCATGGCGCTCAACTCCTGCACCGCGGGGCTGCACCTGTCAATGATCGCCGTCGGCGTGCGGCCCGGCGACGAGGTGATCACCTGCCCGATGACCTTCGCCTCCTCGGCCAACGCGATCCTGCACGTCGGCGCCCTCCCGGTCTTCGTCGACTGCGAGCGCGACAGTATGTGCCTCGATCCCGCCGCGGTCGAGGCGCGCATCACCCCGCGCACCAAGGCGCTGCTGCCGGTCCACTTCGCCGGGCGGGCGGCGGACATGACCCGGCTGCTGGAGATCGCCCGGCGCCGCGGCATCAAGGTCGTCGAGGACGCCGCGCACGCGATCGAGACGGTCCACCGGGGGCGCAAGGTGGGCACGATCGCCGACTGCACGGTGTTCAGCTTCTACGTGACCAAGAACGTCGTCACCGGCGAAGGGGGCATGGTCACGACCGAGGATCCGGGGATCGCCGACTGGATCAAGGTCGCCGGGCTGCACGGCCTGACGCGGGACGCCTGGAAGCGCTTCTCCGACGAGGGCTACCGCCACTACGAGGTCACCTTCCCCGGCTTCAAGTACAACATGATGGACCTGCAGGCCGCACTGGGGATCCATCAGCTGGCCCGGGTGGAGGAGAACCTGCGCCGGCGCGAGGCGCTCTGGCGCCGCTATCGCCAGGCCTTCGCCGGACTGCCGCTGACGGTCCCGCCCGAGCCCGCGGAGGGCGACCGCCACGCGCGCCACCTGTTCACGATCCTCCTCGACGTCGAGCGCCTGGGGGCCACGCGCGATCAGGTGCTCCAGGCCCTCCACGCCGAGGGCATCGGCACCGGAGTGCACTACCGGCCGCTCCACCTGCAGCAGTACTACCGCGAGCGCTTCGGCTATCGCCCGGGTAGCTTCCCGAATGCCGAGTGGATCGGCGAGCGCACGCTCTCGCTGCCCTTCTCGACGAAGCTGAGCGACGCGGACGCCGAGGATGTGATTCGCGCCGTGCGCAAGGTCTGCACAGCGGCTTGGGGATAGGAGGCGGCGCGGAGGCGGCGCGACGGGGCGGCGGCGCGGACGCGGCGGCGTGAAGGCGTGGCGGCGGCGGCGGCGCGGACGCGACGGCGTGAAGGCGTGGCGGCGGCGGCGGCGGCGGCGCGTCGCCCTACTTCTTCTCGGCGTCGTTGCGCGAGACTTCGGAGGCCGCGCCCTGCCGCGTCGCGGCGCCCCCGGCGCCGTCATCCGCGCCGGGCTTGGGTTTGTCGGGCTGCTGGCGCATCCCGTCCCGGAACTCGGAGATCCCCCGCCCAAGACCGCGGGCCAGCTCGGGGATCTTCCGGCCGCCGAAGAGCAGCAACAGGACCAGGACGATGATCAGCAGCTCGGTCGTCCCGAGCGGGCCAAGGAGCATCGCCAGGGCCGGGGATTCCATCTCGTGCCTCCTTCTTTGCCGCCAGGGTAGCACATCTCGGGCGGCTGCGCGCGGCCCGGTCTCCGCCGGGCGGCCCGTCAAGGCCCCGGCGCCGACTCGGCCAGGCGAGCCGCCAGATCGGCCCCGAGGATCACGATCACATCGGTCTCGGGGGAGTTGCGCACCTGGCGCACCAGCCGCCCGACGCCGTAGCGGGCCTGCAGATGGAGACGCACCGCTTCGGCCTTGCCCGGCTCCCCGCAGCGGTCGATGACGACCGTCTCGCCGTAGTCGTCGGCGTCGGCGGTGCTCACGCCGCAGACGTCGAAGCCCGCCCAGCGGAAC
>Ga0194112_10011033_pt1 | contig 11256 bp, 8 predicted proteins | sample TA2MahC400mmetaG_FD_146191 | JGI IMG/M metagenome (GOLD analysis project Ga0194112, IMG submission 146191) | Freshwater microbial communities from Lake Tanganyika, Tanzania - TA2015016 Mahale Deep Cast 400m | ecosystem: Environmental > Aquatic > Freshwater > Lake | place: Tanzania: Lake...
GCTTGCCAGAGATGGAAAGGATTGCGGTCGATGCGGGATGGATCAGCGATAGCGAGTTTTCCCCGGTGCAAAAAAAATCCCGGCGCAATCTCGACCGGACTCCGACCACCACCAATCTGCAAAGAAGACGCCTGCCCTGGCCAACTTTTCTCCAGCAGGTTCCAGGAAAATTGATAAATATGCCGGGCCTGGGTGAAATAGTCTTTCAGAAATGACTCTGTGGCCTTAAGCGAATCTTCGGCTCGATATCCGAGCCTGAAGGTTATGGCCTCCTGATCTTCGAAAGAAAGCCGATCTTCTTTTCGGCTGTGGAAATAATGGAGTTGGTTGCGCACTCGCCAAAGAAAATCTATGGCCTTGGAGTAAGCCTGCCATTCTTTTTCCGCGAGTAATCCCTTCTCCCATATTTCTATGGGTGCCCTAAGGCCATAGGTAATCTTGAGGGCCCAATAGGCCGTATGATAATCTCTCAGCCCCCCTTTCCCCTCTTTCACTTCCGGTTCTAAAACAAAAACCGAATCGCCATGATACTTATGCCGCGCCTCAGATCTTTGGCGGATCTGGGAAATAACACTCGCCTCCTTCCCCTTCGGAAGAAAGCTGAAAAATTCCTCCTGCCATTTAAGGAAAGTCCCTTTGTCACCGGCTACCCAACGAGCATCTAAAAAAGAAAAAAAGAAATCCAGATCTTTTTGGGCCGCGCGCAAGCTTTCCTTGGGAGTTTGCATGGTATAGCCCACGGTCAAACCCCAATCCCAGAGCGGGTGCAAGACCTTTTTCACCCATTCTCCGAGTTCTTTTCTTTTGCCGGGAGGGTGCAGCAGCAAAAGATCAATGTCCGAGCAAGGATTGAGCTCCTCCCTTCCATATCCGCCCAAGGCCAGCAGGGAAAATCCAGAACTGGCAGCCCGCAGGTCTTGGCTTTCCACGGCCATCCTAAAGAGACGGCGCAGGACGCTATCCATTAAATTCGAATGGCTCTGGCAAAACTCGGTGCCGGAAATCCCTTCTTCATGCCTATTTTTCAGCCAGTCTCGCCCTTTACGGAAAAAGCGTTCAATATCTTCAAGGTTTTCCTGATTCAACGCCATCTTTACCTTTTGCTTTGCCCTTTGCTTTTAAATCTATTTTTTCTATTTATTACCTATCACCTACCGCCTATTGCCTTTTATTCTTATAACGCCCCTTCCCCTCTCTCTCCGGTTCTAATCCTCACCGCTTCTTCGACCGGCAACACAAATATTTTGCCGTCGCCGATCTTTCCGGTCTTGGCGGCCTTGGCGATGGTTTCAACTACCCGGGTCACCGCTCCTTCCGGAACTACGACTTCAATTTTAATTTTGGGAACCAATTCCACAACGTATTCGGCCCCCCGGTAAACTTCCTTGTGCCCTTTTTGCCTCCCAAAGCCTCGAACCTCGGTTACGGTCATTCCCTGGACAGCCACGGCGCTAAGGGCTGCTTTGACTTCATCAAGCTTGAAAGGCTTAATAATGGCCTCTACCTTTTTCATCTTCTCCTCCTTTTTTACAAAATGGGGAATGGTCAATTCGATTTAATTAAAAGGATATTCCTATTCCTTTTTCGATTATCTGAAAAAGATCACTGGAGGCTTTTTCGATAGACCCCAGGGTAAGGGATGAACGGCTTGAGGAAATTTTCATCTCGAGAAGGGTCTTTTTTTTACCGGCCGGCTTCAAGGTGATATCCACAAAAAAACGACCCTGATCACCATCCCTTTGGAAAACTCCGCGGATGACGACTATATCGCTTCCCAGGCGAACGATCTGAAAAGAATTCCCCTTGTGCTTGTGGGCATATTCCTGGAGGGCGGAGTTAAGGCGAGGATGAAAGGCCTTATAATCCCACGCATAAGTCCGGGAAAATTTCTCCATAGTAGTTTTTTCTTCTTGGATTCTTTGAACCAGAGCGCAGGAGGAAGAAAAAAAGATCCCGATTGAAATTAAAGAAATGAAAAGATACCTTAATTTCGGGTTTATCTTTTTTAATAAACTCTTGCCCTGAATATTTCTTAAGCTAAATTTCATTGATGTCTTCCGGTGATAGCCGGGATGCGCTTCTTCTTTATTTCTTTTTCCATATCCCTTAGCAGGCGCATTGGGAGAAATGATAACAAAAAATCTGCCAGCCGCAAATTAAAAATTATATCCAGTCTCGCTGTGCTGGCTCAAATCGAGCCCAATTTCTTCCTCTTCCTCACTCACCCTTAAACCCATCGTCCAATCCAAGACTTTCAAAATGACCAAAGTCATCCCAAAAGCGTAAACCCAGGTAATCAACACCGTCAACAGTTGAATTCCAAAAAGCTCCGGGTTACCAAAGAAGAGGCCGTTTTCCCCCATATCATTGACTGCTTTGGAGGCGAAAAGCCCCGTGGCCAGAGCTCCCCAGGTTCCTCCCACCCCATGGACGCCAACCACGTCCAGGCTGTCATCATAACCGAAACGATTCTTTCCCACGACGCCCAGATAACAGAATATTCCCGCCCCCAGCCCGATCAGGGTCGCGGGCATCGGTCCCACGAACCCGGAAGCGGGCGTAATAGCCACCAGCCCGGCGACCGCTCCGCTCGCTGTCCCCAGGGTGGTTGGTTTCCCTTTATAGAACCACTCGGCAAACGCCCAGGAAAGCGCCGCAGCTGTTGTGGCGATATGGGTGACCACAAAGGCGCTGGTGCTCAATTTTCCGGCGGCGATCGCGCTTCCGGCATTGAAGCCGAACCAGCCAAACCATAGGATGGCCGCCCCGGTGATGGTCATAGGAAGATTATGGGGGGCCATGGATTCCTGACCGTACCCTTTACGTCTCCCCACCATTAAAGCAGCAGCCAGAGCTGATATCCCAGAACTGATGTGCACCACGGTTCCCCCTGCGAAATCCAAAGCACCCATCTTCCGGATCCAGCCCCCTACTCCCCAGACCCAGTGGGCCATTGGATCATAAACCAGAGTGGCCCATAGGAGGGTGAATACAATGAAGGTCTTAAATTTTATCCGCTCGGCAATGGCTCCCGTGATTAAGGCCGGAGTGATGATCGCAAACATGGCCTGGTAGATCATAAAAGCTTGGTGGGGGACTGTGGCCGCATAATCCGGATAAGGATCCAGTCCCACTCCATTTAAGCCGAACCAGGAAAGATTTCCGATGATTCCCCCAACGTCGGGCCCGAAAGCCAGAGTGTAGCCCCAGAGAACCCATTGGATCGTGACCAGGGCAATAATGATGAAGCTGTGCATTATGGTTCCCAACACATTTTTCGTGCGAACCATCCCTCCGTAAAATAAGGCCAGTCCCGGAGTCATCAAAAGCACTAACGCAGCCGAGACAAGCAGCCAGGCGGTATCCCCGGAATCGATCTTCGGCGACGCCTGGGCCGGTGCAGCGGCGGGAGGCGCGGGAGCCTGAACTTCCGGCTTCTGCTGTTCTATTGCTCTGGAGGGGGGACTAGCCAGTTTTGCTTGTTCTTGGGCTCCGGCCGGGGATATACTCAATAGCCAACCTATAAGCATCATGCAGAAGATTAGACTCAAGCTGGTATTTCGTTTCATACTCACCTCTCTTATTCTCAATAGCTAAATTTTAAGTTGATTCCGAAGACCCAATTCTCATCCAAGTGACCACCGGGGTTGTAAGATCTCCCGTTTATCTGTCTTTTAGCCATGCTTGACAAAGGAAACCAGTATTGAACGAGGGCTTGGGTAGCTAAGTTTTTTCCAAAGGGAATCGTAAATCCGGCACTCAGCTTACCGTCGTGGAAGGCCTGATATTTCTCACCCGTATAGGCATCGGTTGTGGATTCGTAGGTTTTCCAATAATCGCTGTCTCCGTTAAAGTACCCCACGGAAGCACCGAGATCTAAGGTTATCTCTTGGTACACCTTCCATGATTGGGCAAGTGACAAATTTATATATGTCCCTGGATAGCTTGCAATGTCACGGTAAACGGCCAGCGTAGGCTTCCCTATCGTGTCATAACCCACGCTCAAATAAAGCTCTTCCGTCTCGGCCGTAAACTTCGTTCCATAATAGATGTATCCTCCAGAAAGCTCCAGCTTTCCCAGGTTGTAGGTATAGCTGAGAGTCAGGTCGACCTCATTGAAGCTCTTTCTTCCTGGGCTATCGGGGGTAAAGCTTTGGGTTGCATGTTCAGCGGAATCTATGTTTCCCCAAAAGGAAATGGAAAACCCTTTGAAGGCCGTTCCCAGGTAAGGCTGAAACACCAGGCTATCTTGGCCGATCTCGTATCCTCTGAAGATGTATCGATTGAATCCTGCCAGGCCCGCGTTGGCTGCCACTTTCTCCTCTTCCCCTCCCACTCCCGGACTGGCGCTGCCCATAATCAGTAGAAAGATCGAAACGATCCAAAATCCAGTCTTCATTTCCACCTCCATTGAATTTTGGGGGGGCCAATTCAACTCTTATGCCAGTTGTTTTCCCGCCGGAAAATAATCGGAAAATTGCTAAAGAATCAATGATTTAACTAAGAGGGGGGGGGAAATGAACCTTGAGGAGAAATGTTTAATTTTCATCCTCTGGAAACGAATTGGGGTTCGCCTGGATGTAAAATTAACAGTGAAAACCAAAATTTAAGGAAGGCTGTTGCTTTTTAACCATGCTGGGCGAAATAAAACCAGGAAGATGAATTTATTTGTTTCCTTTTTATAACCATTTCATAAATATTGTGGTAAGACTTGAACTTTGTACTGATATCTGATTGACCTTTTTAAAACCGGATCCTCCATTTCCAGCTCGTACGCCTCCCCATAAATCAGGCCGCTTTTGGTGGCGATGGTTCCGGAAAAAAGGACGATCCCTTTTCCTTTCATTTTCCCAGCATCAGGCATTTTCTCCAGCAACTCTTGCGGACCAAGAATGGAAGCTAAGGGAGCTTCCTGATAAAGGAGTTTCTCTGTTCCTTTAAACACCCAGCATCGGAGAATAAGATCGTCCCATTGGTCTTTCACCTCGGCCAAAAGCCAGCATTCCGGAGCTAAGCATTTGGCATACATTTGCTTTGATCCGGGGATGGATTTAGTTTCCACGTCCCGGTCGGTGTGATCGCTGCCGACCGAGACCCAGACCTCCTCCCCTTGGCAGAGCAAGACATACTCCACCTCGCCCGAAGACTTAGAACTCACCACGGTGATTTCATCATCGGTAGTGAGCAAATAGGTCGAAAAATTCATGTAGATGGGAATACGGGAGGGACCGGGGATTCCCAGTTGGGCAAGTTCGTCGATATGCGCTTGCAGGGCTTTATGGTCCCTGCCCACCCAGCCTCCACAAACCAAGTGCTCCGCGGTAAAAATCAGGTCTTGCGAACCCTTTCTGAGGGTCACTTTCAGGAATAGCTTCTTCGGAGTGATCATATTTTCTTTTCCCTTTCTTTCTCCTTTGATGATGAACAAATTATTAAACTCTTTTTCGTTGGCGAAAAAACTTCCCTCCGCCGAATTTCCTTCCATGGGTGGGAATGATAGTAACAAAACTGGCACTCCTGTCAAGGAAATTTGCGTTTTTTTAAATTTTTCCATTGACGAAACAAGGGAAAATGAGTAGCGTTACTCTGTTTAGTAAAATGGTGAACAAAAAGGAGGAGACTTTAGCGTATGGCCGACCAAAGCTTATACCGAGAACTTTCCAAGGTGCTAGGAGCCCCAAACTCAGAAATTCTACCCCGCATCTTGGAGAAGATCGCCGCTGAAAAAGAAATAAACATATTACTGTCCGCTTTCCCTGCCGCCACGGTTACGGAATTATCCGGCAAAACCGGTTTCCCTGAGGAAGAAGTTCAGACTATGGTTAAAACCCTTTTTGCCAAAGGGATGCTTTTCTTTTCCAAAAAAGAAGGAGAGCCCCGCTATTACCGGGTTAAAACCGTCCCCCAATTCCATGATAGCTCCGTGCTCTGGGAAGGAGCAACCAGGGAATTCCTCGACCTCTGGAAGGAATATACCGCCAAAGAATGGGCCGAATTTGGAAGAGTTGTCGAGGCTTTTTTACCCAAACCACCGATCCGGGTCGTCCCGGTTGGGGCAACCATTGAATCCAAAGCTAAGGTTTTGGCCTTCGAGGATGTACGGGAAATCATTAACGAGGCCAGGAATTTGGCTGTTACAAGGTGCACCTGCCGCGTGGTTGATGGGAAATGCGGCAAACCGGTCGAGATTTGTATTCAAGTGAACCGGGCGGCTGACTATTCCATCCAGAGAGGAACCGGGAGGGCAATTACCAAAGAAGAAGCCATGAGCCTTTTACACTTAGCGGAGAAGGAAGGATTGGTGCACATCGTGGACAATCGCCAGCACGTTGATCATATTATCTGCAATTGCTGCGGGGATTGCTGCATTAACTGGCGCTTGCCTAATCCGCGCAAATTTGTTGATCCCAGCCGCTTCCAGGCCTGGGTCAACCCTGACGAATGCCTCGGCTGCGGGGTTTGTCTTGAGCGTTGCTATTTCAAGGCCGTGGTAGTGGAGGGCGATGAATCCAAGGCGCGCATTATCCCGGAAAAATGCATGGGATGCGGCGTGTGTACCGTTACCTGCCCCAGCGAAGCCATCATCATGAAGGAAGTTCGTCCCCCAGAAATGATTCCCGTTTAGTTCCGAGTTTGGAGTTCGGAGTTAAAAAATCACCCTCCCGGTATTTATTCCGAACTCCGAACTAATAACTCTGAACTTTATTACACAGACTCTATTACTCCGTTACGCAAAACGGCTTCTCCTTGGACATTATAAACCTCCAGGAGAAAAAGCTCGGGCCGGACGCGCCAGACTTTAGTCCGGAGTGATTCCCCTGGAATGACAGGACTGCTGAAGCGCGCGGCGTAAGATTTTATCTTTCCTGAATCTCCATGGAAGACTTCCTGGACAAAGCGCCGGCAGATGACCCCATAGGTGCAGAGCCCGTGGAGGATGGGCTCTTTAAAACCAACAGTTCTGGCTACTCCGGGGTCGATATGCAGAGGATTGCGGTCTCCGGACATCCGGTAAAGAGCGGCCTGGTTGACTTCGGTTTGGGCCGGGAAGACAAAATCAGGATCACGTTGCGGAAGGGCCGGTATATCTTTTTTGGGCTGTGGCCCTCCCCCAAATCCACCGGCTCCACGAACAAAAGCTCCAACCCAATTTCGGCAAATGGGAGTTCCGTTTTTATCTTGGGAATCGAAGCGCATGACAATAAGGGCTCCCGATCCTTTATCGTAGATGCCCTCAATAACCGCCGTGGTCATAACCGAACCACTTCGAGGTAGGGGGTTTTGGATCTCCAGGGTCTGCTCCCCGTGAACCACCATGACGAAATTCGCTTTAGTGGATAAAAAGGCCTCAGCCCCGGCGTTGGATGGAAGGCATACTCCATAAGTGGGGAAGGCTTTAAACCCTTTTGCTCCTTCATATACGTACTCCAATTCTTCCTTGGTAAAGCCAATCCCCAGGGCGTAAATGATCAAATCCCTTTCATTATACGTGGATTCATATGGTCCCCAGACCTTTCCGACCGTCTCCAGATTCAGCGCCATAAAAACCTCCTTTCTCCAGTTTAATATGGTTAATTTAATGGGGCTTAACTAATCAACTGTTTCCTCTCCCTCACCAATGGTTACATCTTTTCTTATTCTATACCTTTCGATCTTTGACCGTAAGGTATTCCTGCTGATACCTAATAGGATGGCTGCCTGGACCTGGTTGCCCTTGGTCTTTTGCAGGGCTTTCTTGATAAGGATCTTTTCCACCGTCGCCATCAGGTCAGCATCTGCGCTTGCCTTGGCCTGATCAATGAGTTCTTTAAACACTGGCTCTAACATTCTATCCAGCCGTTTTTCAAAATCCAGTTGTTCTTGGGCGCCAACTCCTGACTCCAATTCTTCGAGGAAAAAATCCTCCGGAAGCAGAGCACTACCTTTGGCGATCACCAGGGCCCGCTTTATCGCGTTCTCCAGTTCCCTGACGTTTCCCGGCCAGCGACAGCGCATTAATTTTTCCAAAGCCTGGGGGGCAATATCTTTAACGTTCGGGTTGATTTCCGGGGCAAATTGCTGCCGGAAATAACGAACGAGTTCGGGAATATCCTCCTTACGTTCCCTAAGCGGCGGAAGATGAAGGGTGACTACCTTCAGGCGGTAGTAAAGGTCCTGGCGAAAAGTCCCTTCCCGGATAACCTTTTCCAGGTCTTTATTCGTGGCCACGATCAACCTCACGTCCACGGTAAGGCGGTCGGTTCCCCCAAGCCGTTCAAACTGCCCGTCCTGAAGAACACGGAGAATTTTGGCCTGGGTCGCCGGAGTCATGTCACCTATTTCGTCGAGAAACAGGGTCCCGCCATTACTTTGTTCAAACTTGCCAATGCGCCTGGTCAGGGCTCCGGTGAAGGCTCCTTTCTCATGGCCAAAAAGTTCGCTTTCCAGAAGGGTTTCGGGAATAGCGGCACAATTAACCGGCAGAAAGGATTTATCCGCCCTCCGGCTATGATGGTAGATGGCCCGGGCCACCAACTCTTTGCCCGTCCCGCTTTCGCCCTGCAGGAGAACCGTAACATCACTCTGGGCCACCTGCCCGATCATTTTGTATATCTGCTGCATGGCCGGAGAAGCGCCGACAATGGCCTGGCCCCCCACTCCGGCATCCGGCCCCTCCGAAAAGGAAACCAATTTTTTCATCATCCGGGATACGCCCAGGGCTCGTTCCACCATGCTCCTCATCTGGGGAATGTCAAAAGGCTTGAGGATATAATCAAAGGCCCCGAATTTCATAGCTTCAATGGCTGTTTCGGTTGTCCCAAAGGCGGTCATTAGAATGATCAACGCTTTAGGGTCCTGTTCTTTGATCTGCCTTAGAACGTTGAGGCCGCTTTGCCCCGGCATCTTGATATCCATGATTACCAGATCCGGTTCTTCCTTAAAAAAAAGGTCAAGGGCCTCGGCTCCATTTTTAGCCACCACCACCTGAAACCCTTCCCCTCCTAACATCCTGGTCAGGGAATAGCGCATACTCGGGTCATCATCTACAATCAGAATCCTGTCCAAAATAACCTCCAAAATATAAACCTACCCTTTATACCCTTTTATTTATTGGTAAGGTTATATAAAAAGTGGCTCCGTGGCCAGGGGTACTTTCCACCCTGATCTTACCCCCGTGCTCCTCGACGATCCGCTGCGCGATAGGCAATCCCAAGCCTATCCCCTCTTCTTTGGTTGAGAAAAAAGGCTCAAAGATCTTCTCCTTGATTGTTTCGGGAATCCCTCCTCCAGAATCCCGGAAGGATATTTCCGCCATAGACCCTCCTGGTTTTTCCAGGGAAGGGGGCCTCCAATCGGTGGTTACTTGCAAGCGGCCACCCCGGGGCATGGCCTGGATCGCGTTGAGTAATAGGTTTAAAAAAACTTGTTTCATTTGTTCGCCATCCATGGGAATAAAAGGCAGGTCAGGAGCGTCCTCCCTTTGCAGGATTATTCCCTGGGATTCCACTTCGTAAACCACGAGGGCCAGGGTGTCGGCTAATACCTGACGAACATCCCTCATTTCCAGGGCCGGGGGACGGGGCCGGGCAAAGTCCAAAAATTGTTTGATAATTTTATTCACCCGTTCGATCTCGGCTTCGATCACGGCCAAATCTTTTTCCCGCGAGGCCAGGGTGGCCGTTTCATCCACCAGGGAATGAATTAATATTTTGATGCTGGTTAGAGGATTGCGAATTTCATGGGCAATCCCGGCGGAAAGTTTTCCCAAGGCGGCCAGCTTTTCGGACTGGAAAAGCTGTTTCTGGGTTTCTTCCAAATCAGCTGAAGCTTTTTTCACCCGCTCCTCAAGCTTGCTGCTAAAAGCTTTCAGTTCTTCATACATCAAGGCATTCTCTAAGGCCAGGGCCGCCTGGTTGGCGAAAATCATCAAGGATTGCAATTTTTTCTCGGTAATTACGGATTCGCCGACCAGGTTATCGGCGGCGATTCCTCCTAAAACTTTATCCCGCGAAAGGAGGGGTACGGCGGCAAAAGATTTCACGTCTAAAAAATCAATGACTTCCCGGTTCACCCGCGGATCCCGGCTGGCATCCTCCACGATGAAGGGCCGTCGCTCTTTGATCGCCCTGGAAACGATGTTATCTTCCTGATCGTAAGGAAGAATGATATCGCGAATCTTATCCCTTTCCACTCCCACCGCCACTTTACAGATAAGCTGGTTTTTCCCCTCGTTGAGAAGGTAAAGACGCGCCCGGTCGAAGCCGATTCCCTGCGCGACTCCTTTGAGGATCAATTCCAGAATCTCATCCAGATTCAAAGTATGCATGGATTGACCGATATCATGGAGCAGCGAAAGCTCCCGTACTCTCTCCAGCTCCTCGATAATCTCTTCCTGTTTCTTCTGGAATTCATCGAAAACCGGGTACGAAGTCATAGAATGTTCCCCAAAATCCAAGCCGGTAACTTCCTGTTCGGTGGAAACCCGCAATCCCACCGTGGTATTCAGCAGCTTAAAAAAGAGGAAAGAAAGCGGAAAGGCCCAGAGGAAGACCGCCCCCACCGCCAAGGCCTGAATCATCAGGAGTTCGACTCCGCCCCCGAAAAGCAATCCGTTCACCGTAAAGCCCAAGCTGTTCTGCACGTACTTTTCCTGAGCAAAAAGACCCACGGCTAAAGTCCCCCAGATTCCATTTACGCCGTGAACCGAAATGGCCCCTACCGGGTCGTCAATCCGCAGGCGCTCGAACCAGCCGAGGGAGAAATAAAGAATAATGCCGGCCAGGCCACCGATTATCACCGCGCTGAACGGACTTATGAGGGCTATGCCTCCGGTGCAAGAAACCAGGCCCGAAAGAACGCCGTTCAGCGTCAGGCCCACGTCCGGTTTCTTACGGAGAAGCCAGGTCAAGGCCATAGTACAAAGCGCTCCACTTGCTCCAGCGAGGATGGTATTGACCGCAATGAGGGCAATGCTCGGGTTGGTAGCCGAAAGGGTATTGCCCGTGTTGAACCCAAACCAACCGAACCAAAGAATAAAAACCCCCAAGGCTACCAGAGGGATGTTGTGGCCCGGGATGACGTTAACGGATCCGTCCCGGTTGTACCGGCCCAACCGTGGTCCCAAAACGAGGACCCCGGCTAAGGAAACCCATCCTCCTACCGAATGAACTACCGTCGAACCCGAAAAATCAATCATCCCCAGGCGGGCCAGCCAGCCGCCGCCCCAAATCCAGTGGCCCACCACCGGATAAATTAGGGCGCTGATAAGAACGCTGT
>Ga0194112_10011036_pt1 | contig 11253 bp, 8 predicted proteins | sample TA2MahC400mmetaG_FD_146191 | JGI IMG/M metagenome (GOLD analysis project Ga0194112, IMG submission 146191) | Freshwater microbial communities from Lake Tanganyika, Tanzania - TA2015016 Mahale Deep Cast 400m | ecosystem: Environmental > Aquatic > Freshwater > Lake | place: Tanzania: Lake...
GGGTGGCATGGGTCCGCCGACCGGAGGACAACCACCCCCGGGTGGCATGGGTCCGCCGACCGGAGGACAACCACCCCCGGGTGGCATGGGTCCGCCGACCGGAGGACAACCGCCCGCATGCCCACCGGGTACGCCGCCAGAAAAATGCGCGCCGCCTCCGGGTGGCATGAGTCCGCCGACGGGTGCGCCGCCGCAACCACCTAAACCACCGGGCGGTTAACTCGACCGAGCTTGGCAATTAGCCATTGGCTGACGAAGGACGGAGACCAGAGCGGTCTCCGTCCTTCCGTCAAAGAATGCTATCAAAGAAAACGTGAACGTTCATGGTTAACGTTTACTTTGAGGAAATAACTATGCAGATCCGACCGTTTTTGACGGCTTTTTTCTATTGCGCAGTCGCTGCCTCGCTTGCCGGCTGCACGTCCATCGGGCCGCGCGGTATCGAATTGTCGCGCACCGATTTCAATGTCGCCATTCAGCGGACCGATGCCGAACAGCTGCTGCTTAATGTCGTAAGGCAGCGATATAGCGATCCCGTCATGTTTCTCGATATCTCATCGGTATCGAGCTCCATGTCGAGATCAGCGAATCTCAGCTTGTCGGGTTTTTTCCCGCAAGGCCTCGGGTCAGATTCATACAATGGCGGGGTCGGCGGTAGCTTCAGCGAATCGCCACTCGTTTTTTACTCACCGAACACGGGTGAACGTTTCGTCCGACAAATGCTGACGCCCATCGATCTGCGCACACTATCGCTATTGCTGCAATCGGGCTGGAGTATCGAGCGAGTGCTACTCCTTGGCGGCGAATCGATCGCCGGCTTAAGTAACTCGGCGACGGGCGACGACAGCTTCCGTAAACTTGTCGATCAACTTCGCATCTTGCAGCGTACAGAACAATTGTCTTTTGCACTTGAGACATACGGAACCGTCGATGTCCTCGTGATCATCCCTGCGGCAAGCGCTACTACAACCGCTGCATATCTGGAGGTATGTCGTCTGCTGCAAATCCTGCCCGATGGCAAGCCGATACGGATGCAGCGCGCTGTGGGCTCGCGCGACGCGACCGGCAACTATCTTTCTATCGTCACGAGATCTCTGTTTTCGTCGCTTTATTACCTCTCCAACGGCGTCGAGCCCCCCGTCGCGGATACAACAAGTGGCGTACTGCAACCACGTGCAATACGTGGCGGAATTTTCGATGGCGGAGACCTTTTTAAGGTGCGCAGTAGCGACTCAATGCCGACTAATGCAGCAATTCGGGTTCGCTATCGGGACCGTTGGTTTTACGTTCCGGACTCGGATCCAGACACCCGAACGACGTTCGCGTTGTTAAGCATTCTATTGCTGCTACAAAGTAGCGATACCACGAAAATGTCACCACTGATCTCGCTATCGCCGTCCCGGTAAGGCAAGTCGGCGGCGTGAGAAACGGGATTTACAGCTTTGTAATACGCCATAGTCGTCGCGATCAGATATTTTTGGTGCTGTTGTCGATAGCGGCATTACCGTCACTCTACTACTCGTTCGAACTGCCAAAGCTTATCGTTAATGATGCTCTCGCCTCGAGCAGCGCATTCCCCAAATCTTTACTGGGGGTCGATCTAAGTCAGATTCAATATCTGATCACCCTGTGTTGTGCCTTCCTGGCCTTGGTGTTGATCAACGGCGCATTCAAGTTCTTCACCTCGACTTATCGATATCGTATCGGTGACCGCCTTCTCCGTCGATTACGTTATGACTTGGTCGAGCGTTTACTTCGTTTTCCAGTCAAGGAATTTCGTAATCAATCGTCGGGACAAATTGTATCGATGGTTACCGCGGAAACGTCGTCGCTTGGTCTTTTCATGTCGGAAGCTCTGACGGTTCCGACCGTAGCGATAGGCACACTTTCCACGATCCTGCTGTTCATCTTCCTCCAAGATTGGAAGATGGGGGTCGCTGCGCTGTCAATGTATCCACTGCAGATGTACTTGATTCCGCAACTTCAGAATACGATCAACGGACTGCAGCGCAGCGAAGCTCTCGCAGTTCGGCGGATATCGGACAACGTCGGAAATATTATCGCCAACTCCGCGGAGATACACGGGAATGACACTGCACGGTATGAACTGGCAAAGGTCTCGAAACGTCTGCAGGTAATTTTCGATCTCAGGGTAAACATCTCGACCAAGCGTTATGTGGTCAATGTCCTGAATCAATTTTTTTCACAACTTACCCCCTTCTTTTTCTTGCTGATCGGCGGGTATCTCGTGATCCGCGGAGATATTACTCTTGGCTCCCTGGTGGCGATCCTGGCGGCGCATAAAGATATGTATGCACCCTGGAAAGATCTGATCGATTATTACCAAAAGGCAGCGGATGCTCAGGTCAAGTTCGAACAACTGCAAGATTTCTTTCCAGCCGAAAAGCTTCTGCCCATGGAAGTCATCCATGCCGCTCCGAAAAATGATCGGCTGCTTGGAACAGAGCTTGTCATTTCCAACGCGGTAGTCGACGAGGGAGACGGTATCAAGCCCGTTGACGGGGCGAGCGTTCGGCTCAAGCTACCGGTGCACGCGCTGTTCATCGCAAGCGTCGGCACCACCAGAGACGAACTTGCTCGCCTCTTGGTCAGGCAGTCCACTCTGACCTCCGGTGAAATAAAAATCGGCGATCACAACCTTCTGCTGCAGCCAGACAGTTTTGTTGGGCGGAAAATCGGTTACGTCGGACCTAATTCGATTCTTGATTCCGGATCGATAAGAGACGCGCTGGTATATCCGCTTCTGCGCTGCCCGTCAGGGGCAAACACCCAGAGCGAATTTGTTGAAGAAGCACTTCTTACCGGCAACAGCATCCACGATCCCGATGGCGACTGGATAGACTACGCGGCAGCAGGATGCGCTGGCCCAGACCCGTTAATGCGGCGACTTCAGGAAGTACTGGCGGCAGTACAGCTCGAGAACGATATTTTTGGATGGGGGATGCGGCGACCGATAGGCTCGGCGTCTCACGAGGTCAAAGAACGGCTGCTATTGGCGAGGCGACAGTTTCTCGACGCTCTCACCCAGGCGAAACTGCGCGATGCGATTGAAGTATATGACGAGGACAAGTTTCTGGGGTTCGCGACGCTCGAAGAGAACATCGTTTTTGGAACGCGACGCCCGAGCGCGGACGAGAACGATATCGCGGAGTACAAGAGATTCATAGAAATTACTCTTAGCGAAACGAACCTCGAGGAATTATTCATCGAGTGCGGCGTGAAAATCGCCGCACTCATGATCGAAATGTTTCGCGATCTCGACCCAACAGACGATTTCTTCCAAAGCCTCTCTTTGGTTCGGGTCGAAGAACTCGCTGGCTTCAAGCAGGCTATTCGACGAATCGAAACGGCTGGCTATCGGGCACTGGCGAAAGAGGAACGAGCTCGATTAGTGGACTTGTCGTTGCAACTCATCAGCGCGAAGCACTCGCTCGGCATCGTGGATTCCGCTTTGCGTCGCGCAATCCTGACGGCCCGTCGGTGGTACAAACTGAATGTGCCTACATCCATACGGGCGACAGTCGACTTTTTCGAGGCTGACAACATAAATCTTGCCGGAAGCGCACGTGACAACATTCTTTTCGGAAAGACCATTTCGTCGAATATCGACAGCACCGTAAAAGTCGATGAGCTCCTGCGACGGGTTGTCGACCAGTGCGGGCTCACTCGGTTTTTGATTGGTCTCGGCATGGCATACGATATTGGTGTTGGCGGCTCGCGACTCACGGTTTCGCAAAGGCAGCGGTTAGGCATCGCACGCTGCCTCTTGAAGAAACCTGATATTGTCGTTTTGAACGAAGCACTAACCAGTGTTGAGACTGCCTATCAGGAGCCGATACGCACGGCGTTACGCCGCGATCTTGCGGAACGTACGTTGATAATGATCGAGAGCAGCGAACGAAGTTCTCAGGGCTTTCAGAGAGTTTTCGATGTCGCTCAGGGGCGAATTTCCGAGCGAGTACTTGATCACCACCCGCCATCCGAAAGTAAGTCCACGCCACAGTCAGAGGATGATCATGACTCAACTCTCGGTCACACCGCAGAGTTACTGTCGCGAGTTCCGCTTTTTAGCGGGATCGACCGCGGCAGACTCAAGTTGCTGGCGTTCACGAGCGAGCCAGTAACGTTTAACGTGGGTCAGGTCGTCTTCCGCCAAGGTGATACCGGCGATCGCGCGTTTATCATTCTGCGCGGAGAAGTCGAGGTCGTGCTGCACGGCGAGCGAACTGAGTCGGTCGTGGCGCGGCTCGGCAAACATCAGGTTTTCGGCGAAATGGCACTGCTCGTCGATCAACCGCGGAGCGCGACGATTCGCGCTGTGACCGACACTGACATGCTCGCATTGAGACAGGACGTATTCGTTCGCTTGGTAAAAGAAAATTCCGGGGTCGCCTTCGGAATCGTCCGGCTGCTCATAGATCGTCTGGGAAATACTCTCAGGGGCGTCGCCAAATCTTGAGTGATGCTTCAACGAATCGACGCTACACCGATCACGGGATTGCCGTCATGGTCTAGCTCGGGCCAAACAACGAGCCCCCTCTCACCATCGCTGATGACTCGCGGAAAGCTGGTAGATCGTCCGCGCAGCGCAGGCTCCGCAATCGGTACGCTCAACTCGGCTCGACCGCCCGCATCCACCACCGCAACTTCGATGGCTGGACGATCTCTTGCTCGACTTATCCAGGTCAAAAGAAAACCATCGCGCCTGTCCAGCCCGCTTTGATTGGTCCAGTGTTGAAGTTAGTTTAGGCAACCTTTTTGCCGGTTATTGAGTTGATCCGAGGGCTGGGGGAAAAACGGACGGATTTGTAAGACTGGGCCCGCTTGGATTCGAACCAAGGACCAAGGGATTATGAGTAGTTTGTACCGTTCATAATCAGCCTTTCTCTGCGGGTTTTTTTTACCGTTTAGGTCGGTGTGTAAGCAAATTTTTCGCTGCGAGAGAGCGTAAGTGCACGATTTTCGGCCGTCTATCGCGCTCACTTTTCTGGCTTGATTCGCGCACCTAAACCAACTACGCCAACCTATCGCATTAATTTGATTCGGCTAGGGAGAGCCGCTGGTTCGCAATGCCTCGACGTACAGCACGATGCGGCTCTTGAAGCCGATAGCATCGCAGCCATAGGGCATGCCCGGATTCCGGGTGACGCGGAAGTATCGACAGGTCCGGCGGTTGGGATGGTCACTCATGCGCTACTATCATCGTCGATGTCCGAGCTTCCGATGAACAAGCCAAACCCCTTCATCCCACCGTTGTCGCGCGACGAACTGCCATCATTCATGCAGGCCGCGCACGATCGCGCACTCGCCGTTCGGGGTGATTCGACCTTCATAGATGTGATGGGTCACGCTCCTAGTGTGTTCGCCTGGTATGGGAATTTCTATCAGCGCCTGTTCCACGGCGGACGTGTTCCAGTGGCCATGAAGGAGCTGGCACGTTATCGGCTCTCGACGCTGCATGGCTGTGCATTTTGCAACAAGGGCAATCGGCTTGATGCAATGGCCGCCGGGCTCACCGAGTTACAGATTGCCGCCATCGACAACGCTGAGGCAAACTGTTGGAGTGCAGCCGAGAGAGCGGTCATTCGCCTAGCCGAACAGATGTCACTCGGCAAGTCTGATGGAGTCGTGACTCCCGAGTTGCATGCGGATCTTACCCGTCATTTTGACCACGAACAGATCTTGGAGTTGGGTGTCACCCTGGCGGTGTTGACGGGTATGGCCAAGTTTTTGTTTGCGTTCGATCTTGTCGAGCGCGAGAGTTATTGCGAGTTTGGGCGTTAGTCAATCCGATCAACAAGAGGGGGTTATGTTCGGCGGATAGGAAGTTCAACACGCCTTCCGCGCCCAGGTCGGTTCGTGGAACGGGCCTTTTATAGGGAGCGGGCTGGTCGCCAGCCGAAAGGTCGCCGAATCCCTTGGCACGTTAAATGACGGCATTCACGCCAAGCGCATTGAACTCAACGGCATGACGGTCGATGTGGTGGTGTATCGAATACCAAGTAACCTCGCATCTCATTGATTTGTAAGACTGGTCCCGCTTGGATTCGAACCAAGGACCAAGGGATTATGAGAAGACTGGAGCTCGTGATCCCCGTTGGCCTTCAATGACTTACACGCGTCACTAAGCAGTGTGTAAGAGAATGTGTAAGTAACTATCGTGTTTTTGACAGGTGAATTCGTCTGAGAGAACACTGCCGCATACAGAGGTTAGTCAAAGATTAAAGAAAGCGGCGCGAGCGTGAGAATTTGGTTTTGACGCGGCTCTTTGATGTATCCGCGTTTTGCATTTGTCGTTTAAACGACATCGTGGCCGCCGCCAGAACCTCATCGATCACCGGCAGATTTGACCGTTCAAATTCCCAGGGCGTGAGATCTAGGCAACCAATCAACCCTTCGGCAAGGTGCTGCACAGACCGAGTGCTCCAGTCCCGCCCGTCATGGCCGAGGGCGACCCCAGCGAAGCGGGTCAGAAACCGGATCGCCCCCTCGAGCTCATTGACCCGATGACCAACGAGTTACTAGTCGCTCGGATCCATTCGGCACGCATGATTTCGCCTTCGACGCAGTGCGTCGACATGCCGATCGACGGTGGCTATGTCGGGATGGTCGATCGCGAGCCGTTTGATGAATGGTTGCGTGAGCGCGCGGCTCGTCACGGCGCTGTGCGTCTAGCGGGAACGTTTCGTCGCATCGAGCGCGACGAAGATGGCGATGCGATCGTCATCATCGAGCCCAAAGCCGGTGGCCCCGACCTGTCGGTGCGTACGCGGGTGATCCTTGGCACCGATGGCGCGCGCTCCGAGGTTGCGCGTCAGTCGATTAGCGGTGCGGACGAGGTTCCGTTCGTTTACGCGTACCACGAAATTCTCCACACTCCCAAAGCGTCGATTGATCCCACTCGTTGTGATGTCTATTACGACAGCAAGTTATCGCCTGATTTCTATGCCTGGGTATTTCCGCATGGCTCCACGATCAGTGCGGGTGCGGGTACTGCCATCAAGGGTTTTTCTATCAGGCACGCGGTGGGTGACTTGCGTCGTATCGCCGGTCTCGGTGATGCCGAGATCGTACGCCGCGAGGGCGCGCCCATTCCGTTGAAGCCGATGCGTCGTTGGGATAACGGCCGAGATGTGCTCGTCACCGGAGATGCGGCGGGTGTTGTTGCACCCGCATCGGGTGAGGGCATCTATTACGCGATGGCTTGTGGTCGTATTTGCGCCAAGGCCATGGATCAGTTCTTATCGACGCGTAATGCTCATGCGCTGCGTAAAGCACGCAAGGAATTTTTGGCTGCGCACGGGCGGGTATTCTGGGTGCTCGGTTTGCTGCAGCGATTTTGGTACACCAACGATCGGCGCCGCGAGCAGTTCGTGAAGATGTGCCGTGACCCCGACGTGCAACGGCTCACCTGGGAAGCCTACATGCGCAAGGAGTTGGTGCGTCGCAGTCCGATGGCGCACCTGCGAGTCTTTTTCAAGGATGTGGCGCAACTGCTCGGCCTCGCGCCCGGCTGAAATCCATGCTGCCGGATTTTTTGGTCGCTGCGATCGAGAGCGGCCGCTTGTTCGAGTGGATCGTGGTCCTTGTGATTCTCGAGGGGCTCTTTCTCCACTGGCTTTGGCGGCGCCACGTCGTCGGTCTTCCGTGGCGTCACTTCATAGGCAGTTTCGCCTCGGGCGCTTGTCTGATGCTTGCCGTACGTGCCGCTGTGGTGGATGCCCCAAGCGTTGAGATTGCGCTCTGGCTGGCGCTGTCACTCATGGCGCATCTGACTGACTTGGGCTTACGCTTTCGTCGTCGTTGATGCCGATGGGAAGGGCGGAAAGCTCAACAGAGCCAGACAACCAAGCACCAACAGGCCACAAAGCGTGAACATGGCAGCCGAATAACCGCCGCGCTCGACAATCATGGCTGTCGCAAGTGGTCCAACGCCGCCGCTCAAAGAATAAATTCCGTAAAAGCTGCCGTAGATTCTCGAGAAGTGCAGCATGCCGAAATATCGGCTATTGAGATACGCCAAGACGTCGACCTCGGCGCCGACGGCGAGGCCGATCATGAGCGCTGCGACGACGGCGAGCCCATCGGGAATATCCATCGCCAGCATGGCCAGCCCAGCGATCGGTGCGAGCAAAAACGCCAGTGCGACATGCGGTGCGAAAAACCGATCCATTAACCAGCCGGTGACGAGTCGTCCGGTCGTAACGGCGAGAAACATCATCGACTGCGCCAACGCTGCCGCCATCGGCGAGATACCACGACTCGTGAGCAGCGGCACGAGGTGCATCAGCGCGCTTTGAATGGCGAAGCCGATGATGAAGAAGGTCAGCAGGATAGTCCAAAAAGTTCGGGATCGGACTGCTGCACCGAGAGTGACTCCGGTGACCGGCTTAGCGACCGCCGCGCTCGGTGAGTCGTCGACATCCCCATCGGGTCGTTGGCCGAGACTCGCGGGATCGTCGCGCAGTAGCCACGCGATGGTGGGTAATGCGATGACGCCGATGGCGATGGCGAGCAGCACATAGGCCATCCGCCAGCCGTAGGCTTCAATCATCGCTTGCACGAATAGCGGCCATATGAAACCACCGATACCCACGCCGGAGAGGGCGATTCCGAGGGCGAGGCCACGGCGACGATCGAACCAGAGTGTGATGACTCTCGCGAATGCGACGTGCGTCGTACCGAGCGCGAACGCCGACAGCAAGAAGTAGCGCAGGTAAAAACTCCAAATATCGGGCCCTTGCAGTGCAAACGAGGCGAATATGGCAATTTCGCACACAAAGCCGATGAGGATGACCCGCTTCGCACCGAAGCGATCGACGATCGCGCCCATCAAAGGCGACATCAGCGCTGCGGTGAAGGTGACGGCGATCAACGCCGCGAAGGCGGCGCTCTGCGACCAGCCCGTTTCCAATCGAATGGGTCCAACGAAGATGCTGAAGGTGGACGCGCCAAGCGTGGCGATACCACAGGCGAGGCCCACGGTCGCGGCCAACACGATGCGCCAACCATCGAAACGGTGCTCGGTCATGGCTGATCCCCCCAATACCAATGAGCTTCACTGTAACGCGCTGGTAGACTCGTTCCTACTTGGTTGATCGTTATCAACCGCCACAGACGGAGCAGCGATGATTTATCTCGTCTACCGGATGCGCCTCAGTCCTCGTGCCCAACAAGACATGCCTGGTTTCTGGAAGTGGTTGGAGCAGCGCGAGAGCTGGTTCTACCGGGACTTGCCGATGGTGCGCGGCGTGCGTTGGTTCGTCACCGTGATTGGTGAGATCTACACGCTCGAGTGTTGGGCCGCTTTCGAGTCCGAGGCCGACTACGGCCGGTATCGCGCAGGCCTCGCAACGCTGAAGAAAGATGCTGACTGGGAGCGTACCCGCGTGAGTCAGGGCGAGTGGTGGGAGTTCCTCGACTCGCGGCTCGTTGCCGACGTGCCGTGTTCAGTGGGTTTCGGTCAATTCGGTACTGGTAACTCAAGCCATTCACCGGCGGCACCGATCACGACCTGAACTCGATCGGGAGATTGAATCCCTCCGACGTCGAAGCTGACCATGGCGATGCCGGGCGGCAGCTCGCCTCCGCGCCGCGGACGAGGCTGTGATGCGCTTGGATGTTCGTCCACCTCGATCAAGTGATATCGCGGCAGCTTGACGATGCCGAGCGGCACACGGGCATCATCGCCGAGTGCAAATTCGTCATTGATGATGCGCACGTTGACTGGCGCCGGCGGCAGCGTCGGCGTCGCAAGCTGTGTTCGATAGAAGCCGAGCATGGCGTCGATGTCGGGGCCACCTAGGATCGCAATGAAAGGCTCATCGACTCGTTGTTCTGCCGGGCGAAGGTCGAGCAAGGCTTTGTGGGTCGGCAGGGACGTGAAGTAGATCAGCTCACCCGCCGGACCGATCACCTGCATGGCATGCAGATCTGGATCGAAGGGCAGTGGCCTCGGCGGGATGACCACTTTAAATGGGCTGCCTGCGAAATCTTTGGCAAGTTCGTATGGGTTCTGACAGAGCACTTCCATGGCATTCCAGCCATGCCCGAGTAGCGGCAGCCCGGGAAACGGCGCTTGCTCGATGAAACGCACGAAACAACCGGGCCTGGTCGATGCTGGAACGTGAAGTTCAACGTAATGGCGACCGGTCATATTCGGTGTGCGCCATTGCTCGGCCTGCTCGGGCGTGATGATGCCCTGATCGAAAACGACATACCCTAGATGAGCGACGTAGTGCCTCGCTGCAGCTATTGGATCGGTTGCCGTGATCGTGAAGCCGGCAAGACGGTTCAGGCCGGTACTCACTTTCGAGCGCCAAAGAAAAACCAGCGGATGCCGGTGGTCAATCGACCCGTTTTGTCGGAGTTGACCGCATGCGTTTGCGAGAGGGCCTCTAGCCAACGCGTCTCGCCCAAGGCGTTCCATGATGGGACTACCGCCTGCAGATAATCGCCGGGCGCGAAGCCGGCAGCAGCCACCAGAGTCGGCAGCTTCGAGGCGCGGAAAGCCTGATAGAACGGTTCATTGTTGTAGTGACCGTCCCAATCCAAATAGAAGGAGTCCCACGCGGAGAGCTGATCATCCGGTGGTAACTCCATGTGTAGCATGAGGCCGCCAGGGCGGAGCACTCGATGCGCCTCGCGCAAAATCTGCGGAATCTCTTTCTTCGGAATCTCGTGCAGGAACATCGACGAGAAGACGATATCGAACGACTCGTCGGGAAAACGCAGCTGTCCCGCATTCATCTGCTGGAAATTCACCGCAGTGCCGATCGAGCGGGCCCTCGCATGCGCGAAACGCAGGCACGGCGCCGCCACGTCAATGCCAAAGACCTCCGCATTCGGATAAGTCTCTTTCCACGGCAGCGTGTTGTGCCCCACGGTACAGCCGAGGTCGAGCACGCGCTTGACGTTCAGATCCGGCATGGTCGCGGCGACATAGCGAGAGATTGATCTACCGATATCGCCAAGATCCGGTCCGAAGAGTCCAAATGTCGAGATGCGTAGTCGCTGGTCGTAGACGAGCCCCATCGTGGCATCGTCCAACTCATACTCAGTGTGGTAGCTGCCGGGCATCAGGTGAATATCGATTGCCGACACCGAGCGAGGGATTTCGAGTGTAGAATCCAACTTCAGGCTGCCGGGTCGTTTGCCGCGCGCGAGGTGACGCACTCGCTCGTTGATTTTGGTTGCGGCGCGCTCGATGCCAGGTTGCACCGTTTGGTAGAG
>Ga0194112_10011044_pt1 | contig 11248 bp, 10 predicted proteins | sample TA2MahC400mmetaG_FD_146191 | JGI IMG/M metagenome (GOLD analysis project Ga0194112, IMG submission 146191) | Freshwater microbial communities from Lake Tanganyika, Tanzania - TA2015016 Mahale Deep Cast 400m | ecosystem: Environmental > Aquatic > Freshwater > Lake | place: Tanzania: Lake...
TAATTGGAAATATGAATGTCTTACCGTTTAAATTACTTATTTTTGCCACACCACTAATCCTGATTGAAGTAGTTGTTGCAGTACTGATATGCCAAAAATTTTCGAAAATAAAAGCAACAGTCATTTCAAATGTTTTTAAAAACACACAGCATATCGTACTTAATCACTAAAAGTAACCGCTGTTTCCACTGCCTGTTCTTTTGTTATGCCCAAAAAGGAGAAAATAATATGTATAAAATAAAAAAGTTGTTTTTGCCTATCTTTGTTTCAATTATTATTATTTCACATTGTCTTTATGGACAATCACAAGAAGATACATTGCAAAAAGTATATAGGTACTGCTATGTAATCAAATCTAAAGTTTGGTATAAGAATCAGGAGAAATTATGGGGATTTGAAATAGTAAAAAATCCGCATAATGAAGATGCATAGTACAACTACTTTTTTGCAGCCAGATACGGATGGGTAAATGTTGAAGGACAAACGAATACCAGGGAAGCACTAATGGATTCAATCTATAATGAAATGGGAAAGGCTATCCCGAATTCCCGGGTATATCATTATATACATTACTATAACGATGCTACTGATTTTTCCCATCTCGAAAAAGCTTATCAAATTAACCCCGGTAAACCCGATTTATATTGGGAATTCATAAAAGAATATATACTGACGGGAGAAAAACAAAAGTGCAACGGGTTTTGCAAAAAACTGTATGAAAGTAAAGATATCTCCACCGGAATCTATAATTTGAATTATAATATGTTGAATTCCGCATCACAAAATTCGATTTTATTTACCAGTGGAGATAATGACACATATCCCGCCTGGGTATTGCAGGAAGCAAAGGGTATAAGAAAAGATGTATTAATCCTTACAATGCATGGAACATTTTATAATCGCGATTACCTGAAATCAATTTTATTGGATAAAGGTATTGATATAGACGTTGAAAAATTGTCAAAAACAGACATTAACTCATATTTTAAGGAATTGGTGAATCTATTGAGAACTAACTATCCAGATATAATACATATTGCTCAAACAGTCGATAAGTCCTATTATGAAAACTTTAAGGATAAATTGTACCTGACTGGACTTGTCTTTACCTGCAGTGAAACTCCTTTTAACAGTGATGTTCACAATAAGGAAATAATTGAAAATGAACTTAGATTAGACTATTTGGAATATGACTGGTATGCCGATTTACATGTCTCAGAACCGTTGGTAAATCAATTAAATCTGATGTATATAGATCCTTTTCTGAAATTAGCTGAATATTATAAATTAAAAGGAAATAACGATTCGGCAATAAAATGGAAAAACAAAGCGTTATACCTCTCAAAAAGAGCTAATAATGAAAGAATAATAAAAATGATAGAAGATATGAATTGGTGAAGAGGTTAGCATAGCCCTGTATTTGACAGTCTGCCGCTTGAATTATTAATCAATATACCCGTTTCTCAAAAATAATTTTAAGTCGGAATTTCTATAATCCCTGCAATATATATTGTTATAAATTTATACTATCTATATATTAGATAATTATATACCAAAATAAAACCCGAAAATATGAAAAATATAATTTTAATCGCTTTAATATTCCTGACCCAAACCGTTTGTGGACAGGAATTTTTGCCCTCTGAAGAATCTGACCCAAAGAATTTTAACTGGATGAAGGGCTTCCTGCCTGCCCAAACTGAATTTGTGCAAGGAATATCAAAATTTACTTTTTTATCTCGAATTCCTCTCTTGACGGATGGAATTGTCCTGGGATGGAAATAATTTCCTTACACCCTACCACTCAAAGCATTGAAGGTAATTAAAAAATAATAATATGACAGGATACAGGAATATATAGTAAAAAATTACGGAACTGTATATATTTGTGCAATACATTCCTTTTAAACTCCGCTGAAATAAGAGTTTGAAAAATTATTCTAATGAACTTTCTTATTTGTTGAAACAAAAGACATTATTGAAACAGAAGAAAAAGAATAAAATAACCGTTGCAATTATCGGAGCAGGACCGGCAGGAATTGCAGCCGCAGTCCAGCTTAAGAGAGCCGGAATCGGTTTCCTGTTATTCGAAAAAAATAAACCGGGCGGTTTACTGAATAATGCTTCGTATGTAGAAAATTATCCGGGCTTTCCTTCCGGGATAAAGGGTGTTGACCTTGTAAAAAAATTTCTTGAACAACTGGTAAATCTTCATATAAAAGTCAGAACAGAAAAAGTCAGAAATCTTAGTCTGCTGAAGAAAGAAATCAGAATATCAACGGACAAAGGAGAATATTACACAAGCTATTTAATAATCGCTTCAGGGACTAAACCAAAAAAATTTCCTGCTGATAACGGAGATATAAAAATCCATTACGATATTACCTCATTAACCAAAACCCATAATAAAAATATTATTATCATAGGAGGAGGAGACGCAGCATTTGACTATGCGGTAAGCCTGGCGGAGAGAAATAACAAAATTAAAATTCTTCATAGAGGCAACTATCCTGTCTGCATCGCTTCCCTTTTAAGGAAAGCATCGAAAATTAAGGAGATTCATTATTTCGGTAATACGGAAGTAATAGATATTAAGAAAAGCACTTCCGAAGCACTATGCTTTAATAAAATTTCCCAAAAACATTATTCTCTTAAATTTGATATTGTTGTTGCAGCCATTGGAAGAGAAAGTGAACTGGGTTTTGCAGATAAGATGATTAAAAAATATATAGAATCGGAAAATAACAACCGTATCTTTTTAGCAGGTGATGTTATTAACGGTAAATACAGACAGGTTTCCATCAGCACCGGAGACGGAATAAAATGTGCAATGGAAATCATTGACCCGCCGGTTTTCGTTAGGCAGAGAAAACACCCCGAAACCAAATTAAAAATTCAACTTTAGTATTGATATGTTTCATTTTCCATTTTCCTCATATCCTCCGCCCGAAAATAAAGCACCTCAAAACGTTGAATTAAAATTAAGATATATTTTCAAACCGACACATAAGATTATATTGTAAAAAATTGACGCAATGCATAAATTATAATATTAGCAATAATAGGATGAACTTAGAATCAATTTAATAATTATAAAAAGTGATATATTAATAACTCCTTTGCTAATATCAAATTAAAATGAAAAAGTTAAAAACATTATTCATCAGCGGTTCTCTAGGGCTTGGACACATTTACAGAGATACTGCAATCGCGAATCAACTTAGAAAACTTCTTCCGGAAATAGAAATTGAATGGTTAGCCGCAAATCCTGCTACAACTATTTTAATTAATGCAGGAGAGAAACTTGTACCCGATACCGAAAAATACGCTAACGAAAATATTTCTGCGGAAAAAACGGCAAAAGGTTCAAGTTTGAATCTTTCTAAATATTTACTAAAATCACGTTCGGAATGGAAAAAGAACACTGACTTCTTCCTGAATCTGATAACTTCAAAAAAGTATGATATTGTAATCGGAGACGAAACTTATGAAATCAACCTTGCATTAAGAAAACATCCGGATATTAAGAAATTCCTTTTTGTAACGATTTATGATTTTGTAGGATTAGATGCTATGACTTTAAATCCGTTAGAGCGATTGGGAGTCTATTATTGGAATCGTGTTTGGTCACGTGATTATAGACTTAAACAAAAACCGCCATATGACCTCGCTCTGTTTGTCGGAGAATTGGAAGATGTTCCAAATATTACGTTCGGTTTTATGCTGCCAAACAGACGTGATTTTGCTAAATCGTTATACACGTTTATAGGTTATGTCTTCCCTTTTGAGCCGTCAAATTATTCAAATAAATTAAAAATCAGGAATAAACTTGGATATGGAAATGAGCCTCTGCTACTATGTTCTCTGGGGGGTACCGCAATAGGAAAAGAACTTCTTGAACTATGCGGAAAGGCTTATTTAATTGCAAAGCAACAAATTACCAACCTTAAGGCATTATTTATTACAGGACCAAGACTCTCACGTGATTCAGTCAATCTGCCGGAAGAGACTGAAATAAAAGGTTTTGTTCCAAATCTTTTTGAGCACTTTGCGGCTTGTGACCTTGCAATAGTCCAGGGAGGAGCCACCTCTACACTTGAACTGACAGCTTTACGCAGACCATTTATTTATTTTCCTCTTGAGAATCATTGCGAGCAAGCAAATGTGTCAAGAATCCTATCTAAAAGAGGAGCAGGTGTAAAATTAGATCTTTCAAAGACCACATCTGAAATGTTAGCTGACCAAATATTAAAACTTATCGGTGCAAATGTAACTTATCCCGATATTCCAAAAGACGGAGCCCAAAAAGCCGCTCAATATATTGTCAAATTACTTAATGAATTATCATAAACTCACTAATACTAATGGAAATTATTGACCCGCCTGCCTGCTCCAGGCAGAGAGGGTATCCCAAAACTAAATTAAAAGCTTAACTTTAGCAATGATTGTAAAAGCAAAAACCGGTAACGACAGTTTAGCTGCGGTATATATAGCCGAAATGCAAGACGGCGGAATGATTGAGTTTGTAGAATCGCTTCAGCCGCCGTTTACCATTAACGAAAAATGGGTGCTGATTATTTCAACCCTGTGCGGCTGCCCTGTTGAATGCAGTTTCTGCGACGCCGGAGGAAATTACAGGCGGAGACTTACAGAAGAAGAAATGTTTTCGCAAATAGATTATATGGTGAGCAAAAGATATCCTGACCGTGTCATTCCTGCTGACAAATTTAAAATACAATTCTCGAGAGTCGGGGAGCCGTCTTTTAACCCGGATGTAATTGATGTATTAAGAAATTTCAGCAAAAAATTCACGGCAAAAAATTTCATTCCTTCGGTTTCCACTATCGCTCCTTCAGGCACGGAAAAGTTTTTTCAAAAACTCCTTGAAGTAAAAAAGGAATTGTATGATAAATCTTTTCAGTTGCAGTTTTCGATACACTCAACAGACACTGCAGAAAGGGATAAAATAATACCTGTGAAGAAATGGAGTTTTCCGGGAATTGCCCGTTACTCGGAGAAGTTTTTCAGCAGGGAAGGGAAAAAGATCACATTAAACTTTGTTTTAACCGAACCGGGTAAATTCGATACGAAAATTTTAAAAAAGTATTTTCCGCCCGAAATCTTTTTAATAAAATTTACCCCCTTAAATCCTACTTTTAAAGCAGTTAAAAATAAATTACAGTCATACATCCAAAAAGATATATCGGAATATGAAATTGCCAAACAGGTCACAAATGAAGGGTACGAAATTATTATCAGCGTAGGAGAGTATGAAGAAAACCTGATCGGCAGTAACTGCGGACAGTACGTTGCCGCCTCAGAACAAAACAACGGTATGAATTTAGACGGCTATACTTACAAAGTTAAGAAACTGTAAAGAATGCATTAAAAGTACCTCAGACAGTTCCAATACATCACCGGTGAATTAAATTACATCCCCCATAGAGACTGTCCCGAATACCTTGAAATATTACTCGAGAGGTATATTGGAAGTGGGCAAAGTAATATGTTGTAATAAAATAATGAAGTGAGTAAATTAGAACAATGCTGGATATAAAAGAAACATTCTTTTGAATAAATATTGTTAATACTATATTTGAACAGAAAAACAACAGAAATATATACACATGTATCAACTATGAGCATTCAGAAAATTAAATCACCATTTGACGACCTATGATATTAATATTTTATTTTTGCAAAAATAAAAGTAATACCAGTTACACTAAGACGTCAAATTTTGATACGGTTTTTGTAATTTTTTTCAAATATATAAATAAGATAGGCACTTATAACTGACGAAGGAAGTAAACAAATATTCGTATATTTACAGACACAAAATTTAAATTAATAACAAAACACAAAACATATTTTCTTCCGGACGATTTAAAAACGATAACTGAAAAACGGTTTGTCGTATTGTTTTACTTTTTACGAAAGAAATTATGATTAACCTTCAGAACATTTCATATATACACCTAAGCAAAGATTTACTGTTTAGAGATATAAATCTTACAGTAAATAAACACGACAAAATTGCTCTTATCGGTAACAACGGGATAGGAAAATCTACGTTGCTGAAAATCCTTGCAAGAGAATTACAACCGTCGAGCGGACAACTTAGCGTTGATACTGAACCGTATTATGTTCCGCAAATTTTCGGACAGTTCAATCATTTGACGATTGCACAAGCATTGCGAATTGAAAACAAATTGAACGCTTTGGAGGAAATTTTGAATGGAAACACAAGCGAAGAGAATTTCAATTTGCTTAATGATGATTGGACAATAGAAAACCGCTACAGCGAAGCTCTGAATTATTGGCAATTAAACGATTTGGACTTAACACAAAAAATAGAAACTTTAAGTGGAGGACAAAACACAAAAGTTTTTCTTGCAGGTATTTTCATTCATCAACCTGAATTGGTTTTGTTAGACGAGCCAAGTAACCATTTAGACATTTCGGGCAGACAACTTTTGTATAATTTTATTCAATCTACTAAAAGCACGTTGATTGTTGTAACTCACGACAGAAAATTGCTGAATCTTTTAGATACAGTTTGCGAATTAAACAAACACGGAATTAAAGTTTATGGCGGGAACTATGATTTTTATACAGAACAAAGACAAATAGAAAACAATGCTTTAAACCAGGATATTCAGAGCAAAAAAAAAGAATTAAGAAAAGCAAAAGAAGTTGAACAAGAAACATTGGAACGCCAACAAAAAAAGAATGCTCGTGGAAAACATAAACAAAAAAAATCAGGACTTGCCCGAATTTTAATGAACACTTATAGAAATAAAGCGGAAAACAGTACAGCAAAATCTAAAAGTGTTCACTCTAAAAAAATTGACGATATAACATTAGAACTGCAAAAATTACGTTCATCATTACCCGATATTGACAAAATGAAATTCGACTTTGATAATTCGAGTTTACACAAAGGCAAAATCTTGTTTTCTGCGACAAATATAAATTTCAGCTATGACACACAACCGCTTTGGAAAGAAAATCTTAATTTTCAAATTACAAGTGGCGAACGTATTGCATTGAAAGGAGATAACGGTTCGGGCAAAACGACTTTAATTAAATTAATTTTAGGCGGTTTAGAACCACAAACAGGAACAATTTACAGAGCTGAAAACAAATCGGTTTATATAGACCAAGATTATTCTTTACTTGACAACAAATTGAAAGTTTACGAACAAGCACAACAAGTCAACATTTCCGCACTACAAGAACACGAAATAAAAATCAGACTTAGTCGTTTCTTGTTTACCCGGGATTTTTGGGATAAGTCTTGTACCGATTTGAGTGGCGGAGAAAGAATGCGCTTGATGCTTTGTTGTTTGATTATAAGCAAACAATCGCCGGATATTATTATCTTTGACGAGCCGACAAATAATTTAGATATTCAAAATGTTGAAATATTAACAGCCGCAATAAACGAATATCAGGGAACAATAATTGTTGTGTCACACGATGAAACATTTTTGGAAGAAATAAACATAAAACGGACAATTGAACTTGGACAATAAATATGGCACCTGACAACCATTTTAAATAATTGGTGGTCAGGACGTTATGCAGAATCAATCACGCTTTTTATAATTCCGTGTGGGCAGACTAAATTTAGTGCATTAAAATCCCCGGCTCTTTAAAACGGATAACCGTTAGCGGCACGGCTGAAGATTATTAGATCATTATGATAAATAAAGATTTAAATAAGTATCTGAAAGAGGTTAAAAACAAGGTGGATATTACGCCCAAAAATGCTTCTTCTCAAAGAAGACTTATAAAACAAAGATACTCGTTTTCGGAAAAGCCTTTATCTGAGCAACTAATAATATGGGATTATATTTGGAATAATTCTTATGATTTTTGGATCTGTATGCAGGCATTCTTATTTCTTGAATCAAAAATGAAAGACAGAGAGTTTTTACTCAATTCTTGGGATATTATAAAGAAATGGCAAAATACAGTAGATAATTGGGGGAAGTGCGATGCCTTATCAAAAATTTATACAAAGATTCTTGAGATAGTTCCAGAAAAGGTGTTAAAACAACTCCTGCAATGGAGCAAATCAAAAAAACTTTGGGACAAGAGACAATCGCTGATAAGTCTTTTGTATTTTAGTATGACTAAAAAAGTTGTATTGTCATTTGATTCAATGATATATTTAGTAAATAAATTGGTTAACGACCAGGAATATTATGTGCAAAAAGCTGTTGGATGGACGCTCAAAGAGTTATATAATGTATATCCAATAGAGACTATACAATATTTGGAAAATAAGATAAGAGATATATCCTCAATTGCTTTTACTATAGCAATTGAGAAATTGGATAAGAAAGAAAAAGAAAGATTAAAAAACATAAGAAAGTCCAGCCGCTAAGACGCAGTATAGCCGATAAACCTGCCTGCCGCAGACCAGCCTTTAGACAAGAGTGTCTGTAGTATACGAAAGTTTGTGATCCCTGCCTTTGCCGGCAAACAGGCGATTCATCTTTTCGTGTACCTTGATAGGAAATCGCTCTCAATCCCTTACTGGCTGTACCGCCAAACCGTTAACTTCTCCACCCTATAATTCACCACTTAAAAATTTCACCTCGTTCACAAAGTTCCCTTCCTAACTTTAGTTAGGAACAAAGATGAAATAATATCCCCTGCGTTTTTAACGAGATAAAATATTTTAAATAGAATAAATTTTTTGGAATGAGTATCTTAACATATTGACAGCAAACCGACAGAGATTTATTATTAATGCAAGCATAAAAAATTGAAAATATATTATGAATAAAATATTCAAAATATTTTTAGGAATCTTTATCACTTTTATAGTATTAATACTGTCAAGCGGATTTGAAATTTCAATAAAATCTAATATTGATTCTATGCCAGCGGGTGTAGGTAGTCAAATAGGGATTTTAATTATTTCTATTTTACTAATCTATATATTTTCTAAAAAACGAATTATTGAATTTTATTTTAAAAAAGTAAAATTACAGCAGCTTATTCTTCCAATCGGACTAACAGTAATTTTATTAATAATCAGACAATTAATTCATATTGTATCAGGAAATGAAGAGCATCCTGCTGTAGTTTCAATGTCAATAGTACAACAATTAATTTTTATTGTTGTTCTTGCAAGTTTAGGGGAAGAGTTATTATTCCGTGGGTTTTTGCAGAATATGTTAAATCCTGTTAAATCATATGGAATAAATCTTTATAAACTAAGACTAAGTTTACCTGTGATAATAAGCGGTATTTTATTTGGTACAATGCATTTTGCATTGATTGGAACCGGTGCAAGTCTCAGATTTGTAATTCAAATTGTAATATTCGGAATATTTTTAGGAATTTTAGCGGGATATTTTCAAGAGAAACGTAATAATTTCACTTATGCATTTATTGTTCATATAACTGCAAATTTAAGTGGACTAATATTGTCTATGATATGATAAATTCGCATAAACATTCTATGTTACTGTTTATTTTTTTCATTATGTATAATTATTTGTGAAAATACTCCTCACAGGCTCAACAGGCTATATCGGAAAGCGTCTCCTGTCCGTTCTGGTTAAAAACGGACACGAAGTAATTTGCTGCGTAAGAGATGTAAATAGATTTTCTCCTCCGGAATCTCTCAAGCCGAATATTTCGGTGATTGAAATTGACCTTCTTGATGAAAACTCTCTGAAAAAAATCCCTGCGGATATTGACGGTGCTTACTATCTGGTTCACTCTATGTCTGTATCGGATGATTATAAAAAACTGGAAGAACAATCTGCTGTAAATTTCAGAGAGGCATTAAACAGAACGAACGTCAATCACGTAATCTATTTGGGAGGGATAGTTAATGAATCGAACCTTTCGGAACATTTAGCATCCAGAAAAAATGTCGAGGAAATATTAAACAAAGGAAATTATCATTTCACATCTTTCAGAGCCGGCGTTATTATCGGCTCAGGAAGTGCTTCCTTCGAAATTATAAGGGATTTGGTTGAGAAACTTCCCGTGATGATTGCTCCGAGATGGCTCAAAACAAAATGTCAGCCGATAAGTATTTCGGATGTTATTACTGTTCTGTCAAAGTCGCTTTTTCATAAAGAAACATTTGATAAAGTTTTTGATATCGGTGGAGCCGATATACTGACATACAAAGATATGCTGTTAGGCTATGCAAAAGCCAGGAATCTTAAACGGAGAATATGGACTGTTCCTGTAATGACACCAGGGCTGTCATCTTACTGGCTGTATTTTGTAACATCCACTTCGTATAAACTGGCAAGAGCTCTCGTTGACAGCATGAGTATTGAAGTCGTTTGCCGTGACAGCAGTATAAATAATATTTTGTCAATTTCTCCCGTCGGTTATCAGGAAGCTATTAAAAATGCCTTCAAAAAAACAGAAAGCAATGAAATTGAATCGAGCTGGAAAGATTCGAATGTCAGCAGTAATCTGAATATAAAAATATCGGACTTTATTAACGTTCCTCAATATGGTTGTTTTGTTGACAAGCGAATAAAAAAGTTTTATGACAGGGAAAAGTGTATAAATAAAATTTGGACTATCGGAGGAAAAAACGGGTGGTACTACGGAAATTGGTTGTGGGAATTGCGTGGATTTCTGGATAAAATTGTGGGAGGTGTCGGATTAAGAAGAGGCAGGACAAATCAGGAATTAATAAATGCAGGCGATTCGCTTGATTTCTGGAGGGTATTATATGCCAACCGTCAGGAAGGACGTCTGTTACTGTTTGCCGAGATGAAATTACCGGGAGAAGCATGGCTCGAATTCAAAACCACAGGGGATTCTCTGACTCAGACAGCAACTTTCAGACCTCTTGGTCTCGCCGGAAGATTGTACTGGTATTCCGCATATCCGTTCCATGGATTTATTTTCAGGGGATTGATTAATAGATTAACCGAATAAAATTTTTTTAATAAATCTGCCTGTCGGTTATTTTTCTTAAATATTTTTTTAGAAGCAGAAAAATTTTTCAGAAATTTATAATTTAACACTTACAATTTAACATTTATAATTTCAAAGTACTCCTTGGTCACAGTTTTTTACTCACAACCCTTTTTGCATAATGCATCTAATTTATCATTTTCAAGTTAACATTTATAATTTAACATTTATAATTTTATAATGCTTAAGTTGGAATTGGACTTTTTATAAAACAAAATAAGGATAATTTTGTAATAAGAAAGGAGAACAAAAATGTCAAAGCGATCAAGATTTA
>Ga0194112_10011045_pt1 | contig 11246 bp, 9 predicted proteins | sample TA2MahC400mmetaG_FD_146191 | JGI IMG/M metagenome (GOLD analysis project Ga0194112, IMG submission 146191) | Freshwater microbial communities from Lake Tanganyika, Tanzania - TA2015016 Mahale Deep Cast 400m | ecosystem: Environmental > Aquatic > Freshwater > Lake | place: Tanzania: Lake...
CGCGGGCGTTCCTCCGCGATGAGGCCGGGTGCCTGGTCGGCTTCGGCGCGGCGCCCTACCGCGACCGGGGGTTCCGCGTCGGGCACTTCGGCGCCGCTGCAGATTGGCAGAGCCTCGCGCAACTGCTGCGGGGGCTCGGGAAGTACCTGAAGCACGCGGGCGTGGAGGTGGATGAGGAGGCGGGTGTGGTTGCGGCCCAGACGATGTTCACTGCCGACGCAGCCGACTGCCCAACGTGAGCCGTTGTAGGGGCAGAGCGTGCTCTGCCCTGCCGTCCGGAACGGCAACACTAGGGCAGAGCACGCTCTGCCCCTACAACGACACGAAACCCACTGACGGGGCGGTCGTGTATTCCTCCACAGGGAGCCTGCGGGAGCGATGGCCGCGAGCGATGAGCGTCTGGCCCAGCAGGCCCTGCGCGGGGACCCGGAGGCCTTCGACACACTCGTCCGGCGGTACTACCCGCGAGTCCTGGGCCTGTGCCGGAAGCTGCTCAACAGCCGGGAGGCCGCGCACGACGCAGCGCAGGAGTCGATGCTGCGAGCCTATCGCAAGCTACACCTGTATGACCCCTCCCGGCGCTTCTCGGCATGGCTAATGACGCTCACTGCAAGGCTGTGTGTGAGCCTCGGCCAGCGCTCGCAGCGCGAGCCGGAGCCGTGGGAGGAAGTCGGGGAGACCGACGGCAATCTGCCGGACGCCGCCGATGGGCCGGCCGAAGTGGCGGAGAAGGCGCAGGTGGCGGTGCGTGTCGCGGAGGCCGTGCGGTCGCTGCCCGACCTGTACAAGCCCGTATGCGTGCTGCGGCACGTCGAGGGGCTGAGCTACCAGGAGATCGCGGAGGCCACGGGGCTGCCCATCGGTACGGTCAAAGTGCATCTCTTCCGCGCCAAGAAGCACCTGCGAGAGCAGCTCGCCGATCTGGCGGAAGCGGAGTTCGAGCAATGAGCCACGATCCCTGCGACACCATCCGGGACCTGCTGCCGGCTCACGTGGACGGGGCGCTGCACCCGGGCGAGGCCGAGGCGGTAGACACGCACCTGGCCGGTTGCGCGGCGTGTCGGCGCGAACGTGAGCGCTGGGTCTCGCTCAACCGCCTGCTGGATCAGCACCTGGCCGCCGAGGAACCGGTCACGAGCGCGGAGGTGGAGGCCGTCGTGCAGCGCGTGCGCGCGGAGAGGCCTGCATGGCGGGTGGCGCCGACGCCGGTGCGGTTCTGGCGAGCGTGGCTGCCCGCGGCTGCGCTCGCCGCCGCGGCGCTGGTGCTGGTGCTGATCGGAGGGTACGCGCCCGAGGTGCGGCTGGCGGACGCGAAGGGTGCACTTCTCGATCAGGCCGCTGCCATGGCGCAGGGGTCGCGCACGCTGCCGCAATCTGCGCCGGAGGAGGCTGTTGCCTTCTACGCGGACGCCGTCGAGTGGCCCGGACAGGCGGCGGCCGGCGCGGTGCGCGGATGGGACAGTAGCCAAGCCTTCACGCAGGCCCTCGTTCGCCGGGTCGGCCTCGCGCCGCTGGCGGCCTGCCTCCTGTTGCTGCTGGCCGCGAACCTCATGGTAGCGCGCGGCGCTCGGCTGGCGCCCCGCGCCGTCTCGGGGAGGTAGAACCCCATGCACCCATCCCCTGCCCAGAACCCCGGCTCGCGATGGTCAGGTCTGGCCGGGACCACCGTTCCCGCCGCCGCCGCCCTGGCGCTCATGGCGGCGCCCGTGTTGGCCGCGCCGCAGAGCAGCCCGCGCCAACAGGTGGCGGGCCTGCTGTTCGTGGCGGTCCTCGCCCTGGCGAGCGGCGCCCTACAGCCCGTGCTGGTGGCGCTCTTCCCGCGCTGGACCGCGGCAACCCGCACGGCGGTGGAGCAACGGCGGGGTCTGTGCCTGCTGTGGGGCTTCCTCATCTCGCTCCTCGTGTTCCTCCTGCTCGTGCTGAGCAGTGCAGTGGCCAAGTGGCTCGGGGCAATCGCCGCTCTCCTCCTGCTATTCGTGGGCCTGATGGCGGTCGCTGGCTATGTGGGCATCGCCGCCTCCTTCGGGGCCTGCCTGGTGCGGCCGGGGCTCGGCAGCGAGGACCGCACGCCGCTGCAGGCGCTGGCCGGTGGCCTCACGCTGTGCTTCGCGAGCCTCGTGCCGATCCTCGGGCAGATGCTCGGGCTGGCCCTGCTGTTCGCCTCGGTTGGCGCGGCGGCCCTCGCGATGTTCCGGCGGCCCGAAGACCCCCTGGCGACCGCAGAGACGCTCTGAGCCGACAAGGCCTCTCCGCGCCCGCCGTGGAACCCCCGCTTCGCAATCCCGACATCCTGGGTGAAGCGGGGGTGACACCATGCCCGACTGCCTCTTCTGCAAGATCGTCGCCGGGGAGATCCCGGCCACCGTCGTCGCCGAGGATGACCAAGTCCTGGCCTTCAAGGACATCAACCCTCAGGCCCCGGTCCACGTCCTGGTCATTCCGAAGCGCCACATCGCCAACACCGCGACCGCGACCGAGAGCGACGAGCCGCTGATCGGCCACGTGCTGCGCATGGGCTGCCGCGTCGCGGTTGAGGCCGGCGTGGACGAGTCCGGTTTCCGACTCGTTCTCAACCGGGGCCCGGACTCCGGCGAGGCGGTGCCGCACCTGCACCTGCACGTTCTGGGCGGGCGACGGCTGGCCTGGCCGCCGGGGTAGAGGTGGATTGCGTTGAGGAGGGGCTCTGTGGCGGAAGGACCCCTCTCCTACGCGGCCCACGTATCTCGTAGGTCGGGATGCCAATCCCGACACTGCCTTTGTCAACGCAATCTATGTTGTGCCCCTCAACCGACCCTCACCTCCGAGAGGACCCTTCGCCATGCCCGGCCTTCGCCCCACCCTCAAGCTCGCTTGGCGGATCGGCGTGAACAACTACGAGACCGACGCGGCCTTCGACCGGCTGATGGCGGTCCTCGGCGCTCACCGCGCGATCGTGGATGAGGTCTGCCTGTTCGAGACCGTCACTCATCACCTGTACATCCCCCCGGAGCCGCTGGCGGAGCGGGTCGCGATCATCGGGCGGCGGCTGGCGGCGCTGCATGAGGCTGGCGTGCCCAGTGCGGGGGTGAACGTCCTCACGACCCTCGGACACATGAACGAGGCGTGGGACTACATGCCGCCGCTCCCGATGGCCCCGATGGTCGGCCACGACGGCTCCGTGTCGCGCGGCTGCGCGTGTCCGAACACGCCGGAGCTGCGGGAGTACATCCGGGACAAGTACGCGTTGGTCGCCGAGCTGCGGCCCGACTTCATCTGGGTGGATGACGACATCCGCATGCACAACCACGGGGTGACGTATGGCTGCTTCTGCGAGACGTGCCTGCGGCTGTTCGCCGAGTGGAGCGGCTTCGAGCACACGCGCGAGTCGCTGGCCGCCGCCCTGAACGAGCCAGGCGGGGGCGCGCTCAGGGAGGCGTGGGTCGAGCAGAATGTGCGGACGCTGGAGTCGCTGATGGCGCACGTCGCCGAGGCCATCCACTCCGTCGATCCGGCCATCGAGACCGGCCTGATGACCGCCGGGCCGGGCTGGACCACGTACTCCGGGCAGGCGCTCGACCGCTGGTTCGCGGCGCTGGAGGCGGTGAAGTCACGGCCCGGCGGCGGCTTCTACAACGATGACTGCCCGAAGCAGATGATCCTCAAGGCCTTCGAGGTGGGCCGCCAGCGCCACGGATTGCCGGACGCCGTGACCGACCGGCAGTATGAGCTGGAGAACTTCCCGTACCACACGCTGCGGAAGTCCTCGCGTTCAGTGACGAATGAATGCACGCTGGCGTTGGCGAGCGGGATGAACGGGATCGCCTTCAACGCACTGGGCGGCGGGGAGGGGGCCCTTGACGACTACCTGCCCCTGCTGGCCCGGATTGGCGAGCACCGACAGCTGTGGGAGGCCCTCGTGAGCCACGCTGCCGATCTCCCGACCGCGGGCCTCTGGGCGGCCTGGCACCCACGCCTCATGGCGAGGCGCACCGTGAGGCGCGGCGAGGACTGGTTCGCTGCAGGCGGGAGCTACAACACGACGGTGGCGTGCGTCCTCGCCGAGATCGGGCTGCCGATGGCGACGGATGCGCCGGGGGAGGCAGTTGTGCTCTCCGGTCGCGTGGCGGAGGGCTTCAGCGACGAGGAGCTGCGCGAGTTCCTCGCTGGCGGCGTGCTGATGGACACCGCGGCTCTGGACGTTCTGACGGAGCGAGGGCTCGCGAACCTGACGGGCGTGCGCATCGGGCGGCGGATCGACAACGGCGTCATGGAGCGCTACACCAATGATCCGCTCAACGGGCCCCATGCCGGCGAGCTTCGCGACTGCCGGATCGAGTTCTGGGGCGATGCGCGCGGCCAGGCGGATGTGCTCGAACCGCTCACCGACGGGGTGCGCTTCCTGGCGAACCTGGAGACCTACTTCAACGAGCAGTACGGGCCGTGTCTGTCGGCCTACGAGAACGACCTCGGCGGGCGCGTTGTCGTCATGGGCTACGCGCCCTGGATGTTCATCCACTCCGGCGCGAAGCGGACGCAACTCCTCAACTGCGCCGACTGGATCACCCGCGACCGTCTTCCCGTGCGCATCCGCGAGACCGTCCCGCTCGTCCCGTTCGTGAGGCTGTCGGAGGACAGGACGCGAGGGCTGGTGGTGCTGCTCAACGCGGGCTTCGACCTCCTGCAGGAGGCAGCCGTCGAGGTGCGTGCGCACGGCCGGCCCACCGTGCGGGAGCTATCTCCGGCGGGCGCCCAGGAGGCGCGGTTGCTACCAGCGACGAGCGGGTGGCGGACCAAGGTCAGGGGGCTCGGACCATGGGAGACACGCCTGCTGGTGTGGAGCTGAGGCAGGGCATGGCCGGGAGGAGGGTTCTGGCGACGTCTCGTGAAAAAGCGCCCTCAGTTCCCGGGCCGCAGACAACGGAGGCTGTGCGATGAACGCCGCGCTAGTTACCGGCATCATGCTGGCCCTGCTGTACGTGGGGTACCGGTTCTACGGCCGCCACGTGGAGCGGCGCTGCATCGGTGCCGATGCGGAGGCGCCGACCCCGGCGCACTCCATGCGGGATGGCGTGGACTACGAGCCGGCGCCCCCGCTCATGCTGTTCGGCCACCACTTCACGAACATCTCCGGCGCCGGGCCGATCGTCGGGCCTGTGATCGCGGTCATCTACTTCGGGTGGGCGGCGACGCTCGGGTGGATCCTGCTGGGCGCGGTGCTGATCGGTGCCGTTCACGATTACCTCGCCCTCATGGTCTCCGCGCGGCAGAAAGGCCGCAGCATCTCGGACATCGCCGGCCGTCTGGTCGGCCGACGGGCGAGCCTGGTGCTGTCGGCCTTCCTGTGGCTGGCGATGGTGCTCGTCATCGCGGTCTTCGGGATCCTGTGCGCGAAGACGCTCGTGTCGACGCCGAGCGTGGTCCTGCCCAACGTCGGGTTGCTGCCCGTGGCGATGATCATCGGCTGGCTGGTCTACCGCCGCGGCGTGCCGCTGTGGGCGGCCTCGCTGGGCGGAATCGTCGCGATGGGCGTCCTGATCTGGCTGGGCTACCTGTACCCGATCTCGCTGCCGCAGTCCCTGGGGGACCCCTTCCCGATCTGGTTCGGCCTGTCGATGCTGTACTGCCTTGTGGCCTCGGTCCTGCCGATCTGGGTGCTGGAGACCCCGCGTGACTACCTCAGCTCCGTGATCGCGGTCGGCGGACTGCTGCTGGGCTTCGTCGCCCTGTTCCTGGCGGCTCCCGTGGTGAACGCACCGGCGCACGTGGGCGTCGTCACCGAGAAGGGCCCGCTCTGGCCGATGCTGTTCATCCTGGTAGCCTGCGGGGCGGTATCGGGCTTTCACGCAGTCGTCGCAGGGGGCACGACCGTCAAGCAGCTCCGCAAGGAGACCGACGGCCTACCGATCGGCTTTGGCAGCATGGTCCTGGAGGCGGCGCTTGCCGTGCAGGTTACGTTCCTGGTGGCGGCGGGACTGTATTGGGCGGGGACGCATGTGGGAGTGGACGGGAAGTCGCTCGTGCTGGCGGAGATCGCGAAGGGGGCGGGCGGGCCCTCCGAGGTGTTCACGCGCGGGTTCGCGAGCGTCGTGTCCAGCGGGATCCCGTTCATCGGCTTCAGCTTGGGTCTGTTGTTCGGCGCGATCATCCTCAACGCCACGCTCGTGGACACGCTCGACACCTGCACCCGTCTGGGTCGGTTCGTCCTGCAAGAGGCGGGCATGGAGCGCTTCCGCTGGCTGGGGAACCGGTGGCTGTCGGGGCTCGTGACGGTGGCGCCCGCGACGTACCTTGGCCTGTCCGGCAGGGCTGATGCCATCTGGCCGGTGTTCGGCGCCTCCAACCAGCTCATCGCCGCCCTGGCGCTGTTCGTGGTGGCCGTGTACCTGGTCGGTGTGCGCAAGCCCAGCCTCTATGCGTTCATCCCGGGCGTCTTCATGCTGATCACAACGGTTGCCGCGCTCCTGTACCAGGCGTACGGGTTCCTCCTCGGCCCTAAGCCCAACCCTCTGCTCGGGGTCTTCTCGATTGTGCTGGTGGCGTTGGCGGTCTACGTCGCGATTGAGGTCGTGCCGCGCGGCATTCCGCGGCGACAGACGGACAAGACCCCCGTGAGCGCGGGGAGCGAATGAGAGGCATCCATGTCACCCGATTGCCCAGCACCCGGAACCGACCGCCGCCGCTTCGTGCGCAATGCCGGCCTCGCCGCCGGCGCCTTGCTGTGCGGCGCCGTCCGTGGCCGAACCCAGAAGGAGAACCGGATGAGGCTGCGTCCCGATCTGCTCGACGAGCGCTCGCCGAAGGACATCGAGGTCATCCAGCTCACCACCGAGCCTGACGTACCGAGTTCGCACCTCTACATGGAGGCGCAGGTCTTCACGCCGGACTCGAAGCGCTTCGTGCTGCACCGTTCGGCGAGCGCGCACGGCGGCGGCCAGAGCGACCCGAAGCACCAGTACCTGCTGTGTGACATCCAGGACGGCTGCGCGCTCAGTCCGCTCACCGAGGAGGTTGGGGTGACGGGCGCGCCGGTGAGCCCCGACGGCAAGCACTGCTACTACTTCCACAACGAGACGCAGATCAACGGCGGCAAGCTCACGCTGAAGCGGGTGAAGCTGGACGGGACGGAGCGCGAGACCATCACGGTCGTCGATAGCACGCTACCCGGCACGAGCTTCCGACCGAGCCACATCTACCCGCTCTCGACGATTTCCTCGGACGGAAAGCGGATCGCGATCTCGTGCTTCCTGGGGGATGGCAACACCGAGAACGCGCCGTGGGGGCTGATGGTGTTCGACATCCAGGCGGCGACCGTGAACCTGGTCATCCAGGGGCCCTCGTGGTGCAACATGCACCCGCAGTACTCGCGGTCGCGCGACCGCCAGGAGTGCCACGACATCCTGATCCAGGAGAACCACGACAACCTTGCCGATGCGCGCGGCTCCGTGACGCGGCTGGTCGGCGGCGTGGGCGCGGACATCCACCTCATCCGCGATGACGGGACCAACTTCCGCAACCTGCCGTGGGGCCGCGACGGGAACGAGGCCTGTCAGGGGCACCAGTGCTGGCGCGGGCGCAGCCACTGGGCCATCACCAGCACCGGCACGCGCCAACCGCTGGAGGCCCAGCTCATCGAGGGCCGCGCCGCGCCCTTTGCGGATCATGTCGGCATCAACACCCCCGGCGGCGTGCGGAACGATCTCTCCCGCGACTTCCCGAACCCGCACTTCTACCACTTCCAGACGGACATCGCAGGGAAACGCCTGATCTCCGACGCCGGCCCGTTCAGCGTCGAGGCGTCGGTCTGGATGGGGGAACTCGGCGAGCCGGGGAGAGACGCGATGCGGAACTGGCGCTACCTGCTCAGCCCCAAGTCAACCTGCGACAAGGGCTCCCACATTCATCCGTTCCTCTCGCCGGATGGCAAACTGGGGTTCTTCAACTCCGATGAGTCGGGCCTCCTGCAAGCGTACATGATACGAGGGTTGTAGGCGGCGGTGACAGGCGAGGTCGCCTGTCCTACCGACGGAGGCGGGGCACGGCGCGGACAGGCAAGAATGCCTGTCCTCCTGCGGCCCGCACAGCAGGCACCGCAGGCCTGATCGTCGAACGACACGCGCGGACGGGTGTGCTGCGCCGCGTTTCCCTACCCACCAGCTCCTCATCCGGAGGCCACGAGCTTGGTCCGTTACGCCATCCCGCTCTTCCTTGCTGCGTTTCTGCTGTTCCTGGTTCAGCCGATGATCGCCCGCGTGATCCTGCCGTGGTTCGGGGGGGCGCCGTCGGTGTGGACCACGTGCATGCTGTTCTTCCAGGTGCTGCTGGTCGCGGGCTATGCGTACACGCACTTCCTCTCGGACCGGCTGCAGCCCAGGACGCAGGCGGTGGTCCACGGCGTGCTGCTGATTGGGTCGCTCGGGTTGCTGGGCTGGATGGTGCACGCGTGGGGCGTGCCGCTGGTGCCGAGCGCGAACTGGAAGCCGGAGGGCAGCGGGTACCCGCTCCTACACATACTTGGCATCCTGATCGTGGCGGTGGGGCTGCCGTACTTCGTGCTGGCGACCACCAGCCCGCTGATGCAGGCGTGGTTCACGCGCACGACGCCGGGGGTATCGCCCTACCGTCTGTATAGCCTGTCGAACGTCGGCTCGCTGCTCGCGCTGGTCAGCTATCCGTTCGTCGTGGAGCCGGCCCTTGCGCAGCGCCAGCAGGCGGAGATGTGGTCGGGCATCTACCTCCTGTTCGCGATCGGCTGCCTGTTCTGCGCTACCGGCCTCCTCAAGCTGGCCCCTACCGCCCCGAAGACAGAAGACGCTCCGCAGGCGGGCGAGGTCGCCGCCGCGCCGAGCGTGGGTCAGCGGGCGTCGTGGGTCATCCTGCCGGCCCTGGCGTCCGTGCTGCTGCTCGCGGTGACGAATCACCTGTGCCAGGATGTGGCGGTCACGCCGTTCCTGTGGGTGCTGCCGCTCAGCCTGTACCTGCTGTCCTTCATCATCTGCTTCGACCATGAGCGCTGGTACTTCCGGCCGGTGTGGCTGGCGCTGCACCTCATCGCAGTGCCCGCCGCGCTGGCGTTGCTGCCCTATCCGCGCGACGTCGCGCTGATCTGGCAGATCGTGGCCTACAGCCTTACGCTCTTCATCGCTTGCATGGTGTGCCACGGGGAGTTGGCGAGCCGGAAGCCCGCGCCGCGCTACCTGACCTCGTACTACCTGGCGATCGCCATCGGCGGGGCGTCGGGGGGCATCCTGGTCGGCGTGGTGGCGCCCGTGGTCTTCAATACGTACGCGGAGCTGCCGATCGGCCTGGTGCTGTGCTACCTCGTGGGTATCTTCGCCCCGTGGCACTGGGGCGATTCGCTGCGTCCCCTCCTCATCACGACACGCGTAGTGCTGATCGGCGTCGCGGTCTTCCTGGTTCTGCTGCCGCTGTTCAAGGACGCCCAGTACAAGAGCGTGCGCCGGTTGGTCGTCTCGCGCAACTTCTACGGCGTGCTGCGGGTCGAGGAGCGCAACGTCGGCAAGCCGGACGCGACGCGCACGCTCCTGCACGGGCGAATCATCCACGGGTTTCAGTATGAGGCACCGGACCTGAGGCGCATCCCGACGTCCTACTACGGGCCGCAGAGCGGCATTGCGCTGGCCGTGAACAATCACCCGCGCCGCCTGAAGGGGGAGAGCCTACGGATCTGTGTGGCAGGCCTGGGCGTGGGCACCATGGCCGCGTTCTGCGAGCCGCAGGACTACCTGTGCTTCTATGAGATCAACCCGGTGGTGCCGAAGCTGGCCTGGGACACGAGCCTGTTCACCTACCTGAGCGACTGCAAAGGCAAGGTGGAGATCACGATGGGGGATGCGAGGCTCTCGCTGGAGCGGGAGTTGCAGCAAGGCCCGCAGCAGTACGACCTGATTCTGTTGGATGCCTTCAATGGCGACGCAGTCCCCGCGCACCTGCTGACGCAGCAGGCGTTCGAGATGTACGTCAAGCACCTGCGGCCGGGCGGCGCGCTGTGCGCCGACGTGAGCAACGCAGTGCTCGACCTGCCGCCGGTCCTGTGGCAGCTGGCGAAGCGCCTGGACCTGGACGCGGTTGTCGTCACCTCCCCGAAGGGCGAGCACTACTACTACGCCACGTGGATGATCCTGACGCCGGGGCGGAACTACCTGCGGGATGTGGAGATTGACAACGCCGAGTGGTCATATACCGGCAAGCGGAAGGTCCGCCTGTGGACGGACGACTACTATAACCTGTTCCAGATCCTGAAGTAGGGGCCGAGGGGGCCCGGCCCCTTCTTCCTCAGAAGAACTCCCACTCGGCGACCAGCCTCAGGCTCAGGTCTTCGCTCGCCGGCGTTAGGCCGGCGAGCGCGGTCCCGATGATCCTCGACCGGTTCCCGAGGTCGAACGTAGCGTTCGGGCCGAGGTAGTACTCACCCTCGGAGAAGCTGCCCTTGGACTCGGCCCCGGCGCGCCAGTCCTTCCCGACCGGGCGGTTCCATCCGGCGGCGTACCCCCACTCCACAGGGTGTCCGGCCTCGAGCGCCTTCTCGGCGATCAGGTTGATCGCCAGGACGCTGTCGTCCTGCGCATAGCGGGACAGGAGCCACTTCGCCTCCAGCTCGTGCGGCTCGCCCGGCTCCTTCTTCCACTCCAGGTAGGCGGCGTGCAGCCACCGGTCCGCGGCGAACTCGCCAAAGCAATACCGGTGCTCCCACTTCACGCCGGCCCACGCGAACGCGGAATGGGGAGCGTCCTCGAACATGACGTAGACGCCCTGCGCATACCGGTCGGTCACAGCGGTCTCGTACTCCAGCCAGTAGTCCATCGTCGAGGCCTCGGCATTGTACGTCAACCACAGCTCGATCTCGTCCTCGCCGGGGAACGGTGTGAACCACTCGTACGTGTACGCGAAGTTCCGTTGGTGGGCGTGGGCGGGCGGGGCAGTGAGGACGGAGCCGGCGGCAAGGACCGGCAAGAGCACGGCGAGGGCCCATCGGTGTTGGCTCGGCATCGTACCTTACTCCTTGGCAGTCAGGATTGGCCGTCGCGATTGACGGCGCTGCGCGGAGACGGTATGATGCCGGTTGGTAGGAGCGGCACCGTCCGTCTCCTTGACATGCGCGGGTGTTCCAGCACCCGCGCATACTCCATTGTAGGCGTTGGCGGCGCCTCAGTCGCCGGGGCCCTCCCCCTCACGGTTCGCGCGGCCCCACCTCCAACCGCGCCAACCACGCTCACGGGCGCCCTCGCCGGCCGGAGGCCGCGTCTCCG
>Ga0194112_10011047_pt1 | contig 11243 bp, 10 predicted proteins | sample TA2MahC400mmetaG_FD_146191 | JGI IMG/M metagenome (GOLD analysis project Ga0194112, IMG submission 146191) | Freshwater microbial communities from Lake Tanganyika, Tanzania - TA2015016 Mahale Deep Cast 400m | ecosystem: Environmental > Aquatic > Freshwater > Lake | place: Tanzania: Lake...
CCGGCAAGTTGTTCAACTTAAGGATCGCCTGACGAACTTTTGTTTGAAACTCCCGCGATGTCGATTTCCCCACAACCAGTACTCCATAAGGGATCTCTGGTGAAGAAGCTATCACTATTAGCTTTTCACGTTCAGCTGGGTCCTTTAGATACAGCTCGCACGCGGCGTCAAAAGTTCCCCCCGCGTCCACTTGGCCGCGAAGGACGGCCTGGACGACCCCTTGATGACTCCCGGAGAACATGCTGCGTAAGTCGTTGCTTGGTGAGAGGCCAGCCTTTACCAGCATGTCCATCGGAAACAGATATCCTGAGGTGGATGCAGGATCCACAAACGCAAACGCGCGGCCGCGGAGTTGCTGAAGCCCCTGAAACTGGGAGTCCTTTCGGGCGATGATTACACTCCGGTAGGTTTTTTCTCCTTTAATGACAGGGGAAAACAGCGGTATGGCCTCGGCTTCGCGCTTAGCAATCAGAAACGGCATGATGCCAAACTCAACCAATTCTGCGTGACCCCACCGGAGCGCCTCGATAGCTGCGACGTAATCAGAACAGATAACGATCTCCACCTGTTGCCCCAACTCCTCCGACAGATACTCTGCAAAAGGAGTGAATTTTTTTCGGAGAGCAACGCCGCTCTCGTATGGCACGAGAGCGAACCTGATCTTGTTTGCGTGTCTGGGAGTTACCTGGTTTTCAAAGAAGACTGGGTCTTTACTCCTATGGCGCTGCGTAATCGTAAAGAGAACCGCGATCAGTGCGACCAAGGAAAACACCCAAAGAAGCACCCTTAGAATCCCCCGCTTCATATCTTCATTCCATTAATTTGTAGTCAGGCCCCGCCCCCGTCGGATATCCCTGTTCAATAGATTTTAGATTCAGTGCGTGAAACAACTGTGCAATTTCCTCGAATCCCGGTTGCACTAACCGGTTGGGCATCTCTAGTTCCCTTTGATGGGCAAGGAAACGATAGTAGTCTCGTAACCGAGTCATGTGTTGCAAAGTCAAGGGCATACCGTGGCCAGATAGGCATATGGGGAAGCATCCCTCGGCCCATACCACCAGCTGATCCAGAAACATCTGTATGGCCCTCAAACTCCCACCTTCAGTGACCGGACTTGGAAAGCAACTCGTGATGTTATCGCTTGCAAACAGCAAATCTGTCCCTTGGCTGCGCCAGTGTAAGACCAGCTGCTCCGCACAGTGCCCAGGCATATTTCGAACAAGAACTGCCCCAGCGTCCATCTCCGGCGCCCTGGTCGGGAATAGACCCTCCACAGAGGGGTACACCGAGTCACCACTGATCATACACGAGGTGCCTAGTTTAAGAAAAATCTCTCGCATGACTTTCTCTCTCTCGGCAATAAGCTGACAGCGCAGTCGATTGGGGGCAATGACGGTAGTATTGACCCCTTGTGCTGCAATCAATGTCAGCAACTCCATCAAGCCATTGTAATGGTTCTTGTGCTCATGGGATACCACAACAAATACCTCTCTCAGTTTCTTGTTCCGTAGCCTTCGCGTAATGCTGCCGACCACCTGTGTCTGAGGATCAATGATGAGCCAAGAAGGCCCTCCCCTTATCAACACGGTGTTCCGAAGTTTGTCCTCCAGTGATGAAAGAGTGTAAAGCCATGTGCGATCGGGGATCGCAGTACTGAGTAAGGTTACTTTCTTTCCTCTCCGTCTGTTGAATCTGTTATGTTCCCGTAGCATCTGGCGAACACCTCAAGTGCTTCGCGTTTTAGAGTAGTCATCTCGTGGTTGAAGCCCGGTGTAAGCCGCTTCAAGGCACACAATGCACTATAGCGGATGATAATGGGCTCCACATTGTGGCAAAGTCTCTTGTACAACCTTCCGACAGCCGGATCAATAAACCAATAGTCCAAATCAGGGTACTTACCGCGAAGAAGTCCGTCGAGCTCAAGTTGCTTATGCAAGAGGGTTCCATATTCAGGAACTACTCGTTTTACAAGCTTAGTGGGATCCCACTGACGTACGTGCCTCGCCATGAAATCCACCGTGGCTCGAACATCAACCAATGTCATGTATGGCTCAAACATGATGAATCCAGGGATGACTTCAATGCCGAGATTATGCAACTCATCTAAGACCCTATGCGCCTCCTCGGTCGAAAAGCCTTTTCTAAATCGACATAGGACAGCGTCGCTGCCCGACTCTATACCGAGAAAAACACGTTGCAGACCGACTTGCCTCAGGGCCATGAATAAATCTCGATGGTAGTCTGGCACGCGGCAGTCAAGGGCAAAGCTGACATCCAGATGACTTTTCTTAAGAATCCCGACAAGTTCCCAGGCCCGGTCGAATCCCTTCGTCGTAGGTCCAAAAAAGGAGTCATCGATAAAGAAGAAGTCTCTTATGCCGTGAGTGCGATTGGCCCACTGCATTTCCTGAAACAATGATGAAGCGTGGCGCGCACGCCATTGCCCATACCCGTACACCCCCCCTGTGGAACAAAACGAGCAGCGTCCCCATTGGCAACCACGGCTGCCTAGAATTGGCATAGGCGGAAGTCCTTCGCCAGAATTGCACTCCTCGTAGAGATAATGGTGAGGGATTGTAGCGCTTCCCAGATCGGTAGGTTCAAGGTTAGACAATGGCGGCAATATCTGTGACCCACGACGCCTCCATAGTCCTGGAATGCTGTCCATTGCACTTCGCTGCTGCAAAGCAAGGGCAAATTTCACCACCACGACATCCCCTTCCCCAGTGAAGAGGTAGTCCGCCTCGGGGATAAATTCCATCAGGAGGCGCGGCGCAAGCATAGCAGCCCATCCTCCCATTATAATGGGGCCATTGTATCCCGACGCTCGCAAGGCACGTGTTGTCTCTTGCGCCGCGCGGGCGGTGCTCTGCAAAACGCTAATTCCCACCCAATCGATGGATTTGACGGACGCAATACGCTCTGCCGTCTCCATGGGACTGCAACGATGCCAATAACCGTCTATAATTTTGCAGTCCTTTCCTGCTGTTTGAAGGGCCGCCGACAAGTACCCGAGAGCCAAGTTCTCAACGGCGAAAGCTGCTTGAATCTCTAGATGAATTCCTTTCGGGGCCACATTACCAGGTACGGCAAGAACAATGCTCATGAACCTACCTCTTCGGCAAACTCGGAGACGGTACGTAAAACAGCATCTGCATGAAGTGGCACAGAACCGAGAATTTGCTGCTTTTCAGGCGGCGTCAACACGCATACCGACTTCTGCCTCACACGTGCCCGGAGGCTCGGGATTTCGGAAATCTCTCTGATGGCCCACTTCAACAAAGCCCGAGATGTCACGCACACCTTTTCATCAACTTTTCGAAAATCGCCGTATTGAACATGTGCGTTATATCCGCACCCACGTCCGCACACTGCCAGGGCTTCGCAAAGTTGACACTCCTTGTAGTACAAAGCAGAGCGTGATGCCCACTGTCCAAAGGGACTTTCGTTCGGTAATGGCGGACCAGAGTCCAAGTAATCACCGTAATAATCCCCCGAGGCCAGAAAGGCCTCGCAAACTCCAACCCATCCATCCGTACGCACAACCATCCGGCTCCCACACGAAGGGCAGTCTTTCCATCGAATATGTTCTTCAAGGAAGGGACGTAACCTTCGAACAATGTGCTCCACGAATAATCCTTGATTACGCGCCTCTTTCCAGGCCATCAGGTACATCTCAGCCAACTTATCTGGCGCCACGTCTGCTGGATTTCGAGTACCCTGGATTAGATGAAGAAGGTCTAAGCCAATAGTCAACGGTTTGAGCTTTTCTGCAAAATAGCGGATCGTGTAATTGATGGCTTGAGCGGTATGCGTTCCGAAGACGGCTGACACCACGCAGGTGCAGCCCGCACGCCGAGCAATTTCGAATCCCGATTCGGCGGCAGCATGGCTGCCCGAGCCATCAGGGAAGCGGCGCATCTGATCGTGAATTTCCGCCGGACCGTCAATCGAAAGTTGAATCAATACATTGTTACAAGCCAGAAATTCTGCAATATCTGGCGTAATGAGCGTGCCATTGCTTTCAAGAACAATATCCACTGGCCCCCCCAGTTCACCGGCCTGCTCCATGGTGCGAGCCTGCGCCACTGCGAATCGGGCCGCAGGCCAATTCAGCAGCGGCTCTCCTCCATAAAGCATGACCATTCGCCTTTTCGCTCTAGAGGAACGTGCGTGCCTTGCGAACATCTTCAGCGCACGCTCGACAATTGCTACTGGCATATCACATGAACTGCCAAAAGGTAGGTTTCCTTCGATAACACAATATCGACACCGCAAATTACAGCGATTCGTGAGGATCAGCTTAAGGTTGTGAATATCCGGGGCGGCATGTGGCGCTCGTGCCAATACCTCTGTGAGGAAGGCTTCATCGTCTGACGCATGGTGGACGAGAATGCGTTCCTCGACAAGCACCCGCAGCGATTCCAACTGTAAGTCTGTTAGCGTTACACCCTGCCCATCCCGCGCCGATTCCAGCATCGGCATCAAAATATGGTCCAACAGAACCACTTTTTGGGTGAGAGCGTGGTGGATGGCCACCATCTCTGGGAATGCATGGACATGGGCGTAACGCGATAGAAAAAACTGGTTTTCCGTCATAATCCTTTTCCGGTTTTAAAAGTACTTACTAAAAAACGAAATGGAATACTAAGAATGATCCCGAGAACTGTCCCTATTGAATTGGCCTGCACAACTCAATGGCGAGTTGTTTACATATTTCAAAGCAACAGAGACAACCAATGCAACGCGACCAAATCACTTTAGTCCCCTCAATAGCCTTAGTGGGACAGATTATGGCACATTTTCCACATTTATTACAAATATGGGGGCGAATCTTCGGAACGCGTAGGTTAGATTGTACCTTTTGCGTGAACAGGAGCTTGTGTACCCAACTCTGTGATACAGTCTGCGGCAGGACAAAGCCAGGGATGGGCTGAGGCGGTAAACTGCAGTCCAATGGATGCACTGTTCCTTTTTCCCGCAGTCCGCTCAGGGTCGGTACTATGCGTGGATCCACACCCATCATGTCGGCCATTAATCGCTCTACCATCATTCCCTTTATGCCGCTCAGCAGAAAGCCAATCCGGCGGGGGGTACCGGCCATGGGGCCATCACCTTCAAGACCTACGACAGCATCTACGAGTGTGTAATGAGGTCTTACTCGTTCATAAACCGAAAGTAGGACCTTTGCAAACTCCCAGATATCGGGGTAATAAGCGTGAAGCCGCGCCTTGAGGTGTCCGGGCACAAAACCAAATAGATTCTTAACAGGGCCAGTCAGTACATAGGCCGTGTGGGTCTTGAATTTCGGCACTGACAAGACCACATCCACCTCCATAAGAACTCCACTAAGGACGATAAGACGTCCATCCGGCAAGATATGGGTACATGGGCTAAATGACTCGAACGACACAATGTCCGCACCCACATGCTTGGCCACCTGCCGTACCCCACAAACCTTGTAAGCCAGCCTCGTTTGATTCTTACCAGCCATGGTCTCACCAGAGGAATCGCCCACCCACACCTTTGCCTGCAGGTCGCGCAATGTTCGGAAGATCGCCTCCAGAATGACTGGGTGAGTCGTTACTGCACGCAGTGGATCAATGGCCGCAAGCAGATTCGGCTTGACTAGAACCCGCTTGCCCCCGAAAACCCGTTGCCAATCCGCCTTTTCTGCAATGGCTGCCACAGCCTTGACGGCGGCTTTTGAATCATATTCGTTCAGTGAGTGGGTGTATATAACTGCCGGCATATTATCTGTATTCACCACTATTCGTACTCAGCTTTGCCAGTTCTGACCAAGAAAGGTGCAGAATTATCCCTGATGCCGCTGCTTTCAGATCGTTCTCTTAATTATCTCCCTGGCCGCTGCGATACCCGAAATAAAACCAGCGACAATCCCCTGGACCCTTCCCGAAACGTCCCCCGCGATGAACAGACCGGGCACACAGGTCTCTCCGTGGTCTGTCAACTCATATTCACAAGCTGGCCATTCAATAACCGGACCAATCACGGCTGTTGACCGTGATGCCAGTCCTTCCGCTATGGCCTCCAAATTCACCAGAAATTCCTGAATGTCCAATAGAATCGGCCCGGTCAACGCCCCCTGGAGTCGACCCGCTGTCCAAAAGGGCGCGCTGCATGTCCGCGGAAAGGCGTCGTTCGAGGAGCCCATGAATGAAGCATAAGACTCCACCACGGGAACATTGCCGTACCGCTCTCTGAGTCTCTGAGCATACCGTCGGGCGTAGCCGTACGTAGCTTGATATGAAATGCCAGGTATCTTAACCAGTACGCCGAAGTTGCTTCGCCTCGCGCGACGACTTTCTTTGCATGGTGACGCCCCACCCACATTGAGGAGCCCGTCGCTGAGGTAAGGAACGAGTAGGCCCCCCTCACACACACAAAAAGTACGAACGATCCTCCCGCTAGAGGCCGTAAAATGAATCTTAGGATCCCAACTCATGTAAGAAAAATGACTGAGGTGGCTTGACTGCGTTTCGACACGTACTCCGATATCAACGTGGTCCCATCTGAAATTTACCCCGAGTCTGGACATCATTTTGCGCAGCCACCTGACTGACCCGCGCCCCGTAGCCACCAAGACGGCCTTCGTTTTGATGGATCGAGAGCCGCATGAGAGAATAAATTTTCCACCGCTTCTGCGTATCGTATTGATTGGAACGCCGCTATATACATCTATGCCGCTTTCACGCAACCTGCTTACGACCCGTGTGGTAAACGTCGGGAGGCGGTCCTGGCCGATATGGCAAACCTCTGTATGTTCGAACCTCAGATGGCGTGACGCAATAGCTTGTTGGAATGCGGTAATCGCTCCGATGTCTTTTCGTGATGCTTCGACGGGTATGCCAGTTTCATTTACGATCTTCTGAACGCAGGCAAGGAGTTCCACAACATTCAACCGCCCGAAAGCTCGTTCGATGTAATGGAATTTGGTAAGAACCCCATTGCGCAGCTCCTCAGATGGTTTCGAAAGACAACCAAGATCAACGAGCTTACCATCGGAAAAAAGCCCAGCCCCACCGATGCCGGAGAGCACTTGACAAATGGCACAAGCTGCGCACTTCTTAAGGCGTTTTGCCGGGCATTGCCTGCTGGTGAGTTCTCTCCCTTGTTCAAAGATCCGGACACGTAGCCTTCGGGATCCGGCGTTCCGGGATATCTCATGGCCTGCACCCAGTCCCGCAGGGCCCGCACCAATGATGGCGACATCGAGTTCCTCTTGTGGATGGGACATGGATACTCCCTTACCATACAGCCTGGTCGACGGCCCTTGGCTGGTACGTCTCTTGAGGTCTAAACCAATGATGAACAATGCTCGATAACTCTGTTAGAGGTAAATCGTAAGAGGTCGCCGGCTGGAACGTGTGTTGATATACAGGTACGATTGATATACGATAGGGATCATTAGGGAGACCGCCTTCATCCCCCGAATAGCCAAACTTCCAGGTCACTTGTGTTTGCTTTGGTTGATGGAACATGAGTGCAAGGGGACACACAATCCTCTCCTAAATGTATGGGTCAGCAATATCGTGGGCCAGGGATTGCACCTTCTCAAGATAACGATCGGCACAAGCGATGGCTTCCGACTCCCTTCCGCTTGTAACGGAGCAGGAGATCGCCTCACGCATATATTGGTGGAATATAGTCGCAAAATCGTGGGCTCGCTGCTTCCACCTGGGGTTTTCGGCATCACACTCCCAGCTTCGCCCTAATAAGTCGTAAAAGGGGTAAACGAGTTCCTGAAAAAAGATTATCGATCGATAAAGTTCTTGGATCCTAGGATCGGAGAATGGGTAGTCCGCGTGAAAGGGATTCTCCGAGATTCGCCGTTCCCGCAACAATCGGTGTCTCAGAGGTGTTCCAGCATACACCTGTAGTTTGCGTGAGTACCTAAAGAAGTCGAAGTAACCCAATTTTTCCTCAATCTTGGTGAAGAACTCGTAATTCATTACCACTTCATCAAAAGATGAGAACGGGTCGAACATGATAGTTCCTACGAACACATCCAGACCCAGACTACGTAGTTCGCACACGGCCTGCAAAGCTTCCTCCGGTGTATGGCCCTTCCGGAATATTTCCAAAATACGTGGAACACCTGATTCAACTCCTATGAAGACCTTGGACAGTCCTGCCGTTTTGAGCGGAGCAAAGGTGGCGGAGTTGACGGAATTTACCCGAGCACTAATTAGGAAGTCCAAATGGAGACCTGCGTTGATTATCCTCTGGCTGAACTCAAGAGCCCTAATTTGACCCGTTGCTGTAGGAAGGAAATTCTCATCCGTAAAATTAATACGCAGTAGGCCATTATGGTTCTGCAGAGTCCGAAGCTCCGCGATGAGATTGTCAATGGATCGGCTGCGCCACCCATGGCTCGGACTGGAATGGGAGAATGGGGCAATGCAGCAGAAGAGGCAGGTACACCAGTCACAGCCGCGGCTGGACGCGACACTACATACGTATCCTTTTCGTATCGCTATCTCCGCACAATCTCGATCGGGGAAGGGCAGGCTGTCGAGGTTCATGACGGGAGGACGTGGCTCGTTGTGGATGACTTGCGTCCCATCCCTGTAAGAGAGTCCTAATACTTGCTTGAGGGAACGTGAGCAACGCAGAGCTTCACACAGCTCATACAATGTCTCCTCCCCCTCGCCCCTGACCACGCTGTCAACTTGCGGAAAATGCGAGAGCAGATAGTCGGCAGTAAAGGTTGGAAAGTAACTTCCCAGAACAATGTGTCCTGAATATCCTTTGTTACGAACGTAGCACACAAGATCTAAGGCCGTCGACGCCTCCGTCTGAAGGATAGATATCCCCACAACTTCCGGTTGCGTCTCCAGCACTTGCCTTGCAGTCTGATAGATGTCCATGTCCAGGAGGTATGCATCAATTAAGATTACTTCATATTCCCTAGCCCTCAAAAAGGAAGCTAGGTACCCCAGCGAGAGATTATCGCCAGGCCAGCAATTGCCCACAAGGGGATCGATCACGGATTTCTTCTGGGCACGCCAAGGCTGAACTAACGCCTGCCGCGAACGGAACTGAGTGAGGATGTCAGGAAGCTCCGTGAGTGGCGGTTTAACGATGGCAACTCGTGGATGATTCACCGGGCTTTCTCCGGGGAAACACGTTCAGATCTGTTTCCGAATTCTTCTGGTGCAAAAATAAGCGTGGGAAGATAGCCGACATGAACATTGGGCAATATGCCTTGCATCTCGCGTACCTCTTCCATGCGCCAGGAATGATGGGTGTCGTTGTGGCGGAAGGGACAATATGGGTCTCGCTCTTCGAGTGTGCGGTACCAAACTAGACGCCTGTCTAGTGCTCCACCGCAACACTGTGTTTGTGCTGGACATTTGTCACATTCGTTAGGAAGCCGATACCGGTTACCCATCGGTTTGCATAACCGGGTGATAATCTCTCGATCCTCTAGATCCGCGCTTTGGATGTGTTCTACGCGGAATTTTGGTTCCACCAAGTAAGTCGATGGGGTGATACTGCCATCCGGAAGAATGCGTAGGCTAAACAGACCCGATCCGTCCATCGCCGTCCGTTGTAACACAAGGGCTGAGAAGAGCGGGTCTGAAAGAGAAACCACTCTGTGCTGTCCGACAATCCACTTTAGTGCGTTGTACAAGACCATATAAGGGACACATCTAACATCTTGTCCTGCATTGGGACGGAAAATATTGATCCTGACAAAGCACCCCGTTCCTCTGGCAATCTGAAAAATTCTGTCTAGATTGGCTACATGGAGTGTTTCGGTTATACCCAATACAACAATCGTTGTGGTCATCCCTTTCGAACGACAGGCATTAATGCAATCGAGAGCCCACTCGTAGGCTCTGGTATTTCCACGGAACGCGTTGTGCTTTCGATCTTCCGCAAAATCCAGTGAAACATCTACTTCATCGAGAGCTGTTAGAACATCTTCACGGTCCACTCTATGCTTCAACGCCGGCACGAGAAAACCGTTCGTGGTCAGACCTTGACGGATGTGGGGATATTGTTTCCGCACAAACTTAACCATTTCGAACCACCCTGCACTGAGAGTATTCTCTCCGGTGCCGTAGTTTATCGATTCGATATACCTAGCATTCCGATACACGAATTCTTGTAATCGTGGTAGAGGTTGCTCTCTTAATTGGGCACAAGCTATTCTGCTGTAGCAGAAAGGGCATGACATATTACACGCCCCAGTAACTCCCCAACCGATCTTCCACTTTGGGGACGAACTCGTCTCGTTACACTGATTAGTACTTTTGCCTAATTCGTCTTGTATAACTTATCCCTCCCCGCCACAGTGTATCGAAAGATGCAATAAAGATCGGCAATGCGCCATCAATAGCTCGGATCAAACGCGGGGCTCCATCCGAAACAAGCTGCAGAGACACGCTTCGTCTCCATGTCGCCACCTCTGCTAGCAACCCCAATCAGCCCTCATAAACATTCTCAATGTCATAGCAACGCTGTCTGGAAGCCCAAGATCCTATGCTCTTGGAAAATCATTTGAAACCACACCACCAACTGCCACAGACTTTGTTTTCTTCTTGTAGGTTTCCCACGGATGGTCATGTTGAGTATCCCCTCTTTTTTGGTTAGTTCCAACAATCCAGAATGTATCTGACCATCCTTTTTCTTAAATTGTTTGCCCAAGAGCATCTTCTAACGGATAAAAATTTAGAAAAGGAGGCGCAGCTTAATACCCTAATATTTTACGTTATGGATCTTCCTCCCTTGGGAAGTGAGGCGAAATAGCCCTGGGGTGAGCCTCATCTATCCCATCAGTTCCCTTCCACCTGTTCTGCGACTGTCTCTTGCAAAAAGCAGAGACCTATCCTCGAATAACGTGATTGTGCTAGCGTACAACTCATAGGCGACTCGGGTAGTGGACATCAATCAGATTCGTCGTTTGCCTACACCTTTGCATACGGGGCACGTCCGGTCCCCAGACCAAAAAGTACCAACATTACCAGTACCGTTGCATCGAGCACATTTTACAATAGTGCCCCGAAGTTGTCTGGGATTTTGGACCAAAGAGCATCCGCAATTTCTGCAATAGGCGTCAAGCGAGTGTACATCGCAACCACATTGAGGACATTCTCGAGACATATTCTATCTCCTTTCGTCTCAAGACAGAGATCAATACAATAAAATAAGTACTCAAACATTTCGAATGTCAACAGTAAATCTTATCGGACTTTATCTAATTATCGGGACAA
>Ga0194112_10011048_pt1 | contig 11242 bp, 4 predicted proteins | sample TA2MahC400mmetaG_FD_146191 | JGI IMG/M metagenome (GOLD analysis project Ga0194112, IMG submission 146191) | Freshwater microbial communities from Lake Tanganyika, Tanzania - TA2015016 Mahale Deep Cast 400m | ecosystem: Environmental > Aquatic > Freshwater > Lake | place: Tanzania: Lake...
GATGTGGAACCGGCTCAGGGCGACGCACCTCGGTCGGCGGCACGGACTGCGGCTGCCGAACCACCGGCGGCGGAACCGCCGGCGCCGGAACCGACGGCGGTCGGAGAACCTCGGACGGCGCAACCGGCCGGGCGGGCTGACGCGTCTCAGGAGGTGGAACCGGCTCAGGGCGACGCACCTCGGTCGGCGGCACGGACTGCGGCGGACGAACGGCCGGCGATCGGAAAACCTCGGACGGCGCAACCGGCCGGGCGGGCTGCCTGGTCTCAGGCGGCGTGGCTGCGGCCGGCGTTGCCTGGGCGGCAGGTCCTCCCGGCCCTCTCACCGCCGGCGGGCGGAGGGTTGCGCCGGGCGCGTCGGTCCGCGGCCTGGGGGCGGCCGCCCCGGCCTCTACGGCTGTGCGCTCGTCACGATACGTGCGGAGGCGACCGGCGTACTGCTCAAGCGCGCTGCGGGAGGCGCCGTCGAGTCTTTCAAGACGCATCGCCGGCGGCGTGCGGGCGGCCACCTCGCTCAGCGGCGCCGCCAGGACGACGGGCCTGCTCTCGGCGGCGGCCCCGGCCGCGGGCTCGGCGCTCCGCGCCAGTTGCACCTGGGCGGCAAACGTCTGCGGCGGACGGGCGGCGCGGTCCAGCCGCAGGTGCTCGTAGTGCTCGCGCTGCCGCTCTTCCCAGCGCCTGTCCTGGCGATTCTGCCATGCCGCGTGGAAGAAGATGGGGTCGTACCAGTCGTGCCTCGTGCGGCACTCGTACCACGGCATGATGCCCCTGCGGGCATAGTCGGCCTCGAAGTAGTCGCCGAAGTAGTAGTGGCTGTACCGCGGCCGAGAGAAAAGCGCGATCGTCAGGAATCGCGTCTCTATGACCACCGTGGGCAAGAAGACGTACGCCGGCTGCGCGTAGAGCGGCTGCACGAACCGCACCGGGGCAAACAGGATGCCGCGGGCGCCGACCACGTAGTCCCAGTAACCGGCCACGAAGATGCAGCCTCGCGGCGTCCAGATGTAGTGGGCCGGCACCCAGACCCAGTCCGGCCGCGCGGGCGCCCAGAAGCCCGCCCGCCAGGCGTACTGATATCCCTGGCGATACCAGCAGCCGGGGACCCACATGTCGTCCAGCGACAGCGCAAGGCCGACCGGGCCGGCCTCAAGGCTCTGCGGCGGAGTCGGCAGATACTCCACCTGCCCCGCAGCCTGGGGCAGCCAGAAGCCGGGCACCCACTGCCAGGCCCCCGGGACCGGCGCCCAGTAACCCGGAACCCATCGGCATCCCGGGGGCGAGATCCGCCAGATGCCGCTGACCCAGAGGAAATCGCCGCGGTCGTCGTCCCAGGCCCAGTAGCCGGGGATCCAGATTGCGCCCAGCGGCCGCTCGGCCGGAGGGACTTCCTGCACAAGTCCCGGCGGCGCCCGGTACACGATGATGCCCGGCGACGGGTTGGCGACGACAGGCTCGGCGAACGCCTCGTGCATCGGCCCGCGTGCAAGCACTTCAACGGCCGGCGGCGGGGATTCCTGCGCCTGCCACGACTGCGACGGGGCGGCCGGGACAGCAGGGGCGGGAGGCCCAGGCGGGGCAGGCGGTTCCAGCAGCGCCGGCGCAGGCTCGCAGGCCGGGGGAGCCTGCGGCTCGAAGGCAGCGGCCGGGGGCGGCAGGAGCACGGGCGGCAAGGCCTCCGCCGACGCCACGGCGGCGCCGGGCGTCCACACGCAGGCCCGGCGGTACTTGTCGCAGCCCCAGTCGGCCGGCACTGCGGCCGCCAGGGCCGCCGCCAGCATCCATCCTGCGAGGCGGTGAGTTTTCATGGCTCTTTCCTCCCGGCCGCCCGGGGGGCGGCGCCTGTGCGGCGGTGCCCCGCGGACGGCCTGCTTGCGGCCTTCCTACACACTAGACGCTTAACAAGTGTGAAATATTCCGGAAATGTCACAATTTTTGTTGCCGCGGGGCGCAGCGAGTCCGGCCGGGGGCGCGGCGGGCCTCCGCAGCCGCCGCGCAAAACCTTGCATCGCCTGCCGCCGGCGGATAGGTTACTCGCACGCGGCGGGCAAGCGGGGCAGTCCGCCTCACAGCGGGCAGGTCGGCCGCACGCGGGCCGCGACGGGAGCAAGGCGGCCACCTGTGCGTGGATTACCGGCACACGGGCGGCGGCGGGCGGCGGGCGCGGCCGCCGCGCCGTCCAAATCGCGAATTTGAGATCTGAAATCCCTAATTCGGAATCTCAAGATCAACAATGCACCGGAGGCGCCCATGTATCGCCTGGTGATGTGCGCACTGGCCGCGGCGTCGCTCGCGGCAACCGCCACAACCGCCCCCGGCGACGTGCTGAACCTCAAGGTCGTCACTGACGCCTCGCCCGACTACTCCGACATGGCGAGCCTCGTCCGCAGCATCACGTCGAACTGGTCCACTCCGGCCGAGAAGTGCTGGGCCGTGTGGTACTGGAACCACATCTCCCGCCGCCAGACGTCGCCCATGATCCTGCACGGCCGCGAATGCACCGACCCCATCCGCCAGGCGAACGATTACGGGTACATGATGTGCAGCACGGTGGCGGGGGCCAACTGCGCCATCTGGAACGCCCTGGGCCTGAAGGTCAAGTTCTGGGACATCACCCTGCACACGGTTCCGGAATGCTTCTACGACGGGCGCTGGCACATGTACGACAGTTCCATGTCGGCCCTGTACACGCTGTGCGACGGGCGCACGATTGCGGGCGTCGAGGACATCGGCAGGGAGGGCGCGTGCGAGGCGTCCGGCGGCCGGACGGAACCCGGCCACATCGCCCGCTATCACTGCCTGACGGCCACCAGCCCGAACGGGTTCCTGACGGGGGCCGACTGCGCAAGGGACCTGGCGCAGGAGCACAACTGCTTCAAGCCCGGCGGGCTGAAGTTCCGCCCCTACTGCAACAACTGGGACTGGGGCCACCGCTACATCCTGAACCTGCGCGAAGGCGAATCGTACGTCCGCCACTACAGGAGCCTCAGCGGCGGCCCCGAGTACTACGTCCCCAACAACGGCAAGGACCCGGAACTTGCCGGCAAGTACGGCCTTCGCGGCAACGGCGTGTGGACGTTCCGCCCCGCGCTGACGGCCGGCGCGTGGCGCCGGGCGGTCGAGTCGGCGGAGAACATCGCGGCCGCCGAAGGCGGGGGCCTGCGGCCGGAGAAGGCCGCCGCGACCGCATGCGCCGTCTTCAAGGTCCAGGGCGCCAACGTCATCGCGTCGCAGGTCGTCCGGGCGGCCTTCTTCCGCAAGACGGCCGCCGACGGCGCGGCCGTCTCCGTCAGCACGAGTAACGGCCTGGCGTGGAAGGAGGTCTTCAAGGCCGAAGGCGCGGGCGAGGTTGCCGCCGACGTCCGCCTGGGCACCGAGGTCAACGGCGCCTACGAGGTCCTCATCCGCATCGAATTACACGCCGCCGGCGCCCCCGCCGACGCCGTGCTGCGCTCCTTGGATATCGCCACGACCACGATGCTCAACGCCAAGACGCAGCCGCGCCTGAACCTGGGCAGGAACGTCGTCCACGTCGGCGCGGGCGACCAGGCCGACTCCATCGTCTTCTGGCCGGAACTCCAGAACGGCAAGTACAAGGAGACGATTGTCGAGGAGAAGAACATCGCCTGCGACGCCAAGCACATGGGCTACCAGGGCGTCATCTGGCCGAGCGTGCCGAAGGAGGACGCGTACATCGTCTATCGCATCGACGCCCCGCGCGACATCACCCGCGTGACGTTCGGCGGGCGGCTCTACAACCGCCACCCCAGGAGCCGCATCGACCTGGCCTGGTCGCTTGACGGCAAAATGTGGACCACCTGCTGGTCGCTCACCGACACGGGGCAGCCGTGGGACGTCATCCACTATGAGGCGGTCGCCGTGCCCGCCGGCCACAGGAGCGTATATCTGAAGTACCTCATGAACTCCCCCGCGGCCGAGCGCGCGGCATGCAGCATCTACTCCGTGCGGATGGAGGCCAACTACCTGCCCGCCGACACGGCCTTCCGGCCGGTCCTCGTCCAGTTCATCTGGCAGGAGCGCCAGAAGGATGGTTCACTCGTCCTGCGGGACCACCAGGAAGCCGTGGAGAAACTACCCCACCGCTACACGATCAACGTGGGCGGCGAAGACCACCCCGTCATGCACTCGCTCCTTGTCAGCCTCAAAGACCCGGCCGCCGGCGTGAAACCCGGCTACTCCGACGGCAACGACCCCGGCGGCGAGAGGTTCGTCGGCAAGTGGCTGACCACCGGCAGGAACCTCGCGGTCGGAAAGCCGTACACCGTAAGCGCCCCTTCCGAGACGAACTGGGGGGCGGGCGACCCAGACGGAAAGAAACTCACCGACGGCGCCGCCGGCCCCCCCTACGCCGGCGGAACTTCGTACAAGCACGGGGCGCTCTGGAGCAAAGACAAGAACCCCGTCGTCACGCTCGACCTGGGCGAACCGAAGTCGTGTGCCGCGTTCGGCATGAACTTCCACGGTTACCCGTGGTGGGACGCCCTCAAGGGCCAGGTGAAGGACACCGTGGAGGTCCTCGTGTCGAAGGACGGCAAGGACTACACGTCCGCCGGTTTCCTTCAAACGGACCTGCGCTGGAAGGACCTGCCGGTAAACCACATGTGGCCGGACCACGAGGTGATCCAAGGGGCGACGTTCCGCCTCGTTCCGCCGCAGCCGGTCGATGCCCGCTACGTTCAGTACAAGGTGTCCAACAAGCGCATCTTCTGCTGCACGGAACTGGAGGTGCTCGACTCCATCCGCACCGAGCCGTTCGACCTGCGCATAGCCCTGCCGGACGAAAAGTGACGTGCGCGCCGGTTGCGCAGCGGGCACGGCGGTCCGCTGCGCACCCCGCAACCACATGTGGGACGGCCGGCTTGTCCGGCCGTGGGAAGAGTCCGGCGAGTTGCTCCACGGCCGGACAAGCCGGCCGTGCCACGTTGGCGCACCGGGGGCGCGCACGGACAACAGGAAACAGACCCATGGCAGCCAGCAATGCAGCCGCCGGCGACCCGCTCCTGTTCGAGGTCGCCTGGGAAGTCTGCCAGCAACTGGGCGGCATCTACACGGTCATCCGCTCCAAGGTGCCGCACATGGCCGCCCGCTGGGGCGACCGGTACTGCCTCATCGGCCCGTACGATGCGGCCAGGTCGCCCGCCGAGTTCGAGGAGACCCCGGCCGACGGCCCCGTGGCCGAGGCGCTCCAGGACCTGCTGCGCCGGGGCTTCGATGTCCGCCACGGACGCTGGCTCGTCTCCGGCCAGCCGCGAACCGTCCTGCTGAATCCGCGCAGCGCCCTGGCGCACCTGGGCGAGGTAAAGCGCCGCTTCTGGGACCACCACCGCATCGGCCTGCCGGCGCAAGACGACCTGGTGAACCAGGTCCTCGCCTTCGGGTTCCTGGCGCACGAGTTCCTGGCCGCGCTCCTGCCGCGACTCGGCGGCAGGCCGGTCATCGGCCACTTCCACGAGTGGATGGGGGGTGCGGCCATACCCGAGGTCCGCCGGTCCAGCCTGCCCCTGGCCGTCGTCTTTACGACGCACGCCACGCAGTTGGGGCGGCACCTGGCGCCGAACGACCCCGGCTTCTACGACCACCTGCCGCACATCAACTGGCACGCCGAGGCCCGACGCTACGGCATTGAGCCGCAGGTCCTCCTGGAACGCGCCGCGGCCCACGGGGCGCACGTCTTCACGACCGTCAGCGAGATCACGGGCCTGGAATGCCAGCACCTGCTGGGCCGGCGGCCCGACCTCGCCCTGCCCAACGGCCTGAACATCGAGCGGTTCGTGGCCATGCACGAATTTCAAAATCTACACCTGGTGTACAAGGAGAAGATCAACCAGTTCGTCATGGCCCACTTCTTTCCGAGTTACACCTTCGACCTGGACCGCACGCTGTACTTCTTCACCTCCGGCCGCTACGAGTACCGCAACAAGGGCTTCGACCTGGTGATAGAGGCGATGGCGCGGCTGAACTGGCGGCTGCGCGAGGCCAACGTCAACCGCACGGTCGTCTGCTTTATCATCACGCAGCGGCCGTTCCGCAGCATCAGCGCCGAGGTCCTCCGCTACCGCGCCGTCATGGGCGAGATGCGCGCCACCTGCGACGCCGTCAAGGACCAGGCGGGCGAGCGGCTGTTCCACGCCACGGCCCGCGGCGAGGCGCCGCCCCTGGACGCCCTCGTGGACGACGTCTGGCGCCTGCGCCTCAGGCGCATGCGTCTGGCCTGGAAGTCGCCCCGGCTGCCCCCCGTCCTGACGCACGACCTTCTGGACGAGGGGCGCGACGAGGTGCTGGCCCAGGTCCGCGCCTGCAACCTCTGGAACACCGCCGACGACCGCGTGAAGATGATCTATCACCCGGACTTCGTCACGGCCCTGAACCCGCTGTTCGGCATCGACTACCCCCAGTTCGTCCGGGGCTGCCACCTGGGCGTTTTTCCGAGCCACTACGAGCCGTGGGGCTACGCGCCGCTGGAATGCGTGGCGAGCGGCGTGCCCGCCGTGACGAGCGACCTGGCGGGCTTCGGAACATATCTGTATAAGCATATGCCCGACCACCAGGGGCGGGGCATCTTCCTCCTGCACCGCCGCCGCGCCGCCTTCGACGCCGCCGCAAACGAACTGGTGGGCTGGATGCTCGACTTCGCCCGACAGCAGCGCCGCGAGCGCATCGCCCAGCGAAACCGCGTCGAGGCCTGCGCCGAGCAGTTCGACTGGGACAACCTCGGAAAGTTCTACGCCGACGCCCACGCCCTGGCGCTGGAGCGCTGCGGGCGGTAACGGCCGGTGCGCGGCGGGCCCCCCGACCCGCCGCGGCGATTCATTCACGGCGCCGGCGAGCGGGCCTGCGCCGCATCCGCGCGGGCCTTGAGCATTGCCCGCGTGCGTTCGCGATCGGCCGTGCGGCGGGCCTCGGCGGCTGCGCGGCACTCCCCGGGCGTCACGAGTTTCGTCAGTTCCTCGATCGTCTCGCCCAGGCTCCTCCGCGCGGCAAGGAGCGCCTCCGGCTCCCACGTCCACCCGGTGAAGTTCATCGCGCAGACGGCGTCGGGCACGGCCAGCACGGCCCGCGCGCGGGCCAGGAGCGGCTCGGCCCTGGGCCGCAGGGCGGCATCCTTCGCCGACTTCGCCCGCAGCGCATCGACGCAGTCGGCCAGCACGCGATGGCTCTCCCAGTCTTCGATGCCGTCGCGGATGTTCTCCAGACGCACGCTTGAGAAAGGCCCGTCCGGGCCGGGATAGAAGAGCATGCCGTCGCCGTTGGTGTTCCCCCAGCCGCGCGGCGAGAAGGGTTTCTGCGGCCACCGCCGGCCGTCCTTATCCGGAAGGTTATGTGACCATATGTTGTAGCAATAATACTCAAAGCCCGTGACGCCGAACTTCCAGGTCATCCAGAAGAGCAGGCGCGAGGCGATGAGCGGGTCCTCCATCTGGACGTTCGGGCACGGCAGCATCGGCCCGGCGGCCACGTACCAGAAGAACTTCTCGCCCTTCGCCTGCGACGCGGCAATCAACGGCCGCATGTCGTCGGCGGGAAGGCTGTAAACCTTGTTCGCCCGCACGTCAATCTGCGGGTCGAAGATGTCGATGACGCCCTCCAGTTCCGGCCGCGGAAAGGAGCCGCCGATCATGACGGCCGCCTCCGGGCACGCCCGCCGCAGCCGGTCGGACCGCGCCCGCATCTCGTCCCACTTGCTGGTTTCGTCGCCGATGTACACAAGCGCCGAATCAACGAGTCCCAGTTTCCTGACGGCCTCGTACCGGGGCTTCAGCGCGTCCGCGTTGCCCGTGAAGTTGCCCGACAGGTAGATCGTGTTCCCGCCGCGCTCAAACACGTGCGGGATGTCCTCAAGGTCGGGCGACAGTTTCTCGGCGTACTGCTCCGTCGGGTTGAAGCGGTGGTCGAGCAGAAAGTCGATGTACCGGCGCTTGAGTTCCGGCGTGACGCGGCCGTGGGCCTTGCGGATATAGTCCCAGCACGTCTGGCCCATCGTCTGGAAGTTCCATTTCTCCGGGACGGCGTAATCCCACACGCGCACCTGAAGTTGCAGGTCGCGCGGCGGGGCGTTCTGCGGCCGCACCGTCACCTTGCCGCGGTACGCCCCGGCCCGCGTCTCGGGCCGCGTCCGCACGGTGAACCAGAAAGGTGTGGACATATGGACCGGGCAATCGGCCGGCGCGGCCGAGACCAGCGGGTCGGGCATCTCGAAGTTCTTGCCGTGGAAGTACCAGTCCGAGACCTTCTCGTTGCGGTGCAGGAGGAGCACGTCCTGGCGGAAGCACGCGATATCTTCTCGCGGGATCTTCGCCCCTCCCGGACCCTCCAGGCCGGTCGGCTCCAGCGCCGCGCCCTTCAGGTCCGACAGCATGGGGTACACGAGCACCTGGAACCCCTCGAACTCGTTGCGTGCCATGTCCATCTGATACTGTTCGCCGAACGGGCCGCGGAACCGGTACCGCGTGTCGCGGTCGCAGAACTTTTCAAGCGTGTGCGTCATGCCCACAAGGTACGGCTGCGGCAGGGGCTCGAAGTCCAGGGCCAGGCGCGGGCGGTGCGCGGCATCGGGGCTGTCGTGCGCAGGAATGTCGATGTATGTGCGGTTAAGGAAACGCCGGTCCGCCTGGTCAATCGGCTCCAGGGCCGCGCCGCGGTTGGCCGCCGGGTCCGCCAGCCACTTGCGCACCAGCGGCGTAACGTTGAAGTCAATCCACTTGCCTTCCTTCGGCACGCCCAGGAAGGCGTAGCGGTGGGGAAAGTACTGGCCGTTGTATTCCCACAGCGAATGCGAGTCGACCGCGCCGGGCGGGCGGCCGACATGATAGTCCGTCGCCGCGTCGAACGTGCCGCCGGGTTGTTTCCATGCACGGCCGGGGGCGGCGCTGGTCCAGTCGGCCTCGGCGGTCCACGGTTCGGCCGCCTCGCGGCAAAGGACTTCGCAGATCATGCGGAGGTTCCTCGCCTCCGGCACAAACACCTCCAGCCGCGCGCGGGCCAGTTTCTTCGCGCGAAGCGCCTCCGGCAAATCGAACCGCAGCAGGAGGCGGCTCTGCGAGCCGCGCAAGGCCAGCGCGCCCGGGGCTCGCGGCGGGACCTTCTGCTTCGCCAGTTCCGGCGCCCAGAGCGTCGCGGTCATGCAGCCGGCGTACTCGCCGGCGCCCGGCTGGAGCACAACCGTTTCGCCATGCGCCGCGGGCGCCGACACGAGCGCCGCCTCAAGCGCCGCCGCACACGCGATGAGCAGCACGGGCTTCATGGTGAGCCTCCGTAACCCGCTGCTATCCGCAGCGGGCTCGAAACCCCATCATCGCGCTGCGGCCCGCCGCCGGTCGGGCCCCATAACCGCCATCGGCCGCCAGGCAGACCCGGAGCGGCACCTTACACGGCCCCTGCGCTGCGGCAAAGACTATTGTTGAGGTGGGGCGGCCCTGCCGTTCTAATAGCACAACGCCGCTTGCCGCTTTGCGGGGCGGGCCTCCCGACCCGCCGCGCGGAGTGGGGTTGCAGCGTCTGTGGCGGCCGGGCGGCCGCCAGCACGAGGAACACATGGCCGACTTCATCCGCGTGGGCAGCGACCGGCAGAGTTTCGTCGAAGGCGCGTCGGGGCCGCGGTTTGCTCCCTTCGGGTGCAACTACTTCGATCCCCTGACCGGCTGGGCGCCGAAGATCTGGTCGCAGTACGACCGCGATCGCGTCCGCCGCCACCTGGGCCAGATCGCCGGGGCGGGCCTGAACTGCATCCGCGTTTTCCTCGACATGGCAGTGCTTAATCCGCGGCCCGACGAGTTCAGCGAGGAAGGCTTCGCGAAGGCGGACGACCTGATTGCCGCCGCGCGGGCGTGCGGCGTGCGGATCATCTTCAGCGGTCCGAACACGTGGCACGGCCGCCCGGAGCACCGTCGCGGCGACCCGTACGCCGACCCGGGCGAGATCGAGTTCAACCGCCGCCTCTGGCAGAAGATCGCCGCAAGATGGGGCTCCGAGCCCGCCATCATGGCGTGGGACCTCCTGAACGAGCCGATGGTCGGCTGGCCCACGCGGGCTGCCGGCCGGCCACACGATGCCAGGCTGCGGCTGTGGCAGGCGTTCGCCCGCTCGCGCGGCCTGACGCCGGGCGACGACCTCCTCCCGCCCGACACCGCCGGCCAGGACCGCCCCTTGTGGGCGGCCTACCTGGCATTCCAGGAGCAACTGGCCGAGCAGTGGGTCGAGCGCCAGGTGCGGGCGCTGCGCGACGGCGGCGCGCGGCAGATGATAACCGTCGGGCTCATCCAGTGGACGGTGCCGGTGCTCCTGCCGCGAGGCATGGGCGCCAGCGCCTTTACGCCGCGGCGAATCGCCCGGCACCTGGATTACATGTCGGCCCATTTCTATCCGATGCCGCGGCGCGGGCAGGACGGGCTGGAGCCGGAACTTGCACTTCAGCAGGCGTACCTGGAGGTCGTGCTGCGCGCCGTGCGGCAGGCGGACCGGCCGCTCGTCCTGGAGGAGTTCGGCTGGAAGGGCGGCCGCGCCGTGCCGCGCGAAGGCCGCGCCTGGCCCGAGGAGCATCAGACCTTCTGGGGCGACGCCCTCATGGCCGTCTCCAGCCGCGCAGGCGCCGCAGGATGGCTCAACTGGGGCTATGCCGACGCGGCGGACCCGAAGGCCGACATCTCGGCCGCCAGCGGCCTCTGGACGAGCGACGAGCGCCTGAAGCACTGGGGCCGCCGCTTCGCCCAGTTCGCCGCGCGATTCAAGGCCGAGCCGCCCTCGTACGCGCCGCCCGCCCGCCGCATCGAGGTCCGCACCGCGGAGTTCCTCTTTGCGCACGGCGGCCACCCGCAACTGGACTGGCTTGAAGGGCAAGTCAAGGATTCGCCCGGTGCGAGCATCGAGGTCGTGTTCAACGCCTAGCCGGCACAGCGATGCGCGTTGATGGCAAATGCCGCATGCATATTATGCAGCGGCGGGTTGTGAAATGACCTCTAAACATGCAGCAACGTCATTAACTCCTCGACTGTCGCCGTGCCGGTGGTGCCGAGTTTCCTGACGACGACCGCGCCGGCGAGGTTCCCCAGTTCGGCCGCCTCCGCGGGCGCGGCGCCGGCCGCCAGGGCCATCGCAATGTGCGCCAGGACGGCGTCGCCCGCGCCGGTCACGTCGAGCGGCGGCTCCAGGGGGATGCCCGGCACGTGCATCGTGCCGCTTGGGGCCGCGGGCGCAAGCCCGCGGGCACGTTCCTCGCCGGCAGGCGCTAC
>Ga0194112_10011053_pt1 | contig 11240 bp, 14 predicted proteins | sample TA2MahC400mmetaG_FD_146191 | JGI IMG/M metagenome (GOLD analysis project Ga0194112, IMG submission 146191) | Freshwater microbial communities from Lake Tanganyika, Tanzania - TA2015016 Mahale Deep Cast 400m | ecosystem: Environmental > Aquatic > Freshwater > Lake | place: Tanzania: Lake...
ACGCGCGAAGTTTTTGGTTCGGGCGATGGCGCTCGGTGGGAATTTGTTCGGCGCGCGGCAGAATCGCTTCCAATTTGCCGAGACTGACGGTGACGTTCTGCGAGTCAACGTTATGCACGGTGCCATGAACGATTTCGTTTTCGCGTTCCGAGTATTGGGTGTACAACGTGTCGCGTTCGGCTTCGCGGATGCGTTGCAGGATCACCTGCTTGGCGGCTTGCGCGGCGATGCGCCCAAAATCGTCCGGCGTGGATTCGATTTGGATCGTCGCGCCGACTTGCGCCATCGGATCGTACGCGCGCGCGTCCTGCAGCGTCAGTTCGAGTCGCCGGTCGTGCACTTCGTCCACGACGGTTTTGATCGCAAAGATTTTGACTTTGCCGGTGGCTGCGTCGATCTGCGCGGTGATGTTTTGACCGCCGCCAAAATTGCGTTTGTAGGCGGACACCAACGCTTGCTCGACGGCGTCAATGACGACTTCTTTCGGCAAACTGCGATCGTTACACAGTTGGGTGATGGCGACGAGAAAATCGTTCTTCACGTGCGGTCCTCTTCTGGAGAGTAGAGATTGGAGATTAGAAATTAGGCGCGCCTCACGGCATCGCCCAATCTCCAATCGCTAATCTCTATGCTCAAATTCACTCCGCTAGATAACAAGAAAAGTGGGGGATGCCCACTTTTCGAAGAAGGTCGTGCGGAGGTTTACGATGCAAGTATAGCACAATCTTGGAAATCGCGCAAATCGTTTGACACGCGGTCAAGCCCGGTGTATGATAGGGCAATGACCGTGAATAGTGAACGGTGGACAGTGAACAATAGGCACAAACGGAGAGCGATATTGCTCGTACTGGGCGCACTCGCGCTGGTCGTGCTGGGGGTTTTGTACCAGCGCGTCGACGCGCGGGCGCAAGAAGATCGCGCGCGGCGCGCGGACGCGATCATCATCCTGGGTTCGGCGGTGTACCCCGGCGAGCAGCCGTCGCCGTCATTGCGCGCGCGCATCCAGCACGCGCTCGCGCTGTACCGCGCCGGAATCGCGCCGAACTTGATTTTGTGCGGCGGCTTGGGAAGCCATCCACCAACCGAAGCGGAAGTGATGCGGCGCGCGCTCGTCGGCGCGGGCGTACCTGCCGATGCGTTGGTGTTGGAAGATCGATCCCATTCGACGGAAGAAAATTTGGCGAACGCAAAGTTGCTGATGGACGCGCGCGGCTGGCGCAGCGCGGTGATCGTGAGCGATCCGTTTCACCTGTACCGCGCCGAGATCATCGCGCGCGATCTGGGGATCGACGCGTACGGTTCCGGCGCCAACGCGAGTCCGACGTACGCGCGCGCCGTGTTGCGCGCGTGGTACACCACGCGCGAGACGCTCGCGCTCGTTTGGTACTTTGCCGCGCGCGTTGGACAACTGTCAATTGTCAATTGATAATTGTTAATTGGAGGTATTATGGATCGCGGAATTCCTTCTTCGGCGAACGAAGACATCGAACTGTATATGCGGACGTACTATTCGCTGTTGCGTTCCAGCGGCGAAATCCAAATCAAGTCGCTGATCGAAACGCATACGCAGATGGATTCGTCGCTGCACTTGCACGCGCGCACCGAGCAGCCCGATCTCGCGGCGTTCGTCTACGCCACGTTGCGTTTGCCTGATTGCATCAAGCAAGTGCGGCGCGTCATCCTGGGTCAATCGGACGAAGTGTTCGACAAGGCGGGCTATCCCGAAATCGAAACGTGGCAAGCGGTCAGCGCGGCGGGGCGGCGGCGCAAAATGTTTTTCGACGGCAAGGAGACGCTCGCGGCGTACATCGCCAGCGCGTCCGACATTGACGATCTCATTCCGATTCTGACCGCGTACGAGATCGAGTGGAACAAACTGCGCGATTTGCTCGTGCGCGCCGGAAGTCTGGCGCACTGGCGCGCGGACGCATCGCTCGACCGCGCGGCGCGCGAAGAACTGGCGCGCGTGTTGCGGCTCGACGCGGCTGATCTGGAGACGCTGGAAAATATTTGGGGCGGCAATCTGATCGCCAATTTGCAAACGATCAGCGCGACGACGAAAGAATTCGTCTTGCGCTTGCTGGCGGGTTCGTTGCTGGACTATCGCAAGGCGACGCGGCATTGGTGGAACAACATCGCGCGCGGCGCGGCGTCTGCGCTGGAAGGGCGCCCGGTCTATTTCGTTTCCAGCAACACGCACAGTCTCGCGAATGTGATTTCCGGGTTCGCGCGCGCGCGTGAACGGGATTTGATCCAATATATTCAGGATGCGCGCCACACCAATTTGCTGCGCGAGTACGAAGCGATCCAAGCCGAAGCGGTGAAAAGCAGCAAGGAAAATTTTCTGTACTATGTGTTGAAAAAATATATCGCCGATCCGGAGAACGCATCGGCGGCGGAAGCGAAAAAGCGCGCCGAGCAGGCTACCGGGCTGACGCACTTTTCGAGCGAACGCTATCTGGACGTGGACGCGCAGATCGTCGAACTCAATCGTCTGGTGCCGGAGCGACTCGATTCGCGGTTGCCGCGCGAACGGCTGGAGCGTTTGCGCGCCAGCCGCGCGATCATTTTCAATGTGGACTATCCGCTCGGACTTGCCGCGTACCAAATTCTGTCCGAAGTCGTCCGCAACGTCGAGCAAGTCAAGGGCGTGTACTCGCTGGGCAAATCGGCGACGCTCAACGGGCGCATCGGCGACGTGATCATTCCGGATGTCGTCTACGACGAACATTCGCAGAACACGTTTCTGTTCAACAATTGCTTTTGCGCGCGCGATGTCGAGCCCTACCTGGTTTACGGTTCGGTGCTGGACAATCAAAAAGCGATCACGGTCAAAGGAACGTTTTTGCAAAATGAAAAATTTATGGCGCTGTTCTATCGCGAGGGTTATACGGACATCGAGATGGAAGCGGGACCGTACCTCTCGGCGATCTATGAAATGATTTTCCCCAAACGCTTTCCGCGCAACGAAATCGTCCGGCTGTATCAGAGCGATTTCGATTTTGGATTTTTGCATTACGCGTCCGATACGCCGAACAGCAAGGGGAAAAACCTGGGCGCGGTGCATCAATCGTACTATGGGATGGATCCCACCTACGCGACGACGCTGGCGATCGTGGAGCGCATTTTGCGGCGCGAGATGGCATAACGAAAGGGGCGACCAACTGGGTCGCCCCTATTCATAATTCGTTCCACTCATCCGCTGAGATTTTGCGCCCGAGTATTCCCTCGATCTCGCGAATCATCATCCGGAGTTGAGGCACGGAAAATTCGCTGTTTGAAGGCACCGTCAAGCGTTGTTGCCGATAAACCACGAACTGATGACGCGTGCCTTGGAACAGTCCCTCAAAGCCGAGCAATTGAAGACGGCGTACAAATTCACGTCGTTTGATAGGCGCCCATCCGCTCATGGTTCGGTTCCTTGTTTAGATTGATGCCGCCGACAATTGGCAAACGGTGTCCCAATTTGAGTCCGACGAAAATCCAATCTTCGAGTGTTGAACGCAACTCGGCTTCGCACTTTCGCAGATCGCGGGCGAACGCGACGACACCTTTGCATTGTGGAATTCGACCTGCAAATGTGCCGTCTTCCAATTTGTCGTAGACGGCATAGGTCATCGCTTTCTCAATATAATCGCTCAGAACAAAACGAATCGCCATTGTGTTTCTCCTGTCTCAGTACATCACAGATTGTCATTCTGAGGCGCGCTTTTTGCGCCGAACGCTTTGCGTCTCGCAATTTGCAATTAGCGAGATGCTTCGCTTCGCTCAGCATGACAAAATTGTGATCTACTGTGTCTATTGAATCTCGACCAACCCCACGCCGCCGTCCACTTCGATGTCCACCTTGTTCGGTGCGTTCGCAAAGTCCGCGCTCTGATACAGATTCCCCGCTTTTGGAAAACGCGTTTCGTCCACGCGCAGCGCGCCGATGCCTTTGTCCACGCGAATGCGCGCGGCGACGCCCGGCGGAATCGTCACGCGCAGATTGCCGACGCCGCCCTTCAGACGCATCGTCACGTTGCCGGTTTGCGGCGCGCTGATCCGAATCGTGCCGACGCCCGCCTCCACGTTCAACGCGGTGATCGTCAACGCAGTCAGATCGAGATCGGCGCGTCCGACCCCGCCGTTGATCCGCAGCGCGATGGGAAGCGTCGGATTCAGCGCGAGGTCCCAGCGCGCGCTCGACATTCCCGGCGTGAAGAAATTGGCGCGCTCTTCCTGCAAACGCAATCGTCCTTCGTTTCCGACGACGTTGAATTTTTTGCCGATTTGTGTACCTTCGCCGCGCTGAAACGTGCCGCGCAGCAAATCCGCCGTGTCCGATCCCAGCGCGGTGACGTTCGCGGTGGCGACGCCAAAGTTCAGATCGATCGTCGCGCTCGAAATTTCGCCGCGCGGCTGGTTGAGCTGTTCCGTGATCGCAGCAGAACCCAGGAACGCGCCGCCCGATGTGAGCGCGAGCCACAAGACTCCGGCGATCAGCGCGCCCCACAGCGCGACGACGATCAGCCCGCCGATGATCGAACGCCGTCCGATGATGATTTCCAGTCCGATCAAAACCAGGATCAGGGGCCAGAAGCGAAACGCGATCTCCCAAAACGACAAGGGCAAATAGCCGAGATTCGCGAGCAAGAACAAAACGCCGATCGTGATGAGAATCAGCGGTCCGATAAGACTAGGTCTGCGGTGTTCCATTATGCCTCCTGAAATTTTCGATTGCCGATTTTTGATTTTCGATTTCTTACAATCGAAAATCGGCAATCGAAAATCGAAAATTATTTTCTTCCAAACTCTCGCTCCAATTGTCCCAGGTTCAACTGAATCATCGTCGGTCTGCCGTGCGGGCAAGTGCGCGGCGCGGTCGTTTGCTCCAAGCGCCGGATCAATTCGCGCATTTCCTCCAGCGACAAAACCTGGCCGCCTTTCACCGCGATACTTTTGCACACACTCGAAATCAGGCGCGCCTCTGCCGATTTTTCGAGCGGCGTCTCGCCTTGCTCCAATTCGTCTAAGATGCGCGCGAGCGCGTCGCGTGGATCGCTTTTCCTCATCACGGCTGGAACTGCGCGCACCAGGATCGTCTGCGCGCCGAACGCTTCGAACTGGAAGCCGACCGAGGCGAGCGCGGCGCGATGCGTTTCGAGCGCGGCACTCTGCGCGGGGGTAAGCTGCAGCGTGAGCGGATCGAGCAATTCTTGGATCGCCATCGTCGCGCCGGCGCGCTCTGCCATCAATTGTTCGTACAGCACGCGTTCGTGCGCGGAATGTTGATCGATCAAATACAAGCCGTCGGGTCCTTCCGCGATGATGTACGTCGAAAGAATTTGACCCAGCACGCGGAGCATTGGCAGTTGGGTGATTGGGTGATTGGGTGATTGGGTGATTGGAGATTGGAGATTAGAGATTGGGTGTTCGCCGGTCGGAATGGGACGATGCAGATCAATCGCGAGTTGTGTTTCGTTTTGATGCGGCGTGAAAGCCGGCGCGACGCCGATCGTCGGAATCGGCGTGTGCGCGACGAGCGCGGCGCGCACCGTTTGTTGCACCGCGCGAAAAACCGCGCTCGTGTCGCGAAAACGCACTTCGCTTTTCGTCGGATGCACGTTCACGTCCACCGCGTCCGGCGGCAACGCGATGTCGAGCGCGACGATCGGCGCGCGCCCGACCATCAGCGCGGTGTGATACGCTTCGACGACCGCGTGCTGCAGCGTGCGATCCTGCACCCAGCGATGATTGACGAAGAAGAACATATATTTGCGCGTCGCGCGGTTGATGCTGGGAGGGGCGATGTAGCCAGCGACTTGGACAGTTTCAGGTTCAAGGTTCGAGGTTCGAGGTTCAAGGGGTGAGGTTTCAGGTTGTTCATTCGTTGCGCTTTGAACTTCAAACTTTGAACTTTGAACTTTTAACTTTGAACTTGAAACCTGAATCATCTGATTCGCCACTTCAATTCCAAGCACCTTCACCAACGCGTCGAACATCGCGCCGGCGCCGGGGGACTGGAACAGCAGACGCTCATCGCTCACGAGCGAAAAACGGAGCGCCGGATACGCGAGCGCGTACGCGTGGATCAGATCGGCGATGCGTCCGGCTTCGGTTGCCGGAGTCTTCAAGAATTTCAGACGCGCCGGAACGTGACGAAACAAATCCTCGACCGTGACGATCGTTCCGGCGGGCGCGCCTTGCGCGTGTTGTTCAATGATCTTGCCGCCGTCCACGCGGATCTGCGTCCCCGATTCCTCGTCACGCGCGCGCGTGATCAATGTCACGCGCGAGACGGCGGCAATTGAAGGCAACGCTTCGCCGCGAAAGCCGAGCGTTTGCAAGCGGAACAGATCGTCCGCCGAGTCGAGTTTGCTCGTCGCGTGGCGCGCGAATGCGGTGGCAACTTCGCGCGCGGAAATGCCGCCGCCATCGTCCGCGACGCGGATCAAGCGTTGACCGCCGCCGCGAATTTCGATTTTGATTTCGCGCGCGCCCGCGTCAATCGAATTGTCAATCAGTTCTTTGACGACCGACGCGGGGCGTTCGATCACTTCGCCCGCCGCGATTTTCGACGCGAGATCGTCCGGCAAAATGTGAATTGGCATCGCCAATATTTTAGCACAGGTGCGCGAGAATGGCGAATCGGTTTTGACAGTTTGGGGAGGTGGTGCTAAGATCAATGAGCAAATGAACAAATGAACAAATGAACAAATGGCAAATGAACAAATGGCAAATGAACAAATTTTGTCATTTGTCATTTATTTATTCGTCATTCATCGTAACTGCTCAGCCCATTGTCATGCTGAGCGAAGCGAAGCATCTCGCTAATCGCGAATTGCGAGACGCAAAGCGTTCGTCGCAAAAACCGCTCCTCAGAATGACAGCCTGAGCAGTTACCATTCATCGGGGTAAACGATGCCGAAGAAAAAATTACGCGTCTTGATGTTGTCGTGGGAATATCCGCCGAATGTGGTGGGCGGGTTGGGCGCGCACGTCGCCGCGCTCGCGCCCGCGCTCGCGCGCGCCGGAGTGCAGGTGCACGTCGTCACGCCGCGCTGGAAGGGCGGTGAGCTGCGCGAGCCGCTCGTCGCCGGTGCGCGCGGCGCGCGGCGCGCGTTGCCGCCATCCGTTTGGCGCGTCGAGCCGCCGGTGCTGGGCTTGGGAAATTTTTTTGCCGACGCGCAACAGACGAACTTGAACTTGGGCGAACAGGCGCAAGCGTTGTACGATCGCGTCGGCGGATTCGACCTGATTCACGCGCACGATTGGCTGGTCGCGTTCGCGGCGACCTCGCTCAAGCGGTTACACAAGACACCCTTGCTCGCGACGATTCACGCGACCGAGCGCGGGCGCGGGCGCGGTTTTCTCGGCGGCGAAATGGCGCACGCGATCAACGGGACCGAGTGGTGGCTGACGTACGAAGCGTGGCGCGTGATCACGTGCAGCGCGTTTATGCGCGACGAGGTGCGCGAATATTTCAACGTGCCGCCGGACAAGATTGACATCGTGCCGAATGGCGTAGATGCGTCGCCGTTCGATGAATTGAACGACGTTGACCTGACCGAGTTTCGCGCGCGCTGGGCGCGTCCGGATGAGCGGATCGTTTTCAACGTGGGACGCGTGGTGCAAGAAAAAGGCGCGCAGGTGATCGTCGCAGCCGCGCCGCGCGTGTTGGCGGAAATGCCGAACGTGAAATTCATCATTGCGGGCAAGGGGAGCAGCGTGGACGATCTGCGCCGTCGCGTGCGGGAACTTGGCGTGCAGGACAAGGTGAACGTCGCCGGTTTCGTTTCCGATCCGGATCGCGATCGTCTGCTCAAAGTGGCGGACGCGGCGATCTTTCCATCGTTGTACGAGCCGTTCGGCATCGTCGCGCTGGAGGCGATGGCGGCGCGTTGTCCGGTGATCGTCAGCGCGGTCGGCGGCTTGCAAGAAGTCGTCCGGCACGCTGTGACCGGCGTGACGATTTTTCCCAACAACGTCGAGTCGTTGGCGTGGGGTGTGTTGTACACCTTGCGCGATCCGAAGCGCGCGCGGGCGCGCGCAACGAAGGCGTATCGCCTCGTCAAGCAAGCATACCATTGGGATCGCATCGCGGAGCAGACGATCGCGATCTACGAGCGCATCGCGCGCGAGCGCGCGAAAACGAATTGGTGAGCGCAAATTAACTTTGCATTAACCTTTTGATCTTGACACGCGTTATGAAATAGATATAATTGCCCATAGCGGTACCGTATCGCGTGCGTTGAAAATCATTTCGGGCTCTGCCGCGACATTTTTTGACTCGACGGAGATGGATTGGAATACTGGCACGCTCTCCACACGAAACCGCATAAAGAACGCCAAGTCGAATCGTTCTTGAGCGGGCGCGGAATCGAAATCTACTTTCCCACGATTCCCGCGCCCAAACGTTCGCGCGGTAGCGACGAACGCGCTTTTTTCCCTTCGTATCTTTTTGCGCGCGCTGACTTGGAAGCGATTGGCTTGTGGACGGTGCACTATGCGCCCGGAATGCGCGGGGTGGTGATGTTCGGCGGACAGCCGGCGCGCGTGGATGACCGCGTGATCGCGACGTTGCAGGCGCGGCTGGCGGATGTGTCCGTCGTCGACGCGCTGGGCGAGGCGTTGAACCATGGCGATCGCGTCGTCATCACGCAAGGTCCCTTGGCTGATTTCGACGCGGTATTCGACAAACAACTCTCCGCCGATGGTCGCGTGCGCGTCTTGATCGAGTTTTTGCAACGCGCGACGCCGGTTGAGATCGAAGCGCGCGCGCTGCGGAAGACGCGTCAGTTTCCGCGACGCGGGCGCGCCCTCTAAATCCACAACGCAATGTCATTGGCTCGATCCTGACTGGCGTGGCGAGCGAAGACGTCGCCGCTGAAACGCGCAGGGCTATTTTGCGCGCGGCGATTTTTATTTTCCCCGGATTCCGGCAAGTGCAGAACTTGTTGGAAGGGCGGAGCGCGCCTAGTAGGGGTCAGGGGACAGGGGACGGAGAACGGAGAACAGAGGACAGAGGACAGAGGACAGTGAACTTCCAACATCCAACTTCTAACTTCCACCCTCCAACGTCGAACCTTGAACCTGAAACGTGGAATGTGAAAAATTGAACGCGAGTTCAAAGGAACCGGTTTATGCTGACAGAATACATCCGCCAAGCGCTCGAGCGCGCGCATTACGAGATCATCCAAGATCCAGAACCGTACTATGGTGAGATCCCCGGTTTGGATGGCGTGTGGGCGACTGGGGCAACCTTGGAAGAGTGCCGCCGTAATTTGGCGGATGCGCTCGAAGACTGGCTTTTCTTTAGTATTGCGAGAGGATTGCCGATTCCAGCCGTTGGAACGGTCAACCTTCATTTGCCTGAAAAGGTCGCGGCATAGTGGCGCGGCTCACGCCTGTTGCGCGGCGTGAATTGGTGCGTCGCCTGCGTCTGCTCGGATTCGACGGTCCGTTTGTCGGAGGACGGCGCGAGTTCATGTTGCGCGGAACGCGCCGCTTGATTCTGCCCAATCCGCATCGGGGCGATGTCGACACTGATTTACTTGTGCGATTGTTGCGCCAAGCGGATGTGACGCGTGAGGAATGGGAAGCGGCGGGACAGTGAACGGCGGATAGTGGACAGTGGACAGTGTTCGGTATTCAGTGTTCAGTATTCAGTGTTCAGTGGGGTAGTGAGACAGTAGGCAGTGAACTTCCAACCTCCAACTTCCAACTTCCAACCTCCAATGATGAATCTGAAACCTTGAACCACGAACCTTGAACTTGAAACATGAAGCATGGAGATCATTTGGACCCAGCACGCGGCAGAGCGGCAGCGGGAATGGCAAATCAAATTGGGCATCACGCGTGAGGAAATCGAGGACGGGTTGAGAAATCCCTCACAGGTTGTGCCAGGCGATTGGGGCGCGCAGGTCGCACAATGCAAGCACGGCGATGGCTTGTTGCGCGTTCCGTTCGTGCAAGTTGAAGACGCGCGCAAGGTCTTGACGGTGTATTGGACGAGCAAGGTGGACAAGTACTGGCGGGAGGAATAAAAATGCGAATTCGATATGACGCCGAAGCCGATATTTTGCTATTTGCCTTGCGCGATGCGCCGCCGGTGGATGCGGTGGAAGAGCCGGGGGGCGTAATCATCAGTTACGGTGAAGATGGCGAACCCGTCAGCGTCGAGTTTCTGAATGTGTCGCGTCGTCGTCTCATCCGCGCGGGAGAGATCAGTGTGACGGTGCAAACTCTCGACGTGGCGAAGGTGTACGCGGTGGCAGAGTAGGCAGTGGACAGTGTTCGGTATTCAGTGTTCAGTGGGGCAGTGAGACAGTAGGCAGTGAACTTCCAACCTCCAACATCCAACGTCCAACCTCCAACTTCCAATCCCGAACCTCGAATCTGGAACGTGAAAGATGAAACCTGAAACTTTCGATGTGACCGATGCGGATTTGCATCCGCACTTGTTGGCGCGTATGAGTCAGCGCGGTGTCACGCGAGAAGAGATCGAACAAACTTTGAATCAGGGTTGGGACGCGGCGGACGCCAAGATGGGAACGTTGGGAAAAACGTTTGTGTTTGCATATGAGGCGGAATGGGAAGGGGAGTTTTATTGGGAGAAAGAGGTGACGGTGTACTACAAGCGAACCGAGGCAGGAATCATCTGGCTGACCGTCAAAGCGCGTTATGGACAGGGCTTTGCCAGGAGGTAGGCGATGAAGATCGAATATGATGTGGCGCGAGACTTGATGTACATTTGGTTCGGCGTGCCCGGCGAGAAATCGGCGCGGACGGAGACGATCGTTTCTGGAATGCACGCGGATTTTGATCGGCAGGGGCGCTTGATTGGCATCGAAATTCTGGATGCGTCAAAGGTATTGCGCGAGCGGGTTCAATTCGAGGTTGCGCTCACGCCGGTCTCGGCGACAGCGCCGGCTTGATTTTCACGCGGCGCAGCAGGGCAGTGTTCAGTGGACAGAGGACAGAAGACAGAGGACAGAGATCAGTGGACAGTGAACCGTGGGCAGTGAACAGTAGGCAGTATTCAGTATTCAGTGAATTTCCAACCTCGAACCTCGAACCTCGAACCTTGAACCTTGAACCTTGAACCTGAAATCTCCAACTTTGAACCACGAACCTTGAACCTGAAACATAAGTATGCCCAAGCCGTTGACTGAAAAACAAGTCGAATCCTTTCGTCGCGCGGCGCGGCGGCGCGCCCAGACCGAACAGCGAGAACAGGCGCAGCGTCGCCGCCGGGC
>Ga0194112_10011060_pt1 | contig 11232 bp, 9 predicted proteins | sample TA2MahC400mmetaG_FD_146191 | JGI IMG/M metagenome (GOLD analysis project Ga0194112, IMG submission 146191) | Freshwater microbial communities from Lake Tanganyika, Tanzania - TA2015016 Mahale Deep Cast 400m | ecosystem: Environmental > Aquatic > Freshwater > Lake | place: Tanzania: Lake...
CGTGACCTTGATCATCGGCACCCCATAGCGGTCGGCGGCATCCGCAATGGCGCGCAGTTCGGCGCTGGTGGTGACACCGCCCCACATGCGCGGCACCACTGAATAGGTCCCGTCCTTCTGGATGTTGGCGTGGTTGCGTTCGTTCACGAAACGGCTCTGCCGGTCGTCGCGGTACTCCAGCGGCCAGTCGGCCAGCAGGTAGTAGTTCAGCGCCGGGCGGCAGGACGCGCAGCCGCCCACCGATTTCCAGCCTAGCTCCTGCATGACGGCGGGAATGGACTTCAACTCCATCGACTTGATCAGGCGGCGCACGTCCTCGTGCGTGTGATCGGTGCATTTGCACATGGGCGGGTTGGCGTTGGCGGCAAAGCCGTCGCCAAGCGTCAGGGCCATGACCTGTTCCACCAGCCCGGTGCAGGTGCCGCAGGAGGCGCTGGCCTTGGTCAGCCCGCGCAACGCGTCCAGCGTGGTGGCGCCGCCTTCGATGGCGGCGGTGATCTGTCCCTTGCAGACGCCGTTGCAGCCACAGATCTCCGCTTCAGGCGGCAAGGCTGCAACGGCTGCCAAAGGGTCCGTCGAGGGCCCTCCGGCAAAGGCGGGGCCAAAGATCAACGTGTCGCGCAAGGGTGTGACGTCCTCGCCCGTGCGGATCTTGTCAAAGAACCAGGCCCCGTCGGAGGTGTCGCCATACATGACCGCGCCGATCAGGCGGTCCCCTTCCAGAACCAGCCGCTTGTAGATGCCGCGGCCCGGATCGCGAAAGACGATGTCCTCGCGCCCCGGCGCCTCGGCAAAGTCGCCCGCGCTGAACAGGTCGCAGCCGGTGACCTTCAGCTTGGTCGCCGTCTGGACGGGCTGAAAGGCCGCCTCCTGATCCATCAGCGTCAGGGCCAGCACCCTGGCCTGATCGTAAAGCGGCGCCACGAGGCCGAAGAGCTGGCCGCGATGTTCGACGCATTCCCCAAGGGCAAAGATCGCCGGGTCGCTGCTGCGCATCTGGTCATCGACCGTGATGCCGCGTTCGACCTCCAGCCCCGCGTCATTGGCCAGACGCGTCTCGGGACGGATGCCCACGGCCATGCACACCAGATCGGCGGGATAAACGGTGCCGTCCTCCAGCAGCACGGCCTCGACCTTGTCCTCGCCCAGGATGGCCTTGGTCGCGCCCTTGCAGTGGATGCGGATGCCGCGCTTTTCCAGGTCGCGCTGCAGCAGGTAGCCGGCCGCCGGGTCCAGCTGACGCTCCATCAGGTGGCCCATCAGGTGGATCACCGTCACTTCGGCCCCACGCGCGGCCATGCCGGCCGCAGCCTCCAGGCCCAGGAGCCCGCCGCCGATCACCACGGCCCTTGCGCCGGGGCGCGAGGCCGCGATCATGGCGTTTGTGTCCTCCAGATCGCGGTAGGTGCAGACGCCGGGCAGGTCGCGGCCCGGCAGCGGGATGATGAAGGGCGCCGACCCGGTGGCGATCACCAGCGCGTCATATCCCACGGAACCGCTTGCGCCGTGAACGACCCTGGCCGCCCGGTCGATGGCGGTCACGCTTTCCCCGAACCGGCAGGTCACGCCGTGGGCGGCGTACCAGTCCGCGTCATGCGTCACGATCTGCGCATAGGTCCTGTCGCCCGACAGCACCGGGGACAGCATCAGCCGGTTGTAGTTGCCGCGCGGCTCGGCGTTGAACAGCGTCACGTCCCACTGCCCAGGCGCCGCCTCGAACAGATGCTCCAGCATCCGCCCCGAGGCCATGCCCGCGCCAATCACCACAAGTTTCTTTGTCATGGGCTTACTCCGCAGCTTCGACGAAGCGGTGGCGTTCGTAAAGAAAGCGCAGCACGCCTTCGCGGGCCCGCACATAGTCGGGATGGCTGGCCAGCCGGATGCGGTCGCGCGGGCGGGCCAGAGGCACCTCCAGCACCTCGCCGATGGTCGCGGCCGGGCCGTTCGTCATCATCACGATGCGGTCGGCCAGCAGCACGGCCTCGTCCACGTCATGGGTGATCATGATCATCGTGTTGCCAAGCCGGGCATGGATGTCCATCACCGCGTCCTGCAGATGCGCGCGGGTCAGCGCGTCCAGCGCGCCAAAGGGCTCGTCCAGCAGCAGGACCTTGGGCTCCATCGCCAGGGCCCGGGCAATGCCCACGCGCTGGCGCATCCCGCCCGAGATTTCGCCGGGCCGCTTGTCGGCCGCATGGCTCATCTGCACCAGGTCCAGGTTCTGCATGATCCAGTCGTGGCGTTCGGCGCGCGTCCGGGTCCTGCCAAAGACCTTGGTCACCGCCAGCCTGATGTTGTCGTAAACTGTCAGCCAGGGCAGCAGGCTGTGGTTCTGGAACACCACCGCGCGGTCGGGTCCGGGGGCGTTGACCTCGCGGCCGTCCAGCATGATGGCGCCGGTGGTCACTTCGGTCAGGCCGGCGATCAGGTTCAGCAGCGTGGATTTCCCGCAGCCCGAATGGCCGATGATGCTGACGAACTCTCCCTTGTCGATGGTCAGTTGGACGTCCGACAGGACATGGGTCTGTTTTGGACCATTCACGAAGGTCTTGGAAACATGGTCGATCTGAAGGTACTTCATCGGTCTTTCCCCTTACACGGCCGTGCCGCGAGAAACGACGCGTCCGATCCAGCCGACCAGACGATCCAGGATGAAGCCCGTGCCGCCGATATAGGCGAGGGCCACGATGATGTCGCTGAGGCGCGAACTGTTCCACGCGTCCCAGATGAAGAAGCCGATGCCCACGCCGCCGGTCAGCATCTCGGCCGCCACGATGGCCAGCCAGGACAGGCCCACCCCGATGCGCAGGCCCGAGAAGATGTAGGGGGCGGCGGCGGGAACCATGATCTTCCAGAAGAACTCGGCCTGGTTCAGGCGCAGGACGGCGGCGACATTGCGGTAATCCTGCGGAATGGCGCGGACGCCCGAGGCCGTGTTGATGATCACGGGCCAGATCGCGGTGATGAAGATCACGAAGATTGCGCTTGGCCCGCTGTCCATGAAGGCGGCCAGGCTGATGGGCAGCCAGGCCAGCGGCGGCACCGTGCGCAGGATCTGGAAGATCGGGTCAAAACCGCGCATCATCAGCGATGACTGCCCGATGACCGCGCCCGTCAGCACCCCCACCACGGCGGCCAGGCCAAAGCCATAGGCCACGCGCTCCAACGAGGTCAGGACGCGCCAGCCCAGGCCGATGTCCTGCGTGCCATAGACAAAGAACGGATCCACGATCAGTTCGGCACTGTCGGCCCAGACCTGCAAGGGTGTCGGCAGGCCCGAGGCATCGCCCGAAAAGCCGATCTGCCAGATGGCCAGCAGCACGGCCAGCACGATCAGGGGCGGCAGGATGTTGGTCAGGAACCCTTGGCCCGCCTTGCGCCACAGGGCAGGACGTGCCGGACTGCGGACTGGCAGGGCAACAACGGCGGCAGGTTTGGCGGGGGTCAGGTCCGGCTTGCGCTTCAATGCGGTGACGTTCATCGGAACCTCCTTATGCCATGGCCTTGATGGTCTGGGCGGCCAGATAGGCCTCGGGGTCGGCGGGATCGAAGCTCTTGCCATCGAAGAATGTCTCGACTCCGCGGCTGTCGCCGAAATCAACCTCCAGCCCCAGGCCGCGGGCGGCGGCCAGCCACAGGTCGGACCGGTTCGTGCCGTTCACCAGCGCCGCCGTGTCCAGATCGCCCGGCAGATAGCCCCAGCGCTTGTTCTCGGTGATGAACCACGTGTCCAGCGACTTCCACGGATAGGAGGTTTCGCCCCTTTCGCCCCAGAACTTCATTGCAAGGTCCGGGCGATCCTCGGTCCGGCCGTTGCCGTAATTGATCTGGCCCTGGATGCGGCCGATGATGTCGCGGACGGGGACGTTGAACCACTGGCGGCGGCTGATGATCTCGGCCATCTCCTGCTTGTTCCGTGTGTCGTCGCACCACATCTGCGCCTCCATCACGGCCATCATCAGGGCTGTGGCCGCGTTGGGATTGGCGTCCACCCAGTCGGCGCGCATGCCCAGGACCTTTTCGGGATGGCGGGCCCACAGTTCGCCCGTCGTGGCGGCGGTGAAGCCGATGTTCTGGTTCACCAGCTGCTCGTTCCAGGGCTCACCCACGCAGAAGGCTTCCATGTTGCCGACCTTCATGTTGGCGACCATCTGCGGGGGCGGCACGACGATCAGGTCGACATCCATGTTCGGGTCGATCCCACCGGCGGCCAGCCAATAGCGCATCCACAGGTCATGGGTGCCGCCGGGGAAGGTCATCGCCACCGGGATCTCCTGGCCCGCGGCGCGGCGTGCGGCAAAGATCTCCTTCAGCGGGCTCGAGTCCAGGCCCACGCCGCTGTCGGCATAATCCTGACGGACCGACAGGCCCTGCCCGTCCTCGTTCAGGTTCAACAGCGTGTACATCGGCAGCGGCTGGTTGTTCTGCATCACGCTGCCGGTCGAATAAAGATGAACCTTGGGCCGCAGGATGTGGCCCCCGTCGATCCCGCCCGAAGAGGAACCCAGCGCCATGTTGTCCCGTGTCGCGCCCCAGCTGGCCTGCTTTTCCACCAGAACGTCGGGCATGCCGTGTTTGGCGAAGAAGCCCTTTTCCTGCGCGATGATCAGCGGTGCACTGTCGGTCAGCGCGATATAGCCCAGCTTGCATCCGGTCACTTCGGGCGCAGGCGTGGCGGCCCAGGCACCGCCGGGCAGGGCCAGGCGCGCGGCGGCCATCGTGGCCAGCGCGCCGGTGGCGGATTTGAGAAAGCTGCGGCGGGAGGGCGGCTTGATCAGGGTCATCTGGCTGGTCCTTGAGCGGGCCCACCGAAAAACGATCGGCGGGCGAGGAAACGCGAAAAGCCACCGGCCGCAGCCCCGGCAAAAGGGCACGAACAGGTGGCGTCATTGCCTGAGGGAAAGCCCGCTTCCTTGCGGACCGATCGAAACACGGAGCGCCGTTGCATCCGTCTTTCACCCAGCATCACCCGAGGGATTTCAGCCGGTCAAGCCTGTGAACCGGTCCTGCCCGTCCCGCTCATGGTCCAAGGCCGCGGAATGCGGCAGGCTGCCCGGAAATTCAGCGCGTTTCGAAGGCGTGTTCGAAAACCTGCCCGTCGAAAAACGCGTCCGGCCCCAGAATCATCTGGCCCTGCTCGGCCGGAACAACGGTTGGCACGGACATTGCACCCTCGACCTTGGCCGAGGCGCCGGGCAGCTCCGCGCCCGCCTCGCGCAGGTGCCGGCGGTAAAGATCTGGGCGAAAGCATCCCGCCGCCTGCGCCATGGCCCGGTCCGGATCCAGTCCGTGACGGCGCGCAATGCGCCCGCCGATCAGCGCCGCAACGCTGCGCCAGGGAAATGTCGCGGCCTGCGCGTGAAAACGGATGAAATCGGGACAGTCGCGCAATTCGCCGGTCGCAGTGACATGCAGGCGGCCCAGCAGACCGCGCTCGCACAGCTCGGGGGGCAGGTTCAGATAGGAGGGGCGCGAGAGGATCTCGGCCGCCGTGCCGCGGTTGCCCGGTTGATCCAGCCAGCGGCCTGCCCGCCACAGGGCGCGCATCAGCCGACCGGTCAGGTCGGGATGGGCCTCGGCAAAGGCGCGGGTCATCACGAGGCCCTTTTCGGACGCAGCCGCCCAGATGGCACGACCCGGCAGCAGCAGGGCGCCCGCCCCACGTTCCACCGCATAAGAGGCCCAAGGCTCACCCACGCAAAAGGCATCCACCTCGTTTGCGGCCAGTGCCTCGGCCATCTGCGGCGGCGGGACGGTGCGGATCGTCAGCCGCTCCGCCAGGGCGGTTCCCTGCAGCCAGTGCCGCACCAGTTCGGCCTGGGTCGAAAAGGGAAAGGGCACGCCCACCCGCAACGCGTCGGGATGCGCCACTGCAAGCGCATCCCGTGCCGCAGCCGGATCGGCAAAGTCGAACGCGTGGCCCTGGTCGCGCATCCGGGCCTCCAATGCGGCAGAAACCGCGATCGCCTGCCCCCCTTGTGACAGGAACATCAGCAGATCAAATGCCGGATAGGCCGGCCCCAGCCCCAGGCTTTGCGCAATGGGCATCGGCACCAGCATGTGGGCGGCGTCGATCCCGCCCGTGCCCAGCAGGTCGCGGCCGTGCGCCCAGCTGACGGCCGGCACCAAGTCCAGTGTCAGCCCCTCTTCGGCCGCAAATCCCAGCTCCTGAGCGACGACAAGGGGCGCTGCGTCGATCAGCGGCAGATATCCCAGGCGCAGGTGGTCCATCATGACAACAGTCCCGCCGCCATCACCAGTTGCTGGGCGATGTCGGCCACGCGGCGCTTCTGGTCCATCGCGGTCCTGCGCAGCAAGGCATAGGCTGCCTCCTCGTCGATGCCGCGCGCCTTCATCAGGATGGCCTTGGCGCGATCGATGATCTTGCGCTCCTCCAGCGCAGCCTTGGTGGCGGCCAGTTCGGCACGCATCTTCCGGAACATGTGAAACCGCGCAATGGCCGCATCCAGAATGGGCTTGATGCGGTCCGCCTGCAGCCCATCCACGACATAGGCCGACACGCCGGCCTCGATGGCCGCGCGTGTCAACTGTTCGTCCGACCGATCGACGAACATGGCCACCGGCCGTTCCAAAGGCCCCGACACCAGTGCCAGTTCCTCCAGCACGTCGCGCGACGGATCGGCCACGTCGATCAGCACGATGTCAGGCTGCTGCGCGGCAATGTGGCGCGCCAGACCGGTTTCCTCGGCGATGACGGTGACGCTGTGATCGCCCGAGGCGCGCAGCCCGTCGACGATCTTGAGCGCCCGGTCCCGGTCCCGCTCGACCACGATGATTGACAGCCGTTCCATCCCTGCCAAAGACCGCGGCCGGTGCCGGCTTGGCAAGCAGGGAACAGGCGGATGGCGCTGCGGGAACAGCCTTTGCCCAGGAAATGGGCAAAAGGGTATCGGAATCAGAGGATGAAGTCCCCCGCAGACAGGACGTGCAGTCCTTGCAGGCGGATCGCCGCATCGGCGATTCCGTCGCCGTTCACGTCCATCAGCACATCCGTCACATTCGTCGCGGCGCTGCGCTGGATCAGCAGCTGTCCGCCCTTGTCGGACTCGAAACTGCCGCCGGACTGCACGGTGAAGGCATTGTTGCCTCGAACCAGGTGATCGGCATCAATGGCCGACAGGTCGATCCGATCCTGGCCCCGCTGGAAATCGGCGATGACATCGCGGGCGGAAACAGTGCTGTCGTTCAGGCTGCGAAAGACAAAGATGTCTGCATTGCCGCCGCCCGTCAGCACATCCGCGCCGGTCCCGCCGATCAACCGGTCGTTGCCCACCCCCCCGGACAGGCTGTCCCGGCCGGACCCGCCGTCAAGGCGATCGTTGCCGGCCTGCCCCTCCAGCCGGTCGTTCCCCGATCCGCCGGCGATGACGTCGAAGCCTCCACCGCCCTGGATCACGTTGTTCTGACCATTGCCCGAAAGGCGGTCAGCCCCGCTGCCTCCACGCAGATTCTCGACCCCCATGATGCGGTCAAGGCCGAGGCCGGTGTCTTGCGCGACCGTCACCCCCAGGTCGACCGACACGCCGCCGCTGCCCAGGTGGATCAGCCAGTCGGTCCCCGCGCCTCCCTCCAGCACATCCGCCCCGCCGTCCAGGAAAAGCTGGTCGTTGCCAGATCCGCCGCGAAGGGTATCGGCACCCGAGCCGCCCAACAAAAGATCGTCGCCCCCGCCCCCCAGCAGCAGGTCGTTCCCGGTCCCCCCGTCCAGCCGGTCGTTTCCGGCCCCGCCGTCCAGCAGATCTTCGCCGGCCCGGCCGGACAGGCGGTCATGCCCGCCCACGCCCATCAGGATGTTCGCCTGCGCGTTCCCCGACAGCGTGTCGTTGCCCAGCCCGCCCACGGCATCCTCGATCCCCGTGATAATGTCGCGGCCATAGCCCGTGTCCTGGCGCACGGTCAGCGCCAGGTCGATCCGCGCGGCGCGCGTGCCGTCGACGACCACCACGTCCTGGCCGATCCCGCCATACAGCGCATCGTCCCCCGCATCCAGCATCAGCATGTCGCTGCCCACGCCGCCGAACAGCTGGTCGTTGCCAATCCCCCCGGACAGGGTGTCGTCGCCGCCTTCGCCGAACAGCGTGTCGTGGCCTCCCATGCCAAAGGCGCGATCGGCCTGAAAGCTGAGGTTGAACAGGTCGTTTCCGGCCAGCATGCGGTCCAGCAGGCGCCAGTCATCGGTGACCGACGGGGTGTAGATCGCGTCAAAGATGTCGGCGAGCGGGATCTGGAGGCCCGACAGCACCCAGTTGACGTCATACACGTCCATGTCGATCACGACCGCCTCGACGGCATTGACCGTGCCCAGAAGCACGTCCCCTTCGCCCAGGCGGAAGCCCCGGCCCGCGAAGCCAGCGCCCATCAGCCAGCCTTGCGATTCGTAGAAGACCGCCAGAGAGTCCTCGTAGGTCACGCCTCCGGTCTGGAGATAGCTGTTGTCCAGGAACTCCAGGTCCACGAACTGGCGGGACAGGATGTTGAAATCCAGGCTCAACTGGTCAAAACCGTAATAGGCCGTAAGGCGTGCCATCCGAAACTCCTGAAACTGATCAACCAACAAGGGGCGGCAAGCTTCTCTTGCCCGGGTTCGTCAGCTTCAGTTAGTCTGGCCGGCGCCAGCGCGTCAAAGAATGTCGTTAATCAGCGTTAACGCAGATGGCGCGCCAGCCCCATGCCTAGAGGCCCGCGTTTTCCGGCAGGCCCAGCATGATGTTCAGGTTCTGCACCGCGGCCCCCGAAGCGCCCTTGCCCAGGTTGTCCAGCACCGCGACCACGGTGGCACAGCCCGCGTCCTCGTCGCCATGCACGCTGATGCGCATGAGGTTGGTGTTGTTCAGGGCAGTCGGGTCGATCCGCTCGCCCACATCGGCGGCAGGCACCACCTGCACGAAATCCTGACCGGCGTAATGGTCCGACAAGGCCTGGTGCAGCGCGGCGATGCTGCGGTCATCGTCCAGGTGCAGGGGCAGCTGCACCGCCATGCCCTGGGCAAAATTGCCGACCGAAGGCGCAAAGACCGGCTGTATCAGCAGCCCGCCATGGGTCATGATCTCGGGGATGTGCTTGTGGCGCTGGTTCAGGCCGTACACGAAATGCACCGGCGCCCGCCCCGCTTCGTAATCGCCGATCAGCGCCTTGCCGCCGCCGGTATAGCCGCTGACAGCGTTGATCGACAGCGCCTCGGACTCCTCGATCAGGCCTGCGGCGACCAGCGGTGCGATCATCGCGATCGCGCCCGTGGAATAGCAGCCGGGATTGCTGACCAGACGCGCGGCGGCGATCATCTCGCGCATCTCGGGCGCAAGCTCGGGAAAGCCGAAGATCCAGTTCGGATCGATCCGGTGCGCGGTCGAGGCGTCGATCAGCCGCACCTCCATGTCCTCGGTCAGCTGCACCGCCTCGCGGGCGGCATCGTCGGGCAGGCACAGGATCGCGATGTCGGCCTGGGCAAAGGCCTCGCGGCGTGCCTCGGGGTCCTTGCGGCGCGCCGGGTCCAGCTGCACAAGGCGGATGTCCTCGCGCCCCAGCAGGCGGTCGCGGATCTGCAGGCCGGTGGTGCCGGCTTCGCCGTCGATGAAGACGCTGTGAGACATGGGGCTACCTCGCTGTCAGGAACGCGCCCTGTCTAGCCGATCACTGTGACGGTCACAACGCCGCACGATGTCAGATCCCGCACATCTCGGAGCGGGTGAGGAACCGCTTTTCCCGCCCGTTGTCCAGGCTGAACATGCCGCCGCGCCCCGGCACCACGTCGATCACCAGGTCGGTGTGCTTCCATGCCTCGTACTGGCTGGCCGAGATGTAAAAGGGCGCGCCGCCGATCTCGCCCAGCTTCACGTCGCGCTCGCCCACGCGGAAATCGCCCTGCGCATAACACATGGGCGACGATCCGTCGCAGCAGCCGCCAGACTGGTGGAACAGGACGGGCCCGTGGTCGGCCACGATGTCTTGGATCAGCTTCAGCGCCTCCGGGGTGGCGGTGACGGTGCTCATGCCTTCAGCCTCTTCTTGAGGAAACGCAGGACCTGTTTCTCTTCGGGACGCAGGTCGGCGTTGTCCAGGTTGTCCTCGATCTTGTCGCGCAATTCCAGCCGCAGTTCCTTGGCCAGATAGGCATCGATGATCTGCGGGTGAACATAGCATTTGCGGCAGATGGTGGGCGTGTTGCCCAATCGTGCCGAAACGGTCTCGATGGCCTGACGCACGTTGCGCTTGGCTGCGGCGTCGCTGTCGGCCGCCTCGAATTCGGCCAAGGCAAGAGCGGCCAGAACGGTGCCGGTCCAGGTGCGGAAGTCCTTGGCCGTGATATGGCTGCCGCTGATCTGGCGCAGATAGGCATTCACCTCGGTCGAGGTGACCGGATGGCGTTGCCCTTCGTCGTCGAGATATTGGAACAGGTGCTGGCCCGGGATGTCCTGTGACGCCTTGATGATGCGCGCGATGCGGCGGTCACGCAGGCCGAGGTTCCACTCCTTGCCGCTTTTGCCGCGAAAGCGGAAGCGGACCTCGTTGCCCTCCAGCTTGACATGGCGCGTCCGCAGCGTGGTCAATCCGTGCGACTTGTTCTGCTTGACGTAATCGGCGTTGCCCACGCGGATCATGGTGTTTTCCAAAAGATAGACGACGGTTGCCAGGACCTTTTCAGCTGGCATGCCGCGGCGCGACATGTCCTCGGACACCTGGCGGCGCACCTTCGGCAGCACCTTGGCGAAATCCAGCATCCGCTCGTACTTGGCGCTGTCGCGGATCTCGCGGAACTCGGGGTGATAGCGATACTGCTTGCGGCCCTTGTCATCCCGCCCGGTGGCCTGGATGTGGCCGCGCGGGTCTGGGCAGATCCAAACATCCGTATAGGCAGGCGGAATGGCCAGCGAGGCGATGCGTTGGCGTTCGGCCTTGTCGCGGATCACCTGTCCATCGGGACCCCGATAGGCAAAGCCCTTGCCTGCGCGCTTGCGCGTGATGCCCGGCATGTCGTCATTGACATAAACAAGGCCTGCGCTTTCCGCGGCGTCCTCGGGGTCGATGATGCTGTCCTTGGGCATGGTTCTGTCCGGCAGGAAAGGGACGATCAGCCTCAACGCCCATGCCCCCCCTTGGGTTTCGGGGCAGGGCGGCCCGGTTCCGGGCCGCCTTTTGTGTCAGAAGAAGCCGAGCTTCTTGGGGCTGTAGCTGACCAGCATGTTCTTGGTCTGCTGGTAGTGGTCCAGCATC
>Ga0194112_10011065_pt1 | contig 11230 bp, 11 predicted proteins | sample TA2MahC400mmetaG_FD_146191 | JGI IMG/M metagenome (GOLD analysis project Ga0194112, IMG submission 146191) | Freshwater microbial communities from Lake Tanganyika, Tanzania - TA2015016 Mahale Deep Cast 400m | ecosystem: Environmental > Aquatic > Freshwater > Lake | place: Tanzania: Lake...
CCTTGGCCTCGACGGCGATCCGGAGCCCGCCGTGACGCGCGAGGGCATCGAGCATGTGATCGAAGAAGCCGATCCCCGTCGTCCCCGATGCGCCGCCGGGCCCATCGAGGTCGACCTCGATCCGGACGCTCGTCTCGCCGGTCGATCGCGACTCCACCGCCGTCCGCCGCTTCGTCGACATGGCGTCCCTCCTATCCCCGAAGGATCTCCGCGAGGCCCTCGACCAGCGCGTCGTCCTCGTCCGGCGTCCCGACATTGATCCGCAGCATTCCCGCGAGCCTCCGGTCCGGGATCCGGACGAGGATCCCGCGCGCGCGCAGGGCTTCCGCGACCTCCTTCGCTCGCCGCCGCGCGGACTCATCATCCCCGCGGGCCACCTCGGCGAGAAAGAAGTTCGCCGCCGTCGGCATCACACGCACCCCCGGGATCGCCGAGAGCCGCCCGATGAACCTCTCGCGTTCGGCCAAGAGGGCGCGGATCCGCGACTCGAAGTGGTCTCGATGATCGAGGAGGGTCTCCGCCGCCGCGACGGTGAAGACGCTCGCATGGAAGGGCGGCGCGAGCTTGCCGATCTCGCGCGCGACATCGGGACGCGCGACCAGGTAGCCGATCCGGAGCCCCGCCGCGGCGAAGGCCTTCGAGAAGGTGCGGAGGAGGATGACGTTCTCGTGGCGCGAGAGGAGCCCGCGGCGGTCGCGTGGCGAGAAATCCCGGTACGCTTCGTCGATGAGGACGATGCCGGGCGCCGCCGCCGCCACGATCCGCTCGACCGAGGCGTCATCGAGGTCCGAGCCGGTCGGGTTGTTCGGGATGCAGAGGATCGCGAGCGACGGCCGCGCGCGCTCGATGGCATCGCACCATCGGCCGGGATCGTAGGCGAGGTCGGGGCCGAGAGGGATCTCCTCGACCGCGCCGCCGAAGATCTCGCCGTACGGCCGGTAGAGGGCGAACGATGGGGCGGGGATGAGGACCCGCCGCCCCGGTCCAGTCGCGGCCGCCGCGATCCACTCGAGCGCCAGGTTCGAGCCCGAGGCGAGGACGATCCCATCCGATGGGACGCCGAAGGGCTCGGCCAGACGCTCTCGGAGTCTGCGCACACCCTCTTGCGGGTAGCGGTTCCACGCGCTCGCCGAGAGGCGCCGGCAGACCTCCGCCTTGATGGTCTCGGGGACATCCCAGGGCGACTCGTTCTGATTGAGCTTGACCCTCCCCCGCTCCGGCACCAGCTCGTAGGCGGGGGAATCGCGCACCTCGCGGCGGATCCCGATCTCCGGCGCGGCGCTCACGACGCCCCCTCGGCGGGTCTTCGCCGCACGCGGATCGACTCGGCGTGTCCCGGGAGCCCTTCGGTCATCGCCAGGAGCGTCACCTCATCGCCGTGGCGCTCGACGAAGGATGTCGGCGTGAAGAGGAGGTTCGAGCGCTTCATGAAGCTCTCGGTCGAGACGGCGGAGGCGAACCGCGCCGTCCCGCCCGTCGGCAGGACGTGGTTCGGTCCTGCGAAGTAGTCCCCGACCGCGACGGGCGTCTCCTGGCCGAGCGCGATGGCGCCCGCGTGGCGGACGCGCGGGAGGAAGCCCCAGGGATCGCGGATCGAGAGGGAGAGATGCTCCGGCGCGATCCTGTTGATCTCGCGGGCGGCGGCGTCGGGCTCGGGGATCACGAGGAAGCGGCCGTTCGTCTCGATCGCCCGCCGGGCGATGGCGCCGCGGGGCTCGCGATCGAGCCGTTCCTCGATGGCGCTCTCGATCCGCCGGAGCGCCGTCTCGCTCGTCGCGATGGCCAGGACCCGCGTCGCCTCATCGTGCTCGGCCTGTGCGATCAGCTCCGCGGCGACGACCTGCGGATCCGCCTCATCGTCCGCGTAGACGACGACCTCGCTCGGGCCGGCGATGAGATCGATCCCGACGATGCCGTAGAGGGAGCGCTTCGCCTCGGCGACGTAGATGTTCCCGGGCCCGAAAATCTTGTCCACTTTCGGGATCGTTTCGGTGCCGAAAGCGAGCGCCGCGATGGCCTGCGCCCCGCCGGCGCGATAGATCTCCCGCACATCCAGGAGCGCGGCGGCGGCGAGGAGCTCCGCCGGAATCCCGCGCGACGACGGAGGCGTCGCGACGACGATCCGATGGACGCCCGCCTCTTGCGCCGCGACGGCGAGCATGGCGAGCGACGACGGGTAGTTCGCCTTGCCGCCCGGCACGTAGAGCCCGACCGCGTCGAGCGGCAGCCAGCGCTGCCCGACGATCTCCCCTTCGGGCCCCTCGCGCCACCACGTCTTCGGCAGCGTCAGGCGATGGAAGCGCCGGATCCGCGCGACCGCCTCGACGAAGGCCTGGCGGAACGCCGGATCGACGTGGGCGAGCGCCCGATCGATCTCCGCTTCCGACACGCGAAGATCCGCCGGATCGAGCCGCACCCCGTCCCAGCGCTCCGCGAACGCGCACAGGGCTGAATCGCCGTGCGCCCGGACCTCTTCGATCACTTCGGCGACGGCGCTCCGTACGTCTTCGGCTCCCATGATGCCTCCGGTCTGGTGAATCCGTCCGCTCAATGGATCACCTTGTTGAGCGGATACTCGATGATGTCCCGCGCTCCGAGCCTCTTGAGCTCGGGGATGATCGTCCGCACCTTCTCCTCGTCGAGGATCGTCTCGATCGCGACCCAGTCCTCGCCGTAGAGGTTCGAGACGGTCGGCTTGCGCATCGCCGGCAGGATCGACAGGATCCCGCCGATGCCCTCGCGCGGCGCGTTCATCTTGAGCCCGACCTTCCCCTCCGCCTCGATGGCGCCGCGCAGGAGGAGGGCGATCGTCTCGATCTTCCGCCGCTTCGCTGCGTCGGCGAGGCTCTCGCGGTTCGCGATCAGGCGGGTCGTGGTCACGAGCACCTCGTCGATGACCCGCAGGTGGTTCTCCCGGAGCGATGTCCCCGTCTCCGTCAGCTCGACGATCGCATCGACGAGGTCCGGGACCTTGACCTCCGTCGCTCCCCACGAGAACTCGACCTCGGCGCGGATCCCGAGCCGATCGAGGTACGCCTTCGTGATCGAGACGACCTCCGTAGCGATCCTCTTCCCCTCCAGGTCCCGCGGGGTCCGGCAGGGCGAGTCCTCGTGGACGGCCAGGACCCATCGGGCCGGCCGGCGCGTCGTCTTCGAGTAGACGAGCTCCGCCACCTCCTCGACGTCCGCGCCGCTCTCCAGGACCCAGTCGTGGCCCGTGATCCCGGCATCGAGGATGCCCTCCTCGACGTAGCGGGCCATCTCCTGCGCACGTACGAGCATCGCCTCGATCTCGGAGTCATCCGTCGCCGGGAAGTACGACCGCGTCCGGACGGAGAAGTGGAATCCCGCGCGTCCGAAGAGATCGAGCGTCGCGTCCTGCAAGCTCCCCTTCGGGAGCCCGAGCTTGATGATCATCCGCCGCCTCCCCCGCCATCGGGTCCACCGGACGGCGAGAGCGCGCCGGGGCCGCGCAGCCGGCCGAGCAGGCGCTCGAGCTTCGTCCGCCCCTCCGGAACGGCCTGGACGCCGAGATCGGCGAGCAGCGCCGTCAAGCGCGCCGCCGCGCGCTCGGGCGCATCCGTCTCGATCGCACGCTCGGGGGTATCCGTCTCGATCTCGATCTCGTACTCCTCGTGTCCGTCCGGGTAAATGATCCTGTCGAGTTCGACGGGGAGATCCGGCTCCGGACGGAAGCGATGGCGCTCGACGCTCAGGGTGCCGATGCCCTCGAGCGGCGGCGTCCCGAAGCGGGCCGCCAGCTCGGCGGCCGCCTCTCCGCCGATGCGCCAGATGCGATCCGGATTGCGGCGGATCTCCCGCCATTCCAGGAGCGTGAGGGGGCGCGATCGCTCGCGCGCGCGGAAGAGCCCCGGCCCTTCCACTCCCCCCTCCTTGATCGTCAGGAGGATCCGCGCCTCGCCGCTCCGCGCGAGCGGCACCTCGCGGCGCACGCGGATGCAGACGCCCGCCCGCGAGAGCCTCAGGTCCGATGCATCGAAGAAGTCGCTCGTCTGGCGCACCGGCAGGGTCCCCGCCGGAAGGCGGCTCCTCAGGGTCAGGAAGTCCGCGCCCGACCGAAGCCGGTACTTGAGCTCGGTCTCACGGCTCTCGCGCATCGGCGGCACTGACATCCGGCCCTCCCCGCGGCTCCCGCTCGGGCCCGCGGTACGTGACGAAACTCGTGGGGCTCTCGTGGACACGCACCTCCCGCAGCGGCAGGTCGCGCAGCCGCTCCCAGATCCAGATCGCGACGTTCTCGCACGACGGCTGCCCCACGACCTCGTTGAGATCGGTGTGATCGAGCGCCGAGATGGCGCGCTCCCGGACGATCCGATCGAGGGCGACGAAGTCGAACGCGAGCCCGTTCGGCCCGACCGGCGCCTCGATCGTCACCCGCAGGGACCAGGTGTGCCCGTGCAGGCGCTCGCACTTCCCGCCGTAGTCGACGAGGTGATGGGCGGCATCGAACCGAAACTCCCGGCTCACCAGCATCTCATCTCCTCGCCGGCTTCCCATCCGGCCCGATCCGCCCCGATTGCCCGTAGAACTCGAGCGGGTTCCGCCAGACCAGACGCTCGATCGCATCCTCTGCGAATCCGTTCCGCCGGAGGAGATGGATCGTCTTCGGCACCGAGAGGGGGTCCGAGACCCCCCAGTCGGCCGAGCTGTTGATCATGGCCCGCTCGACGCCGTGGCGCGAGAGGAGCCCGAGAGCGCGCTCGGGCGTCAGCTTCGTCACCGGGTAGATCGTGTAGCCGGTCCACGCCCCCCAGCCGGCTGCGGCGTCGATCGTCTCCTCCGTGTTGTGGTCGAGGAGCGTGCGCCCGGGCGGCCATCCCATCCCTTCGAGGACGGCGATCGTCCGCTCCGCGCCGCGCCGCTTGTCCCGGTGCGGGAGGTGGATCAGGATCGGGAGGCCCGCCTCGCCCGCCAGGTCGACCTGCCGGCGGAAGATCCGCTCCTCCGCATCGGTCAGGAGATCGAACCCGATCTCTCCGGCGGCGACGACGCGCGCATGCTTGAGCCACGCGGGCATCTCCCGCAGGACCTCGGCCGCGATGGCCTCCTGGTTCGCCTCGCGCGGATTGACGGAGATCGTCGCGTAGTGCTCGATCCCGTACGCCGCCGCTCGCTCCGTCTCGTAGCCGACGAGGTGATCGTAGTAGTCCAGGAACGTGGCCGCGCGCTTGCGCGGCTCGCCCAGCCAGAACGCCGGCTCGACGACGACCGTCACCCCCGCGGCGGCCAGCGCCTCGTAGTCATCGGTCGTGCGCGTCACCATGTGGATGTGCGGTTCGACGATCGGCATGGCACCTCGCATTCCCCTCGCGGGTCCGGATCCGCGCGCGCTCGCGTCTCCTACTCGAGCGCCGCCAGGTAGCGCTCCGCATCGATCGCGGCCATGCACCCCGACCCGGCGGCTGCAATCGCCTGGCGGTAGACATGGTCCTGGACATCGCCGGCCGCGAAGACCCCCTCGACGCTCGTCCGGCTGCCGCCGAACACGCGGACATAGCCCTTGTCATCGAGCTCGAGCTGGCCGCGCAGGATCGCGCTGTTGGGATCGTGGCCGATGGCGACGAAGCAGCCGTCGACCGCGAGCTCCCGCGTCCCGCCGTCCCGGACATCCCGCACGGCGAGCCCCCGCAGCGCACCCTTCCCGTCCTTCTGGTACGCATCGACCACCGTATGCCACACGAACTCGATCTTCGGATTCACCTTCGCCTTCTCTTGCATGATCTTCGATGCGCGCAGCTCGCCCCGGCGATGGATGACGCTCACCTTCGTCGCGAAGCGGGTGAGGAACGTCGCCTCCTCCATCGCCGAATCGCCGCCGCCGACGACGGCGATCGGCTTCCCGCGGAAGAAGAAGCCGTCGCAGGTCGCACAGGTCGAGAGCCCCCGGCCGACCAGATCGCGCTCGCCGGGGAGCCCGAGCATCCGGGGCGATGCGCCCGTCGCGACGATCAGGACCCGGGTCTCGATGTCCCTCTCCCCCACGCGGATCCTGAACGGGCGGCGCGAGAGATCGACGGCGCTCGCATCCTCGCCGTCGAGGAACTCCGTGCCGAAACGCGCCGCCTGTTTCCTCATATTCTCCATCAGCTCCGGGCCCCGGATCCCCTCGGGGAAGCCCGGGAAGTTCTCGACCTCCGTCGTCGTCGTGAGAAGCCCGCCGGCCATCAGTCCGGTCACACACAGCGGTTTCAGGTTCGCTCGCGCCGTGTAGATCGCCGCCGTGAGGCCCGCCGACCCCGATCCGAGGATCACGACATCCCGCACCGCCCGCTCCTTTCCGCCGGAATCGATCCCGCTCGCCTGTATCGCGCGCGCGCCGCCCCGAGCCCGAAGAAAGACCGATCATACAGGGGATGACCGGCAGATCAAGGGAGGCCGGCCGGCCCAGCAGCCAGCCTCCTGCACCTTGCGGCGCGCCCGTACGGCGCCAGGCCGCTCAGTCGTGGGGATGATCGTGATGGTGGGTGTCGATCGGCCGGCGGACGCACGCGAGGTCCGCATCGGGATCATGGTCCGCATCCAGATCGTGATAGAAGTGGACCCGCTCCTCTCCCGGCTGCCAGCAGAGGAAGACGAGCCGGCCGCTCTTCTGGGAGAAGAAGTCGACGCACCCGCGGTCGCAGTCCTTCAGGATGCCGCCGAGGCCCGAGATCTCGCGCTTGAGGGTCTCCAGATCCCGGTCGAGCGAGCCCAGCTCCTCGCGGATCCGCTGGACAGTCTCCTCGACCTCGTTCGAGTTCACGCGCTTCAGACACTCGCGGAAGCTCGCGAAGCGCTCCTCCTCATCCTTCCGGGTCCGCATGAGCTCCTGGATGTCCCGGACGACGCGCCGCACGAGGGGAAGCCGCTCATTGACCTGATCCACCGTCAGGATGTCGAGTCGGTCCTTCGTCTTCTCTTTGTCGCGCACGGCCCGCTCACTTTCTCGAACGCTCCGTATCCGTCCGCTCCGCGCGAACGTGTTCGATGATATAGCCAATCCTTCCGACGATGCAAAGCTTTTCATCATTCACGAGCGGACCCTGCCCGTCGCGTCCCGCGGTCGGCCCTTCCGTCAAAGCCCGCGCCGGTTCCGGTAACTGGAGCCTCATGGCGCACGACGGAAGGGACGATCCGGCCGGGGACGGCCCGCACGGCACGCGGCTTGCGACAATCCGGCGCGGATCCTATGGCCCTGGATCGGCCGATACGGTAGGTTGCCGCCTTTCAGGGTTCGCCGTCCTGGAGTCCTGGCCGATGAAGACGCTGAGACGCGCCTGCCTCTACACCTGCCTCTCGCTCTCGATCGCCCTCGCGATCGCGTCGATCGCGGGGTCGATGACGTTCCTCTTCCCGAATCCGGCCGCGGCCCGCGCCTCCCTCTTCGCAAGTCCCCTTGCGATCGCACTCTGGTTCCTCTTCGTCGCGATGGCCTTCACCACGCTCGTGGCCTTCCCCGCCATCCGGCGTTCGCCGGTCCAGGCCGCCGTCCATATCGCCCCCGCGGTGATCGTCCTCGGCGCGATGTGGGGATCGGGCGAGGGGCTGGGGCTCCGGGGGCGGCTCTTCGGCGAGGGCCCCGTCCCCCGGGGCAACCTGATCGTCGGCCAGGGGGAACGGGAGCGGAGGGTCGTCGACGAGATCCCGCCGGATGATCCCGACCATGCCGACGTCCTCCGGGGGAAGCCGGCGGCGGATCAGGCCGTCGTCCAGGGGATCCCGGTCCGCGTCCTGGGCGAGCTTCCGTTCGAGATCGAGTTGAAGCGGTTCTGGATCGAGTGGTACGACCCTGAGCCGACCCTCCTCCTCGAATGGCAGGCGAACGCGGAGGGGGACGAACGCTCCTTCCGGCAGCACCGGATCCCGATCATCGAAGGCCGGTCGTTCCCGGTCCGCGAGGCCGGAGCCACGGTCGCCGTCCTCGAGTCCCTGCCATCGGCGAAGGAGGAGGGCGCCGGCGGCGGGGCGCTCCTCGAATTCGAGAAGGATGGCGCCACGGACAGCCGGAAGCCGGTCGCAGGCGAGGAGATCGCGCTCGACCGCCTCGGAGTCCGGATCCGCGTCGTGCGGCTCTTCTCGAACTTCCGGATGCGGCAGCGGCCCGAGGGGGGATTCGCCTACGATGATACCCCGGGCCCGCCCGGGAATCCGGCCTGCCAGATCGAGATCCTCGGAGACCAACCCCAGGGTTTCCTGGTCTTTCAACACCATGAGACGATCCCTGTCGGCCGGCCGCACGGCGAAACACCGCCGGCCCTCCCCTGCAAGATCCGCTTCCGGATGGAGGGCGGGACAGGGCGCGTGGTGGCAGCCGTGGACGGAGTCCCGGCGGTGCGAGTCCGCGCGAGCGGCGACCGGGGCACGGTGGAGCGCTGGCTCTTCCTCGACGCGCAGGGCCCGGCCGGAATGATCAACCTTCAGGGCGAGGGGGTGACTCGCAAGTCCGGGGTGCTCGCCTACTTCAGGCCTCAGCCCCAGCCCAAGGACTTCCGGAGCCACATCATCGTCTGGGAAGGGGGCGAGAAGCGCGCCGAGAAGGTCGTCGAGGTCAACGACCCACTTCACTACGACGGCTATCACCTCTATCAGAGCTCGTACGATGCCCGCCGCATGGCCTGGTCGCTCTTCCAGGTCGTGCCCGACTCGGGCCTTCCCGCGGTCTACGCCGGGTTCATCGGTCTCGTCGGCGCGGTCGTGGCCCTCCAGTATGTCCGTCCGGCGATCCGCGCCCGGAAGCGCGCGCGCCCGAAGGAGGTCGCGATCCGGATCGAGGGCGGCCTGGCCGCACTCCGCCTGACGCTCGTCTCGATCGGAGTCGGGGTGGTCGGTCTCGGCGGGCTGGCAGCGGCCGTTCTGTTCATCTTGAAGCTCACATCCAAGGCCGGGGTCCCCTTCCTGCCTGTCCAGATCCTCCTCGCCGGCGAGCTGGAGCTCTGCCTTGTCGCCGGTGTCCTCCTCCTCCTCGGCCGGCTCACGGCCGGACGGATCGTGTTCGGGGCCGCCTTCGGCCTCGGGGTCGCCTCGTTCGCCCTGCGGTGGATCACGGTCGATCACGTCCCGATGCAGAGCATGTTCGAGGTGATGCTGACCATCGGGATGTGCGTCTTTCCGATCTCCCTGATCCTCTCCGGTCCGATGCGGGTCCCCGGACAATGGGTCGACCCCCTGCTCGCCGCCGTCCTCCTCGTCCCGCCGGTCTTCGGCCTCTTCGATCCCGAGCCGGGCAAGCTCCCGCCCGCGCTCCAGAGCTCGCTCTTCCTCCCCCATGTCGCGACCTACATGCTCGCGTACGCGGCCATGTTCAAGGCTGCGGTCCTGGGGTGCCTGGCGGGTGGATGGTCCGGACTGAGCTACCTCTTCGCGTGGACGCTGCCCGAGAGGCGGGATGCGCGCCGGACTCAACTCAGGCACATCGTCCTCTCCCGCCGCGCGGCCCGCGTGTTCGAGCGCGGCGGCTGTGCGGTGGCGCGTCTCGGATTCCCGCTCCTGACGGTCGGGCTGATCCTCGGCGCCTGGTGGGCGAAGATCGCCTGGGGGGACTACTGGTCGTGGGATCCGAAGGAACTCTGGTCGCTCGCGAGCTGGCTCGCCTACGTCGCCTACTTCCACGTCCGGGTCATCGTCCGCAGCCGTTGGCCGGGCCTCCAGGGGATCCTCCTGACCGCAGGAGGCGTCGTCGTCCTGGCGACGCTCCTCTGGGTCAACCTCTCGCGGATCTTCGGAGGCGGGCTCCACTCGTACGCGAGCTGACGCCCTGACCGGTCGGGCACGGGCCTCGAAGTCGGGCACGGGCACGGGCACGGGCACGGGCACGGGCTGTAGGAAAGGAGGGTCCCCCCTTTCCTACAGCGCGGCCGAGATCTCCTGCGCCAGGCGCTCGATGAGGAGCCCCTCGAGCCGGCTGTCGAGCCCGCGCCGAATCGCCTGGATCGGATTGTAGTAGTTCGATCCGAACTCCTGGGCGCGGAAGCGGACGTCGCGGGCCTGCGAACTCGGCTTCTCGATCCGGACCGCGTAGGTACGGGTCAAGCTGTACCGGTCGATGGGGAAGTAGACCACCTCGAACGGCAGGAGGAAGGGGAAACCGATCCAGTACCCCGCCGAGCGGGTATCGTCGAACAGGTTCGAGTAGACCGCCGTCTCGCTCTCCGCCCGGATGTCCACGAGGACGCACGCCCCACCCGCTTCATCCGGGTTCTCGTACACGTAGACGAAGCCGAGGTCGCGGAGCCCCCGGACGATCTCCGAGCGGTTCGCCCCCTCCACATCCCGGAGCGCCACCATCGCCAGGGCCCGGCGGCTCGCATCGGGCGTATCGGACTTGGCCGGTCGCTCGGCGCTGAATTCCGCGCAGCCCGACGCCCAGAGGAGCGCCCCCAGGGTCGCCGCGATGCCCGCACGCCGGCGGAACCGCATGAACGTCATCATGGTCGTCCCTCCCCCGCGGGTGCGGATCCGCGCCGCAGCCGGCCGGCGACCCGATCCGCGATGGCAAGCGCGTACAGGCGAAGGTCCCGCACGAGCCGGTCCCCGGCCTCGGTCTCCCCTATCTTCGACACGCCGGGACCGGTCGTCGGCGGCTTCGCGGTATCGAAGCGTCCGGAGTAGGCATCGAGGAGGGTGCCGCCGGGACCGCGAAGCTCCCAGGAGCTGAAGAGGACGGGATCGGCGTCGATGCGCTCGATCCGGGAGATCTCCAGGCGGAGCGACGCCTCCCCGGGCCCCGGCTCGCTCACGCGGCAGGGGAGTTGGGAGAGCGTCCCGAGCGATGCGGCGATGGCGGCGCCCAGCTCGCGCTCGATCCTCTCCCGCTCCAGCGGCCCGGGCTCGGGCTCGAGGATCGACACCTCGAGCCGGATGGGAAGCAGTGCAACGCCGGTCGGGAGCGGGCCCGGTCGGGGCGCGGCGCACCCTGCGGCAACGGCCGCGGAGAGGAGGGCGAGCCCGCGCAGTCTTCGTGAGTGCCTCATGAACCCCCCGCTGACTCGAACTTCGACATCGGTGGGCCGCATGATACCGCAGCCGAGGGAGAGATTGAACGGTGCTTGCAACTACGCGGGACCGACCGACGCGGGACCGACCGACGCGGGACCGACCGACGCGGGACCGACCGACGCGGGACCGACCGACGCGGGACCCTTTCATCCCGCGTACAGCCTGCGCGTACAGCCTGCGCGTACAGCCTGCGCGTACAGCCTGCGCGTACAGCCTGCGCGTACAGCCTGCGCGT
>Ga0194112_10011069_pt1 | contig 11228 bp, 12 predicted proteins | sample TA2MahC400mmetaG_FD_146191 | JGI IMG/M metagenome (GOLD analysis project Ga0194112, IMG submission 146191) | Freshwater microbial communities from Lake Tanganyika, Tanzania - TA2015016 Mahale Deep Cast 400m | ecosystem: Environmental > Aquatic > Freshwater > Lake | place: Tanzania: Lake...
GAAGCCGGATGCCGCCCGTCATCGATCTGAATGACGTCACGCCCGAGCAGGAGCGCCTCCTGGAAGCCTTGAATCTCAGGCGACATCTGGATTCCGTAGGTCATACGGAATCGTCGATCTAATCCCTTCTATCTATTGGAAATATCTCGACTTTTTCAGGCTAACTCGGTAAACTCGGGCTAGCGGCCTGCAGCGGAGAAGACGCTGGAGAATTATGTGAAGGAGGCGGCGGAGGCGGGATACGACGCGCTGGAATGCGTTGCGGATGGATTAGGCGATCTGGCGAAACGCTACGGCGTGACCGTGTGCGGCGGATACGTCGGCGGCCCGTTCCATCTGCCGTGGAATCCGGCTACGGCGGAGGAGAAGCTGCTCAAGCCCGCGCGGCAACTGGCGGCGCTTGGCGGAGAGTTCCTCACCGTTAACTGCGACCCCAAGGGAACCTGGGCCAAGCGCGAACGAAAGACCGAGGATGAACTGAAGCAGCAAGGCGAGAACCTCTCGCGTCTCGCGCGGGATGTCAAACTGCCAGGACTTTGCATCTTGATGCACAACCACGCCAACAGCAATGCAATCCATCAATCCCCACGGCTTCATGGAGAAATTTCGACGATTTTTTTGTGGAATTTCGCTTGACAAAACACATTCAACATCCTCCAGAACGCCATGACCTTGAACTTCTGGGACGGACGCCTGACCCGGGAGCTCCAGTTCGTCCGCAACCTCCGGGACCGCTTCCCGGCCGCCGAGGTCAAGGACGCCTCGGCGCTGCTGGCCGACCTCCGGATGATCAAGTCGCCGGCCGAGATCGCCCACCTCCGCAAGGTCGGGCGCCTCGGCGTCGAGGCCCACAAGGCGATGATGCGGGCCACGGGCGTCGGCGTTCCCGAATACGAGATGGCCGCGGCCTTCGCCTACGCCTGCAAGAAGGCCGGGGCCCGCGACCTCGGCTACAACGTCATCATCAGCTCGGCCCAGAACCATCCGTATCTCCATTACTACCGCCACGACCGGGTCCTCCGGGCGGGCGACTTCATCGTCATCGACGCGGGTCCCAACCTCGATTACTACACCGTCGACATCTCGGCCTCCTACCCCGCCGACGGCCGCTTCAGCCCCCGCCAGCGTGAAATCTACGAGGCGGCCCTGGCGGTCGAAAAGGCCTGTCTCGAGGTCTACCGGCCGGGAATCACCTGCGACCAGGTTCTGGAGGAAGTCCGGGAGATCGTCCGCAAACGCGGATTCAACGTCGACGGCGACCTCTTCAAAATCCGGACGATGAAGGGCGGGTGCAGCCACTACGTCGGGATGGCCGTCCATGACGCCGGCGGCGGCCCCCGCGGCCCCCTCCGGCCGGGGATGGTCTTCGCCTGCGATATCTACGCCGTTTTCGCCAAGGAGGACCTGGGCGTCCGGGTCGAGGACACCGTCGTCATCACCGAGACGGGATGCGAGAACCTGACGGCCGGCCTGCCGCGCGAGATCGCCGAGATCGAGGCGTTCCTCAGGAAGAAATAAGGCTCCGCGAAGTGAAAAAGACGGCCGCCAGGGGCGGCAGGGTCAGGGCGAGAGAGAACGGCCGCCCGTGGAAGGGCCGGTCCTCGGCCTCGACTTCTCCCAGATTCCCCATCCCGTTTCCGCCGTAGTGGACGCTGTCGCCGTTCAGCCGCTCGACCCAGGCTCCGCCCTCGGGGACGCCGACCCGGTAGCCGAACCGGGGAACCGGCGTGAAGTTGAAGACGGCCAGGACGGGCCGAGTCCGGGCGGCGTCCCGGCGGAGAAAGGCGAAAATGCTGTGGTCGACGTCGCGGCAGTCGACCCATTCGAAGCCGTCCGGATCGGAATCCCGCTCGTGGAGCGCCGGTTCGGTCCGGAGGAGACGATTGAGGTCGGCCACCCAGCGCCGGATCCCCTCGTGCTCGGGGAGGCCGAGGAGGTCCCAATCGAGGCTCCCGTCGTGGTTCCACTCCCGCCCCTGCCCGAACTCGCCTCCCATAAAGACGAGCTTCTTTCCCGGATGGGCGAACTGGACGCCGAAGAGGAGCCGGAGGTTGGCCCGCTTGCGCCAATCGTCGCCGGGCATCTTGCCGAGGAGCGAGCCTTTCTCGTGGACGGCCTCGTCGTGGGATAGGGGAAGGACGAAATTCTCGTTGAAGGCGTAAAGGAAGCGGAAGGTCATCAGGTCGTGATGGTACTTCCGGTGGACGGGGTCCTTGGCCAGAAAGGCCAGCGTGTCGTGCATCCAGCCCATGTCCCACTTGAAGCCGAAGCCCAGCCCGCCGACCGACGTCGGGCGGGAGACGAGCGGCCAGGCCGTCGACTCCTCGGCGAACATCTGAACGTCGGGATATTCCCGGTAGACGTCCTCGTTGAGCCGGCGGAGAAAATCGATCGCCTCGAGGTTCTCGCGCCCGCCGTGGACGTTGGGGATCCACTCCCCCGGCCGCCGGGAGTAATCCCGGTAGAGCATCGAGGCCACGGCGTCGACCCGGAGGCCGTCGGCGTGGTAGACGTCCAGCCAGAACATCGCGCTCGAGAGGAGGAAGCTCCGGACCTCGTTCCGGCCGAAGTTGAAGATGGCGCTGTTCCAGTCCGGGTGGAACCCGAGGCGCGGGTCGGCGTGCTCGAAGAGGTGCGTCCCGTCGAAAAAGGCCAGGCCGTGCTCGTCGCGCGGAAAGTGGGAGGGCACCCAGTCGAGGATGACCCCAATGCCGTTCCGGTGGAGATGGTCGACGAGGAACATGAAATCCTGGGGCGTCCCGAATCGGCTCGAAGGGGCGAAGTAGCTCGTCGTCAGGTATCCCCATGAGCCGAAGAAGGGGTGCTCCATGACCGGGAGGAATTCGACGTGGGTGAAGCCCGCCTCCTTGACGTAAGAGGCCAGGCGGGGGGCCATCTCTCGGTAGCTCAGCGAGCGCCATCCCTCCTCAGGGACACGCCGCCAAGAGCCGAGGTGGACCTCGTAGATCGAGATCGGCGCGTGCCGGGAATTGGCCCGGCCGCGGCCGGCCATCCAGGCGCCGTCGCCCCAATCGTAAGCCAGGTCCCAGACGACCGAAGCCGTCTTCGGGGGCGTCTCGGCCAGGACGGCAAAGGGGTCCGCCTTGGACACCCGGTAGCCGCCGAGGCGGGAGGCGACCCGAAACTTGTAGTTCATCCCCTTTTCGACCCCGGGGACGAAGCCTTCCCAAATGCCCGATGAGGCCCGGGGATGCAGAGGGTGGCTGGTTTCGTCCCAGCCGTTGAAATCGCCGACGACGGAGACGCGCTCGGCGTCGGGGGCCCAGACGCCGAAAAACGCGCCGGCCGTCCCCTCCGCCTCGCCGAGACGGGCGCCGAGCTTGTGGTAAAGGCGGCGGTGGCGGCCTTCGTTGAAGAGGTGGAGGTCGTCGTCCGAGAGCCGCAAATATCGGATGCTCATGGCTCCCCGAAGGTCAGACGGAGGAGGACGATCTCGGGGACGCTGCCGACCCGGACGGCCGGACCCCAAGTCCCGGCGCCGGAGGACACATAAAATTGCGAACGCCCCTTGCGCTTGTACCCCCAGTTGAGCTCATAGAATAATTTATTGATCCAGGTCATGGGAATGATTTGTCCGTTGTGGGTATGGCCCGAGACCTGGAGGTCCACGCCCTGAAGCTCGGCCTCGGCGAGATTGACCGGCTGGTGGTCCATGAGGATGACCGGCCGGCCCCGGTCGAGGCCCGTCAGGAGCTCCTCCAGCGATTTCCGGCGCCTTCCGAAGCGATTCTCCGTCCGGTCTTTGCGGCCGACGAGAAAGAACGACTCCTCGACCAGGACGGCCTCGTCCTCGAGAACCACAACCCCTCCCCTCCGGAGATAGGACAGGCTCTCCTCCAGGCCGGCGTAGTATTCGTGATTTCCGGTTACGGCGTATGCTCCCAGGGGAGCGCGGATCGTCCGAAGGAGAGCCGTCATCTTCTCCTCCGCTTCCTCGGAGACGCCTTCGTCGACGATGTCGCCGGCGAGGAGGACAAGGTCGGGGCCGAGCCCGTTGATTTTGGCGACGATTGTTTCGAGCCGCCGGGGGCCGACGGTCGTCCCCAGATGGATGTCCGAAGCCAGGATGACGCTCAGGCTTTTGAATTGGCCTCCGGGTTTGTCGATCCCGATGTCGAAAGCCCTGAGGCGGATGTGCCGGGCGTTAACCCAGCCGCCGACGAAGAGGCCGACGGCCAGAACGAGGACGGCGGCGAAGGCGAACGAAGCGGCCCTTTGGGGAGATTCGCGAACGGCCCTGGGGAAAAAGCCGAGGAACGCGTTCGCCAGGCGGAGGAGATCGATGAAGGCGACGAGAACAAGAAGAAAGGCCATCAGGGCCAGGTAAGACGAACCCGCGGCGACGAGGACTTTCGACTCCCAAACGCCCCTTCCCGCGAGGAACCGGCCGAGGATGAACGAAAAAGCGAGGAGAATGAAGACGGCGAGAAGGACGACCCGGACCCATCCCCAGCCCCGGGTCGCCTGCCAGCCCCGGCGGAAAATATAAAAATTGATCCCGCCATAAAGAGACAGGACGATCGCGGCGAAGATGATCATGGCCGCCCGACATATTATGGGGCGGAAAGGGCGATGTCAATTCAGATCTTTTCCCCGCAGGAAGGGCAGGCCTTCCAGCCGGACTGGACCTCGGTCCCGCATTTGGGGCAGGTCGGGCGCAGCTTTTCGCCGCAGAAAGGGCAGAAGGCATGATCCTTGGCGGCCGGCTTTCCGCACTTCGGACAGGCGGCCGGCTGGGAGGCGGCGGGGGGCGCGGCGAACGGAGGAATCGGCGGCGACCCCGCGGGCGTTCCTGCCGCCGGAGGGGAAGAAGCGGACGGGACAACGGACGGATGCCCCGAGCGGACGAGGAGATAGACGATCAGGCCGACGAAATGTCCGAAAAAGACGATCAGGGCCCAGATCGCCCCGCTCAGCTTTCGGCTCTCGGCGTCCCGGTAGACCCAGACGACGACGGCGATCCAGATGAAAAGCATGGCCGCGCCGGCCAGGCCGACGAACCCGAACCAGGGCCAGGACCAGTCGCCGAAGCGGAAAACCCGGTGCCCGTCGAAAATCCCGTGAAAAATCCCCTCGGGGACGAAGAAGAAGGCCCGAACGGCCCCGACCACCAAAAAGACGAGGAAAACGAGAAGGATGATGCCGATGATTTTTCCGGTCGATGCGTCCATGTCCACACTCCTCCTTCCTATTTACGCAAAAAAGGGGCCGGAGTTCTCTTTTTCGGGATAAAGAGAATCGTTTCCTTATCAAACTCTAAAAGGAAAACCGGAAGCCGAAGCGGGTCGTCGGGTCCCGTTCCGCGCGGAGCGGGTGGCTGACCTCGGAATAGAAGATCCAGAAATCCGCCCCGACCGTGAGATAGGGGTACTGGTAGCCGTCGTTGCGGGAGAACTCCCATCCGCCGCCGCCGTAGAGACGGAAGAACAGCATCCGGCGGGGAATCCGGTAGATCGCCCCGACCTGGAAGCGGAGATCCTTTTCGTCCTCGTGGCGGTCCATCGCCGCGGTCAGGTAGACGTTCGGGACGAGGCGCTGCCTGAACCCGGCGCTCCAGGGCTGGAAGACGAAGAGGGAGGCCGTGACCATCTGGCGCGGACTATCGTCCCGGCGGCATCTCCGGTGATAGGCCTCGGCCCGGACCGCGGACGAGGCCAGGACGCAGCCGCCGATCAAAATCGCCGCGAATGTCTTTTTCATCGTTTCCTCCAAAAATGCGGGATATCGCGTTGTCCCTCGCCGATGAAACACTCCGGGCCCGAAAAAGTGTCACCCGGCTTTTACCGGCAACGTCCGTCCCCGTTTTCGCGTATTCTTAATGGGCGGGGTCCGTTCAGTTGACGCGCTAGATTTTCCGGGATAAAAAGTGACATAAACGGCCCTCCCGGGTGTTTCATCCCCGGAGAGGCCGGTCGTGAAGAGGCCATGCCGGAACAGGAACGAACGGAGCTCGACATCGGGGCGGCGTACGACCGCTACGGGCCGATGGTCTTTCGCCGCTGTCTCCAGCTTCTCCGGGACGAGGAGAAAGCCAGGGACGCGATGCAGGAGGTGTTCGTGAGGCTTCTCGCGCACCGGGACCGGCTGAGCGGCCGGTATCCCTCGAGCCTTCTGTTCCGCATCGCGACCAACGTCTGTCTCAACCTCCTCCGCGCCCGGAAAATCCGGGCGGAAGAGCCCGGAAGCGAGGCCTTGGAGACGATCGCCGCCTCGGACGAGAGCGAGCATCGGACGGTCTTGGGCGACCTCGTCGACCGGTTGTTCCGACGGGAAAAAGCCTCGACCCGGGAGATCGCGGTCATGCTTTACGTCGATGGAATGACGCTGAAAGAAGCCGCCCGGGAGACGGGCCTCTCGGTCTCGGGCGTGCGGAAGCGCATCAGGGAATTCCGGGCCCGAGCCCTGGCCCAAGGGAGGGCGGCGCCGTGAACACGAATCCCATCCCCCGCTGGAAGCTGGAGCGGTATCTGCTGGGCGAACTGACGAAGAAGGAGATGGCGGAGGTCGACCGACGGGTCCGGGAATCTCCCGAGACGGCCCAAGCGGTCGAGGATCTTCGCCGTTCCGACGCCGAGCTCCGCCGGCGTCTCCCGGCCGGGGAATTCGTCCCCCGGATCATCCGAGCGGCGGCCCGAGAAGGCGAGAGGACATCCGCGGAACGTTTCCGCCGTTCCCTCCGCCGCTTCCTCGTTCCCGCCGCTCCGCTGGCCGCCGCCGCGGGCCTGCTCCTCTTCGTGATGCTTCGCCAAACGCCGGATAACCGGACCAAAGGAGGGCCGGCCGATTCCGGTCCGGCGAGGCTCGAGGTCTATCGCAAAGCCGGAGCCTCCGTGGAAATTCTCAAGGACGGCGATACGGTCCGGGCCGGCGACCTGCTCCAGATCGCTTATCGTCCCGCCGGCAAGCTTTTCGGCGTCATCGCCTCGCTCGACGGGCGGGGGACCGTCACCCTCCATTACCCCGAGTCCGAGCGGGCCTTGACCCGTCTTGCGGCCGGCCCCCTGGTCCGGCTCGAGACGTCTTACGAGCTGGACGACGCGCCCGGCTTCGAGTGCTTCTATTTCCTCACGGCGGCGGCGGAACTCGATGTCCGGGAGGCCTTGAGCCGGATTTCGGCTTCGGCGAAAATGAAGCCTGAAGCCTCGAAAATCCGGCTTGACCTGCCCAACGGCTGGGACCGATTCACCGTCTGTTACCGAAAAGGGCTTTAACCATGAAAAAAATCTGGATCGGCTTTCTCTCCGGCTGGCTCGGCCTTTCCGCCGGGTTGCCGGCGGGACAGAACGACCGGGACCAGGGCGTCCGTCGCTTCGCCGTCGTCGTCGGGGCCAACAACGGCGGGGCGGACCGGGTCCGCCTCCGCTACGCCGTCTCCGATGCCCGGACGATGGGCCGGATCCTTCAAGAGCTGGGCGGCGTCGCCCCGGAAGACGCCCTTCTTCTTGTGGACCCGGACGCCGAGGCGTTCCTGTCCGGAATGAAGCGGTTCCGGTCGAGGGTGGAGGAGGCCCGCCCCGGCCGCCGCCGGGTCGAAGTCGTTTTTTATTATTCCGGACATTCCGACGAGACGCGGCTTCTCTTGAACGACGAGGCGATCCCTTACGAGACGCTCCGCGAGACGATCAACGGAATCCCGGCCGACGTCCGGATCGCCATCCTCGATTCCTGCGCCTCGGGGGCCTTCACCCGGCTCAAGGGCGGAAAGAAAAAGCCTTCGTTCCTCCTGGACGAAGCCTACGACATGAAGGGCTACGCCTTCCTGACCTCGAGCTCGGCCACGGAAGCCTCCCAGGAGTCGGACCTCCTCCGGGGCTCGTTCTTCACCCATTACCTGGCCTCGGGCCTGCGCGGCGCGGCCGACCTCAACGGCGACGGCCGGGTCACGCTGAATGAGGCCTACCAGTTCGCCTTCAACGAAACCCTGGCCGGGACGACGGGGACCTTGCACGGCCCCCAGCACCCCAATTATGACATCGAAATGACCGGGGCCGGAGACGTCGTCATGACCGATATCCGGACGGCCTCGGCCGTCCTGGCCTTGGCCGAGGAAATCGAGGGCCGTGTTTTCGTCCATGACCAAGCCGGCCGGCTTATCCTGGAAGTGTCCAAGCCGGGCGGGCGGAAGATCTCCCTGGGCCTGGAGGAAGGGAGATACCGGGTCGTCCGGATTTCGGACGGCCGCATTTTCGAAGCGGGCGTCGACTTGAAAGGCAGCCGGGAAGACATTCTCGGGCCCGGCCGGTTCTCGCCGTCGAAGGAGAAATACACGACGCCGCGCGGCGACCGGGACCATCGCCTCCGGGAGGAAATCCGGTCCCGGATCTTCGGCGGCCGGCCGATCACGGTGAATCTGACCCAGCCCACCGGGGCCGTCCTCAACAGGGGCGAGTTCCTGCTCGGGATCGGTCCGATAGCCTGGGGCCTGGCGAACGGTCTCCAGTTCGGGACCAACATTTTCGAAATCATCGGCGGCGTCTACAACGTCGACCTGAAAGCGGCCCTGATCCGGTCGGAGTCCTTTGCCGTCGCGGCCGGGGTCCGCTGGTCCTCCTTCGGCTTGAAGTCCTCGGGCGTCGAAACGACCTATTCCAGTGTTTCCCCTTACCTCGTGATCTCCCCGCGCTTGTCCCGCAAGCTGACCCTGCACCTGGGCGGCCGGTACGCCGAATTTTTCGGGACGGAAAAAGTCGAGGAAGCCGAATATTCGGACGAGGCCGAGGGGACGATCGCCTTCGCCGGATTGGACCTGGATCTATCGGAAAAAACTAAGTTTCTGGTCGAAGGCGGATACGACGCGACGTTCCGGGCGCTCCGCTCGGGGGCCGGCTTTCTCTTCGGCGGCGCCGCCGTCCGCTTCAAGCTGGGATTCCAGTACTTCCAGCCGCGGGAGGCCGCGGGCTTCACCCGCCTGGCCACCGGCCTGTGGTGGCGGCTGTAGAATCCGACGTTATCCGGAACGCGTCGCGAGGTCATTCCCGAGGAAAAAGAATTCGCCGGGGAGACTTATAGACATTGGAGGACATTCAAATGAAAACCATGCCGAAGATCCTCCTCGGTCTCAGACTGGCGGCCATGGCCTCCTCCGCCGCCGAATTCCGCTGGGCGGATGTCTACAAGGCCGGGCCTCTCAAACTCGTCCCCGACCCCTCCTTCGGGAAAGGCGTGGATTGGGGGAGTTTTCTGTTCGAAACCTACAAGAACATCGCCGTCGCCGACGACGGGACGATCTTCATGGCCAACAGCCGTGAGCATACGGTCCATAAATTCGACCCGTCGGGACGAAAAGTCCTCACCTTCGGCCGTAAAGGCCAGGGGCCCGGAGACTTCGTGAACCCGTCCTCCCCGAGCTTGCTGGACGGCAAATACCTGGTCATCGGCGAATACGCCGCCAATCGCCGGATCAGCCTCTTCGACCTCGACGGCAAATTCGTCAAGCTGCTCAAGGCCGAGCGTCCGGTTTACGACGTCGTCGGATTGAGCGGCTCGAAAATCGCTTATCTCGCCCGGCAATTCGAGCAGGGCGCCGGGGATCGGAACAAAGGGAGCGTCCTCGTGACCCCGATGACGATTCGGGTGGTCCTCAAGGACGTCGAAACAAGCGCTGAGCAGGTTCTCATGACCCGAACGGTCCCGCAAAAGTTCATCCAGGCCGGCGGTGGGCCGACGATCTCGCTTGGAGACATCACCGGGGGAGGAGGCGTGTTTCTCGCCCGGACCGCCGACGGCTGCCTGGCCGTGGGGATCGCGGATTCGCCCCGCGTCGAAATCTACGACTCGGGAGGCAGGAAGGCCCGGGGCATCACCCTCGACAAGTCGCCGCGGACGGCGACGCCTGATTATGTCGCTCGGTATAAGAAACACCAGATCGAGGGCATGAGGAAGCAATGGGAGAAGATTCCGGCCCTCCTGAATGCCCTCCAGGATATCGAGCGGATCGATTTTTCCATATTCTTCGACGGATCCCTCCCGATTTTCAAGGAGATGCAGATCGACGCCGACGGGAATTTCCTGTTTTTCCTCCGCCCGGAGAATCCGGGAGAGCCGGGGCTTGATTTCGCGGCCTATTCCCCGGAGGGGCGGCCGATTGCCGAAACGCACCTGGATGCGGGCCGGTTCCGAGTCGATATCGACTACCGTTTCCGCAGCCTTCGTTTCGCCAAGGGTGGCTTGATCGGCCTGGCTTCGCTGAAGGACGACGAGGACAGGCTCCCGGTCCTCTTCCGGGTCGTCCCGGGGATGAATGAAAAACCCGCGGGGAAGCGGCGCCCCTTGTCTCTAGATATAATCTATATAACTAGATTATTCTTGACATAAGACATCCTTTTAGAGAAAATTTAAACTGAGAATCCTGACGCGTTCGAGCGTCCATCATGGTATGAGCCGCATCATGAAGAAAAAAGTCGGGACCATCATCAACGAAAGCCTCTTGGCCGGCGCCAAGCAACGGGCCGCTCTTGAAAGGCGTCCGCTCTCCGTCCTCATCGAGGACGCCCTCAACGGCTATCTCGAAGGCGAATCGGACCGCGGCGAAGCCCTCCGGGCCTTGGCCAAGTTCACCTCTCATGGGGCGCTCCTTTCGCCCAGCGAAATCGACGAGATCCTCCAAGAGGACATGCTCTCCCCATGAACAATCCTTCCCTGCCTCCGCTTTCTTCAATCCCGGCCGGCGCCTGGGTGGCCATCGATGCGAACATCCTCGTTTACGCCAACCAGCGCCGCTCGGAGGAATGCATCGGTTTTCTGGCGCGCTGCGCGTCGAACGAGCTCCAAGGAGTCGTGCCTATGCCGATGGTCGCCGAGCTCGTCCACGCGCTGATGCTCATCGAGGCTCGCGAGAACAACTGGATCGAGCGCGCCAATCCGGCCAGGGCCTTGGCCGAGCGGCCCGACCTGGTCCGCCGCCTGACGCGGTACGAAGCCCGGATGAGGGAATTCTTCGCCATCGGGCTCAGGGTCGAGCCGCTCGGAACCCCGGATGTCCTCGAGGCCACGCGGATCCAGCGGGAGGCGGGCCTGCTGACGAACGACGCTTGGCTCCTCGCCGCCGCCCGGCGTCTGAGCTGCGAAGCCGTGGCCAGCGCGGACCGGGCCGTCGCCCAAGCCCCCGGTTTTCGTGTTTTCGCCCCCGCTGATATTTAGGCACAACTTCCGCTTCCTTGCTGATTGTCGCCGGGATGCGCTACCTGAAGAGGGCGACGACGACGCAC
>Ga0194112_10011071_pt1 | contig 11227 bp, 10 predicted proteins | sample TA2MahC400mmetaG_FD_146191 | JGI IMG/M metagenome (GOLD analysis project Ga0194112, IMG submission 146191) | Freshwater microbial communities from Lake Tanganyika, Tanzania - TA2015016 Mahale Deep Cast 400m | ecosystem: Environmental > Aquatic > Freshwater > Lake | place: Tanzania: Lake...
CCCGCCCGCGGCCGCCCCGGACCCCCCGGCCGGGGCCGTCTGCGCCGGCTGCGCAGCCGGCGCCGTCGGCCGGGCGGCCGCCGGCTGCGACTCGGCGGCGGGCGGGGCCTGCGGCCGGGGCGCCGCCGCCGGCTGGTTCTCCGGACCCGGCGCCCCACCTGCCGCTTGCGGCTGGGGTGAAGGCGCGGCCGGGATATTCTCATTGCTCAACGTGCTGCCTCCGGCCCGCAGGGGGCCGCTGAAGGTCTATCACAGGCCACAGGATTCTATCGGCTCGGAGCGGCCGCTTCAACCGCCTTTTGGGCGCGCCGGCAATGTCTCAGTTACGAGCGGGCGCATCAGAGCCGCGACCGTAAGGGAGCGGCGCCGTGTCAGGGCCGCGTCCGTGAGTGAGCGGTGCCGTGTCAGGGCCGCGTCCGTACGGGAGCGGTCTTGTTGACCTGCGCCCGCCGCACGACACGGCCACGGCACCGCTCCCTCACGGTCGCGGCTCTGTTGCGCGCCGGCGGGCGTCGGCAGAGTGAGCGCGGGGAGGCCGGGCTGGGGAGCGACTGGTCGGGCCGCAGGGCGCCGTCTTACCGCCACGTCCACTTCTTGGCCTGGAAGACGGGCTGGTCGAGCGTCTGCATCCAGGTTTCGCTGGGCAGCGTGTAGGTAAGGGCGAGGCACTTGCGGAGGCGGATGAGGGTCTCCTTGGCCTTCTCGGTTTCGGGCGTCGGCTCTTCGACCTTGGCCGGAAGGGGCGGGTCGGTCGGCGTCGGCCGCTCGATGTACTCGCCCGAGAGGCCCTCGACGAAGATGGTGAACCTGGTGGTCTTCGGGTCAAGCGGCGAGAAGATGGCCACGCCCGTGCGGGCGTTCTCTTCGCCCGGCATTATCTTGCCGAGCACCTGGACGGCGTTCTCCAGGAACCTGACCTTGCGGGCCTGCCTGACGGCCGCGTACACGCTGGGATGGATGCCGGCGCGCGCCACTGCGCCCGTGTCGGCGAAGAGCGTGAAGACCGGCACGAACGGGCGGTCGTCGCCCGTGCGGTTCGTAACGGTATATATAACGTACCAGTAAATCTGCTTCTGGCCGGCCGGGGCGGTCACGACGATGGGCTCCGGCCGCTCGAACTGAAAGTCCAGGGTCCATTTCTCGCCCTTGACGTTGTTCGGGTCCACGGCGTCGGGGTCGGCCCGGTCGATGGCCTTCTCGGCGGCCTTCAGGGAAAGGTCCTGCGCGGCCGCGCCGGCCGCGAGAAGGCCGGCCGCCAGGGCCGCCAGTCCGAGCAAAGCGAGAGTCCGTTGCGTCATGGCGCTGCTCCGTAATCTGCCCGTTTCCACGGCCGGACGGCCCGGCCGCGCCACACCCGCCTGGACGCGGCCGCCGCCCCGCCCTACGCCACCTGCTGCTCGCCGGCCCGGCGTGCGGCCGCCTCGTCCCGCCACTTGCGGAAGTCGCCGATGCAGCCGACGGGGCAGGCCCGCACGCACTTGCCGCACGAAATACACGTCTCCGTGTCAACCGCCGCCAGGTTGTCCCGGACGTGCACGGCGCCGCCCTCCACGGGGCAGGCCTTCTCGCACATCTTGCAGGCGATGCAGCCGGCCTTGCACAACTGGCGCACCACCTTGCCGGGGTCCCGGCTGCGGCACAGGACGTGAACGTACCGCTCCTTGGGCAGAATCTCAATAATATTTTTCGGGCACACGGCCGCGCACGTGCCGCAGGCCGTGCAGCGGTCCTCCAGCACGCGGGGCAGGCCGGTCCCTTCGTCCGTAATCATGGCGTCGAACGGGCACGCACGGACGCACGTCCCGAGGCCCAGGCAGGCGTACTGGCAGGCCGTCTGGCCGTACTGCGTGGCCGCGGCCGCGCGGCAGTCGGGCTCGCCCACGTAACGGAACCGGGGGCGGGTGTTCTGGCGCGAGCCCTGGCACTTGATGACCGCCACCTTGGGGACGAACGCGGCCACCGCGAGGCCCATGATGGCGGCGATCTTCTTGGCCGCCTCCGGCCCGCCGGCGGTGCAGGCCCCGGCGGCCGCCTCGCCCCGCACGAGCGCCTCGGCGTAGGCGGCGCACCCGCCGAACCCGCACGACCCGCAGTTTGCGCGCGGCAGGATTTCCTCGATCCGGGCCGCGCGCGGATCAATTTTGACCTGGAAGAACCGGTCCGCCACGGCCAGGACGACGGCAAAGAAGACGGCCAGGGACGCCAGAACCACGACGGCCGCCCCGGCGTAGGTTGTGATAAGTTCCGTCACTTGCCGCCGCTCCGAACGTCAGCAGCGCCCCGCGCTACACGGAGATTCCGAACAATTTCGTGAACCCCAGGAACGCCAGGGCCATCAGGCCCGCGCTGATGAACGCGATGGGCAGGCCCCGGAGTGCCCGGGGCACGCGGTTCTCGGCTATCCGCTCGCGCGTGCTGCTCATCAGGACCATCGCCAGAAGGAACCCCACCCCGCCGCAGAAACCGTTCCACGCGGCCTTCGCCAGCGGCAGGCCGTTGGCCGGGTCGCGCCACGCCTCGGTGTTCAACAGCGCCACGCCCAGCACGGCGCAGTTGGTGGTAATCAGGGGCAGGTAGATGCCCATCGCCCGGTACAGGTTCGGCACGTTCTTCCTCAGGACCATCTCGACGAACTGCACCAGGCCCGCGATGACGAGAATGTACGAGATCGTCTTCAGGACCAGGACGTATCCCTCGGGTTGCGGCACGGACAGGCCCAGCCAGGCCTCCAGCACGTTCGTGTGCTGGTCGCTCGTGGGCAGGAGCAGGTGGCGGTACACCAGCGCCGTGACGGCCGACGCCAGGGCCATGACGAAGATGACGGCCAGGCCCATGCCCACCGAGTCGCTCATCCTGCGGGTGACGCCGAAGAAGGGGCAGAACCCCAGGAACTTCGCCAGGACGAAGTTCGAGATCAAAATCGAGGCGATCGCCAGTTCAACGTATCCGGCTTCCACCTGACTCTACCCCTTGCCCTGCGCTCTCCGCGCCCCTTGCGTTAATACCTGGGCCGACGGCCCTACGGCTGCGCCCCGGCCTGCGGCCCTGCGCCCCCGGCCGGGGCCGCCGGCCTCGGCTCCTTCCTTCGGGGGCTTCGGGAAGTCCCGGGCCACCTGCGGCACGGCCGGCACGGCCGCGCAGCGGGCGGCCTCGCGGCGGCGGTTCCCGATCCAGTAGAAGAGGCCGAACAGGAGGCCGATGATGATGAACGCCCCCGGGGCCATCCCCAGCACGGCCGCCGGCGTGTACTCCGGAATGACGGTCGTGCCGCCCAGGACCACCGGCGTAAGGCGGTATCCCCAGAGCGTGCCCGCCCCCAGCACCTCGCGGATGAAACTGATGAGGCCGAGCGAGAGCAGGTATCCCACGCCCACGCCCAGGCCGTCGAGCATGCTCGCCAGGGGCCCGTGCTGCGAGGCGTACGCCTCGGCCCGCCCCAGGATGATGCAGTTTACGACGATGAGCGGGATGAAGATGCCGAGGGCCTTGTTGATGGCCTCCGGGGCAAGGGCCTTCATGATGATCTCGCACATCGTCACGAAGCCCGCGATGACCACGATGAAGCACGCGATGCGGATCTGGTTCGGAATGAACTTGCGGATGAGGCTTATCAGGACGTTCGAGCAGATAAGCACGCCCGTGGCCGCGCAGGCCATCGCCACGCCGTTGGCGAGGCTCGTCGATACGGCCAGCGTGGGGCACAGGCCCAGCACCAGCACGAACACGGGGTTCTGCTGGATGGGTTTCTGGATGAACTCCTTCCACAGGCCCATCAGCCGCCCTCTTGGTCCGACGTTCGGCGGGATTATCGGGCCGCGCCGCGCCGCCGTCAAGTGTTTGCCGCGGGCGCGTTCTCCCCCAGGACTGAGAAGGAGTTGGGCGGGTTCCTGGCTTGCTGCGAGGAGGACGTGCGCGACCCGCGCATCGCCAAACTCTTCCGATTCGCCGCGTTTTGCGTTCTTGAGGAAGTCAGTTTCACCCGCAAGGACGGCCAGTACCTGCGGTGGGACCATCGCAGCGCCCGTCGCCACGTGCGCGACATCGCCCGCATGGTCCGCAACTACTTCTACGAAATGGCCTTCGTGGTTTATGAACTGGCCCGCGTCCTTAAGCCCGGCGGCCGCATCGTCATGGTCAACGACAAGGTGCGCTACGCGGGCGAGGAAGTGCCGGTTGACCTGATCCTGAGCGACTTCGCCGAGTCTTTTGGCCTGCGCACCGGGCATATCTGGACGCTGCCCCGCGGCAAGGGCAACAGCAGCCAGCAGATGGGCGCGCACGGCCGCCGTGAACTCCGCAAGTGCGTATGCATGTGGGAGAAACCGCCTCGGTAGCCTGCTGCGAAAAGGAACGCGAGCAGTTCCTGCGGCGGCTCTTCCACATCGTCAAGACGCCCGCCGGAAACCTCGGCCCGCCGTTCACTCCGCATTCCGCACTCCGCAATCCGCAATTACTCCGTCCCCGCGATCTGCACGTCCTGGAAGCGAAGGGTGGGCATGAGGATGCCGGGCTCCTCGCGGGCATCCGCGTGAATCAGGCGGCCACCGCCGCGCACCGCGAGTTCTCGCCCTTGCCCCCATGCCGGCGGAGCACTACACTGGCGTATCGGGCGGCCGTCATACTACGCTGCTAACGCGCGTCGGTCAAGAAGGCGCAACTGCGGCGGGCGGACCAGCAGGCTTTTTTCTTATCGGACCGGGCATCCGCAACGGCGCTTCAGGGCAAGAAGGGGCGGCGGTGTCGCAGGCGATACACTACCTTAGCGAGCAGCAATTGCTCGTCTTCCTGGTCCAGGTGCTTGTGCTGCTGGGCGCAGCACGGGGGCTGGGCACGGTTTGCCGCAGGCTGGGCCAGCCGGCGCTGCTGGGCGAAATCCTGACGGGCGTCCTTCTGGGGCCGACGATCCTGGGGCGGGCGGCGCCGCAAGTTCACCTGACGCTGTTTCCGGGCGACGCCATTCAGCACGCCATGCTGGAGACCGTGGGCTGGATCGGGCTGCTCCTGCTGCTGCTGAGCGCGGGGCTGGAGGTGGACGTATCGGTGGCCTGGCGTCAGCGGCGCGACGTCCTGAAGATAAGCCTGACCGACATCATCCTGCCCATGGCGGTGGCGTTCGTGCCGGCGTATCTGCTGCCGGACCGCTACCTGCCGGACCCTTCGCGGCGGCTCATTTTCGCGCTGTTCATAGCAGCCGTGATGACCATAAGCGCGCTGCCGATGACGCTGCGCGCGCTGCACGACCTTGACCTTCTCAAGAGCGACCTGGGCCTGCTTATCATCTCGGCCCTGACGATCAACGATATCATCGGCTGGGCCGTCTTTACGCTCGTCCTGGGGTTCGCCGGTTACGCCGAGATGGCCGCGGGCCGGGTCGCCCTGGTGCTGGGCGGGACTGCGGCCTTTACGGCCTTGTGCCTGACGGTCGGCCGGCGGCTTGTGGGCCTGGGCATCCGGGCCGTAAAGCGGGGCGCGTCGGGCGAGGCGGGGCTGGTCCTGACGTTCGTCTGCTGCGTGGGCCTCCTTGCAGGCCTGGCGACGCACGCCATGGGCATCCACGCCCTGTTCGGCTTTTTCCTGGCCGGCATCATGGCGGGCGACTCGCCGAACCTCTCGGAACGCACCCGCCAGGTCATCCACCAGATGGTTTACGCGGTGTTCGTGCCCATATTCTTCGCGGGCATCGCGATTCAGATCGACTTCCTTGCGAACTTCGACGTGCTGCTGGTGCTCCTCTTGACGGTCGTCGGCGTGGCGGGCCGATACTACGGCGCGTGGGTGGGGGCGAGGATGACCGCCCTGTCGCGGTGGGACCGAGTGACAGTGGCCATCGCTCACACGCCGGGCGGATCAATGGAAATGGTCATGGCCTACGTGGCCCTTCAGTTTCGCCTGATTACCGTGCCCGTGTTCGTGGCGATCGTTTTCGCCGCGCTTATCTCCAGCATCATCCTGGGACCGTGGATGGCGTGGTCTATGCGGCGCAGGCGGCAAATCTCGGTGCTGGACCTGGTTATCCGGCAGTCGCTGCCCGTGGACCTGCCCGGACCCGACCGCTGGAGCGCCATCCGCGTCCTGTGCCAGGCGGCGGCAGAGGAGCCCGGTTTGCCGCATGCCGACAACATCGCCGCCGCAGTCCGGGCACGGGAAGAAACGGCCGGCACGGCCCTCGGCAACCACCTGGCCATGCCGCACGCCCGCATTCCGGGGCTCGAGCGACCGCTGATTGCGGTGGGGCGTTCCGCGGCCGGCCTGGAGTGGGACGCACCCGACGGCCTGCCGGTGGACCTGGCCTTCCTGATTCTGACTCCCGCAGAGCGGGCGGACCTCCAGGTGCAGATTCTTGCGGCGCTGGCCCGCGCCCTGATTGACGAGAACATGCGCCGCCGCCTGCTGGAGGCCCGCACCGGCCAGGAGGCCCAGGCGGTGCTGCGCGAGGCCCTCGGCCGGCAGAACCTTGTGCGCATGGCCGACTGAGCCCGCCCGCTTCCGACCGAGCCGGGGCGCCCGGCACGCCCGGAGCGGCTCGCGGCCATGACCTGCCCAGCGGCGGGCTACTCCGTTCCCGCGATCTGCACGTCCTGGAAGCGCAGCGTGGGCATGAGGATGCCGGGCTCCTCGCGGGCATCCGAGGAAACGGCGTCCAGGCGCGGAAGCAACTCAAGGATGTTCGCGCCCAGCATGGCGCTTTCGACGGGGAACTGGATGCAGCCGTCCTTGACGTAGAAGCCGAAGTCGATGCTGGCGGAGATGTCGCCGGAGGCGGGGTCGGGCCGGATTTCGCCGCTCTCAAGGTAAATGCCTTCCTTGACCTCGCGGACGAGTTCCGCGGCGGGCCGCGCGCCCAGCGCCGGCCGCAGGTTCGTCGCCGCGATGCCGCCGGAGTGCGTTCCGTGGCCGGTGCTCTCGGCGCCCGCCTTGCCCGCGGTGTACGAGTTATGTAGAAGGCTTACGAGTCGCCCGCGCTCGATGATCGTCAGCGGCCGGCGGCGCGTGCCCTCGCCGTCGTGCGCGCCGGAGCGCATGCCCCGCGGCACGAGGCCGTCGTCCACGACCGTCAGATGTTCGCTTGCAATTATCTCGCCAAGTTTGCCGCAGAGGTAACTGCGTCCGCGCTGTATGCTCTCGGCGTTCGCCGCCCCCACCAGGCCGCCGATGAAGCCGTACGCCGCCAGCGGCCCCAGGATGAGCGTCATGCGGCCGGAATGTATCCGCCGCGCGCCCAGGAACCGCCGGGCGCCCAGGATGGCGCTCTCCGCCACCTTCTCCGGGGCCGTGTCGGCCAGGTTGCGGCCGAAATCGAAGTCGTAGAAGTAGCCCTTGTCCTGGCCGCGCTTAAGAAGCGCCTCCAGGTCGGCGTCGATCTCCGTGCCGCGCGCGGCAACGGCCACGCCGGTGGACGATGCCAGGGCGCCCTCGCCGACGGCCAGGCCCACGTGGCCGGAGAGGTTCACGTCCGGCTCCATGGCGCGTGCGGCCTGGATGTTGGCGGCGGCGATGCGGACCACGTCTTCGACGCCCATGCCGGCGATGCGATCGTCGTAGAGGCCCTCGACCTCCGGCGCCGGCTGCGGCGGGGGCAGGGCGCGGAAGTCCGGGTCGGGCGTGGCTTCGCCGGCCAGTGCGACGGCCCGCTCGACGGCCCGGTCGATGTCGCGCCGGGCCGAGCCGCTGACCGAGGCGTAGCCCATGCCGCCGCGGACGAAGACGCGGATGGCCGCGTCCTCGCCCTGGCCGGCGTCGGCGGTCTTGATGCCGGTCTTCTCGACGGCGACGGAGATGTCGCGGGCCGCGCCGGCGCTGGCGTCGCACCACTCGGCCCCGAGGCGCACGGCCCGCTCGACGCAGCGGCAGCAGATGTCGAGGTAGGTTTTTTTCAACGGATCGTCCTTTGTCATTCGTCCTTTGTCAGTTGTCACAAGTGACCAATGACAAATGACCAATGACAGCCGTTATCTCTTACCCGCCGTGCTGCCCGCCGACGACCACGTCGGCCACGCGGACGTGCGGGCCGCCCGTGTCCGTCGGGGCCGACTGCCCCTCCTTGCCGCACATGCCGGGCATCTTCATCTCGAAATCGTCGCCCACGGCGTCGATCTTCCGCAGCGTGTCCAGCGTCATGCTCGAGACGGAGACGTCCCTGAGGGGCTCGCCCAGTTGCCCGTTTTCGATCATGCGCGCCTGTCCCGCGTGGCAGATGAACTGGCCCTTCTGGACGAAGACGTACCCCCAGTGCCCGTCCATGAGGTATATGCCGCGCTCCACCCCGCGCACCATCTCCGCAAACGGAACCGCGCCGGGGGCCATGAAGGTGTTCGACATGCGCGGGATGGGCCGGCAGTCGTAACTTTCGGCGCGGGCGCTGCCCGTCGGCTCGGCCCCCATCCTGGCGGCGGTCTCCAGGCTGTGCAGGAAGCCCGCGAGGCGCCCCTTCTCGATGATCGGGCGGCGGCGGGAAGGCGTGCCCTCGGAATCGTAGGCGTAGGAGCCGAACTCGCCGGGCAGCGTTGAATCGTCATATATGGATACGCACTCGGCCGCGAGCGCCTCGCCCAGGCGTCCCTCCAGGATGCTCTGCCCCGCCCATACGGCGTCGGCCTCGCTGTTGTGCCCCAGGGCCTCGTGCACCAGCAGCCCCGTGATGCTGGGGTGGAAGATGACCGTGAACCGCCCGGCCGGGGCGGGCCTGGCCGCAAGCAGGCCCAGGGCCTTGCGCGCGGCGCGCACGCTGAACTCCTCGGCCCCGGTGCGCCGCAGGAGTTCCGCCCCGCCCGCGATGCCCCGATGCTCCGTGCCGCGCTGAAGTATCTTGCCGTCGGTGGCCACCATCAGGCACGTGACCACGGCGCGCGTGACGGCGGTGCGTACGAGCGCCCCGGCGGTGTTGGCCAGGACCTCCTCCCGCTCGCCGTCGGAGTAACTGACGATGCTGTTGACGATGGCCTTGCCGCCCGCCGCGCGGCCCGCCCGCTCGTATTCCAGCAGCCGCGACATCTTCTCCTTGACCGGCATGGCGGCGGGGGGGACCTCCGGCTCGCGGCGGTCCTCGGCCTCGATGCCGCGCGCCTGCGCCACCATCGCCGGGTCGCTGACGAACGCCTCGGATGCGCGGGCCAGCGCAAGGGCGTCGGAGAGGCACCGCTCGGCCCGGCGCTTGCGCAGGCTGTCGGCCGAGGCGAAGCCCCAGCACCGGCCCACCAGCACGCGGACGCCGATGCCGCGGTCCGAGTAGGCGGCCAGTTTATCGGCCCGGCCGTCCTGGACCATGATGCTCTCGCTGCGGCGGTGCAGGATGCGGACGTCGGCGAAGGCCGCCCCCCGGCGCTTCGCCTTCTCGCATATATATCGGGCAAGGTCTTCCATGTGCCTGCCTTATACGAATCACCCCCGCCCTTCTGCTACTTCGCCGGCGCAGCCTGCGGCGCGGCCGCGGCGGGCGACGCGGCGGGCTTCGCCGGCGCGGGCGGCGCGGGCGCGGCAGGGGGCGCGGCCTTCCCAGGAGAAGGCGCCGCGCCCGGCTTCGGCATCGCAGCGGGCGGCACGGCGGCGGGCGACGCCGGCCCCGGCGCCGGCGCAGCCAGCACGTTCAGCCGCAACATCTCGTTGGTCATCTGCTTCGGCACGGCGAAGACAAGCGTGCGCACCTCCTGCTGCTCCGGGTCGGTGAACGTAAAGGCCGCACCGGAGGCCAGGAAGTGCCCTTCCTGCCGTCCCGCGGGCATGTTGAATCGCGCCGCGCGGAAGGCCGGCACAGACGGCATCGCGAAGTCGGGCAGGATTTGCGGCTCAGGCTGGGCGGCCTTCGCGCGGCCGAGAACGAGCGGCCCGGTGTACCGCTCGCCGCGCGTCCCCAGCAGGAAGAACTGCGAGGAATCCACCGTCTTGGGCATCCGCCCGGCGGGCCGGAACCGCAGCGTCACCAGGACGAACTCCTCGCCTGCGCCCGGCCGCTCCTGCGCAAACGCCGCCAGCGCCGCCAGGCGCTCCAGGCGGATGATGCGCAGGTTGACCTCAGACTGCGTCCCGGCCTGGCCCACGGCAAGCGCCAGCCCCGGCCCTCCTTGCGGGCCGCGCGCCGCCTCCGGCGGAATCGGCCCCCCTGCCTCGCCCGTCTGCCACAGGATGAACTCGTAGCGCCGATACCAGTAATAGTACAGCACGTCGGCGGCATCGACCGCGGGCTGATAGCCTTCGCCGCGCTGCTCGGCCGGCGGGTAAAGGTCGCCGTAACGCGAGAACAGGCCCGCATCGTCGGACCCCAGCGGCTGCGACAACAGGTAGCCGAAGAAGGCGAGCGTCCCGCGGTCCCAGACTAGCCAGAGCGAGCGCCCGGCCTCCACCCTCTCAGGCCGGGCCGGCTCGCCCGCTTCCGGCCGGCCGTCTTCGGCGGCACGGTGGCGGAACGCCTCGTAGCCCAGCAGGTCCGGACTCGTCGGCAGCATCTGCACCAGCAGCGCGCACATGCCCGCCGCAAGGTACCCCGTGGCGGCGCCGAAGACGGCGCCCCCGGCGCGGTCCACGAGGTACGGCAGTTCCGGCTCGTTCTTCAGGAGTTTCTCGGCCAGCGTCCGCAGCGCCAGAAAGGCGGCGCAGAAGATCGCCCACAGGCAGAACGGGTCCGCCGCGAAGTACCAGATGCTCTTCGGGTCGCCGGCCGGCAGCAGGGCCGTCGCGGGGCCGAACAGTCCCAGCGCGACGACCCCCGCCAGCACGCACGCCGCCAGCGTCTGAAACGACCGGTAAACGCCGTGGACCACGCCCATGTAGGCGACGCCGGCCATGGCGACACATGCAAAAATGTTCATAAGCACGGTTGTTGTCTCTTGAAGGCGTAATGCGTCGCCGTACCGGCGACGGCTAAACACAAACACCTCGGCCCCCGTCCCTCGGACCCCCGTCCCTCGGACCCCCGTCCCTCGGCCCCCTGCCCTCGGCCCCCTGCCCTCTCAACTCGCCTGCTTGATGGCCCGCAGGATTTCCTCGATGCTGGTGCGGCCCTCGATGACCATCTGGAGCCCTTCCTCCTGAAGGTTGCGTGCCCCCGACTTGCGGACGTAGGTGCGGATGTCGGCGGCGGGCGCCCCGCGGCCGATCATCTCGCGGGCCACCGCGTCGATGGGCATGACCTCAAACAGACCCGTGCGGCCGACGTATCGCTCGCCCCCGCAGCGCGGGCACGCCTCGGGCTTGCCGCGCTCCGCCGCAGGACGAGTCGGCGGCCGGTACAGCA
>Ga0194112_10011072_pt1 | contig 11227 bp, 6 predicted proteins | sample TA2MahC400mmetaG_FD_146191 | JGI IMG/M metagenome (GOLD analysis project Ga0194112, IMG submission 146191) | Freshwater microbial communities from Lake Tanganyika, Tanzania - TA2015016 Mahale Deep Cast 400m | ecosystem: Environmental > Aquatic > Freshwater > Lake | place: Tanzania: Lake...
TGCTCGGGAGGCCCAGAACCGCATGCGATTCCGAGCCGCGCGCCCAGTTAGCGGTACCTGCGTGCCCGGAGGCACCTCAACGCACCCTCCGCTCTTGCACTCTTTGGGGTAATGCGCTTGATTAGGGGCTAGGATATCCATGACCAGTCGGTCCCCAACGCGGCGGAACACGACCAAGTCCGGGTACAGCCCCTTGTGCTGGCCGCCGAACTGGTAAGGGACGCAGAGCGAGCGCGGTTTCCGGGGGAAATTGCGGAGCCAGGCGACCACGCTTTCATCGTTGAGTTCTTCCTGTAGCACCGCGGCTTCCCAACCGTTCGCCTTCCACCCGAACACGCCTTTCTCGTCCACGTACACATGCCGCGGCCAAGGCGGCTCCTCTCTGTCTACCATGATCGGGTCTTCGAACGTCAGCGGCACCGTCTGCGGCTCCCTTGCGGCACGGGCGATCTTCCTGTACTCCTCGAGTCTGCCCGATGGCAAGACATTGATGGCGTGTCCGAACTGCGCCCACAGTTCGTCAATCCGTCGCGCTGCGGTCCGCTCGATGCGCTGCCAGGACGAATCCGCCGAATCGTCGTGCAACAGGCCGTAAAGCTCCAGGCGCGCCTTGTCCGGGTCCTCGCGCTCCGCGTGCCTCTTCACAAATTCGTAGTGCAAGCCCTCGCCAAGCATCCGCCCGCATTCGGCGAAGAGGCTTTCGATATTCTCCGTTGTCGCTTTGATCTTGATGGTCCTGCCGTCATCAAGACGCTTCCACTCGCCCGTCTCAATATGAACTTCGCGGACCTCAAGGGTCTGGTTCTTTCTGAACTTCTTGGCGAACAGGGGCATTTCCTTGGCACGCTTCAACTCGTCAAAGAGCGTCTTCATCACAAGCTCTTTGGCCTCGGGCCACGCCTCGACGTGAATCTTGTCAAACGCGAGCTGGCGCGCGAGCTTGATGAAGCGCTTCGTGTCGGTAGACTTTGGGACTCGCTCGACGGAGTAGCTGGGGAGTGTTGCCAGAAGCTCAAACGCGGCGGCCTGGCGCGGGTCCTTGTGAAGCTCGACAAGTTGCGAGCCGTCCTTCACCTCGCTTGGCGGCGCGTTCTCAGGATCATTGAGCCGCGACACAATGGCGTCAAGTCCGGCCTTGTCGTAGTGGGGCAAGTAGAGCGACACTGTGTTGAGCAGTTCGTTGCCCTCAATGCTGCGAGCGAGCGGGGTGCGGACCATGCGGCCCACAAGCTGCGCGATGGACGTGTGGTCCTGCGCGCGGCGGAACGACATCATGACCTCGGCCCGCGGGCAGTCCCAACCCAAGCTGAGCGCCATCTTGAAGAACACAACCCGCACGTGCGGGTCCTGCTGTATCTTGGACGGTTCAATCTTACAGATCGGGTGGCCCCCGGCTTGAATGCCGCTTTCTATCTCAAAGCAGTGCGCAACCTCGTTGAGGCCAAACTTCCGCGTCTCGCGCTCAAGAACCTCTATGGCCCTGGCCAGGTCCGTGCGGGTCGGCTTGTCCTCAGTGCCGTCTTCCACCTGCACGACAAGGACAGGCTCGAGCGTCGGTATGCCCTGCTCGCGGCAGTACTTGCGCCAATCGTCACAGAAGCGCTTCCATCGCTTGCCCGATTCGGCCAGGAGCGTCCAATCTGCCTCATGGCCCCCCTCATAGCAGAAGGCGATGATGAGATCCTTGAGGAGGCCGGAGCGCTGGACGTCGGCGACCGGCACATCATACGGGCGGCAGGTTCTGCCGGAACCCTGGATCACGTGTGCAAAGCGCTGCGGCGTCGCGCTCATGCCGAGGACCAGCTTGACCGGCGAGAGGCCCACCTGCGGGTCGCCGAAGATGAAACGCTGCATGATAGGCGTATGTGACTTCTCGCGCGCCTTCCGCTCCATCCCGCGGTGAGCCTCGTCTATGACCATGTACAGATGGTCGGGCTTGTCGCGCGACGTGTTCTCGATGGTCTGCCAAATCGTGAACGGTCGCCCTTCGCCCTCCCTCGTGAGGAGGCTGTCCCGGGAAAGCTTCTGAGTGTTGAGGAAGTAGATGTTGCCCGGCTCAAGCCGGTCGTAGGGGAAGGGCGGCTGGACGATGATCAGTTCATGAGGCCGGAAGACGCTGGATTGCGCCAGAATCTTGTCGCGGCTCTGCTCATTGAGCTGCGGCGAATCCGAGAGCCACAGGAACACAGCCTCGGGGTCGGGCGGATGCGGCTCCTGGCCCTCGAGGATGGCCTCCAGCAGCGCCGTCAGCGTAACCGTCTTGCCTGAGCCTGTTGGGGAGCTGAGAATGATCGCCTGTGCTGTGCCATCGCGGGCCTCTCGCCGCGCGTTGGCGAGGTGCGTGAGCACCTTCTCCACCGCCGTGACCTGGAATTCCTTCAACTCGATCTTCACAGGGATTTCTCCGTGTTGATCCGGAAGTTATCCAGGTAGCTCTTGTAGAGCATCTTCGGCTGCGGCCGGCCGGGCAGCGCCGCCACCATCTCGCGGTAGGCCTCTTCCGAATCCGTCACCAGGAACACCCACGCGATGTCCGGCCGCTTCTCAAGCTCGCGCCGGAAGTCCGCGAAATGCTCCTCCTTGATCAGCACCGCGAAGGGCGAATCCTTGGGGATGAACCACTTGCCATACCCCCGCGCCGTCTCCCGCTCCCCCTTGGCCCCCGCCATCAGCCACAGGATCGGCACGATCGCCTCGAACTTCTCCCCATACGCCACCTCGTGCGGGTCCAGGAAATCCAGCTTGAAATACTCGATGTTCTCCTCGAACCCCTCCTTCATCTCCCGCCCGTCGAGATAGCTCCCAGGCAGCGGCGTCCCATCGTCCCGATGCCCCTGAGTCACAAACTTGCACCGGGGCCAAGTCACCGACTCGCAGATGCCGTGCTTCTCGAAGTCGGGCTCCCCTGGGAACAGCGACTTCGTGGACAAATCCTTGCTGGTTCTCTCGTCCACTTCGTTGTTTGTCACCAGGACGCACCGCCTACTGCCGCCGTCCTCGGCATTGAGCAACGCCGTTGCGTGGTAGGTAGTCGCCGATCCCGCGAAGAAGTCCACGATCAGAGCATTGGGATCGCTTGAGGCGCAGCGTAGACAGTCCAAGACAGTGTAGATGGACTTGGGATAGGAGAACTTCTCGGCCTCACCGAAGATGGCCTTGAGCACGTTAGTTCCGTGTTCTGCGGCGGAGTAGCGGCTCTCTGTCCACACAGTCTGCGGCATGACTCCCCCTCTCCGCATGCGCACTTTTCGGTAGACCTGCCACTGGCCATCGACGATACGCGCCTCTAGCTCGCCAACCTTGGATCTGGCCGTCTCTGGTCCCAGAGCCCATACGCGGCGGTCTTCAGAGCCTCTGAGTGGGTAGACTGCCACAACGCCTTTCGGCGGCGCGGACACACCCCAGACCCTTGCGTCTTTGTCCCATTGGCCGTTCGGCACTTTCAGATCGCCGTTCGGGTAGACCCATATCGGGTAGAACATGCGCGGTCGATCCAATTGCCGGGAATGCGCACCATGCCGCCGGAAGTTCTCCCAGTAGAACCTGCCGACTTGGTCAGTCTGATCGAACCGGCTAATCTGCTCCACGCTCCTCTCCATGGCCTTGATCCGGGCACCTGGGCCGGTTCCATAGTAGAGTGCATACTCGTGGGATATGGCGAGTTCATCCGTCGTCTGGTTGCCACTTGGTTTGCTGCGAACAACTAGGGTCCCAAGGAACGCCTGTTCGCCAATGACAGCTTGATCATCAATGAGTGACCGAAGGTGGTGGACTTCGCAGTCGTCTATCGCCACCACCAGTATGCCGTCGGGCTTGAGCAATAGCCTGCCCAGGACCAATCGCTTCTTCATCATCGACAGCCACTTGGAATGCCGCCACTGGTCTGTCGAATCGACGTAATCGTTGTTGTACTTCCAGTCCCTAGCGCCGGTGTTGTAGGGCGGGTCAATGTAGATGACGTCCACCTGTCCGGCGTAGCAGTAGAGGAGGAGTTGGAGGGCGTGGAAGTTGTCGGCGTTGATGAGGGTGTGGTAGGGCTTGCCGGGGGCGCGGGTGAGGCGCGCGACGGGGACGAGGGTGGGGTAGATGGCTTCGCCGAAGCGCTTGATGACGACCAGGTCGCTGGCCTTGACGGTCTCGGGCTCGGGGGCGGCGTCGCCATTCTCGCGGCGGATGCGGGCCTTGCCGTTGCCGAGGACCTCCTGGACGGTGAAGACCTCCTTGTTGTTCCCGCCGCGGCGGACGACGCGGAGGCCCTGCTTGACGGGCAGGCCGGGGAGCTGGACCTGTTCGGGGATATGCTCTTCGAAGACGAGGCCGAACTTCTTCTGCTTCTTGAGCGCGGCCACCTCGCGGGCGATCTCCTCGCGGAGACGCAGGTCAGCGATCTCGCTGATCAGGTCCTCGATCTTCGACATGCGCGCGACTGCCCCTGGCAGAGGTTGTCAGTTGCCTGCGCACGCCAGTATAGCCTGCGCAGCCGGATTTTCAAGCCCCCCTTTCGCGTCCTTTCGCGTGGTTCGCGGGCCGGTCTTCTCTGTCTCTGCGTGAGGCAATCGGTTTCGCGTTTCGGGTTTCGTGTGCGGCATCGGGATTCGCGGAGATTCGCGTGATTCGCGGGCATCAACTCGGTGTTCGGTAATGGGTTTTCGGTTTTCGGGTACGGAGACAAGAGGTTCCACGTGGTCCGCGTGTTCCGCGGGCAGCTTTTTTCTGCTGCCTCTGCTCCTCTGCGTGAGTCAATCGGTTTCGGGTTCCGCGTTGGGCGGTCGGGATTCGCGGTCCGGCTCTTCTCTGCTGGCTCCGGCTCTCTGCGTGAGCCGGGCTCCGCTCTTCTTGGCGGCCTTGGGGTCTTGGCGGTCAGTCTTTCTGTTCGATCTTCTTTGCGAAGTCGCTCTCGGCGAGGACCTTGCCGGCCGCGTCGGTGATGCGGATGCGGCCGCCGAGCTCGCCCGTCTTGTTGAAGACGATGTGGTAGGTGCGGCCGGCGAGGACGACCTTGGCCTCGGCCAGGGCATCGGTCTCGCGGGCCAGGCTCACCTCGCCCCGCTCGTCCGACTCGTCGGCCTGGACGCGGAGGACGTGGAGGAAGTAGTCGCGCGCCGCCGGCTTGGCGGGGAGGACCTCGATGCGCCAGGAGCCGGCGTCGTTGGCCGCGCCCAGCAGCTCAGGGGCGTTCACCAGCGGGTTCTCCCAGGCTGGCTTGCCGTAGGCGGGGGCGTAGTTGGTGCCCTCGTTGTAGTACTCGTAGCCGGGCAGGTAGTGGAAGGCGGTGTGCCACTGGAGCCGCTGCCCCAGGTCGCAGGCGAGCTGGAGGATGTTCTTGTAGCTGGCCAGCTTGAAGCGGAATTCGTCCACCTTCTTGCGTTCGCCGGCGTCGAGCTTGAGGTAGAACTCGGTGTCAGTGACCTCGAACTCGGCCTCTGTGGGGGTGTCGCGCTCGATGGAGAAGGCGGGGAGCCTCTTGCCGGTGAGGGGGTCGTTGAAGTGGAAGATGAGGGGGTCGGTCCACTCCCAGCGGCTGCCTGTGCCCATGCGCTGGGTGGTGCGTGGGACGCGGCAGAGGGTGTTGACGGGGATGTCGGGCCTGGCGCCGCCGATCTTGCGGAGCACGCGCGCGGCGGGGAGAAGGGTGTGGCAGCGGACGACCGAGCGCTCCTTGCCCTTCGAGACGGTGAGCGAGCCGTCGTAGTCCTCGATGTGGCCCTTGACCTCGGTGCGGACGAGCTTGCCGTCAATGGCCGGCTCGCCGACGAGGTGCATGAGCCAGCGCTTTTCGAGGTTGGGCCGCGGGCTCTCCACGCGGTCGAAGACCACGAACACGCCGTCGCGGAGGAGCACGGTCTGGCGGATGAACTCCTTGACCATTTCGGGGCGGTAGGCCTTGGTGGCCTCGCCGGCCGCGTAGTCGTAGAGGGGCTGGTGCTCGAAGGCCAGGAGGTTGGCGCGGTCGAACTCGTTCTGGTGGTAAATCCAGGCGTCGGTGCCGATGGCGAAGGACCAGGTGCGCTTGTCGCGCGTGCGCTGGCAGCCGTCGTTCAGGCCGTAGGGGTTTTCGTAGGGGCCTTGGGTGGTGGGGGTCACTTTCGCGGCGGGGTCGCGCACTGCGATCGTGTTGTGGGCCACGGTGCGGGTGTAGTAGCCGTAGTCGTGGTAGATGCCGGGGTCGTAGAAGCCCGTGTCGGGCACGAGCGGGCTCTGGCAGTAGAGGATGAACGACGCGGCGTCGGGGTGGCCGTGCATGTCGAACCAGTCGCAGAAGCGGACCGATGCCCAGAGGTCGTGCCCCTTCCAGCCGGTGCGCATGACGGCCAGGCCTGTGCCCGGGAAGGCCCGCGAGGGCGGCAGGCCGCCCGGGCCAATGGAGGGCACGGTGACGTCGTGGCAGAAGAACTCGGTGAACCAGTCGGCCCCCTGGGGCGTGATCTGCTGCGCCAGCCACTCGACGTGGGGGTCCTTGGAGAGGAAGGCCGAGGTGATGAGGGTGGGGTAGACCCGGGTGGTGTCGAAGTTCAGCATCTCGCCGTCGCCGTAGTTGTAGACCACGCGGCGGCGCTCGATGTCGGAGCAGTAGAGCAGCCAGCGCCCGAAGTTCGCCAGGTACGGGTGCTCCTTGGAGTCGAGGTAGTCAATCCCGCACGCGTTCTTCATGAGGGCCAAGACGCGGTAGATTTCGACGATGCGGCGGGTGACGGACCAGTAGTAGCCCTGCCAGTAGCTGCCGTCGCGGAGGTGGTCGAGGAAGAGCACGGCGTCCTTCAGCGAATACTCCCAGTAGTGCCGCACCCCCTCGGCCGCGCGCGGGTGGTGCCCCGCCAGGGCGACCAGGCACTCGAGGGTCGGGGCGTAGCGCCGAGCCCAGTCCTGGTCGTGAAAAGACCAATTGTAGAAGCGGGGCCACTGGTCGGGCCGCGTCTCGCTCGGCAGCGGGTCCTCCGGGTAGCCCGTGTAGGCCGAGCAGCGCGCCCAGCCCGAGGCGGGGTCCACCGAGGCCATTGCCCACAGCCGCTTCACCGCCTCCGCGCGCTCTCCCTCGGACATCGCGTCATACGTCCAGTCGAACACGAAGGCGGCCGGCTGGTACATGGTGCCCGGCGGGATGCGGCCGGCGAGCAGGTCCTTGATGGCCGACTTCGCGTAGCCCTCGCGCCCCGTCAACTGGTACATCAGGGCGCAGGCCAGCGGGTCCCCGTTCTCCACGGCCTTCACGAACTCCTCCCGCTTGCGGCTCTGGTCCACCCGCGCCGCAAGCTCCTTCTTCGTCTCCCGCGTGAACAGCATGCGCGGGTGGTCCGGGCGCACGGTCACTTTCTCCCATGTGATCGTGGGCACCGGGAACTGCCCGCCCGCCTTGGCGAGGGGATTGTCCGCCGGCCGCACCACCGCATAGGCGCCCGGCGGCGCTGCCTCCCCCGCGTGCAGGGATGCGCCGCCGGGGATGGCCAGGACCACGACCGCCGCTGCTGCTCTGTGGAGTCGCATCCGTTGTGCTCCTTTCAACTGGCCCCCGCCCGCTCCGGTAAGTATAGCGGCCCGTCCAGTCCCGCGCAAGGGGCGCGCAGACTTTCCCGTGGGGCCCGGCTCTCCGGGGGAACCGTCCTCCGCCTGGCGGTCCCCCTAGCATACTCTCCCGGCCCCCACCCGTCAACCCCATCTTGACGACTTTTGATTCCTCTGCGAGCCGATGATTTGAGTTGACAGGCCGGGCCGTTTTCCGTAGAATGCTGGCTTATCTTTCCGGAGCGGGGAAGGCCGGGATTTGCAAGGAGGTTGGCTGGAGATGCCGAATCCGAAGCGCAAGCACTCGCGGGCGCGCGGGCGGAGGCGCCGGGCGCACGACGCGCTCCGCGTGCCGCAACTGGTGCCGTGCCGCCAGTGCCACACGCCCAAGCTGCCTCACCGGGTGTGCCACAACTGTGGCCACTATGCGGGCCGGGAGGTGGTGAGGGCCAAGGAAGCCTGAGGCATGCGGATCGCTCTGGACGCGATGGGGGCCGACGCGGCCCCCGACGTGGAGGTGCAAGGCGCGATTCAGGCCGCGCCCGGGCTGAAGGGCCACGAGGTGGTGTTGGTGGGCGACGAGGCCCGCATCGCGCACGCGGCGGCCAAGTGCGGCGGCCTGCCGAGCGGGGTCACGGTCCGCCACGCGCCGCAGGCGGTGACGATGGACGACGCGCCGGTGGACGCGATGCGGCGGAAGCCGGACTCCTCGATCGGGCGCTGCGTGGAGATGATGGCGAGCGGAGAGGCCGACGCCGTGGTGTCGGCTGGGAACACGGGGGCCGTGGTCGCGTTCGCCATGATGAAGCTGGGCCTCCTCGAGGGCGTGCGGCGCCCCGGCATCGCCGTGGCCATGCCGACGCGGAAGGCGGCGCGGACGCTTGTGATTGACTGCGGGGCCAACGTGAACTGCACGCCCGAGCATCTGATGCACTACGGGGTCATGGCGTCGGCCTACAGCAGATACGTCTACGGCGCCAGGCACCCGCGGGTGGGCCTGCTCAACATCGGCGAGGAGTCGATCAAGGGCAACAGGCTGGTGAAGCACGCGCAGAAGCTCCTGGAGGCCTCGGGCTTGAACTTCATCGGGAACGTGGAGGGGCGGGACGTGTTTTCGGGGGAGGCCGACGTGGTGGTGTGCGAGGGCTTCGTGGGCAACGTGCTGCTGAAGGTGAGCGAGGGGATGGCGGAGACGATTTTGAGCATGATGAAGGACGCCATCCAGCGCACGCTGCGCCGCCGCATCGGCGCCATGCTGTGCAAGTACGCCATGCTCGAGCTGAAGGCGAAGGTGGACTACGCGGAGTTCGGCGGCGCGCCCCTTCTGGGCGTGAACGGCACCGTGACCATCTGCCACGGCGGCTCCGACGCGCGGGCCATCGCCGTCGCCGTCCGCGTCGCCACCGAGGCCGCGGCGCACAAGGTCAACCAGCACATCGTCGCCGACCTGCGGGCGCGGCGCGCGAGCTAGCTATCACGAGGGGCCATCGGCATGGGCGAATGTCCTCGGGCCGCCATCACGGGCTGCGGCATGTACTTCCCCGAGCGCGTGCTGTCGAACGCCGACCTCGAGAAGATGGTGGAGACGAGCGACGAGTGGATCACGACCCGGACGGGCATCCGCGAGCGGCGCTTGGCCGCGCCGGGCCAGGCCGCGTCGGACCTGGCGGTGCCCGCCTCGCGGCAGGCGCTGGCCGAGGCCGGCATCGCGCCCACCGACCTGGGGGCCATCATCCTGGCCACGATGACGCCCGACATGCTCTTCCCCTCGTCCGCCTGCTTCCTCCAGGGAGCGCTGGGCGCCACGCCGTGCGCCGCCTTCGACCTGCTGGCCGCCTGTTCCGGCTACGTCTATGCCCTCAGCATGGCTCAGGCCCTCATTGTCTCGGGCCAGGCCCGACACGTCCTGGTCGTGGCGAGCGAGGTGCTCACGAAGTTCACCGACTACGAGGACCGCACGAGCTGCATCCTGTTTGGGGACGGGGCGGGGGCCACGGTCGTCTCCGCCGCCGCGCCCGGCGCGCCCGGCGAGGTGCTCTACACCACCCTGGGCGCCGACGGGGCGAACAGCGGCTCGATGACGCTGCCCGGCGGCGGCTCGCGCTACCCGGCCGGGCCCGAGAGCCTCGAGCAGCGGCTGCACTACATCAAGCTGCGCGGGCGCGAGGTCTTCCAGCTCGCCGTCCGCAAGATCGTCGAGGTCGTCAACGACTGCGTGGCGGCCTGCGGCATCACGATGGCCGACGTGTCGCTCCTGGTGCCGCACCAGATGAACCTGCGGATCATCCAGGCATCGAGCGAGCGATTGGGTATCCCGATGGACCGGGTGTTCGTGAACATAGACCGCTACGGCAACACGGGCGCGGCCACGGTGCCCATCGCCCTGCACGAGGCCCACACCAACGGGCGGCTGAAGCGGGGCGACCTGGTGGTGCTGGTGACCTTCGGCGCCGGGCTGAGCTGGTCGGGCGCCGTGCTTCGGTGGTAGCCTGAGAAGGGGCAGAGATTGGCCGTTGCGAGCGAAGTCGCGCTGCTGTTCCCTGGCCAGGGTGCCCAGCGGGTGGGCATGGGCCGCGAGCTGGCCGATGCCTGTCCCGAGGCCAGCGCCATCTTCGCGCGCGCGAACGCCGCGCTGGGCTTCGACCTGGCGCGGCTGTGCTTCGAGGGGCCGGCCGAGGAGCTGAACCGCACGTCGCTGTGCCAGCCGGCCATCCTCACGGTGAGCGTGGCGGCGCTCGAGGCCTGGCGGGCGCGCGGCACCTGCCCCGAGGGCGTGCCCAGCGCCGGCCTGAGCCTGGGCGAGTACACCGCACACGTCTACACGGGCGCCTTCGCGTTCGAGGACGCCGTGCGCCTGGTGCACCAGCGCGGCCAGTTCATGGAGGAGGCCGGGCGCGAGAATCCGGGCGGCATGGTGGCCGTGATGGGCTGCAACCGCGAACGCCTCAACGACGCGCTCGAGGGGGCCAGGGAGTTCGGCGTGGCCGAGATCGCCAACCTCAACTGCCCCGGGCAGGTCGTCGTGTCGGGTAGCGTGACGGCGATGGACTGGCTGGCGAGGAACGTGCGGAACTTCGGGGCCGAGCGGGCGATCCGCCTGAAGGTCAGCGGCGCCTTCCACTCGCGCCTCATGGCGCCGGCCAGCGACAAGCTGAGCCGGGCGCTGGCCGAGGCAGCCATCTACCCGCCGCACGCGCCCGTCGTGTCAAACGTCACCGGCAAGTTCGTGACCTTCGCCACCGACATCCGCAGCCTCCTGGTCCGCCAGCTCACCAGCCCCGTGCTGTGGGAGGACTCGGTGCGGTTCCTCCTCGCCGGCGGCATCCAGCGCTTCGTCGAGGTCGGGCCGGGCGCCGTCCTGAAGGGGCTGCTCGCAAAGATTGACGAGCTCGTGAAGTGCTGCACCTTGCAGGCCCCAGCCGACCTGGAGATGGTGGACAGCTTCCTGGGGGCGTAGAGTCCCCGATTGAGGAGAGAAGAGCCTTGAGCGCCGCGAGAGAGTTTGTGGGAAAGGCGGCCATCGTGACGGGCGGGGGGGCGGGCATCGGCCTGGCCATCGCCCGGCGCCTCGCCGAGGGCGGCGCCGACGTGGTGGTCCCCGACTTCAACGGCCCCGCGGCCGAGGCCGCGGCCGCCCAGCTCAAGGAACTTGGCGTCCGCTCCCTGGCCTTCCAGGCCGATGTGGCCGACCCCGCGCGCATGGAGCAGGTGGCCGCTGCCACCATCG
>Ga0194112_10011075_pt1 | contig 11226 bp, 8 predicted proteins | sample TA2MahC400mmetaG_FD_146191 | JGI IMG/M metagenome (GOLD analysis project Ga0194112, IMG submission 146191) | Freshwater microbial communities from Lake Tanganyika, Tanzania - TA2015016 Mahale Deep Cast 400m | ecosystem: Environmental > Aquatic > Freshwater > Lake | place: Tanzania: Lake...
CGCCGTGTCGCGGGGAACTTCGACTGGGACGGGCTGGAGTGGGCCCTCCGCCTGGCGCGGGACCTGGGCCGCCGGATCTACGTCACGGTGAACGTCCTGGCGTTCGAGGAGGACCTGGCGCGCCTGGTCCCCGTGCTGCGGCGCCTGGAGGACCTGCGTCCCCACGGGGTGGTGGTCGCGGATCCCGGGGTCCTGGCCCTGGGGCGGCGGGAGGCCCCGCACCTGCGGTGGCACCTGAGCACCCAGGCCAGCGTCACCAACCGCGAGGCCGCCGCGTTCTGGGCCGCCGCGGGGGTGGCCCGGATCGTGGTGGCCCGGGAGCTGTCCCTGGGGCAGCTCGCCGGCGTGGTCCGCGGCGCGCCCTGCGAGGTGGAGGCCTTCTGCCACGGCGCGGTCTGCGTGGCCTGGAGCGGCCGCTGCCTGCTGTCCCTCTACTGGGCCGGACGGGATCCGCGCATCGGGGACTGCGCCCAGGCCTGCCGCTGGCCCTGGCGTGACCTCGAGGACCGCCGCCGGCCGGGGGAGGCCAACCGGGTCGAGGAGGACGACCGGGGCACCTACTTCTTCGACGCCAAGGACCTCTGCACCATCCCCCTCCTGCCCGCGCTCCTGGAGACGGGGATCCGTGCGCTCAAGATCGAGGGCCGGACCCGGAGCGAGCACTACGTGGGGGTCGTGGTGGACGTCTACCGGGACGCGCTCCGCCTCCTCGCGGAGGGAGACCGGGCGGGCTTCGAGGCCCGCCGGGAGGCCTGGGTGGAGGAGCTGGGCCGTCCCACGGGCCGGGGGTTCTCCACCCACTTCCTCGGGGGCGAGCAGGGGAGCCCCTCCTCGTACAACCCCGGGGGCTCCTTCCGGGGGGGAGACCGCAACGAGTTCCTGGGCCTGGTGACCGCGACGCGCCCGGATGGTCTCGTGGTGCGGCTCCGGAACGCCCTGCGGCCGGGAGATGCGCTGGACGTGCGGGACGCCGGCCTCCGCTGCGAGAACGTCACGGTGACACGGATCCAGAGGCCCGACGGCACCACGGATGGGCTCGGCCGGGCCGGGGAGGACGTCCTGCTCCCGGGCGTGTTCCGCGCCGGCATCGGGGCCCTGGTGCGTCGCCGGGGGCTTGCCAGCGCGGGGCCGCTCCCCTAGTCTTTCCTTCGCCGGTGGGACGGCGGGAGGAACGCATGCGGACGCGGGTCAGAATCGTGCTGGTGCTGGCGGGCCTGGTCCCGGGCCCCGGCCCGGGCTGTACGGTGCCCGGGGGCGACGGCGGCGGGACGGACGCCCTCGTCCGGGGTGAGGCCCGCGGCGCGCCCGGCGAGCTCGCGGGCGGGGAGGTCGGCCCCCCGGAGGACCTCCACCCCCGGGACCTTGTGGCGGCCGACGTCCCGGAGCCTCCCGCGCCCACGACCCTCCTGAAGGGGCCCTGGCTGCAGTGGGTCACTCCCGAGCGTCTCCACGTCATGGCCGAAAGCGCGGACGAGGTCCCGCTGGTCTTCGAGGTGCGGGTGGACGGAGAGACACGCGAGACCGTGACCTCCTCCCCCCGCAAGATCGACATGACCGGGCAGACGATCCCCTTCCCCAACATCGTCGGATGGCTCCACGAGGTGGCGGTGAGCAGCGTGGCTCCGGGGGAGACCTTCGAGGTGCTGGTCCTCAACTCGGGGGACTCCGCCGCGGGCTGGGTCCCCCTGCCCGGCGCGCCCGTGAGCCTGGTCCTCTTCGGCGACACCCGGACAGATCCCGAGAGCCACCAGCTCGTGGTGGACGCGATCGTCCAGGAGGGACCTGCCATGGTGCTCCACACCGGGGACTTCGTCTCCGGCGGGGGGGACCCGGAGCAGTGGCAGGTCTTCTTCGACATCGAGCGTGAGCTCATGGCGACATCCTTCCTCTACACCATCTTCGGCAACCACGAGATCTTCGGCCAGGTGTACTTCGAGGCCTTCTTCCACATGGAGAACACCTTCGGCACCGAGCGGACCTGGAGCACGGTCTGGGGAGATGTGGGCATCGTGGGCATGGAGATCTACAACACCGACTGGTCCGACGGGGAGGCCCTGGCCTGGCTGGATCGGGAGCTCGGCCGGTTGCGGGAGGAGGCCCGGTGGCTCATCGTGTCCTTCCACGAGCCCCTGTACACTTTCTCGAACCACGCGCCCTGGTCCAAGGGCCGCGAGTACGTGCAGCCGCTCCTCGAGCAGCACGCGGTGGACCTCGTGATCTCGGGGCACAACCACTGCTACGAGCACTTCCTGGTCAACGAGATCCACCATGTGGTCTCCGGCGGGGGCGGCGCGCCGCTCTACGGGGTGGGCGAGGCCAGCGAGGCGGAGAAGGAGCTCCTGGTCATGGCCCGCCCAGGCTTCCACTACGTCCGGGTGGATCTGACTCCGGAGCAGATCACCTTCTCCGCGACGGACGCGGCCACCGCCGAGGTCTTCGATTCCTGGACCGTTCCTTCCCCCCGCTGAGTCCCGAGGCCGGACGGAACGCGATCGCTGCCCTGGCGAGGTGCGGGATTTCCGCGACCGGGATCCGGAGGTAGGATAGGGGGCCGGGATCGGCGGGGAGGTGAACCTTGGTGGAAGAGCGCGCCGCGCCGCAGGTGGGCCTCATCGGGCGCCTGGCGGTCCACTATGGCATGGTGACCAGGGAGCAGCTCGCCCGCTGCCTGCGGACCCAGGGCGCCGCGGTCCCGCCGCAGCGCCTCGGGGACATCCTGGTGGCCCAGGGCTACCTGAAGCAGGAGCAGCTCGACAGGCTCGTCCGCAAGCAGCAGCAGCTCCAGGCGAAGGCCCGCACGCGACCGGACGGGGAGGAGGCCCCGTCGGCGGGGGAGCCGGAGCCCGTGCAGCCCTCCCTGTCCCGGGAGCCCCCCGCGGGGGTGAGCGTCCCGGGGATGTTCTGGGTGCTGCTCCGGGACGCGCAGCGGGACGGCGCGTCGGATCTCCACATCCAGGCCGGATCGAAGCCCTTCGTCCGGCGCCAGGGCCTGGTTCGCATGGTGGGCGCGGAGCCCCTGGAGGCGGGCCCGGTGCGGGAGCTTCTGGACGCGATCCTCGACCCGCCGCAGCGGGAGGCGCTCCGGCGGGAGGGGCAGGTGGACGGGGGCTGGAACGTGGGGGAGGGGCTCCGCTGCCGCTTCAACTGCTTCGAGGCCATGCGCGGGCCCGGCGTGGTGCTCCGCCTGGTGCCCGCGCGGGTTCCCACCCTCGAGACCCTTGGGCTTCCGGGCATCCTGGCGCGCTTCACGGGCTTCAGCCAGGGCCTCGTCCTCGTCACCGGCCCCGCGGGCTGCGGGAAGTCCAGCACCGTCGCGGCCCTGGTGCAGCTCGTCAACGAGGAGCGCAAGGAGAACATCCTCGTCCTCGAGGACCCCATCGAGTTCGTATACCGCCCCGCGGGCTGCAACATCCTGCAGCGCCAGGTGCCGGAGCACTCCGCGTCCTACGCCACCGCGCTCCGGGCCGCGCTGCGGGAGGATCCGGACGTCATCGTGATTGGCGAGATGCGGGACCTGGAGACCGTCTCCCTGGCCCTCTCCGCGGCGGAGACCGGACACCTGGTCCTGGGCACCATGCACACCCGCGACGCGCCGGGCACCGTGGAGCGGGTCATCGGGATCTTCCCCCCGGACCAGCAGGGGCAGGTGCGGTCCATGCTGTCCGAGTCCCTCCGGGGGGTCGTCTCCCAGCGTCTCCTGCTGCGTGCGGACGGCAAGGGTCGCGTCCCCGCGCTGGAGATCCTCTTCAACAACCACGCGATCGCAAACCTCATCCGGGAGAACCGGACCTTCCAGATCGCCAACCTGATGCAGATGGGGCACACCCAGGGGATGTGCACCATGAAGGACTCCTGCACGCGCCTCGCGCTCGAGGGGGTGGTGACCCGCCAGGAGGTGGCCCTTGCCCAGGCTTGACGAGCTCTTCCGGGACATGGTCGCGCGCAAGGCCTCGGACCTCCACCTGGCCGTGGGGGTGCAGCCCAAGATGCGGATCCACGGGCACCTCGAGCCCGTGCGGGAGCGCGAGCTCGACGCCGCAGAGGCCGGGGAGCTCCTCTCGGAGCTGGTGGCGCCGGAGCAGTGGAGCCGCTTCCTGGAGCACCACGACCTCGACTTTGCCCACCAGGTGCCCGGGGTGGTGCGCCTGCGGGCCAACTATTTCGTCCACCAGGGAGGCCTCGGCGCGGTCTTCCGGGTGATCCCCACGGAGATCCTGTCCTGCGAGGATCTGAACCTCCCGGAGACCGTGGTCTCCCTGGCGGAGCTGCGCAGCGGCATGGTCCTGGTCACGGGGCCCACGGGCAGCGGAAAGTCCACCACCCTCGCCGCGATGCTCGATCACATCAACGCGCAGCACGCCCGGCACATCATCACCATCGAGGAGCCCGTGGAGTTCGTCCACCGGGACCGCAAGTCCGTGGTGGTGCAGCGGGAGGTGGGGGTCCATGCCGCGAGCTTCTCGGGCGCGCTGCGGGCCGCGGTGCGGGAGGATCCGGACGTGATCATGGTGGGGGAGATGCGGGACCGGGAGACCGTGAGCCTGGCCCTGCGTGCCGCGGAGATGGGCTTCCTGATCTTCGGCACCCTCCACACCAACTCCGCGGCCAAGACCATCGACCGCATCATCGACATCTTCCCTGCATCGGAGCAGGGCGCGGCCCGCATCAGCCTGGCCTCGAGCCTCCGGGGCGTGGTGTCCCAGCAGCTCCTGCGGCGGGTCTCGGGCAAGGGCCGCGTGGCCGCGTTCGAGATCCTGGTGGGCACCCTGGCGGTGACCAACGCGGTGCGGGAGGGGGACACGGCCAAGCTCTATTCCATCATCCAGTCCGGCCGGGGTCTCGGCATGGAGACCATGGACGACGCGCTCCGGACCCTGGTCTCCTGCGGCGCGGTGACCCTCGAGGAGGCCCGGCGCAAGGCCATCGACAAGTCGAAGTTCGATCTCCCCGACGAGTGATCACCGCACCGAGACCGTGAATCCCTCTCCTTCCGCGAGCTCCACCACCACCACGTCCGGCGGCGCGAAGAGGCGCACCGGGGGTCCCCAGGTCCCCGCGCCGCGGGAGAGGTGGAGGTGCGCGTCGCCGGCCCGGTAGAGACCCGCGCGGTAGCCGCCATTGGACAGGGGGGCCAGGAGCTGGAAGGGGGGGACCTGCCCCCCGTGGACGTGGCCCGCCAGGACCAGGGTCCGGGCGCGGTCCGCGAAGCGCCGCACCGCCTGGGGCTGGTGGGACATCACCACCAGGGGGGCGTCCTTGGGCACCCAGCCGCGGAGCGTGGATGCGGCCTCGTCCAGGGAGGTGAAGTTCGGGTCGTCCACCGCGCCGAGCCACAACCCCCCCAGGTCCACCGCGTCCTGGCGCAGCACCTGGATGGACAGCTCCGAGGCCAGGGGGGGCAGGTGCTCGGGGCCCGCATAGCGTTCGTGGTTGCCCAGGCTCATGTAGAAGGGGATCCCGGGGAGCCGCGCCCGGAGCTGGCGGATCTGGCCGAGGCCCCGCGCGGTGTGATCCTCGACGATGTCCCCGGTGAGGAGGAGCGCATCGGGCTCCGTCGCGACGATGGTCTCCAGGATGCCCTCCCACTGTCCCTGCGGGAGGATGGCCCCCAGGTGGAGATCCGAGACCTGCACCAGCCGTCGCAGCCCCGGGGGCGGGGAGGGGAGCTGCAGCTCCAGGCGGAGGACCTCCGGGGGAGCCGCGGCCCGCACGGCTCCCGCGGCCATGCCCGCCAGGGCCAGGCCCCAGGTGAGCCCCACCGCGGCCCAGCGGGCTCCGCCGGGCCCCTCGCGGAGCCACTGGAACAGGCTGGTGCCGCGACCCGCCGCGAGGCGCGTCACCACCCAGGTGACGAGGCTGGCCGCCTCCAGCAGGACCATGAGGGTCGCGACGATCGCAACGAGGGCCATCCACAGGGCCCCCGCCAGCTCGATCCGGCCGGCCAGGGCCTCGGGGAGCGCGATGGTGTGCACCAGGATCCGGCCCGCCACGTACGCGGTGGCCAGGAGCCCCACCGCCACCATCCCCAGGCGCCAGGCCCAGGCCGGAGGCCGGAGGAGGAGGTGCGTGCGCCACAGGAGCCAGGCATGGAGACCCAGCCAGATCGTCAGGGCAATGAAGAGGAACAGGCTCATGGCGAGGGCCTCCCGTTTCATGGGGACACGTCCGGACGGATCGGGTCGCCCCCGAGGATCCGTTCCAGGAGCCACCGCAGCACCGCGACGTTGACGCTGTTGCCCGCGAGGCGGTAGCGGACCGCCAGGGACAGGCCCGGCGGTAAGGTGAAGGACGGGGGGAAGTGCAGGAGGCGCAGGATCTCCTCCGGGGAGAAGCGCCGGAGGCCTCCGGGGATCTCCAGGTAGGAGCCCGCGCGGCGCAGCGCGTGGCCGTAGGACGAGCCGAAGCAGGCGCAGCGCGGGGACTGCGGGCTCACGCGGTCCAGGCCCATGCCGTGGCGGGCCACCAGGGCCGGGGGGACCGCCAGGGCCGGGTCCGGGGAGGGGTCCAGGTAGTCCGCGAGGGACCGGCCGAGCTGGGGCCGGGGCGGGAGCGGGGGCAGGGCCCGGAGGCTCGCGGTGAGGTAGTAGCGTCGGCGCAGGTTCGGGATGCCGAACTCCGTCGGGCAGAGGAGGACCTCGTCGTTGTGGTAGCCCAGGTCCCGCAAGCGCCCGAGCAGCAGATCCCGGGTCCGGCTCTCCCCGAAGGGGGGCACGTTCTCGAGGAGCACAAAGGGCGGGCGCAGCGCGGGGAGCAGGTCCGCGAGGCGCAGGAGCCCCGCGCACCGCGGGTCCTCCAGGTCCCGCCGGGCGCCCTTGGCCGTGAAGGGCTGGCACGGAGGGCTCAGGAGCCAGCCCGTGTCCCCGAAGGCCGCGAGATCCGCGGCGCGCAGGCCCGCGAGGGTCCGGGGGACGGGCCGGAGGCCCCAGTTGTGCGCGTAGACGGCGTTCGCGTGGGGGCTCACGTCGAACGCGGCCGCCACCTCCAGGAGGCCCGCCGCGGCCGCGGTCCAGCCCCCGATGCCGGAGAAGAGATCCAGGGCCCTCATGGCACGGCGCGGAGGAACGCGGACACCAGCGCGGGCGTGACGAAGGAGTCACGGCACGCGGGATGGTGGTGGCGCCGCACCACCTCGGTGCGTTCCGGCAGCAGGGCGGGCAGTGCGTCCAGGAGGCCCTGCCCCTCCGCGGGGTCGATCTCCGGGTGGGGCTGCACGCCCCAGACCGGCAGGGTCCCGTGGCGGATCAGCGCGTTGGCGCAGTCCCGCGTCGATCCCAGGCGCACCCAGCCCGCGGGCAGGGGATGGACCTCGTCGAAATGGCAGGTGAAGACGTCGAAGGCCGGGGGCAGGGCCCCGGTCACGGGATCCCCGCGGCCCTCGGGGGTCAGGGTCGCCCGGACCCAGCCGAACTCCGGCGTGGGGGTGGCCTGGACGTGCTGGCGCCCCGCAAGGGCCCGCACCAGGAGCTGGTGGCCGAAGCAGCTCCCGAGCATCGGCGTGCCCCGCGTCGCGAAGTCCCTCACGTGCTCGCAGAGCCGCAGGATCCAGGGATCGTCCCCGAGGATCGAGCCCTCGCAGCCCGTGAGGATCACGTGGGAGGGACGGAGCGCCGGGTCCGGCCAGGTCCCGCGGGGGGGCCGGGCGGCGACCCAGGGACGCCCCAGGTGCCGGGACCAGTGCCCCTCCGGACGGTAGGCCTCGGGGTGCAGGGAGAGGTCGAGGATCAGGACAGCTGAGTCGCTCACGGGGCGCTCCCGGCCGCGGGCGCGTCGGCCCGGGGCCGGTCCGCGTCCTTGTCCCAGTAGGGCGAGAGGCGGCGCAGGGACGCGACGATGCCCGGGAAGACCGCGAGGATCCGGTCCACGTCCGCGTCGCGGTTGTAGCGCGACAGGGAGAAGCGGATGGAGCCGTGCACCGCGGTGAAGGGCACGCCCATGGCCCGCAGCACGTGGGAGGGCTCCAGGGAGCCCGAGGTGCACGCGGAGCCGCTGGACGCGCAGATCCCGTGTGCATCGAGCTGGTAGAGCATCCCCTCGCCCTCGATGTAGTGCACCGCGACGTTGAGGGTATTGGGCAGGCGGGCCGCGCCCCGGCCGTTGACCTCCACGTGGGGGATCGCGGCCACCAGGCCCTCCTCCAGGCGGTCCCGCAGGGCCCGCACCCGGTGCTCCTCCTCGTCCAGGTGCTCCCGGGCGAGCTCGCAGGCCCGGGCCAGGCCCGCGATGCAGGGCACGTTCTCCGTCCCCGCGCGGCGGCCCGCCTCCTGGTGGCCTCCGAGGATGAGGGGCCGCACCCGCGCGCCCCGCCGGAGGAACAGCACGCCCACGCCCTTGGGCGCGTGGAGCTTGTGGCCGGAGAAGGACAGGAGGTCCACGTGGGCCAGCGCGCCGTCCAGGTCCATGGGGAGCTTGCCCACGGACTGGGTGGCGTCCGTGTGGAACAGGATCGCGGGGTCCGTCTCCTTGGTGAGCCGTGCGAGCTGCTCCACGGGGAAGATCACCCCGGTCTCGTTGTTGGCGTGCATGATCGAGACGAGCAGCGTGTCCGCCCGCAGGGCCCGCACGAAGGCACGCAGGTCCAGGCGACCCTGGCGGTCCACGGGGACGAAGGTGACCTCCACCCCCTGCCGCTGGAGGTCCTTCGCGAGCTCGTGGATCGAGGGGTGCTCCACCGCGGAGGTGATGACGTGGCGCCGCCCGGGGTTGGCCCGGAGCGCGCCCAGGAGCGCGTGGTTGTTGGCCTCCGTCGCGGAGCCCGTGAACACGATCTGCTCCGGGTCCCGGGTCCCGAGGGTCCGGGCCACCGCGCGGCGGGCCGCGGCGAGGGCCTGCGCGGTGCCCCGTGCGCGCTCGTACATGGACGAGGGGTTGAAGTACTCCCCGGTGAGGAAGGGCATCATGGCCTCCACCACCTCGGGGGCCACCGCGGTGGTGGCGTTGTTGTCCGCGTAGACGGTGTCCATGGCCTCGTCCTAGAGCTCGATGACCCGGATGCGGTCGTCCACCTGCTCCTTGAGGGTGCGCTCCACCATGAGCTTGAGGGTCATGGTCGCGCCCGCGCAGCCGTGGCACGCACCCCGGAGCTGGCAGTAGACCAGGCGGTCCTTGATGTCCACGATCTCCACGTCCCCGCCGTCCCGCCGGAGCATGGGCCGGACGTACTCCTCCACGACCCGCTCCACCTTCTTCGAGAACTGGTAGGGAGAGAGCTCGGCCTCGCCGGGCCGCGGGGCGGCGTCCCGGGCGACCAGGAGGCCGGGCTCGCGGGATGCCCCCTCCCCGGCCCGTCCCCAGGTCTCGTCGAGGATGTCCTGGAGGCCCCCCGGCGCGTGGTGGCAGGCCATGCACGCACCGCCGGCCTTGAGCGCGGAGGTGATCTCCGGGATGGTCCGCAGGTTCAGCTCCTTCACCTTGCGCCGCAGGTAGGGCTCCGTGGCGTTGAAGCACTTGCACACCACACGGCCCTCGTCCTCGCTGTGGATCGAGGGCTCGATGCCCAGCTCCGCGACGGGCACGCCCCGCTTCTGGGCCCAGTTGAACACCGCGGCCTCCAGGGCCTCCGCGCCCATCACCGAGCAGTGGATCTTCTGCGCGGGCAGGCCCTCCAGGAAGTTCACGATGTCCTCGTTGCGGATCTTGAGGGCCTGGATGGGGGTGTAGGTCCCCTCCTCGAGGATCGCGCAGAGGGCCTCCGACGACGCGATGGCGGAGGTGCAGCCGAAGGTGAGGTAGCGGGCCTCGGTGATCACGTCCCGCCGCGGATCCACGGGGTCCCGCCGCACCCGGAAGGTGAAGCGCATGGCGTCCCCGCACGCGATGGACCCGTGCTCGCCGATCCCGTCGGGATCCTGGATCTCCCCCAGGTGGGTTCCGGGTTTGCCCTGGACCGCGTCCATGAAGAGCTGCTTGGTCTTCTCACTGTAGTTCCAGCCCATGGTCCGCACCCTCCGCGTGCGTCCGAAAGATGGTCGGAGGGCGGGGGATTGTCAAGCGCCGCCGCCGCGCCAACGAGGGACCTGTTGGGTATATATCCTGGAAAAATGAAAGTTTGACTTTATGATTGCAAGGTAATGTGGTACCAAGGGGACAGCGGAAGACGAGGTGATGCATGCGTTACCGAACCCGCCAGGCGGAGGGCCGTCTTCGGGAGCTTTCCCTGCACTTCAAGGTGGTTCTTGTCACGGGCGCCCGGCAGGTGGGGAAGAGCACCCTGCTGCGGCAGGTCTTCCCGGAGCTGCGGGCGTTCACCTTCGATCCGGACCAGGATCTGTACGGCGCCCGGGCGGACCCGGACCTGTTCCTGGACAACTTCCCCGCGCCCCTCCTCCTCGACGAGATCCAGTACGCGCCCGAGCTGCTCCCCGCGATCAAGAGGAGGGTCGACGAGCGCGACGCGCCCGGGCAGTACCTCCTGTCCGGATCCCAGAACCTCCAGGTACTCCGGCAGGTCTCCGAGAGCCTGGCGGGCCGGGTGGGCATCCTCCCCCTCGAGGGGCTCTCCCGCCGCGAGCTCACGGAGCGTGGCGGGGAGGCCTCCGGGCTCGCCGCCTGGCTTTCCGATCCCGACGCGGCTCCGCCGGCTGCGCCCGCGCCCGCGGAGGCCCTGCCGCGGATCCTGTGGCGGGGCGGCATGCCGGGCCTGCTGGACTTTCCGGATCACCTCGTCCCGGACTACCATCGGTCCTATGTGCAGACCTACCTGGAGCGCGATGTCCGTTCCCTCTCCGAGCTGCGATCCCTGGCGGATTTCGGGCGCTTCCTGGGACTGAGCGCGGCGCTGACGGCACAGGAGATCAACGACGCGCAGCTCGGCCGCGAGCTGGGCGTCAGCCCCCCCACCGCGAGGGCCTGGCGGGAGCTCATGGTCCACTCCTTCCAGTGGTGGGAGTTACCCCCCTTCCAGGGCAACGCGGTCAAGCGCGTCAGCGGTCGCCGGAAGGGGCACCTGGCGGACACCGGCCTGGCGTGCTGGCTGCAGCGGGTCAGCAGCCCGGACGCGCTCGCGGTGAGCCCGCTGTTCGGGCGCCTTTTCGAGACCTGGGTCGTGGGTGAGGTGCGGAAGGCCCTTTCGCTCCTCGCCACGCCGCCCGCGATGTACCACTGGCGGACCGCGGGGGGGGCCGAGGTGGATCTCGTCCTGGAGCGGGACGGACGGCTCTTCCCCCTGGAGATCAAGGCGGGAAGCCGCCTGGACGGTCACGCGCTCCAGGGCCTGAGGGCCTTCCGGGA
>Ga0194112_10011078_pt1 | contig 11223 bp, 11 predicted proteins | sample TA2MahC400mmetaG_FD_146191 | JGI IMG/M metagenome (GOLD analysis project Ga0194112, IMG submission 146191) | Freshwater microbial communities from Lake Tanganyika, Tanzania - TA2015016 Mahale Deep Cast 400m | ecosystem: Environmental > Aquatic > Freshwater > Lake | place: Tanzania: Lake...
CCTCATGAACATTCGCATGCGCCGGTTTCTTTACGGGGGGTGAGGAAAAAACTTGAAATAAGGTTTCATGCCAATTCGCCGTCAAACGAAAATTAAAGGGGAGGTGCAATTAAGCCTTTTTCCTCCTCTCTCTCCCCGTCCCCTTTCTTACCCCTGGGACCCGTTACCGTCTGGACACGGTATTACTATTTTTATTTGTCACCCAAATATTGATGCCGTCAAACGCCACCCCCTGGGGGTTAATGCCCACTGCAAAGTTTCCCAGCTTAACCCCGGCCCGGGACAGTTTGGTCACATTGTTGCTTCCCGCATTTGCCACCCAAACATAGGTGCCGTCAAAGGCCACTCCTTGGGGGTTAGTGCCCACCGCAAAGGTCCCCGCGTTTGCTCCGTCGCTGACCCGCAGCTTGGTCACGGTATTATCTCCGGAATTTGTCACCCACATATTGGTGCCGTCAAATGCCAACCCTATGGGACTATTACCCACTGGTAAGTTTCCCAGGTTGACCCCGGCCCGGGACAGTTTGCTCACATTGTTGCTCCCCTTGTTCGCCACCCAAATAGTGATGGCCCCATGGTCGAAGAGCTCATCATGAGGTACAACGGCCACCCCGATGGGACTCGTACCCACTGCAAAGGTTCCCATGATTTTCCCATTGCTGGCCTTGAGTTTGGTCACATTATTGCTCCCAGTATTGGCCACCCAAACATAGGTGCCGTCAAAGGCCACCCCCTGGGGGTTAGTGCCCACCGCAAAGATCCACTGATAAGTGGGGGGAGAACTTTCCTTAAACTTGGTCACATTATTGCTTCCCGCATTGGTCACCCAAACATACTCACCATCAAAGGCCAACCCCTGGGGGTTAGTGCCTACCGCCCAGGTCCCAACAACGTGGCTATGTCCGTCATTGCGGACCTCCACCTTTGTCACGGTATTATCTCCGGAATTTGCCACCCGCATAAGTCTACCACTGAAGGCGATGCCGGTTGGAGCAGCACCCGTTGGCAAATCCGCCAGGGTGGTGTTGGCATGATAATTACGCAGGATGGCCCTCTGCTGATCGGTAGCCCCTACGGTTGCCTGAACCACCAGGGACAAAAACATCAAAGCCACCAGAAAGATACTCACGATTAATGCTTTCTGCTTGCCTGTCATCATGGCCTCTGACCTCCCGTGATTGGATGAAGTGCGATAAAGCAGTAAACTTGCTCACCAAATTCTCTCCTTGCCTGCATTATGGCACACCATCTATGATTTACACCAGATAAAAAGCGCCACCTGGCAGGCTGAGCAGCCCCGGCGACGGGAAGATATTAGGGGGAAATTTGGATTCGCCCTAATTTTGGGGGCAAACCCAAGGTTCGCCCGCTACGGTTTAATCAGGTGTATATTCCCGTTTAAGGGAGGATGAGCATGGAAAATATTTCTGTAACGAACACAAATGATATAATAATAAGTTTAAAGCAGAGTTTTACTCGGCCCCTTCGGGAGGAGTGTCCCACAATGGGGAATAAAAATTGTGGCAATGCTTTTCGGCAGGTTATCCGGTCAGCCAAAGAGACCGGGGCATTGCCTGGCGCGCCTCCTACTGGGTAGTGAGAAATCCCACCAATTGCACCCGCAAGCTCCCCGGCACCACCTGTTTGGTTGTCAGGTCGATAATCTTGGCGTTCAATAAGCCGTCGCTGGTGATGACCAGCCCGTCGGCGAAGGCGGTAGCGAAGTAAAACATGCCGTAAAAGGTTCGGCTTGCATTTACAGTATACGTCCAATAGTTCAACCTGAACCCCTGGGTCCAGAAAGGCATTTGCATTTTTAAGCCGCGATATACCGATTCCGGTCCGGCACCGGCGCCGGTCATGATGAAAGCGGCGTTAAGAGTCTTTAGCACCAACTTTTGGCCCTGGGGAATGGTAAAAGCAACCTTGGTGCCGTCGGGCATTTGCCGCTTGAAACTTGCAACCGAGCCGCTAGTCGATTCCGCCACCAGATTCAGCATATCCGCGGTTGATGCGGGAGTGACCGCGGCGCCGGCCTCGATGGTGTACGCCAGCGCAGCCACTGTTAGGATCGCGATGAGAGAGAATTTCCAATTCCGCATGGCCCATTTTCCTCCTTGGTTTGTTCCCCTGATTTAGGGGGAACGCCTTAGTGAAAGCCCAGTTCTTCCCTGAAATCCATTAAAGCACAAAAAAGCCTGAGTTTGGGGAAAAAATTATTAAGCCCACGGTAATGCCTTGTTACACCCCGCCGAACCTGGGCCCAGTCAATGTTTGCCGATCAACCAAATGATTTTGTTGAAGATGGGTTTTTGCCGGAAGATTAAAAAAACCAGAGGCGGGCCGTTTGCCCGCCTCAGTTTTATGTAATGCCTTTTGTCTTTGTTAAGTACGACTGCCGCGCATGACTCGCTAAAAATCCTCCCCGTCTTCCAGGATGGCCTTGTTGATGAATTTGTAGAGGCTGCCAATCCACTCCAGTTCGTTTTCCAGCTCCGAGTTGGCAAAGATCCACTCGCCCTCCCGGTCCTTGGCGATGATGACGATTTCCTCGATGTCATCCAGATCCTGGTAAAAGCGCTCCACCACTTCCTTGACGGAACGTTTGGCCCGGCCGAACGGAATAATGTTTTTTCTCATGGGTAGTAGTTGCGTGGCGGGTTTAAAAAGGCCCGTCACCCTCCCGTGGCGTGAAATCCCTTCGGGTGAAGTGAAGGGTGGTGCAGGACCCGCCGGACGCGCCCCGGAAAGGCGACGAAACGTCCCTCGCGGCTCCCCTTGTCTAATTTATTCACAAAGGGTGCAAAAAATCAATGATGATTTTGTTGACCGCGTCCGGGGCTTCTTCCTGAGGGGCATGGCCCACCTGGGACAGAAGACGCCACTTTGCCTGGGGCAGGCGGGCCCTGAGCCACTCCCCTTGGGAGGGGGGGAGAATGCGGTCCTTTGCGCCCCAGATCAGGAGGCAGGGCTGCTGAATACCCTGAAGAAGGTCTTCCACTTGATCCAGGGGCCGGAGCTCCAGGCACTGGCACAGGCGGCCCAAGGCCAGGCGGCGGCGGAGGTCCAGGTATGGGCGGGCATATCCCGCCACGGCGGCCGGGGTGATGCGCTCCCACCGCTGGTACATATAGCGCATGGCCAACGGGATCATCCAGGGCCCCAGGAGGACCGCGGCCATCCTTCCTAACCGGCCGGGCAGGCGCAAGGGGTGAAAGATCAGGGGAATTCGGGTCAGGGCCGCGGCCGGGGCCAGCAAGATCAGGGATTTCACCAGGTCCGGGCGCTCCCGGGCCAGGAGCAGGGCCAGGCCGCCCCCCAGGGAGTTGCCGGCCACCGCGGCCTCCCGCAGACTCCGGCGCTCCATGAAGTCCGCCACGCCCTGGGCCAGGGCCTCCAGGCGGTAGTCGCCGTCTAAGGGCGCGGGAGACTGGCCGTGGGGCGGGATATCCGGGGCGACCACCCGGAAATGCCGGGAGAGCGGCCCCAGATTATCCCGCCAGGAAAAGCCGGAGGCCCCCAGGCCGTGGAGGAGGAGCAGGGGCGGGCCGTGGCCTTGTTCCTGATAGAACCAGGTTTCAGAGGCGGTTTTCGGTCTTCGGTCTCCGGTATTCGGCTGGGGCACAGTCGCCTCTATTGTTTATGGACCGGAAGAGGTGGGCCTGATACCAAGTTGCGGTCAAACGAGTAAAATTGTCATTATGAGCGTAGCGAAGAATCTAAATTCACTCCGCTTCGCTCCGTTTATAATGACAACTTAATAATACCTTTTTGAATGCAACTTGGTATGAAAAGAGGCTCCCCTGAAATCATTCCCTTATGGTAGTTCCTCCAGGACGGCGAATTCTTGAGGGGAAGCCGGCCGGTGGATGCGGATAAGGCAATCCCTGACCTGGAACACCCACCCCGGACGCAAGTCGTTGACCATCTTTTCCAAAGACTCCAGGGACGGAGTGCCGGGTTCGCCGGTGTAAAAATGCGCGTCATCAACGAGGATAACGTGCTCGTAAGGATGGCGGACGATATGCTCAATTTCCTGGGCCACGGGGCAGTCGATGCCTTTGGCGAAGTGGGCGTCCAGCCAGAACAAGGAGGGCTCGCGGAGGGCGGCCAGGACCTCGGGCAACTTTTGCCCGCTGTCTCCCTGAATGATGGTGATTTGCGGGTAGTTGGCAAATCTTTTCCGGGCATGCTCATAGAGAGGGACGTCCAATTCTATGGAAATGAGGTTCTTAAAAATCCTTTTAGTGGCATAGAGCATGAAACCCTTATGGGTTCCGGTCTCGATGAGGGTGCTCAAAGAAAAGGCCCTGGCATATTTTTTCACCGTCAACTGCTTAATGATGTGGGGGGTGGGGAAGGGCCGTCCTTTACTGATCCACTGCTGCATCTTCCTTTGGTCCTGTTGCAGGTATTTCTGACGCAAATCGTAGATCACATCGTATAAGGCGGTTTCCTTGAAACTCTCCTTGAGTTGTTCCAGGGTTTTATTCATACCCATCCTTTCTTCAGTTTAATTGACTATTTTGGTAACAGGTCGTTAATGAGCCGTTGGCTCACCCATGAATCATGAAAAGTTGCGTTTAGTTATGGTGGGCCGCGCCCACCCTGCAAGAACTTTTCGAAGAGGAATACGTGCTCCCTTTAATATCTCCCGGTTCCCTCATTTCATGGCCGAGGCGGCCCCGGACGCCGTCCTAAGGGCAGCACGGGGAAAGGTACGCCCCGGTCGGCCGCGGTATGGATGCGGCGGTGCTGCTCCTCCAGGTGGGCCGTCAGTTCCCGCCCCCGGTTCACCATCTCATAGAGGCGACGCTGGAAAGGAGTCTCCGGGGAGACTTCGCCGGCGGCCAGTTTTTTCAACGAAGGCGAGGCCAATATTTGATTATACAGTTTCAGGCACTTGTCGAGCAGATCAGGGTAGAAATATGGCAGGTCGGATTGCTTCTCCTCCAGGAAGGCCAGGGCCTGCCCCAAGCGCTGGGCGGCGCCGATGCCCCGGACTTCGTCTTCCTGGGCCAGCTTTTCCAGGGTCTGAAGCTGCTGGGCCTGGGTGAGATAAGCCACCTTCTGCACCACCTCCCGGTGCAACTCCGCATGCTTGGCGAAAGCCTCTTTGTATTCCCGGTTGAGGAGGTAGCTGTTCAATACCTTTTTGACCCCCTCAAAGGTTTCGGCGCTCAAGGTTCCCACCCGGCGCTGGTTCTTGGCGAGCCAGGCCGAGAGAAACTTCAGGCGGTCCTCGTGGGTCTTGGTGGAGGTGATGAGGTCGGCCCGCTTGTAAGAGATACTGCCCAGATATTCCCCCCGGACGATATCCGTGAGGTCTTTGAGGAACCGCTTGGTGTCTTTCAGGATATTGAGACTGGTATCCCGGCCGCCGTGGTAAGGATGGAGGATTTCTTGTTTCACCACAGACAAGGCCCGGTCCTCCAGGACGTTGAACCGGTTATATTTATGCTGGAGGTAAGTGACTTTAAAGATGACCACCCGGCGGTTCGGGTCCACGTAATAGCCCTGGTCCCGGAGGTGGGGGTTGGCTTCCGCCAGGGAGGGGGGGACGGCAATGAGCGCGGTCTTTTCCACCAGGGGGTATTTTTTTTGCTCCAAGCCGGAAAGGGAGGTGATGGTGCGGTCGGAGCAGCCCAGGACCTTGATCAGGTACTGCTCCTTGAGGCGGCTCAGCTTGCGGGCGAAAAGGGCCGCGGAAGTGCGGCGCTCCGCGGCGATGGGGAAGCCGTAAAGCTCCATGAGGAACTGGTAGACGAACTCCCGCTCCCGTTCATAAGTGGCGCTGTCCAGCTTCTTGAACTTGCCCAGGCGGTGGCCGAGATTTTTCAGCTCCGTATCCAGGTCCGAGGGAAAAGAGGCATAGACACCCAGGAGGCGGAATAATCCCTGGCTGTCTTTGGCCACGATGTGAGCCCGGTCCATGTGCAGGATAAAATCCAGGTGTTCTTCATAATTGGCCAGGTCCGTGAGGTCCCGAAAGGCGAAACTTTGCCGGAACATGGGCCTGAGGTCCCGGTCCAGGTGGGGGAGGACTTTGTCCAGGTTGGTCCGGTCGGGACGCCGCCGGGAGATGTGGGTCTCACCGGGGTAATGGAGAAGGTCGAATTGGAAGATTTCATCCTGATATGACAGGGGGCGGTTGAAGGCCACCAGGCTGAAGCTGGGGAGGTCCTTATATTCCGAGAAGTTTTTTTCAAAGGAGGGTATCAGCTCCCGGGGCTCCACCAGGGGATAGTGAGCGTAGTAGGGGTTTAAGAGTCCCTTTTTGATTTGGACGTATTCCAGGAATTCTTTGAGGAGATAGCGGTCGCGGATGGAGGCCGGGGCCTGGCGCAGGGAGGCCAGGGTGTAACCGTGAATGCGAACTTCAGAGAAGAATTCCCGTTCTTCTGGCATTTATAAACGGCCTACAGCTTTGGAAATAAAATAACAAGTCCGGATTATTACTCAGGGCCTGAAAGTTGTCCCTTCCTTTAAACCCCTCCCCCTTGAGGAGGGAGGGCTGGGGTGGGGGTAATGGAACTTCTTTTCCGCTCCGAGTAATAACAATGTCGCCGCAGGCTTTAACCTGCGCCGACACAGGCTGGAAAGCCTGTGCGACCATTTTGATTGCGACATGGTATGAAAACGGTCAGTTATAAGCGCAGCCTAAAGCCTGCGGCTACATGCATTTCGTTCAGGTATAGGGGGTTTGCAACATCACGTCAGCCATCGGCGCAGATTTTCACATGAACCTTCCGGGAGCGGGGGCCGTCGAATTCGCCGAAGAACACGCCCTGCCAGGTTCCCAGGAGCAGCCGGGCGCCGCTGATGATGACCGTCACCTGGGAACCGATGATGGAGGCCTTGATATGGGCCGGGGAGTTGCCCTCCAGGTGGCGGTAGGATTCCTTATCGCCGATCAGCTTGTTCAACATCATGAGGATGTCGGCTTTGACGCTGGGATCGGCGCTTTCGTTGATGGTGACCCCCGCGGTGGTGTGGGGCACGTAAATATGGCAGACGCCCTCCCCCACGCCGCTGGTGCGCACCACCTGCTGTATGGAAGAGGTGATGTCGATGAACTCGGTGCGGGTGTTGGTGCGCACTGACAGGGTGTGTAGCATCTTCACCTCCGGGCGATAAGGATTTGTTGGGTAGGCGGGGCCAGCAGGCTCAAGGGGGATTCGCCCTTCTGCGGGCCTTGTTCCGAGTCCCACGACAGACGCAGGGCCATGACGGTCAGGGTTTTGAGGAAAATGGTTTCGCCCAGCAGCTGGCTGCGGTTCTGAATCAGGTCATCCGCGGCCGCAGCCGCTGCCCGGGCGTCTTCCCGACGGCCCTTAAGGGCCAGGTAATAGGCCATGTCCCGGAGGCGCCGACGCCACAACTGGCGCGTGTCCGGGGGAAACATGGCCTGGGCGGCCTCATTGGCCAGGTCGTCGATGCGGGCCTGTTTCTGTTGGTCCGTAAGGACCAGGCGGCTTTCCAGGATTTCTTTCAATTTGTCAAACCAGGGAGCGATTTCCTCGGCATCGGGAATCCAGAAATAAAAGAGAGGGTCCTGGGCCAGCTTCCGGGACTCGTCCAACAGGCGGCTGCGGTCCGCCGGGGTTATCTCTCCCAGGAGGACGTCCAGGTCCGGAATTTCAGGGGGGGCCAAGCGGCTCAAAATGCGTCCCCGATGGCCGACATAGTCGGTGGCGTCGGCTGCTCGGGGATTGGCTTGGTAGGCTTCCTCCAGGAGGCTCAAGGCATAGGAGGCGGGAATTGTTTGGAATTCCACCACGCCGCCCTTGGTTAGAAAGTCCCAAAATTCCTGGCGCAACTTGCTTTTAACATCCAAGATGTGGCACTCCCGGATGCCCTCAAGGTTGTGGATGCGGGCCGCCAGAAGGTTGCCGCCGATAAGGTCCCGGGAGCCTTCCAAAACCACATAGCGCTCGCGGTTTTCTATAAACTGGGAGACCAGGGCATGAACCGCGGCGCCGGTTTCGCTGATCTGGAGACCCTCTTCCCGGGGGAGCAGTTCGGGCGGCGCCGCCACCCCCCGGCTCTGGAGGGCATGAAAGGCGCGCTTCAGGGCCTTGCGCCGGGCCTTGTCAGGGGCCGCGGCGAAGAGGGCGGCCAGCAGCCGGGGGGTAACCGGGTGGGCCAGGGCGCCCAGGGCGGCGATAAGATGGAGGTCCCAGACGGGGTCCTGGGGGCGGGTTTGAACCAGATTCTGCAAGGCTTCCACGTCCGCTTCGGCCGCCAGGGCCTGGGCCACCCGGTCCACCATGGCTTCCAGGGCCGCGGCATCCTCGGAGGCCAGGGGAGGAAGAGCGGCTTCAGAAGCCTTCTTATCTTTAAGGCGCCGGGCCATTAAGACCTTTCCGGAGGGCCGGGCTCTATGGCTACCTCATCGGTGCGGCCCATTTCCTTAAGATAGACGTTCACCCTTTGGCCCGGCGGCAGGTCAACCACCAGACCCACGTAGTCCGGCTGAATAGGCAGTTCCCGTCCTCCCCGGTCGATGAGCACCGCCAGTTCGATGCGCCGGGGCCGGCCATAATCGATGAGGGCGTCCAGCGCCGACCGGACGGTGCGGCCGGTGAAGAGCACGTCGTCCACCAGCACCACTTCCTGATCATCGATGGATCGGGGGAGCTCGGTTTTGCCCACCAGGGGCTTGTGGCTAAGCTGGGTCCAGTCGTCCCGGTACAGCGTGATATCCAGCACGCCCACCCGGACGGGAATGCCGGTGCGGCGTTGCATTTTGTCCGCCAGACGCTGGGCCAAAAAGGCCCCGCCGGTGCGGATGCCCACCACCAGCAATTCGTCCGGATTCAGATGCCGGGCCAGGACCTCGTCGGTGAGACGCTCCAGGGCGCGGTCCACCTCCGCTGCGGTCATGGCAAGGGTTTTTTCCGAGGCCATAGGATGATTCCTTATTCCCAATAAATCTAATAATGCCATAAATTAACATGCCATAACCAAGAAGACAAGGCGAAGCAAGTCAACGCCCCCGAGGGAACCCCTGTAAGGAAGAAAATTTTTGTGCCCTGTGCGTCATTGTGGTTTAATATTTATTATCTTTTCACAGAAAACCGAAAACAGAACACAGAAAAAAGAACACATGACCCTGGAAGAAGCCCGGGAATTGTTGGGGCTGGACCGAAGAGCCACCCGGAAGGAGATCCGGAGCGCGTACCGCCGGGCCGCCCGGCGGTGGCACCCGGACCGGGCGCCTTACGGCGCGGAGGCCGAATACCGCGCCCGCATGCAGGAAGTTAACGCCGCCTACCAAAAAATCATCAAATTTATTGAAGACTACCGGTACCATCTGGCGGAGGCGGAAGCACCCGACGACTACCAGAAGTGGTGGTATTCCCGGTTCGGGGTGGGGGTCTGGAGTCCGCCGAAGAAAGGCGCCCAAGAATAATATTTATCCCCAGATTAATACCAAATTCAGTTTCAGATGCAACAAAATATATGGCTAACTTATTGAGGCTCTTGTAAAAATCGTTTTGTTGTCATCCTGAACCAAGTGAAGGATCTCAACCTCTTGTAAATACGAGATTCTTGCTTCGCTTCGCTCAGAATGACAAGGGGCGGCAATTAAGTAATTTTGCAAGAGCCTCTTATTGATAATACAATTTCTTTTAACCGAAAACCGAAAACCGAAAACGGTATAACACAGATAAACACCGATGGAGATGGTCGGCGGGAGCCTGGCCATATTCAATGACTAAACGATGAATGGGCTAATTTTGAAAATCTTTGCCGGCGGGCTGATCCTGGGTTTGCTGGGGCTGTCCATCCTTCCGGCCTCGCTGGCTGCTTCCCCGGCGGAAACCCTACTGGAAGATCTGCGCTATGAAGTGGACGTCTGGGTTTGGCGTAAGGCCGTCCAGGCCCGCATCAGCCTGAGAAAGGTAGGGGAGGGGAGGTATTTGGCGGAAATTTCCGGGGAGGCTTTGGGCCTGGCCCGGGTTTTGAGCGGCCAGCGCCGGGATAATCACCAGACGGAGATGGTTTATCGCAACGGCCGGCTGGCTCCGGTGGTTTACCGGGAGGAATCCCGGCGCCGGGGCCGGCGTCATTTCAAGGAATACCGGTTCCTGTACGACCAGGGGCGGCTGGAACTGTGGCAGTGGGATGACCACCAGCAGCAATTGTTCCGCAAATGGGAGACCCCTCTGCAGGAGCCCATGTATGACCCCATCAGCGCGTTTTACAACTATCGTCTGGGATTGATGGGCCCGGTGAAGGCCGGGGACATCTTGAGAGTGCAGGGCATTCCCCATCCCCAGCGGGAAATTATCGAGGTGCGCCTCGGACCGGAGGGGGAGGAAGGTAAGGAAGCCATGGTTTCCCTGGTGAACCGGGCTTTTGAAGACGAGAAAGGCGTGGTCTTTGTAACTTTCGATAAAGACCTGGTCCCCACCCGGGCCTGGTCCCGGGTGCTGGTGTTCGGGAAAATCATCGGCCGGCTGCAGTCCGGGAGCAAGTCGGTGAAACCGCCCCTTGATTTGGCCGCATTTGATGATTACTAAATAAATAGCAGCCTGAGGACCGGAAAATCTGCACCCGGCTCCCCCTGAAGCACTGCGACTGGTAGGGGCGGCATGTGGGGGTTGCAGTCCCACCAGGCTGCTTTGAGATAAAGGCCATGCGGAGAGCATGGCTTTTTTATTGGGTGCGCCGGGCAGGGGGCAGAAACCGCCGGCAAGGAGGTAATGCCTGAGACATATCCCATCACTCTTTTTTTACATAATTATCTTGACAAATAATTGATTGTCTGCAAAAAATTTTTCCTGTAAGCCTCCTCCAATGCCGCGGCGCGGTTTATTCGTCGGTAAATTAACCCAACCTCCCAACCCCCGGGGCCGATTCCCTAAGCTCCCCGGTCATCTGCAAGACTTGGTTCCCCCAATAATCCAGGCGCAGGCGGCATCGCCGGTCGCCCCCTGGCTTCATGAAACCGCCATTATTATTGATACCAACTTGAGGAGAAAGATAATGAAGGCGATAAGGCGTTGCATGGCATGGGCCAGCCTGGCCGCCCTTTGGCTGGGCCTGCTGGCCGGCGGGGCCGCCGCGGCCCCGTCCCTCACCCTTTCACCAGGCTGGGGCCCGCCCACCTTGTCTCTGACCGTCAAAGGCTCCGGGTTTCCGGCCAACACCGTGGCGGAACTCTATTTCGACTTCCTGAGCCTGGCCCTGGCGGCCACGGACGGCGCCGGAGCT
>Ga0194112_10011082_pt1 | contig 11221 bp, 4 predicted proteins | sample TA2MahC400mmetaG_FD_146191 | JGI IMG/M metagenome (GOLD analysis project Ga0194112, IMG submission 146191) | Freshwater microbial communities from Lake Tanganyika, Tanzania - TA2015016 Mahale Deep Cast 400m | ecosystem: Environmental > Aquatic > Freshwater > Lake | place: Tanzania: Lake...
TGGGTCCTCGAGCGCCTATTTGTCTTGCCTGGTGTTGGCCCTTTACATTAACAGCCCCGAGGTCCGAGAGCTGTACTCTCGTCCGAACGCTCTGTGGCTGCTTATCCCGCTGATCGTCTACTGGAGCAGCCGTGTGTGGCTCCTTGCCAATCGCGGCGAGATGCATGAGGACCCGGTGGTGTTTACGCTGACTGACAAAGTGAGTTGGGGTGTTGTCCTCTCCATGTCGGCAGTGCTCCTTCTCGGCGGCATGATGTGACCGCGTCGGAGCGAGTGGAAGCCTCCCCCGTCTCCGCTCCGCTCTCCCCAATCCCCACCCCCGTTTCCGCCGATAATGGGGTAGTATGCCCAGAACCACCGGGTGGGCTGGCGCCTTCCTGGTTGGCCTCGCGGCCGGCGTTTGCCAGGCGGCGGGCGGGCCGCGGATCGAGGCGGCCTACGGCGCCCTGCCCTTGACGTTTGAGCAGAATGCGGGCCAGACGGCCCCGCAGGTCGATTTCCTTTCCCGCGGGCCCGGGTCCGCCATCTTCCTCACCCGCGGAGGCGCGATCGTACGGCTGCCGGGGGGCGAGGTCCGGATCGACCTGGCCGGCGCGAACCGCCGGGCCCGGGCGCGAGGCCTCGAGCCGCTGGGCGCCTGGAGCCACTACATCACCGGAAGCCGTGTCATCACGGCGCCTTCCTTTGGGCGAGTCGAGTACCAGCAGGTGTACCAAGGCATAGACCTGGTCTACTATGCCAGGCATCGAGAGCTGGAGTTCGATTTCGTGGTGGCACCCGGCGCGGATCCACGCCAGATCCGGCTGGCCTTCGAGGGCGCTCAGGAGGCGCGGCTGGATGGCAGGGGTCGGCTGGGACTGCGCACGGCGGGGGGAGACCTGTGGCTGAGCCGGCCCAGGGTCTACCAGCAGCGGGAGGGCGCCAGGCGCGAAATCCCCGGCGCATTCGTTCTGCTGAGCCGGAATCAGGCGGGCTTCCAGGTGGGGGCCTACGATCCCGGACTGCCGCTGGTGATCGATCCGGTCTTGAGCTACGCCACCTACCTGGGGGGCGCCGCCTTCGACAGCGTACAAGGGATCGCGGTGGACAGCTCGGGCTGCGCCTATGTGGCCGGCTGGACCGAATCCGTGGATTTCCCGGTGGCGAACCCGGCGCAGGGCAGCAGGGCCGGCAGCACCGACGCGTTCGTGGCCAAGCTCAGTCCAGGGGGGACCAGCTTGATCTACTCCACCTATCTGGGCGGCACGGCGGACGACCGGGCGTTCGCCATAGCGGTGGACCGCGACGGAGCGGCGGTCGTCACCGGCTGGACCTATTCGTCCAACTTTCCCAGGGTCGCCCCGGCCCAGGTGGCTCTGGCCGGCGGGCGGGACGCCTTTGTCGCCAAGCTGAGCCCTTCCGGAAGCTCGCTTATTTTCAGCACATTTCTGGGAGGCAGCGGCTCGGACTCGGGCAACGGCGTCGCCGTGGACTCGCAGGGCGACCTGTACGTGGCTGGCGAGACCGATTCGACCAACTTCCCGGTGCGCGACGGCCTCACCTCCGCCAACCAGGGCGGCAGTGACGCTTTTGCCGCCAAGTTCAGTTCCACCGGGGCGCTGGTTTACGCGACTTACCTGGGCGGGAACGGCCGGGACCGCGCCACCGCCATCGCGGTGGACAGTCTTGGGCAGGCCTATGTGACCGGCGCCACGGAGTCTTCGAACTTCCCCACCGTGAGCGCGTTTCAGCCGGGTTCCGGCGGCTTGCAGGACGCCTTCGTAGCCAAGCTGAACTCCTCCGGGAACGCATTGATCTACAGCACCTACCTGGGAGGCAGTGGAGGCTCGGTGCTGTTCGCCGAGAGCGGGCAGGGGATCGCCGTGGATGCGGGAGGCAACGCCTATGTCAGCGGCGTCGCCGCCTCGAATGATTTCCCAGTCCAGAATCCGCTGCGCGTGTGCGTGGCCGGCTCCGCGACCGACGCCTTCGTCGCCAAGCTGAACCCCTGGGGCAGCGGACTGGTGTACAGCACCTGCCTGGGTGGCGGAGGTCCGGATTACGGCGTGAGCATAGCGGTGGACTCGGGCGGCAGCGCCCACGTGGCGGGGCACACCGGCTCGACGGCCTTCCCGACCTCCAACCCCTTGCAGGCCACGCATGCCGGCAACTACGACGCCTTCGTCACCACGCTGGCGCCCGCGGGCAACACCCTGACCTTCAGCACATACCTCGGCGGACAGGGCTCGGACAGCGCCCTGGCCGTGGCCTTGGACCCGGCCGGCAATATTTACGTGGCCGGGCAGACGCTGTCGTCCGATTTCCCGGTGGTCCGCGCGATACAGGCACAGAACGGCGGACTCTACGGCGGATTCGTAGCCAAGATTCGGACCCAGCCGTGTGCCTTCCAGCTCAACCCCTCCGGCCCGCTCAGGGTCTCCTCGGCTGGCGTCTCGGGGGGCATCGCGGTCTCCGCCGAACCGGATTGCCAGTGGACCGCCGCCAGCGACTCCGCCTGGATCTCGCTTGCCGGCGCGGGCGTCAGGTACGGGAGCGCCACGGTGGACTACCAGGTGGACCCTTACACCGGCGCCACTCCGCGCAGTGGCACGCTGTACGTAGCCGCCAAGTCCGTCGCCGTGATACAGTCGGCTGGCATTATCGGCTTCACCGGCGCCCAGTTCGCCTACCTGAACTCGTCCCACGGCCTGGTCAACGACCAGGTCAGCTCGATAGTCTCCGACTCCACCGGCGCCCTGTATTTCACCACCGGCTACTCCTATCTGGCCAGCTTCTCGGTCCCGGGCGGCGGCGTGAGCCGCTGGGATCATCGGCAGTTCACCAGTCTCACCACCGCCCACGGCCTGGCCAGCAACACCGTCCAAGCCAGCCTCTACGACCCTTCCACCAACCTGCTTTGGTTCGGCACCGACAATGGCATTTCGCGTTACAACCCGGCGTCCGGCGCCTTTCTGCCGACGCTATTGCCCGGCGTGAAGATCACCAGCCTGAAGCGCGACGGCGGGGGCTCCATCTGGGTGGGCACGTTCGGCAACGGGGTGTACCGGTTTTCCAGCGCCGGGGCGCAGATGGCGCAGTACACCTACGCCAGCACCGGCGGCGGCCTGGTTGACGACCGCGTCACCGGCCTGGCGATCGACAGCTTGAACGCACTCTGGGTCGGCACCGACCGCGGCGCGCCAGACGGCTCGAACTTCAATCGCGGGGGAATCAGCCGGCTGGCTATCGGCAGCGGGACCTGGACCCCGATCAACCTGAACGCCGGCGGACCTCCGCCCCCGGCGCCGCTGAGCATCGACGCCAACCGCATCAACGCCCTCGAGGTGGATGCCTCCGACAACGTCTGGATGGCCATTCGCAACAACGGCGCGGTCCGGCGCACACAAGCGGGCGTGATCTCCAGTTTCCGGTACGACAGCAACCCGCCCTTCGGCGGCCACGTGGATAACTTTGCGTTCACCATCTACCGGGACAGCGGGAATAACCTCTGGTTCGGCTTCGGCGGTTATGGCGACATTGCCAATCCGAGGAAAGTGGCGGCCACGCTGCTGCCGGCCTCGGAGGTGAACGCCGCCGCGCCCGCCTTTGTCAACTACAACAAAGAAGCCGACGGGTTTCCCTCCAACCTGATCATCTCTTTCTCCTCGGAAGCCTCCGGTGCGATGTGGTTCGGGTTCATGGGCGGCGGGGTGGCCCGGCTGGGCGGGCCGAGGATACCCGCTGGCTGGCCGCAGCCCCTGACCGGGTTCGTGTTCTTCTCCTCCCCGGCGCTGGCGGACCTGGACGGCAACCGCAACCTCGAAGTGATCGTAGGCGACTCCGCGGGCTTCGTGTACGCCTTCCGGCCCGACGGATCGCTGCTCTGGAGATTTGACGCGCGCAACGCCTTTGCGCCCGGAACGGCCGGCGCCGTGAGCGTTCAATCCTCCCCGGCCGTCGGCGATGTGGACGGCGATGGCGAACCCGAGGTCGTGGTGGGGGTTTCGGGCCAGGTGCTGTCCGGGCTTATAGGAGTCGGCCAGGGAGGGGTGCTCATCTTGAGCCGGTGGGGCGCGCTGAAACGCGTGCTCCCCACCTATGACTTCACCAACTCGGCCAACCGCGGCGCGCCCGAGGATGGGTTCACCGAGGGTGTCTTCGCCACGCCGGTGCTCATGAACGTGGACGATGATCCCGAACCGGAGATTTTGGTCGGGGCCTTCGACAACTTCTTCTATGCCTGGAACGGCGACGGCACGCCCATCTACGCCGTGGACAACGACGGCGACGGCCGGTTCAACGAGGACTTCCTCGGGGACTTCACGCCGTACACGCCGTTCAACTCCACCAACGATGCGCCCGGGGTGAAAGGCGTCGATGACGACGGCAACGGCGAAATCGACGAAGGCAACCCCAGCGATGACGACGAAGACGGGATGATCGACGAAGACTACCCCGAGTTCCCGGTGAACGTGAGCGACACGACCTTGGGGGCTGCCGTGGTGGGGGACCTTCTGGGGACCGGGCGCCCGGCCATCATCGTTGGCTCCGACTTCGCGGGCGGGCCGGGCCAGCCTTTCGGCCGGGGCGGCGTGTTGCGGGCGCTGGATCCGGAAGGCAAGTTCCTGCCCGGCTTTCCCAAGGGCAATCTCGAACAGGTCATATGGTCCTCGCCGGTGCTGGTCGATCTGGATGGCGACGGGTATTACGAGATCCTGCACGGCTCGGGCCTGGACCTGAGTACGGTGGGAGATACGCCGACCGAGCAGTTGATCGGCCAGCTCGTCTGGGCGTGGCGTCGCGATGCCACTTCTTTCATCCCTGGCGCCAACGGCCGGTTCGCCACCACGCAAGGCCGGTCGCAGGCTTCCTTCGCGGTGGGCGACCTGGACAACGATGGCCAGCCGGAGCTGGTCATCGCCACTTCCTCTCTGCGGAACAAGTGGGGGCAACTGATTGACGCCGCGGGCAACCCTACCAGCCCGTCGAATGCGATCGGGCAACTGGTCTATGCGTTCCGCCGGGACGGGACCCTCCTGCCGGGTTTTCCGGTGCGTCCTTACCCTATCGTGCCTGGCGCCAACCTGGTCGGTTCGCCGGTGCTGGCCGACGCCGACGGCGACGGCTATCTCGACATCTTCGTGCCCGTGGCGGGCGGCCTGATCGGGTTTGATCGCAACGGGCGCGTGCTAAGTGGAATGGGCGTCTTTGAGAACCTTCAGGACATGACCTACTCCGGCGAGATGACTTCGACGCCCGCGGTGGGGGACATCGATCTGGACGGCTACCTCGAGTTGGTCTGGGCGATCGGAACCGGCGCCAACACCGGCGGCATGGTGCGGGTGGTGCGCCTGGGGCCGGTGAACCCCACCGTGCAGCGAAGCTGGCCCCTGTTCCTGCGCGCCCCCAACCGCAACGGGGTCTTCGACGTCGCCATCGGCCGGGCGCAGGCTTACGAGAACGCCGGCCAGCTCCAGATCTCGGTGCAGGCTTTTGCCGGCCGCAGTCCCATCTCCTCGGTGACCATCGATCTGTCGGCGCTGGGCGGCTCCTCCGCGTTTGTCCTGGTTGACAACGGAACCAACGGCGATCCTGTCGCCAACGACGGCTTCTTCAGCGGCAACTTCTCGGTGGGCAGCGTGGCGCCCGGCCGGTATCAGCTTCCAGTGACCGTAGCGGATTCGGCTGGCCGCACCAGCCGGCAGACCATCTACTACGCCCGGCGCGGAACCAGCCGGCAGATTTCGGTTTCCGTCAGCTCCATCAATTTCGGCTCGGTCTACCAGGGGCTCGGCAAGGAAGGCTACTTCAGCATCATGAACGTGAGCAGCAGCTCGAACGTGACCGTGTCGTCCATCATCTCCAGCAATTCGCAGTTCGCGGTGCGAACCCCGGTCGCCTTTCCGCAGACACTGGCGCCGGGACAAGTCCTGATGGTTCGGCTGCTGCTCAAGCCGGACTTCAACCCCGTGGGAGCCCGCAGCGCCACGCTGACCATCTCGAGCGATGACGCCGCCGCGCCGGCGCGCGCGATCGCTCTGTCCGGAACCGCTGCGGCCGGAAGCGGCGGGATCACCCCTCTGGTGACCGTGCTGGGGTTTTCTGCCGCGGTGGGTTCCTACCAGGACCTGTACCTGAACATCGACAGCACCGGCTCAACGCCGGTGGTGATCCGCGATGTGCAATTCGGCGACCCTGCTTATCAGCTCTGGAAGCCCTCGAACCCCCGCTTCCCTCGCACGTTCGATCCGGGCGTGCGCCTGCCCATGCTCGTCCGTTTCAGACCGGACCGCGCCGGGACCATCAACACCACCATGCAGATCCTCACGAATGATCCGGCCAAGCCGGTGGTGTCCATTACCCTGAACGGAACGGCTACGGGATCCAGTTGTCTGTTCTACCTGGACAGCACCACGGCCGGTTTCCCGGACGCCGGCGGCCCGGGCCGGGTCCGCGTAACCGTCAACCAGACCGGCTGTTCGTGGACGGCCCTCAGCAACGCTCCCTGGATCACCCTCACTTCGACTCCCCCGCCCACCGGCAGCGGCGACCTCTACTACACCGTGGCGCCCAACGCCACCGGCGCCACCCGCGCCGGCACTCTCACCATCGGCGGCCACACCTTCACCGTGACCCAGGTTATCGGCTGCTCCTTTACGCTGAGCACGTATTCGCTGTCGGTCCCCTGGCAAGGGGCCAAGGGGACTGTTCAGTTGACCGCCTCCAGCCCCGGCTGCCCGTGGACCTCCTATTCCACTACCAACTGGGCGCAGCGCTATCCGCACAGCGGAACCGGATCGGCGGCCATCGAGTACACCATCTACCCGAGCTTCAACACGGGCGGGCGCACCGCCACCTTCTACATCGCCAACCTGGCCCTGTCGGTGACCCAGGCGCCCAGTCCCATGCTGGAGGAGGATCGCCGCTTCGTGACCCTGCTGTACTTCGGCTTCCAGGGGCGGGTGCCCTCGCAAGCAGAGATCGACTTCCAGTACAACGCCCTGCTGGGGGGCCTGAGCCGGGCCGACCTGGCCATGAACTTCTTCAATAGCGACGAGTTCAACAATGGCGGGCGGTTCATCTCCGGCTTGTACGTGGGCATTCTGGGCCGGGACGCGGAGTTCGCGGGCTGGCTGTTCCAGCGCTCGGCCTATCTGAACGGGATCGTCACCCAGATGCAACTGGTATCGAACTTCCTGAACTCGCTGGAGTACCAGTTGAAGTACGGCACGCCGCCGGACGCCGAGTTCGTGCGGATCTTGTACCGGAACGTGTTGCGGCGGGAACCCTCGCAGGCGGAGGTAGACTTCCAGGTGGCGGCGCTCCAGTCCGGGACCAGCCGCACCCAACTGGCCTGGAACTTCCTGACCAGCGCGGAATTCCGCCAGAACTCGGGGCCGCGGCTGACGGCCTTTCTCCAGTACGCCTGTCTGCTGCTGCGGGATGCCGAGCAGTGGGAGCGGGATTACTGGGCCAACCTCATGATCGGGGGCATGTCGGTGCGCGACGTCTTCGGTTACTTCGTCCACAGCGCCGAGATGGGACTGCTGCTGCGGTGAGTGCAGCCGTTGCGATTCTGCTCGCATGCGGGCGCGGTCCCGCGACTGGAGCGCGGAGGGCGCCCACCGCTCGTCCCGTCCGTCCACGTCGCCTCAGCCGGTCAAGACGGGCGTCGCCGCGAACGACTTGCGCTAGGATGGTACGCAAGGAGGGTGATCATGTTGAAGCCGGGCCTCTGGTGGAAGCTCTTCAACAGACAGCACGGGCGACACCGGGCACGGCCAGTTCGATTCAGCCCTATTGCCACTGAGGAAGACGTCTACTTCTGCTACCGGCTGATTCTCGGACGCGAGCCCGATCCGAACGGCTTTGACGGTTACCTGACGATTATAAGATCCCGGCCCGTCATGGTTCATGAGCTCGCCGAGATGTTTTTCACTTCGCCGGAGTTCAAGAACCTGCAAGCCGCGCGCGGCGCGGGTCAGACTTACAAGTCGGTTGAGCTCGACGGCTTCCGGATGTATGTATCCGAGGATGACTGGTCTGTGGGCCGCCACATCGCCGCCAAGAGAGTGCATGAACCGCACGTCACCCTGGTGATCCGAAGGGCGTTGCGACCCGACATGACGTTTCTCGACATCGGCGCTAACATCGGCTACTACACCCTTCTGGCGGCGTCGCTCGTCGGCCCAGGCGGGCGGGTCTTCGCGTTCGAGCCCAACCCAGCCAATGTCAGCTTGCTCCACCTTAGCACGCACACGAATGGTTTCGATAACGTAGAGATTTTCCCGTTTGCCCTCGCCGACGCAGCGCGACTGTTCCTTCTCGACTCTCAGGGTAGCAATGCCATAACCACACCGCTCGAACGAGTAGCCGAAGGGATCGCGAGCCGCAGCCTCATTCGCTCCGTTGTCCTCGACGAAGTGCTCAACCTGGACCGGCTCGATGTCATCAAGATCGACGTCGAAGGGGCCGAGGCCATGGCAGTGCGCGGAGCCGCACGTCATATTCAGCGGTGCCGGCCTGCGGTCTTTTCCGAATTCTCTCCCCCCGCTCTCGGCAACATTTCCAGAGTGTCCGGCGAAGAGTACCTGGCTTGGTGGTTCTCGGCTGGATACTCGGCCGCTGTGATTAGCGCCGCCAACGGCGAATTGCTGCCGTGCGGCCAGGATACAGCCCGCGTGATGCGGGAGTTTGCGGGCGCCAAGCCAAGCTGCGCCGCGGTTTCTCACATCGACCTCCTGCTTTCGCCTTTGGAGTAAACGGCGGGATCTCGTAGCGCAGGGACTCTTGCCCGTCGCGCGGTCTGACGCACAAGACTACGGAGTCGCGGCGGCAGGCTTCAGCACATCCAGAAAGAACAGATAGCAGTTTCCCACATCGTCGGAGAGCGCGCAGTTTCGCGCCATCTCGCCGAAGTCGAACAACTGGCTCGCCACGGTCCCCGGCATCGGGCAGACTCCTTTGCTAGCGGCAAGCCGGAACCCGTGCCGAACCAGCTTGTCCTTCAACTCGGAAACGAGGTACTCCTTCTTGTGCTCGGGGTGGATCAGGCTCCCGGGCGACTGAATGCGCGTGACCCGCGCGTTCGGCGTGTCCAGGCAGAAGTGGCCGCCGGGTTTCAGAACACGAAACGCTTCTCCGCACACGCGATCGGCTTCCTCCTCGGTAACATGCTCGATGCTTTGGCCGGATACCACCAAATCCACGCTCGCGTCCGCAATGGTATGCAGGTCACTCATCGGCCCGTACAAGTAGCGGACCCACGTTCCCCGAGAAGCCCGCAGCGTGCCTCTGGGTTCGGCGGTTCCAGGTCGAACGACGCGCTGGTCTGGGGGCAGATCCACGATGACGAGCTCTTTGGGGGCGTGAGGATACCCCAGGGCGAAGAGCGCGCCCTCGGGGTCCTGGGTCGAAGCGCCGCCCAGATCGACCACCACTCCGGCGGCAGGGAGGCACTCCCGGAAGAGGATCATGCGCGCGCGATGAAGGCTGTGCATCGCTCTGACGCTCAGGCTGCGGTGCTCGTATTGCAGCAGGAACTCCTCGGAACTGAGGACCGATTCCAGCACGCCCTCCCAGCCCAGCGCGTTCGACTCGAGCAGTTTCAGGTAATTCCTGAGCCCCTCCGGGTCCGGCTCGCGGCGCAGGCAGCCGCGGTAGACGGCCTGAAGAAAGGCTACATGGCTTCCGCCGGTGGAGCGGTCAGTCCGGGTTCGCTTGTCAGCGCTCATAGCGCGTCATGAGCCGGCACGCATGCCTCACGCCATCTTGCGCAGGAACAGGGCCAGCGAAGTGTACAGTCTTCCGCGCAGCTCCAGGACGATGTGCGGACATTTCACCTCCCGGTTCTGCCGCGCATCCTCTAGCGCCTGGACCAGCGAGTACTTGCTCTTCATGGTCTCCGAACTGAGCGAGAAATCGACTCGCTCGACCAGCTCCAGGCCCGGGACGGACCGGACCAGACGCAGCACGGAGGCTTGACTGAACAGAATCAGATCGTCCTGCTCGAAGTCCGGATCCCCGTTGATGATGACTTCAGTCGTCAGGGCCACCACCCCTCCCGGTTTCAGGACGCGGTACATTTCCGCGAGCGCATTGCGCGCCGGCAACATGCCCCCGAAATGCTCGATGGAGCTGAGGCAGAAGACGGCGTCGAAGGTGTCCGCCTCGAAGCGGAGGTCCAGCGCGTTCATGTGCTGGACTACCAGACGGTTCCGATTGTAAGGCGCCGTGGCGAAGGAATCCGGGTTGGTCAGCACCGTGAATTGCGATTCGGTCCGGCTGAAACCGGTTTGGCCATACAGGTCGGTCAGAAAAACCCATCGTACCCGGTTCGTTAGCTCGAAGGCCGGCTCTTCGTGCCCCCCTGCGACCGAGAGCACCATCGCCTCCGGATGGATGACGCCGAGCTCCTCCAGACCGTTCAGGACATGGGCATATTCCCAGTGTTTGCGATGCTCACGGCCACTGGGGTACTCCGGTACCGCTTTGACATAGTTCGGGGACAGCCCGCGTACCGCGGCGCGAAAGGCCGGATCCCCCCAGTCCTCGATTTCGCAGAATTTGTTGAATCGCACCGGGTTACGGCGCCTGAGCCGCGTAGGCCAGAGCGGCCGCCTTGGTCAAGGGCTCCGCGCAGGGATGTTCCGCAATCCGCCGGCAGCACTCGGCGGCAGCCCGGGAATCCCCCTGCCGCTGGAAGATCTCCGCCAGCAGTAGCTCCGCGCTCACCTCGGTCTCTGAGCCGGCGCAAAGCGACCGGCACACTTCCAGTTGGGACAGCGCCGCATCAACCGCCCCGGCGCTGAAAAGGCACCGCGCCTGCTGGAGGTGCAAGCCGGCGCGCTCCGCATTCGACAATCCCTGGCTGGAGCACAGCACGGCCAGGTGCTGCGCGGCAGCCCCGTGTTCCTCCAGCAGCAACAGCAGGCTGGCCAGGTGCTTTCGGGCCTCCTGCTGCGCCGTCGGCAGGCCCTGCGGTACGCGGATAGCGGCTTCGTACAGCCGGCGGGCGGCCTCCCAATCCGCCCGCAACTCGCAAATCAGACCGCACCGGAAGTTCGCGTTCGCCAGAACTTCGCCCGGCAGGCGCGATTGCTCCAGCAAACGCTCATACAGCGCCGCCGCATTCCCTAGGTCGCCGCTTTCCTCCACCGCAAACCCCGCTTCCATCCACAACCTGGCCGTCATTTCCGAGATAGGGCTTCCAGGGGGCGGCAGCTCGAGGGGGGTTATGGAC